>Ga0307373_10008259_pt1 | contig 15908 bp, 13 predicted proteins | sample OX2MG_FD_202534 | JGI IMG/M metagenome (GOLD analysis project Ga0307373, IMG submission 202534) | Soil microbial communities from Risofladan, Vaasa, Finland - OX-2 | ecosystem: Environmental > Terrestrial > Soil > Coastal area > Acid sulfate soil | place: Finland: Risofladan, Vaasa | collected... | reverse complement strand
TCAGCCAGATGTTTACCTTGTGTAGTTGGGCCTTAGGCATGTACCAGGTGCCACCTTTGCTGGTCTGAGCCTGTAGCGCGTCCTTTATCGTCTGGTGCTTTCCAGTTTGCTTTTTCTCCGCCGCTGGGATCTTCTCCATTGCCCGGATGTAACGTAGCGCACCTGTGTTGCGGATGTCCTGTTCTTTGTCCTTACAATAGAACACCCACCGAATCGGTTTCACGGTCTGCTCGTATTTGTCAGGATCGAGATCTCCAAGCTGGAAGATGGGCTCAAGATGACGTTTCTCAATCCCGTATTTCTTAATCTCGTCTCTCGAAACGTAGAAGAACTGGTTCTGCAGCGACTTGAAGCCGAGGCTGACCTTCGCAACACAGCCCAGATTGCAGACGCCAAGCTTCACTGTGTCGCTCCGAATAGCTCGAAATAGCTGAGCGGTGCTCTGAGATAAACCGACCAGTTGCGGACGGAAGGATTCTTACCCTCTAAAGCTGTTCTCTCCGGCGCGGCAGGAATCGTTGTTAACTGGAAATCATCGTTATCAACTGTTTTCGTTTCGCTTTCTATAGCATCCGTCAAATCTTGCACCCTGTCCCAGTAGCCGTCCGTATGAGGAGTAAGCAAATCATCAAGCTTCTTCTTCAACGACACAAATCTCACAATCTCACCCGGTTCAATTTTCTCTTCTTCCCGACGCTCGGCAACGATAAGGACGGTGTTGACGTCTACTTGTGAGAAAAACGATTCCACCTGTGAGCCAATCACCGCAATCAAACGGAAACGTTCAAGCAGTACTCGCTGCAGTGCCGCCCCGAAGTTCGATGTAAGCCAGCTGGCGCTGACCACAAAGCCCAGGCGTCCACCAGGTTTAATGAACGCAAGCGCTTTATAGATGAAGAATGCAAAGAGATCTGTTTTCGCCGGCGCAGTAATTCCGTTCCTGCCAGCAGCCGTAAATAGAGTGTGCTTGTACTTGTCGTTCAAATCGTCTTGGTTTTGTGAACGCAGATAGGGAGGATTTGCAACTATTGCGCTGAATTGCGGGATCTCGACCACCACCTTCTCCTGCCCTCCGGCACGAGCTGGCGGGAAGGGAATCTCCTCGCCAACCAGCCGCTCAAAGAAGTTTCCTGAGACGATCCGAGGGAAGTTGTCAAACGCAGACAGATCCTGGCGGAACAGATTTATTGATGCAAGCTCCGATGCGAACGCACTGATATCGAATCCCCAGACCCTGGACAGCAGTTCCCCGTGAGGCTGACCAGTTCGCTCCCTCAGGTAATCGTACGCCCGCATCACGAACGTTCCGCTTCCACAGCCCGGATCGAGGACGGTCGGATCATCAGCATCTACTGCGAAAGCCACGAGCAAATCGGCCACTTTCGTTGGCGTATAGAACTGGCCTAGCAGAACCTGTTCAGACCTCGGGATCAGGTTTTCAAAGACCGCACCCAGGACATCGTCACGCAATTCGTTCCACTCGTACTTACTGAGTTCCTGAATGAGCTGACGAGTGACTGCTGTGGCCTGGGGCGGGAACGGAACTAAATCCTCTAGCTCGCTCGCTTTGAACAGAGCTTCATAATCGAAGCGTCGAACGTCGTCCCAGAATGGCCGAAGGGCTGACGGAAGGAGTGCATTGGCGGGTATCTCGAGCGCCTTCAGACTCGGCTGTTTTCGTTTAAGGGCGAAGTAGAACAATATTTGACCGATGAGCCTGTATGCATATTGGCCGGCAATCGCTGCATCAATGTCCTCTACGAATCCGGCAAAGCCCTGCTCTGCAGCCAATTCCTTGAGTCGCTTCCGTACTTCACTCTTTTTCGCCTTCGCGGACAATTCCTGATGAAAGAATGACCGCAACTGCTCTAGCCTGGCTGCGAGCTTATCTACGAATACCGAAGCTTCAATCTCAACAGTCTGGTCAGACTTTATTGCGAACTTCTCCCAGGCCGTCTCAAAGATCGTTAGCGCATCTGCCTTCAGCGACAGGCCTTTCTTCGGTTCAAGCCAATCATCCACATCGCTGACGAGAGGATTCATGGCGAACGAGTGGACTCGATCTGCCGGTGTAGCAGTCCCCTTTGCAGGGGTCTTGTAAAGCTCAGCCGCCTGCATGTTCCAGACGACGAAGCACGGTGCTTCCCAGCGACTTGCTTTCTCCGAGGCATCCGATAGGAACGTAGGGTCGTTGATAGGTACATCAGGAGTCTTCAATTCAATTGTGAGGAAGGCAGATGCTGCTGCTCGACTCCACCAGATGACCAGATCACTTCTCTTCGGTGTGACTTTGGAAGGTTCCTGGGTAGCCTTGTCAAGACCCAGGCCTGGCCATCGCTTGATCAGTTCGTTGATCCACGTCAGCACTTCACCCTGGAATTCCCATTCGTTGCTTTTGTGCTTGGACATAAGGACGCCTGAACTGTAAAGCGGAATTTCCGCTATCGACTCCGGGCCAACCGACAACATACACCTCGCTGCCCCCTAATGCAATCGCGGCTGGCGCAGAGGCTTGCATTGTAGCGTCTGCGATCTCGCAAAGCGAGACGTTCCTGTCCGCAATCATCTTGTAGGTTGTCGTGCGCGGCTGCCCGCAAGGCCATTCGGTCATTCGCCGGCAATTTTCGCTTCCGCCATCAAACCGAGTTTCTGCCGGACAAAATGGTTCAGTGCGGCGCTCGAGTAATCAGGCGGCGTAACCGGAAAAACCGGCTTGTTTCTGAGCAGATGGGCATCGATTTGAGGCCAGGAATGGTCGATAGAAGCGGAACCTACGGTCACCAGCGCGTCGGCCCGCTCCAGATACTTTTGCGCCGAGGCCTTGAAGTCGCGCTGGGAACGGTCGAGGACAAAGAGGTAAAGCGCCGGGTCCAGCAAGCCCAGAATGCTGTTGCTCTCGATCATCACCCACTCTTCCCGCCGCATGGCGCGCAGCAGCGCCGGAAAAGCCCGGGAGATCTGCCCCTGCCGGACCCTCAGCCACAGCGAGCGCCGCGCGCCCGCCTGGAGGAATCGCTGCGTATCAGCGCGACCCGCGCGATTCCGCTCTTCGGTCAGCAGAAATCCGTGCTCACCCGGATCGCATGAGCACGGCTCGCCATTGAGCGAACAGACGCCGTGGCCATATTGCGTGATCTTCACCGCTGCCCATGCGGGCGGGCGGAGACAGCGGATCAACTCCGCCATGACCGATGTCTTGCCGATATTGCGGGAGTGTCCCCCGATCACAACTGCCGTCATGCTGAAATCCACTTGGGGTTGATTATAAAGCCAAATGGGGAGGCCCGGCACAGGTCGTCGGGCTGTTTGTCCGGTTCAAAACTTGTGGAGGAGGACGGAAGGCTTCAATCGCGATGAGCGGTTGCTTGGCACAGGCCGCTCCAAAACCCTGGCCGCCGTTTGTTTAACGAGGATTGCAATACAGAGTCACAACAAATATTGTAGCGGCGGTCGGAGCCTGTCCTGCGGCACGAAGGGACCGCCGGCTTTTCGGCGCTCAGGCAAGCAGTGCTTGCCGCCGAGCACCGCTACAGAAGATGAGCGTCACTCTATTCTGCAATTCTCAATAAGTTGGTTCGACCGTAGCGACGGCGATCGCGCTATGCCTTTTGTTCCGCAGGTTCCGTTTCTGAGGTCTGGTTGGCTGGCATGGGAGCGGGCATGTGGCATTGCCCGTCAAAATACCCGCCCGGCTCCACCACAAGCGAGGCCGTGTAGATGTCTCCCAGCACCACGCCGTTGGCCTTGATTTCAACCTTGTCTGTGGCGTGGACCGTTCCCTTAACCTTTCCGGCCACGCTGACAAACTTGGAGTGAATCTCTCCCTCCAGCTCGCCTTGCTCGGCAACGATCAGGGCTCCCGCACAGTGGATCTCACCCTTGAAGTGCGTGTTCAGCCTCACCATTCCGGAGGAGACGGTCATTTTTCCCTCGAAGACAAGACCCGGCTCGAGAAGCCCAACCAGCTCCTGGTCGGCAAGAGGGTCCGCCGACCTTGCCCGGAACAACTCGCGGAACTTCAACGCCATGACGCCCTCCCTGAACGCTGGGATTCATCCAGCCGTGATGTATTTGATAAGATAATATCCAATTGCATTGTGATATCTAACTTCGCATTATCCACTCATAGATGCGGGCCAGGTCTTCTCCGGAAAAATAGCTGATCTCGATCTTTCCCCGCCGCTCACTCCCGACCACCTTCACTCGCGTTCCGAGCGCTCGCTCCAGCTCCAGCACGGCCGCGCGAATGTTCGGATCGACTTTCGGGGCGGGTTTCGGGTCCTGTTTTTCCTGGCTGCGCGGGTGCGGAGCCACCAGTTGCTCCAGGTTTCTGACCGAAAGCCCCTGATCAACAACAAGCTTCGCCAGTTTGGCCTGGGCCTGCGGGGAGTTCACCGCCACCAGCGCACGGGCATGGCCGGCGGAAATCTTATCTTCCATTAAAAGCGTCTGGACCTCCGGCGGCAACCCCAGGAGGCGGAGCGTATTGGTCACCGTCGACCGGTTGAGGCCAAGGCGTTCGGCAATCTGCTCATGAGTCAGGTGGAATTGCTGCTGAAGCCGTTCGTAGGCCCGCGCAACTTCCAGTGGGTTAAGCGCTTCCCGCAGAAGGTTTTCGGCAAGCGCAAGCTCCAGCGCCTCCGTGTCATCGATCTCGCGCACAACGGCAGGCACCTTGTCGAGTCCGGCCTTCCCCGCCGCGCGCCATCTCCTTTCGCCGGCTACGAGCTGATAACGTTCTCCGGAGCGTCGAAGAAGGATCGGCTGGATCAGCCCACTCGCCCGGATGGAGTTGGCAAGCTCATTGAGGCCATCCTCCGGTAGCTGGGTCCGAGGCTGGAAAGGATTAGGGTCGATGAGGTTCAGGGAAACTTGTTCAAGCCCCGCGGCAGAAGGCGGAGCCTCATCTTCACGCAACAAGGCGTTAAGTCCGCGCCCCAGCGCCTTTCTGGTCATGGCTTATAACCTCTTTTGCAAGTTTAAGATAGCTTTCAGAGCCGCGGCAGTCCGGGTCATAGAGGAGAACGGGTTTTCCGTGGCTCGGGGCCTCCGCCAGGCGAACGTTTCTGGGAATCATGGTATCAAAAACCTGGTCGCCAAAAAAATCCTTCAAATCGTCACGGACCTGGTGCGAAAGGTTGGTTCTCTCATCGAACATCGTCAGCAGAATGCCCTCAACCGCCAGCTTGGGGTTGTGCGCCCGCCGAACCCGGATCAGCGTATCAAGAAGCTCGGAGACCCCCTCGAGGGCAAAATATTCGCACTGGATAGGAACAAGAACCGAATCGGCGGCAACCAGGGCGTTCAGTGTAAGCAGGTCAAGCGCCGGAGGGCAATCGAGCAGAGTGTAATTGAAGCGATCGCGGATGGGAGCCAGTTTTTCGCGAAGAACCTGTTCGCGCTCCGGCCTTGAAACAAGCTCGACATTGGCGCCCACGAGATTCTTATCGGAAGGAATAAGCTGCAGCCCTTCCGCCGGACCGGGAAGGATGAGCTCGCTGAGCGGAACGTCAAGGATCAGGGAGTGATAAAGAGACCGGCGCGACGGATCCTTGGGAAAGCCAAAGCCGCTGGTCGTGTTGCCCTGGGGATCGCAGTCGATCACGAGCGTCCACATGTCCTGAGCGGCAAGCGACGCGGCAAGGTTGATGGCGGTGGTTGTCTTGCCGACTCCGCCCTTCTGGTTGGCAATGGCGATGACACGTCCCATGATTTTTCCACCCCTTTGGTGGAGGATGAAAAACTATCAGAAGCACACTGTTTAGGCAAGTTCAAATACAATGTTTCACGTGGAACATAGCGGCATCCCAATCGGCAATACTTTTATATTGCTGATAAATAGAGGCTTACCGTTATTCATGGCGCCTTGTCTTCCCCACAAGAATCTTCCTTTCCTGGCTGAGCGGAATGGGAACGGACTCCAGCCACCTAAATTCCGTATCCATCTTACCGATCTCTTCGACCTGCTGGCTTCCCACCCAAAGGCAGAGATCACCTTCAGCTTTCAACAATCTTCCAGCCGCCGGTATCAGCGACTCAAGGCCGCCGACCGCTCGCGCGGTAACCATATCAAAGGAGTGGGGCTCTTCCTGCTTCGAAAATTCCTCAAACCTGTTGCCCATAACGCGAACCGAACTCATGCCGCAGGTTCTAGCAACTTCCTTCAGGAAGGCGCGCTTTTTGGCAACAGGCTCCAACAGAACGACTTCCAGGTCAGGGGTAAGTAGGTTGAGCGCCAGGCCTGGAAAGCCGGCGCCGCTGCCGATGTCGAGAAGACGGCCCCGCAGCGGAACGGCACTCGCCAGGAAGAGGCTTTCGCCAAAATGCCTGGTGATACATTCCTCCGGCGTGCGAATGGAGGTCAGGTTGATTTTCTGGTTCCAGCGAAGCAGAAGGGCAAGATATACGAGGAGCCTGTCGATATCGCTATCGGAAAGAATGACCTCGAATGGGCCGAGCAATTCCCGGACGGTGTTTCTGGCAATCATCGAAAGGCATTGTAAGACACACCGCGCGGCAAGGCAATCCTGCCGTCTCCGGGGCGACTTGAGCAGCGCGAGAACGCCGTGCCGCCGACTGGGGCAGTTCTGACCAACCCGGAAAGGAAAGGATGTTTCACGTGAAACACGCGAGCGCCGGCCAAGCCGCTTGACAACAGGCGCCCTCTGCGCCCAGCCAAAACGTTCAACGGTGCACAGGGCTTTCAACGGCCCAAATATCATTTATAGGGTATTATTCTATAACTATATATTATTTGTGTATGTATTGTTATTAATAGAACCATTCCGGCCTGGGCACCGCCGCCGGCCAGCCGCCTCTCTCGAAAAAGGGCGCGCGCAGGGCGGGAGTCCGGGATGGCCGGAATTCTTCCCTTAATTTTTTCTTTGCGCAAGGCTTGCCTGACCCTCCCTCTTTGTGGTCTGATGAATCGCCAACGGATGGGCGATCGAAATCGGTGTCCGGCCCTTCCGGCGGCATCGGGGAACAAAAACCTATGGCGCTGTTGTTTGCACTGGTTCTTACGATGATCACGGCGGTGTCTGTGGCGCTGTTTGCGATGCATGTCTGGTGGTTTCCGATTGACATTGCGGCCCACGGACCGGCCATTGACCACCAGTTTTCGGTCACCTTCATCATCACGGGAATCATCTTTATTTCAGCCCAACTGGGCCTCGCGTATCTTGTGTGGAGATACAGGGGCCGCGACGACGGCGGGAAAGCCGTCTACTCGCGCGGCCGGAACATGCTGGAGCTCCTCTGGGTGGTTGTTGCGGCCATTCTGTTTATCGGCCTGGACTTTATGGGTTACCGAACGTGGGCGCGCATGCACTTTACGGGCACGCAGCCGCAGGCGCTGCGCATCGAGGTGTGGGGCGAGCAATTTGCGTGGTTTTTCCGCTACCCGGGCCCTGACGGACGGTTCGGGCCGGTCCACCCGGCGCTGATGGACGACAGCATGGGAAATTATCTGGGGCTCGATCGCCGGCACGATGCGGCCTCAAAAGATGATATTGTCACCGCGACTCTGGGAGTTCCTGTCGGCACGCCGGTTGAACTGATCCTCCGCTCCAAGGATGTGATCCACTCCTTCTTTGTTCCTGAACTTCGAATCAAGCAGGACCTGGTTCCGGGCATGGAGATTCCGATCCACTTCACCACCACGGAGCAAGGGTTGAAGGAGGATGGAGGCCGTTATGAAATCGTGTGTACGCAGCTTTGCGGCCTTGCTCATTACAGGATGAGAGCGTTTCTCCAGATCATGACCGAAAAGAATTTCGAGAAATGGTTGCAGCAGCAGGCGGCCATGCAATAAGGCCGCCGCACGCACGCAACCCGAGGCATCCCATGGCAGAGGCCCATCGAGAAATCGCGAAGCGACGGGGATTTATCGGGAAGTACGTTTTCAGCGCCGACCACAAGGTCATCGGACTGCAGTACACCTTCCTCGCCCTGTTTGCAGTTCTGGTCGCCATGGTTCTTTCATGGTTGATGCGGATGCACCTGGCGTGGCCGGATGTTCCGATTCCCCTGCTGGGCACGCTTTCGCCCTCAGGCGCTGCCGGCGGCCTGATGACTCCCGAATACTACCTCTCCCTGCTGACCCTTCACGGCACGCTGATGGTCTTCTTTGTTCTCACGATAGCGCCGCAAGCCGGGTTTGGAAACTTCCTGCTTCCCCTCCAGCTCGGCGCCAGGGAAATGGCATTACCGCGCCTCAACCGGCTGTCATTCTGGATCACTTTTGGCGCCTTATCGGTCCTGCTATCGACCTTCTTTGTGGGTGACGGCCCGCCCACCGCGGGCTGGACAGCCTACGCTCCTTTGAGCGCCCTCGGATCGATTGCGGGGCCGGGTGAAGGTCTGGGCCAGGATTTGTGGCTGATCGCCATCGGGCTGTTCTGCCTGGCCACGGTGCTGGGTTCGGTGAATTTTATTACCACCACCCTGAGCCTGCGCGCCCGCGGAATGACGCTGATGCGCCTTCCGTTGCCCTGCTGGGCATGGTTTCTGACGGCGGTAATGAGCCTGCTATCCTTCGCGGTGTTGTTGGCCGCCTGCATCCTGCTGATGATGGACCGGGTGGCGGGAACAAGCTTCTTTCTGCCGGCGGGCCTTGTGGTCAGCGGCACTCTCCTGCACCGGAGCGGCGGATCGCCCTTGCTTTGGCAGCACCTGTTCTGGTTTTTCGGGCACCCGGAAGTCTACATTACCATCCTGCCGGCGATGGGGATTGTGTCTCACATCATCTCGTGCTTCTCCCGGAAGCCGGTTTTTGGATACCGCGCCATGGTTTACTCGCTGATGGCCATCGGATTTCTGAGCTTTATGGTCTGGGGCCACCACATGTTTATCAGCGGGATGAATCCCTATACCGGATTTGCTTTTGCGGTGCTCACCATGGCCATCGCGGTTCCCTCGGCCGTAAAAACCTTCAACTGGCTGGGGACGATGTGGGGAGGCCGGCTGCGCCTGACCACCTCCATGCTGTTTGCGATCGGCTTTGTGTCGGTGTTCGTCACAGGAGGCCTGAGCGGGCTTTTCCTCGCTCAGCCGCCGCTCGATGCTTATCTTCACGCCACGTATTTTGTGGTTGCGCACTTCCACATCATCATGGGAGTCGCGGTCATTTTCGCGATCCTGGCGGGGACCTATTTCTGGTTTCCGAAAATGTTCGGTCGGATGTTGAATGAAACTCTGGGCAAGATCCACTTCTGGTTCACGTTTATCGGAGTTTATGCCATCTTCATGCCCATGCATTTCCTGGGGCTGGAAGGAAATCCCCGGCGCTATGCAGCCCTCACGGACAATTTTCTGAAGCCCTTGATTCCCCTGCACCAGTTCATCACCGTGGCGGCCCTGGTTGTGGGTGCGGCGCAGTTCATCTTTGTCTTCAATTTTTTCTGGAGCCTGTTCAAGGGGCCCAGAGCGTCGGAAAATCCCTGGGAGGCCACATCGCTCGAGTGGACGGTTCCATCTCCGCCGCCGCCGGGCAATTTTACGGGAGCCCCGCCGAGGGTTTACCACGGCGCCTACGAATACAGCGTGCCGGGAGCCGAAAAGGATTTCATTATGCAGAATTCGCCGGAAGAAATTTCTGCAGGCTAGCGCAAGGTTCGTCGTGGTAACCTAATGCAACGGGGCACACGTATGGGAACAGCTATCTTGACGCCATCCAAACCCAATCCGCCGGGGGATTCCACTCCGCCACCGGGAAAAGGCAACGACGGCAGAGGCGGAGGATCGGGTGGTTCGGGCGGCCACGGATCCCGTGGGCCGTCGAACCCGCCGCTGCCACTGGGAGCGTATCGCATTGCGATCTGGATCGCCATTGTCTCGATCTCCATGCTTTTTCTCGCGCTTACCAGCGCCATGGTGGTGCGCGCGGAAATTTCGGGCGACTGGGTCCGCACGGCCATCCCTCCCATCCTCTATTTCAACACGCTCGTTCTGATCTGCAGCAGCCTGACGCTGGAGCTTTCACGAAGGGCCCTGAAAAGGGAAGACGGCGAGAAGTTTGCCCGTTGGCTGTATCTTACAACCGCGCTGGGCGTGACGTTCATCGTGGGGCAGTTGGTGGCCTGGCGGGAACTGGCGGCGCGGGGCATTTATATCAATACGAACCCCAGCAGTTCCTTCCTCTACCTGCTGACGGCTGCGCATGGTTTGCATCTGCTGGGCGGAATTCTGGCCCTATTGTACCTCGTCTTCCGCACGCGCCAGATCATCAGGAATCCACGAAAGCGCATTGCTGTTGATGTCACGGCCATTTACTGGCATTTCATGGACGGCCTGTGGATCTACCTCCTGATCCTGCTCAGGGTAAAGCTGTAACCACCGGCCCTGGGAACCCGGCGCCATTCCCCCAGACAACGGTACTGGTTCATTTTGATTTTGGCCTATCTGCTAGTCCTACAATTTCTTGTATAGACCAAACATAATCAGAAACGACTGCTTCCATTGCGGCGGTGCAGCGGATCGTTTCATGGATGCGGGCGAAATTGTAGTACATGAAATAAAGGGCAACAACAACCCCTGATTCAAATCGCAATTCCGAAATCGTTTGCTCATGCCGCCATCCTACAAGCCTTCGCTGGCCTGTCCATAACAATTCCATCTCATATCCAGAAAATACTCGAATCTTCAAGCGGACTGGAAGTCTATCTCCAACAGACTCCCAGGAATCCCGCAGCTCTTGAGCCTGCTGCTCAGCACGCTCCCAGGAACGGGTCTTAGCGCTCACCCGCCGATTCTTCCCTGAACCCTGGCCCTCATAGATGAGAAGAGATTTCGGACAGCGGCACTTTCACCAACTGCCGCCGCGGTGCTTGTCTTAGCAGTTTGTACTGTGACGAACAATGACTGTTGCAGTCTTTGGGCAAAAAGAAACCGGGGCTGGATCGAGTCCAACCCCGGTTTCGCTAATTTGAACTTCCATCTCGGCAATACCCCCAAAGTCCTAATACCGGATTGCGGGAGCAAAATTCGCCGAGTATGCCAAAAATATGCCAATTTTTGCGGCGTTTTTCTACTGATTGACAAAACGCCGCTTGCGCCTAAATGTCGTAGTACAGCGCGAACTCGTACGGATGGGGCCGGGTGTTGATGGCCTGGACTTCGTTCTTCATTTTGTAGTCGATCCAGGTCTCGACCAGATCCTCGCTGAAGACATCTCCCTTGAGCAGGAAGTCGTGGTCCTTCTCCAGGGCCTTCAGGGATTGCTCGAGCGAGCTGGGAAGAGAGGGCACCTTCTTCAGTTCCTCGGGGCCGAGATCGTAAATGTCCTTATCGAGCGGCTCTCCGGGATCGATCTTGTTCTCAATGCCGTCCAGTCCCGCCATCATCATGGAGGCAAAGGCAAGGTACGGATTGCAGGACGGGTCGGGCGGCCGGAACTCGACGCGCTTCGCCTTCGGGCTGGGCGAGTACATCGGGATGCGGCAGGCTGCGCTGCGGTTCCGGCGGGAATAGGCAAGATTGACCGGAGCTTCAAAGCCCGGAACCAGACGCTTGTAGGAATTGGTGGTGGGCGCCATCAGCGCGGCGAGAGCCGGCGCGTGATGCAGAAGGCCTCCGATGTACCACAGAGCCATCTGGCTAAGCCCGGCGTAAAGGTCGCCGGCAAAGAGCGGCTTGCCGTCTTTCCACAAGCTCTGGTGCGTGTGCATGCCGGAGCCGTTGTCCTGGAAAAGGGGCTTGGGCATGAAGGTCACGGTCTTGCCATACTGCCGGGCCACGTTGCGAACGATGTACTTGTACAGCATCATGCCGTCGGCTGACTTCAGCATGGAATCGAACTTCTGGTCGATTTCGCTCTGGCCGCCGGTGGCCACTTCATGATGGTGGCACTCGATGGTCAACCCGGCCTTTTCCATGGTCAGCATCATCTCGGAGCGCAAATCCTGGTAATGGTCCGTGGGCGGAACGGGAAAGTATCCTTCCTTGTAGCGCGGCCGGTACCCGAGATTGTCTTTTTCACGGCCGGAATTCCAGCGGCCCTCCTCGGCGTCAATAAAGTAGTAGCCGTGCTGCTGGGCCTGGTCAAAGCGCACGTTGTCAAAAATAAAGAATTCAGATTCCGCTCCGAAATAAGCGGTATCGGCAATGCCCGTGAAGGCGAGATAGGCCTCCGCTTTCTTTGCAATGTGGCGAGGGTCCTTCAGGTAGTGCTGCTTGGTGACGGGATCGGTGATGTCACCGATCAACACCAGCGTGGGAACGTCGGTGAAAGGATCGAGCATGGCGGTAGCGGGATCCGGGATCAGCAGCATATCACTCTCGTGAATGGCCGCCCAGCCCCGGATGCTGGAACCATCCATGCCGAATCCTTCTTCAAACGAGGATTCCTCCAGCTGGTGAATCGGAAAGGAGATGTGATGCCACAACCCGGGCAGGTCGGTGAATCGGACATCGACCACCTTCACGTTGTTGGCCTTCGCAAATTCAAGGACGGACTTCGGATTCATTGAGCCTCCATAAAAGAAATTTCTAACTCTGATAAGTTCCTATAATACCTGCCTCGACTGAATGAGAGCGAGTCAACATATCGTGCCTCGCGCCGTTAGTCAAGCTTTTGCGTCAAATTATTATTTACCGTTCTGATAAACAAAACTTTTAGGTCAGCGGCAGCCCGAGCCGCAACCTTGACTTCCCGCCAACTTGTTCACAATGAGATTCTTGTAAGTAAGAGGTTGATGCCTTGGGGACACTTCCACGGGCCGGCCGTATCACATTTGTAGCCACCTCAGCCGTTGCTCAGACCAGCAGTGTGGCCGTTCGATCGCGGGCACACTCCACACGGGTGGAACCGGGCAGGCGTCACTCGCAGGGTGTGTCATGCGCGGACTATAAACTGCCAAGGCTTCCCGGATCGGGTTTTATGCATTAACATAGAACACTGGGGTTGCAACAGCGTTTTGCTCCTTAGTCCAGGAGGGTTCGCCGGTAGCTATTGCCTGCCTGCGGGTTGAACCTCCTGCGGCTTGAGATCGCTGCTCCAGCAAGCTTGTCAGCTTTCTACTCCAACACATGCTGCGGCCAGAGTTGTTTGATCGGCAGTAAGGGGCCGGCCTGCCGGATGCAACTATCCAGGATATCTGAAACGAGAATCTGAGTTTGAAATCCATGAATGAAACCATCCGCAATATCGCCATCATCGCCCACGTCGATCACGGCAAGACCACACTGGTTGACGGCATGCTTCGGCAGAGCGGCATTTTCAAAGCCAACCAGGAACTTGTGGAACGCGTGATGGACTCCAATGAACTGGAGCGCGAGCGCGGCATCACCATTCTGGCCAAGAATACCGCCGTCTTTTACCACGACATCAAGATCAACATCGTGGACACGCCGGGCCACAGCGATTTCGGAGGCGAGGTTGAACGCGCCCTGAAGCTGGTGGACGGCGTGCTGCTTCTGGTCGATGCCAGCGAAGGGCCGTTGCCGCAGACGCGCTACGTGCTTCGCAAGGCGCTTGAGGCCAAGCTGCCGCCCATCGTCGTGATCAACAAGATTGACCGTTCCGACGCGCGTCCGCAGGAGGTGATCAACGAGATTTACGATCTCTTCATCGATCTCGACGCCACCGAGGATCAGCTCGACTTTCCCATCCTCTACGCGATCGCACGGGACGGCATTGCCAAGACTTCGCTCGACGCCCCATCGGAAAACCTGAAGCCGCTCTTTGAAGCGATCCTGCAGCACATTCCCCCTCCGGGCGGCGACGCGGCGGAGGTGCTGCAGTTGCTGGTGGTCAACCTCGACTACAGTGAATATCACGGCCGCCTGGCGATCGGGCGCATCTTTTCAGGAACCCTCAATCGCGGCGATGAGGTCGCCATCGTCAAGCTGGACGGGACGACGCAGAAAACACGCATCACCAAGCTTTACAGTTTTGAGGGCCTCAACCGCATTGATGTCGATCGCGCCGTGACGGGCGAGATTGTCGCCATCGCCGGAGTGGAGGGGATTACCATCGGTGAAACGGTCACCAGTCTCGAGACGCCGCGGGCGCTGGTCCACGTGCCGGTGGACGAGCCGACTATTTCCATGGTCTTCACCGTCAACACTTCTCCGTTTTCCGGCCGCGAGGGCACCTTCGTCACGTCGCGCCACCTGCGCGAGCGGCTGGAGAAAGAGCTGCTGACGAACGTGGCTCTGCGCGTTGAAGAAGGCGGAAACACCGACTCGTTCAAAGTCCTCGGGCGCGGCGAGCTGCAACTGGCGATTCTGATTGAGACCATGCGGCGCGAAGGCTACGAGCTGGCGGTCGGCAAACCGGAAATCGTCACTCGTGAAGTGAACGGCAAAGTGCAGGAACCCATGGAGATGCTGATCATTGACTGCCCGGCGGAGTTCGTGGGAGTGCTGATGCAGAAAATCGGCGGCCGCAAGGGCGTCAACACCAAGATGGCAGGGCACGGTGCAACGGGCGGGCGGGTACGACTGGAATTTGTGATTCCCTCCCGCGGCCTGATCGGGTTGCGCAGCGAACTGCTGAGGGATACGCGCGGAACGGCAGTGACGAACACCCTTTTTGAAGGCTACAGCGACTGGCAGGGAGACATTCCAGCCCGCCTGACGGGCTCACTGATTGCCGACCGCTCCGGCCGCACCACCGCCTACGCCTTGTTTAACCTGCAGGAGCGTGGAGAGCTTTTTGTGGGGCCGGGTATCAACGTCTATGAAGGCATGGTCATCGGCGAAAATGCGCGCTGGGACGATATGGACGTGAACGCCATCAAAGAAAAGAAGCAGACCAACATGCGCGCCTCAACGGCCGATGAAGCCATCCGCCTGGTTCCCGCCAAGCCGATCTCGCTTGAGCAGGCGATGGAATTCATTGCTGAAGATGAATACGTTGAGATCACACCCGAAGCCATCCGCGTACGCAAGAAAATCCTGGAGGCCAACAAGCGGCCCCGGCGCCCTCATCCTGAGGCCTGACCGGACCTCTGGCCTTTCCGAAGGATTCCTCGATACAGCCGCTGGCCGTGCGCAGGCCGGGAATGATAATATTCTACCGGAACGCGCTCCCGGCAAGCTTGCCGTGGGATCAACACTGCGCGAGGGCCCATAGCTCAGTTGGTTAGAGCGGCGGACTCATAATCCGTTGGTCGCAGGTTCGAGTCCTGCTGGGCCCACCATCCATCCTTTTGAGAAAGCTCGACTTCTGTGACCCCAGGCTTATCATTCGGCTGTTCGGAACCTTGAGATGTAGTCAAACTGTAGTCAATCTCAGATTTCTGGGCAGGCTGCGCGGTAGGTTGTTGCGAAGGTTGTGAAGCGTGATCCTGCTCGGCGTCGAGCTTCTTTGTAGCGTCTAAGAGTTCCGTCTTGTCTACAATATGATACCGTCGCAGCATGGCCTCCGTCTGCCAGCCACCAATCTTCATAGCCACATGCCTGTCCACTCCACGGTCGACCATCCCCTTGGCCCCCGACCGACGAAGGTCGTGGAGCAGGGCTCTACCTCGCCGTACGTTGTGGGTAAAACGATTTCGGCGGCTTGATAAGCTCTCTCCCAGGCGTCCCTGAAGTCGACAATTTGTGCTCGTCGATCCTCACGTGTAAGGACGAAGTCATCGTTGCTCTTACCTCTTATGCACATGAGTAAGAGCTCCCGGACCTTCTTCGTCATGTAGACCAAGCGTCCCTGCATGCCCCGAGCGCCTTTCTTAACTTTCGTTTTGTACAGGCGGATACATCCCTTTTCCTCTTCATCAAGGAAATCTAATTGGCCAACCTTAAGGCCGAAAATCTCGCCCCGCCTCCAGCCATAGGTCCAGCCCAATTCTAGGGCTGCCCGCAACCACAACCCTTCCTTCATGCATGCCTCGGCGAGTTTTTCATATTGGTCGGGACGTAGGAACCCCTCTCGGGTGTTCTCCTCGACAGGCATTATTTTCTTC
>Ga0307373_10008258_pt1 | contig 15917 bp, 15 predicted proteins | sample OX2MG_FD_202534 | JGI IMG/M metagenome (GOLD analysis project Ga0307373, IMG submission 202534) | Soil microbial communities from Risofladan, Vaasa, Finland - OX-2 | ecosystem: Environmental > Terrestrial > Soil > Coastal area > Acid sulfate soil | place: Finland: Risofladan, Vaasa | collected... | reverse complement strand
CCGGCGGGCTTGCCGCCAAGCTCGTGGTCTATCCGATCGCCGAAGGCTCGCGGCCGGACAAAAGACTGACCAACTGGGCGGTGGTCGGCCGCGTCGGCGATCCGTCGATGCCGGTGCCGCAAAAGCAAGACTGGTCGCGGCCGGGCCGGTTCGAGGATCTGATGCCGCATGTGCAGCGCTTCCGCATCCCTTACGTGGACGCGCGCGCGCTGATCGAGGCGTCGAACGAATTCTGGGAATATCCGATGTGCGACCGCGATCCGCTGCCGCGCTGGAGCTTCGGCCGCGTCACGCTACTCGGCGACGCCGCGCATCCGATGTATCCGGTCGGTTCGAACGGCGCGTCGCAAGCCATCCTCGATGCGCGGTTCCTCGCCGATCGGCTCAAGGACGCGGACAATGCCGTGCATGCGCTCTGGCTCTACGAGCAGTCGCGCCTGCCGGCGACGGCCGAGATCGTGCGCAGCAATCGTCGCGGCGGGCCGGAGGGTGTGATCGACGCGGTCGAGGAACGCGCCCCCAACGGCTTCTCGAATATCGACGATGTGCTGTCATTCGAGCAACGAAAAGCAATCGTGCGCGGTTACGCTTCGAAAGCGGGCTTCACCCGCGAACAGGTCAACAAGGCGGCGTGATCGCCCTGCCGACCCTTCACGGAAATGTCTTTTGCGCCTAGACTCGCTGCCGCATGACCGAGTTTGCGGCAAATGCGGCGTTCGTGAAGCGGCGCGCCAAGGAATTGGGCGCCGATCTGGTCGGTATCGCCAGCGCCGCGACGCTCAATGCCTTTCCGCCGGATCCGCGCTGGCCGCAAACGCCGGAGCGCATCTCGCCCTATTGCAAAAGCGTCATCGTGCTGGTGCAGCGGATCCCGGCCGGTGCATTCCGCTGCAAGGGCAATGTGCCGGTGCAATATATCGACATGCTGGTGCTGCGGAAAATGGACAAGGTCGCCTACCGGCTGGCCGAGGAACTCGAAGAGCAAGGTCACCCAAGCTTCGTCACCGCGGCGCAGGAGACCGACTGGAACTATAAGCGCGCCAGTTACGGTCGGCTGTCGACCCGGCACCTCGGGGTCGAGGCGGGACTCGGCACGCTCGGTCTCGAAGTCAACATCCTCACGCCGGAATTCGGCCCGCGCGTCTACCTTACCGGCATCCTGACCGAGCTCGAACTCGAGGCCGATCGACCGATCGTCGAACAGGTCTGCATCGGTGAATCGTGCAGTCGCTGCCTGCACTCCTGCCCGGCGGACGCCGTGCTGCATTTCGGCATCGACAAGCGCGCCTGTGCCACCGAGGCGCAGGAATTCGGCTTCTCCACGATCCTGAAATTCTTCGAGCGGTTCATTGACGCGCCACCGCCGGAGAAGCAGGCGATGGCGCGTTCGCGCGAAGTGTTCGGCTTCTGGCAAGGCCTGTTGCGGGTCGTCGGCTCCTTCGGCGATTGCCCGCGCTGCCTCGCGGTGTGTCCGGTCGGCAACGACTATCACGCCCACCTTGCCGGCTTTCAGAAAACCATTCCGGAAAAGACGCCGGAAAAAGTGGAGCTAGGCAAAAGCTATCGCGACAATCGGCAGCGCGGCGCCAAAATCGACGGGCTCAACGAATGGAACCGGCGCTGGGTCGGGCCGGAGGGTTACCAGGGCATGGTGGCGCGACAACTGCAAGAATTCAAAAAAATTCAGGAGCAGCGCAAGCTCGCAACGCCGGCAACCGCCGACAAGAACGGTCGCTGATGGTTTCGGCGTACCAACAGCCCATCACCGCCGAAGACATCAAAACGAAGGCGCGTGCGCTCGGCGCCGATCTCGTCGGCATCGCCGACGGAGCAAATCTGGAGCGCTACCCGCCCGATCCGCGGCATCCGCGCCGGCCGTCCGACATCACCGCGCTCGACGGCGGCCGCGTGATCGTGCTGGCCAAACGCGTCAGCCGCGGCGCCGCCCGCATCGCCGCCTGGAACGACCGGCACAAATACTACAACGACGAGCTCGCGCTATCGCGGCTGGAAGAAGCGTCGCTCGAACTGGTCTACTGGCTCGAAGACAATGGCTATCCCGCCATCATCGTGCCGCCGACCCACGTCGATCCGTGGACGTATGACGGCAATCCCGAGCGGCATCTGACCACTCTGCTCTCACTGCCGCACGCCGCGGTCGAGGCCGGGCTCGGCACGCTCGGACTCAATCTGCAACTGCTGACGCCGGAATTCGGCCCGCGGGTGTTGCTGACGGCGGTGCTATGTTCGGTCGATGTCACCTGCGACACGAAGGTGGATGCCGCGCTGTGTCATGGCCCAAGCTGCGGGCGTTGCCTTAAAGTTTGCCCCGCCGATGCGGTCGGGCATTGGAACCGCGACTGGCCGGCCTGCGACCGCTTCCGCTCGCCGCACGGCTTCGCGCAACTCAGCGATCACGTCGCCCGCATCATCGGCGAGCCGGACGCCGCGCGGCAGAAGGAGATGGTCCGTTCGGAGGACAGTTTCAATCTCTGGCAAAGCATTTTGCGCGGTTCCGGCGTCATTACCGGCTGCCGGCGCTGCGCCGATGTGTGCCCGGTCGGCGATGACTATGCGGCCATGCTCAGCGACGCGCTTGAGGCCATTCCCGAAAATACGCCGGCCAAGGACGCCCGCGCCGCCGCAATGGATGCCGCCGAACACACCGGCCGCCTGCCGGATGCTTATGCCGAGCAGCGCCGCTGGATCGGCGCCCTGCCGCGGCACGGTACGGCGCCTGACGCATGACGCCGCTCGCCGATCTGCCGAAGACGCGGCGCGAGATCGAGCGCTTGCAATCCGAGCGCAAAAAACGTGCGGTTGCGCAGGCTCGCCGCACGCCGTTCTTTAAAGGCAAGCTCGATCGCGTCGATCCGGATCGGCTCGATGATCCGGATGAATGGCGCAAAATTCCAATCCTGGACAAGGAGACGCTGCGCAAGCTCGACGACCGGGAGTTTTACGAGACGTTCTGCCTGACACCCGACGATGGCGTCGCCGAATTCTGGCGGTCCGGCGGTTCGACCGGCACGCCGCTGTTCTATCCGCGCAGCTACGACGACATTGTCGCGGCGATGATCGGATTTGCGCGCGTCTACGACTGCACCGGCTGCCGCCGCGGCGGTCGCGCGCACCTGTCGTTCCCGCTCGGCATTCATCCGGTCGGCCAGATGCTGGCTCGCGCCGCCGCGGCCCGTGGCATCGCCGTCAACTGGGCGGGCTCCGGAACCACAACGCCGTCGGCGCTGCAACTCGAACTGATCGACCGCTTGCAGCCGACCATCTGGATGGGGATGAGCAGCTACGGCCTGCATCTCGCCAATCTCGCCGAGGCGCGCGGCCTCGATCTCGGCGCTCGCTCGATCGAAACCGTTTTGTGCTCGGCGGAGCCCGTGTCGGATGCAAAACGCGCCAAACTCGGCCGCCATTGGGGCGCGCAGGTGCGCGACACCTTTGGCATGACCGAAGCCGGAATGATGGGTGCCGAAGACGCGGCCGGCCGCGGCTTCCGCATCTGGACGGACATGTTCTTTATCGAGGTGCTTGATCCGGAGACTTACGCGCCGGTGGCGGAAGAAGCCATCGGCACGCTCGTGGTCACCCCGCTATGGACCAACAACGTCACGCCGTTTCTGCGCTGGAGTTCGGGCGACCTGGTGACCTGGCATCGCGGCGACGACGACAGCGGACCGTTCTCGGTATTTCCGCTGGTCAAGCACGCCCATCGCACCAGCGGATTTTTCAAGGTCCGCGGCATCAACGTCAACCACGCGGATTTCGAGGATTTCGTCTTTCGCAATGTCGATATCGGCGACTTCAAGGCCGAGCTGGCGACCGAGCGCGATCTCGACGTGATGGTAGTGTCGATCGAAGTCCAGCGCGGCATCGATCCAACGGCGGCTGCGGATCGGCTGAAAGCGGCGGTCCGCGACAAGTTCGGACTGACGCCGAACGTCGTGCTGATGTCGAACGGCAGCTTGGCGAAGGAATTCGAGGCGAGCGTGAAAATGCCGCGCTTTACCGACCGGCGGCAATAGACCGGCGGCCGCTTAAGCCGGCGGAGCAAATGCAATGCGCTCCGCGGCAAAAGCGACGACGGCCTCGCACAGTTTTAGAGACTCACGCCGTTTAGTTCAGGCTAAAGCCTAATGGCTTTTCCCACCTGCATCGCGCGCCATCTCGCTCAATGTCTTTTGCGCCAACAAATCCAGCGCCGCTCCATCGATACGCGAGTCAACCTGGTTATAGAAAACACTCTTGGCGCCGTAGACGGAACGGACATGGATTGCCCAGCCATCCGACGTGTAGGCACCCTCGACCTGTTTCTTGAGATTTTCATCGTAGAAAGAGATTTGATCGGTCGACATGCGTCTCGCCATAATCTGCACTCCCCTTTGTTGGTGCATTCCCGTTGACGATGTCATGAGTGCCGTGGGCCTGCGCGCAGTCACCGCACAAACTGCTCAAGCCACTGATGCCAGTGGCGTTGTGCGAAGATTGTTGTGATCACGGCCGCAACTCCTTCTCGTTACGCGGAAACTTAACGGTACAGAGCAGGCTCCAACCGGATTTTGGAACGCGGACCAAATATCCTCAATTACACTAAAGTCTACGAAGCGATGTTTGTTGGCGGCGCAACAAACCCTTCGCAGTGCATCAATTTACGGTCAGAAGCCGGTACCGCGTCACGTCGCATTGTATCGGCGCATTCACAACGGGCGTTGTTTGTTTGTTGGTTTTTGGTTGCTTGTTGGTCTTTGACGAAGCTGTTCGTGACCACACACTGCTGTCAGCACATCTGGAACGGGCGCGACGTTCCTATGTGTATCGTCACTTTTTCCTTGACTTTTGTCGCTTATTTCGTTACGCTGTAAGAATCTCGCTCACTGACGGGCGCATTCCGGATGCGAACCGAAATTGCGGAGCGAGCTGCGGTCCCCGCGGGCGGTGTCGCAACACCGAACTCGGGCGGCTTTCGGGTCCCCGGTCGACCGGCATTAGGACCGGTCTGCACGGAGCGTGCTTAACCGCGGCATCTTATGGCGAAGCGGGCAAAACACCTGTCAGCCAAAGCCGCGGGAAACCCGGTTCTGGAGCTGAGCCATCGGGGTAGAAGCCGGTGGCGAGTGCCGCAAGCGTGAGCGCCGAAAGGCGGCGTTTCTCCCGCAGTGGGAGCAGCGCGCCGCGCAAGCAGACAGGTTACGCAGACTGCGTAGACTTGTCTGCGGTGCGGACATTGCTTGAACAATGCGCCTCTCGGCGCTCCGCTTCCCGTCTTCCTTGCGCATGATCTTTAGGGTCATGCGGGGGGAAGCAAAGAATCGTCTTCGATCTTTTCGCGCGATCTTTTCCGAAAACCGGAACACCACTTTTCGGGATCGTGCGTGTGGTGAGCAAGACTCGGGCGCAGATGATGCGTCGCGAGAATGATGTTGCGCGTTCCCCTCCCCCCGCGCAGCGGCGGGGAGGGGTTAGGGGTGGGGGGTTAGTGGCGGCAAAATTCGGCGGTGGCGAAAGCGGCGATGAAAAGCCCCCCCTTGATCCCTCCCCGCCACTCGCTTCGCTCGTGTGGGGAGGGAAAGAAGGCAAGGCGTCGCGAGAATGGAATCCATAATCCCGGTGTGTCAGAAATTCTTCTGCGCCGTCTGTGGTTATGGATTCCGGCTCTCGCTATCGCTCGGCCGGAATGACTGCGCGGCGGAAACGAATTCGCATTTCGTCATTCCGGGGCGCACCGTGGGTGCGAACCCGGAATCCATAATCCCAGTGTGTCGGAAAATTTTTCCGCATCGTCTGGGGTTATGGATTCCGGCTCTCGCTATCGCTCGGCCGGAATGACGGGCGGAGAGCGCGTGCCACGAGCAACGAGGAGACACTCATGCGACGCAAGGTGAGCGCGAAGGACTGGCGGTTTCCGCGGCGGATGACGAAGACGCAATGGAGCGCGCTGTCCTACCGCCACCGCCACGCTTACCTGGCCCGGGCGCAATGCACGCTGCTTGGCTACTGGCGCGATTGCCCCCAGGCGCGCTGCCGCCGCGCGCACCGCTGCCTGCAGCCGCAGCCTTGCTATTGGGACCGCAAGCGGGCGACATCGCCTGCGGATTGGGCGAAGGCGGAAGCGGTGTGCCGGCCACTGCGCGAGCTTCTTTCGCTCGGCGCGCTGAAAGGCTCGGAGGGGCTATGGCTGTTTTGATGCGTCATTCCGGCTCGCGCTGCAACGCTCTCTCGGCCGGAATGACGAAGGATAAACCGATGCTACGCCGGCGGCGGCAGGAACATGACTTCGTGCTTGGCCGAGAGCGCGACCACGTCGGGCGGATTCTGCTCTTTCATGCCGTGAATGGCCCAGAACAGGTCGTAGAGCTTGCGCGTCGGCGTCACCCAGAAGAAGCACTTCACGGTCTGGTCGGTCTTGTTAAAGATGCCGTGCGGAATGTTCATCGGCAGCCGGATCACATCGCCGGTGGTGGCGGTGAATTCGCGGCCTTCGAGCATGAGATCGAACTTGCCGTCGAGCAAGTAGATGAATTCGTCCTGGGTCGGATGAATGTGCGGGGGAACGAAGGTGCCGGGCGGAAACGTCGCATGCCAGGCAAACGAATTTTCACTGAGCTGCTTGGGCACGTAAGTCTGGCCGAGGATGTTCCAGCTAATCCCCTCTATGCCCGTTCCGGCTTTGGTAATTCCCGGCGTCATCAAAGTCATCGGCCGTCACTCCCTTCCACGCATGGGTCGCACCATTCAAGCACGCGCGCCGCACAGCGCCAATGTTTCGGCACGGCAATCGGTCAACAGCGTAAATTTGCCTCGACCGCTCGCCTTGCCGTTGCGGCATTATGGCATCTGGATGGCTTCACAAGACAGGTATTTTAAACTTAAAATATCGGTAGGCCAGATCAGGAGAGGGATATGATTAAGTACACACCAATGCTTGCGGTTGCGGCCGCTTGCGGACTGCTGATTTCCGTCGCTCACGCCGATGACCTCAAGGTCGGCTTCATCACCACCCTGTCCGGCCCGCCGGCCGTACTCGGCGGCCAGGCGCGGAACGGCTTCCAGCTTGCGGTCAAAGACCTTAACGGCAAGCTTGGCGGCGTTAATACCCAAGTCTTCGTCGCCGACGACGAACTTAAGCCCGATGTGGCCGTAACCAAGGTCAAAGCCCTGATCGATCGCGACAAGGTCGATTTTGTGGTCGGACCGATTTTCTCCAACATTCTCGGCGCGATCGAAAAGCCGGTCACCGAGGCGAATGTGTTCCTGATCAGCCCGAATGCCGGATCGTCGGCCTTCGCCGGCAAGGACTGTAACAAGAACTTCTTCGTCACCTCCTACCAGAACGATCAGGTCCACGAGGTGCTCGGCCAGTACGCGCAAGACGCCGGCATGAAGAAGGTGATCATCGTCGTGCCGAACTATCAGGCGGGCAAGGACGCGGCCGCGGGCTTCAAACACAAATTCACCGGCGAGATTCTCGACGAGATCTACGTGCCGCTCGGCCAACTTGATTATTCGGCGGAGCTGTCGCGGATCGCGGCGGCAAAACCGGATGCGGTGTTTGGCTTCATTCCCGGCGGCATGGGCGTGAACTTCGTCAAGCAGTACCGGCAGGCCGGCCTTGCCGACAAAATCACCTTCCTGTCCGCGTTCACGGTCGACGAATCGACGCTGCCGGCGCAGCAGGACGCCGCGCTCGGCATGCTTGCCGGCTCGAACTGGGCGCCCAATCTCGACACCCCGCAAAACAAGAAATTCGTCGACGAATATCTAAAGGAGTACAACGCGGTTCCGGCGACCTACGCGTTCCAAGCCTACGATGCGGCGATGTTGATCGACAGCGCGGTCAAGGCGGTCAACGGCAAACTCGACGACAAGGATGCGCTGCGCGCGGCGCTCAAGAAGGCGGACTTCAAGTCGCTGCGCGGCGCGTTCAAGTTCAACAACAACCATTATCCGATTCAGAACTTCTATCTGACCAAGGTCGCCAAACGTGCGGACGGCAAGTACGAGACCGAGATCGTCAAGACCGTGTTCACGAACTTCGGCGATTCATACGCCAAAGACTGTCCGATGAAGTGACGGCAGCCGCGCGCACCCTCCCCCGTCCGGCGGGGGAGGGACACCGATGACCGCCACCCTCTTCCTGGTCCAAGTCCTCAACGGACTGCAATTTGGCGTCCTTCTGTTCCTGATCGCGGCGGGTCTGACGCTGGTGTTCGGCGTGATGGATTTCATCAATCTGGCGCACGGCGTTCAGTACATGCTGGGCGCCTATCTGGCGGTCGCATCCTACGGCCTGGTCGGCAACTTTCTGTTCGCGCTGGTCCTGGCGTTGCTGGCGTCGCTTGGTTTCGGGCTGTTGCTCGAATTTCTGGTGTTTCGGCATCTGTACGAACGCGATCACCTCGATCAGGTGATCGCGACGTTCGGCATCATCCTGTTCCTCAATCACGCCGTTCGCATGATTTGGGGGGCGGCGCCGTTGAACCTGCCGATGCCGGAGGCCTTCACCGGCACCGTGCAGCTGGCGCCGGGACAGCTTTATCCGGTCTGGCGCCTGGTTATCATCGCGGCCGGGATCGGGGTTGCCGGCGGACTTTATATCCTGGTGACGCAGACGCGGATCGGCATGCTGGTGCGCGCCGGGGCCACCAATGCCCGTATGGTCTCGGCGCTCGGGGTCAACATCAAGCAGCTGTTCATGATCGTGTTCGGCTTCGGCACCATGCTGGCGGGTTTTGCCGGCGTCATGATCGCGCCGATCATCTCGGTTGAGCCCGGCATGGGTACCAATATTCTGATTCTGGCGTTCGTCGTCATTGTGATCGGCGGCATCGGTTCGATCCGCGGCGCGTTCGTTGCGGCGCTGCTGATCGGGCTGGTCGACACGCTCGGCCGTTCATTCTCCATCGATGTGCTTCGCCTGGTGATGGCGCCGTCACCGGCACGCACGGTCGGGCCGGCGATCGCTTCGATCCTGATCTACGTGCTGATGGCGATCGTGCTGTATCTGCGCCCGGCCGGCCTGTTCCCGGCGCGGGGCCGCTGAACGATGGCCGGCGCGGCGGCAGTTGCGGTCGGCGGAGCCGGATCGCTGCGGCGACCGCGCCATGTCGCGTTACCGGCAGTCATATTTGCGGCTTTTGCGCTGCTTCCCGCGTTCGCTGCGCTGACCGCGCAGCATTACCTCGTCGATACCGGCACGCGCATCATGGTGTTCGCGGTCGCCGCGGTCGCTCTCGATTTGCTGGTCGGCTATGGCGGCCTGATCTCGTTCGGCCAGGCGGCGTTCATCGGCTTGGGCGCCTATGCCGTCGGGATTTTGTCGACCGCGGGCATCGCCGACGCGCTCATTTCCCTGCCGGTGGCGATCGCGGTCTCCATGTTGTTTGCCTGGATAACCGGCATCGTCTGCATCCGGACCAAGGGCGTGTATTTCATCATGATCACGCTCGCTTTCGGACAAATGGTCTATTTCCTCGCCACGTCGCTTGCGCCTTATGGCGGCGACAACGGACTAACCGTCGAGGCCCGCAACACCATTGCCGGATGGCCTGTGCTCAAAAACGATACGGCGTTTTATTACTTCGCGCTGCTCTGCCTGCTCGCGAGCTACCTGCTGTGCCGCGCGCTCATTGCGTCGCGCTTCGGCCGCGTGCTGCGCGGCGCCAAGGAAAACGCGACGCGAATGGCCGCCGTCGGATTTACCGTCCAGCGCTTTCAGTTGATCGCGTATGTGATCGCCGGCGGCATCGGCGGCGTGTCGGGCTTCCTGCTGGCGAACTCGACCGAGTTTGTCGCACCGGCCTACATGGCCTGGCAGCAATCCGGCGAACTGATCGTCATGGTTATTCTCGGCGGCGTCGGCACGCTCGACGGCGCCATCGTCGGCAGTGCCGTCTACCTGCTTGCCGAAGAATGGTTGTCCGGCGTGACCGAGAACTGGCAGGTCATTTTCGGACCGTTCCTCGTGCTGGTGGTTTTGTTTGCGCGCGGCGGGCTGATCGGACTGTCTACGCGGCTTTCTACGCGGCTTTGGCGCCGGTTGCGCCCATGAGTGAGCCGGTGCTTCGCATCAAAGGGCTGCGTAAGAGCTTCGGCAGCCTGGTGGTGACCGACGATGTCTCGCTCGACGTTATGCCGGGCGAGATGCTTGCCGTCATCGGACCAAACGGCGCCGGCAAGACGACGCTGATCAATCAAATCTCCGGGCTGTTGCCGCCGGATGCCGGCACGATCATGTTCGACGGCGCCGATGTTACGGCCTTGCCGCCGCAAGCACGCGCATTGCGTGGGCTCGCGCGCAGCTTTCAGATCACCTCGATTTTGCCGAGCTTTTCCGTGCTGGAAAATGTCGCGCTCGCCGTGCAAGCTCGCATCGGTTCAAGCCTGCGCTTTTTCGGCTGCGCCGCCGCCGAAGCAAAGCTCAACCAGCCGGCGATGGCGGCGCTCGAGCAAACCGGCATTGCCGATCGCGCGCATGTGCAAGCCGGCGAGCTTTCGCATGGGGAGAAGCGGGCGCTGGAGCTTGCCATCGCGCTTGCCATGCAACCGGCCCTGCTGCTGCTCGACGAGCCGATGGCGGGAATCGGCCGCGAGGAAACCGACCGGCAGATTGAGCTATTGCTTCGGCTCAAGGGGAAACTGACCATGGTGCTGGTCGAGCACGACATGTCGGCGGTGTTTGCGCTCGCCGATCGCATCTCGGTGCTGATCCGCGGCCGGGTTTTGCGCACCGGCCTGCCGGCGGACGTGCGGGCCGATCAGCAGATCGTGACCGCCTATCTCGGCGAGCAGATGGAATGAGGCAGCCGTGCTGAAGGTGGACGCCCTCAAAGCCGCTTACGGCGCCGCGCAGGTTCTGTTCGACGTAAGCTTTGCCGTCGGCGAAGGCGAAGTGGTGACGCTGCTTGGCCGTAACGGTGTCGGCAAGACCACGACGATCTCGACCATCATGGGCTTGCTGCCGGCAATAGGCGGCCGGATCACCTTCAATGACGTTCAGCTCGATGGGCTACCGCCTTATCGGATCGCGCAAGCCGGGCTCGGGCTCGTACCCGAAGGCCGACAGATATTCCCGACGCTGACGGTGGAGGAAAATCTGGTCGCCACCGCCGCGGCACGCTTCGGTCCGCCGCGCTGGAGGCTTGCCGATATCTATCAGATCTTTCCGGGCCTTTCCGAGCGGCGCCGCAACATGGGCAATCAGCTTTCCGGCGGCGAGCAACAGATGCTGGCAATCGGCCGTGGCCTGATGACGAACCCACGGCTTCTCATTCTCGACGAGGCGACCGAAGGACTCGCGCCGCTGATCCGCAGCGAAATCTGGGCAAGCCTCAAACGCCTCAAGGCCGAGGGCCAGGCCATTCTGTTGGTCGACAAGCACATCGACGCGCTGCTCAAGCTCGCGGATCGCCACGTCGTCATCGAGAAGGGCAATGTCGTTTGGTCGGGCACGTCGGCGGCGCTCGCCGGCGATCCGACCGTGCGGCAGCGGTATTTGCAGATTTAACGGGAGGCGTCAGCCTTGCGGCACAACCGCCGTGGTTTCGATCTCGAGACGCGCTTCCGGTTCGACCAGCCGCGTGACGGCGACCAACGCCATCGCCGGATAATGTTCGCCGAGCACGTCGCGATAGGCTTCGCCGAGCGCGGGCCGCGCCTTCAGGTATTCGTCCATGTCGCGCACGTACCAGGTCATACGCACCATGTGGCGGGGCGACGCTCCGCCCTCGGCCAGCACGGCGACGATGTTCTCAAAAAGCTGCCGGGCTTGGCCGACGAAGTCCGCGGGAAAACGGCCAGCCTTATCCGAGCCGACCAGCCCGCCGACGAAAAGCAGATCGCCGCGCGCCTTGACGCCGTTGGAATAACCTTTCGGCTGTGGCCAACCGGGCGGCTGCAAAATCAGATTTGCGGCACGGCGGGGCAAGGTATCGGTCGGACTGCTGGGCAATTCACTCTCCTTCAGCGTGATTCGGAAAAGTGGAATCCGGTTTTCCGAACAGATCACGCTCCACTAACAATCATGAGGCAAGCTTGCTGGCGGCACCTTCCACCGCGCGCCGGCGCAATTCGAAGCGTTGCAGTTTTCCGGTTTCGGTGCGCGGCAGGCCAGTCACATATTCGATGGCGCGCGGATATTTGTACGGCGCCACCGTTGCCTTGACATAATCCTGCAAAGTGCGGGTCAGCGCCATATCGGCAGCGAAGCCCCGATTGAGAACCACATAGGCCTTCACAATCTGTCCGCGCTCGTCGTCGGGCTGTCCGACCACGCCGCATTCGGCAACCGCCGGATGGGTGAGCAGCACCGTCTCCACTTCCGGCCCGGCGATATTGTAGCCCGCGGAAATGATCATGTCGTCGGATCGCGCCTGATACTTGAAGTAGCCGTCAGCGTCCTTGATATAGGTGTCGCCGGTGACGTTCCAGCCGTTCTGTACATACTCGACCTGGCGCTGGTCGCCGAGGTAGCGGCAGCCGGTCGGTCCGCGCACGGCGAGCCGGCCGGGCGTGCCCGCTGGAACCTCCCGCCCGGCCTGGTCGATGACCCGGGCCTCGTAACCTGGCACGGCCGTGCCGGTCGCGCCCGGCCGCATGTCGGCTTCGGGACAGCCGACGAAGACGTGCAGCATTTCAGTCGAACCGAGGCCGTCGATGATGCGAATGCCAGTCGCGGCGTGCCAGGCCTCGAAGGTTGCCGCCGGCAAAGTTTCACCGGCCGACACGCACTTTCGCAGCGATCCGATTTTGTGGCCCGCCAGTTTCCCGACCATGGCGCGATAAGCGGTCGGAGCGGTGAAGCAGACGGTGGCCCCGAACGTGTCGATTGCCGGCAGAAGATCGTCCGGACCGGCCTTTTCCAACAGCACCGTAGCCGCACCGATGCGAAGCGGAAACAGCACCAATCCGCCCAGTCCGAACGTGAACGCGATCGGCGGCGACCCGATAAAACGATCGTCGCGGTCGGCCCGCAACACGTACTTGCCGAAGGTGTCGCAGATCGCCAGCATATCGCGATGAAAATGCATGGTGCCTTTGGGCACGCCGGTCGTACCGGACGTGAAGGCGATCAAGCACACGTCGTCGCTTGCGGTATCGCACGCCTCGAACTGCTCGTAGCCGGGCTTTATCATCAGTTTTTCGAGGCTGTCGTTGGTGTCGCGCCCCCAATAGACGATCCGGCCCAGCGCAGGGGCGAGCGGCCGGGTTTTCTCCATCTCGTCGGACAGCCGAGCGTCGCACAGCGCGAGCCCGATCTCCGCCTTGGTCACCGGGAATGCGATTTCCTTGGCCCGCAACAGCGGCATGGTCGCGACGACGACACCGCCGGCTTTGATCACAGCAAAATAGGCGGCGACCATCATCGGACTGTTCGGACCACGCAATAACACGCGGTTTCCCGGCACTAAGCCGAGATCGCGCGTCAACACGTTGGCAATACGATTGACCCGTTCCGCCAGCGCGGCATACGTCAATTTTCCGCCGGGCGCGATCACGCAATCGCGGTTTCCGTGCCCGGCGACGATCCAGTCGTCAACAAATGCGCTGACGCAGTTCAGCCGGTCCGGATAATGCAGTTCCGGCAAGTTGAACGAAACGTCCGGCCACTGTTCGGCCGGCGGCAAATGATCGCGCGCAAACGTATCGATATGGGCGGAACGAAGCATGCTTTCAGTTGCCCTCGAACACCGGCTTCTTTTTCTCCGCGAAGGCTTTGAAAGCGCGCACGAAGTCCTCGGTCTCCATGCACAACGCCTGCGCGATCGCCTCGGCTTCGATTGCGCTCTCGACCGACATCGCCCATTCCATTTCGAGCATACGTTTGGTCATGGCGTTACCAAACGTCGGGCCGGCGGCAAGCTCGGCGGCCAGCGCTTGCGCGTCGGCCAGGATTTTGTCGGACGTCGAAAGCCGATTGAAAAATCCCCAGCGCTCGGCCTCCTCACCGCCAAGCGCGCGGCCGGTGAACAGCAGTTCGGCGGCGCGTCCCTGCCCGATGATGCGCGGCAGGATCGCGCAAGCCCCCATGTCGCATCCACCGAGCCCGACGCGATTGAACAGAAACGCGACTTTGGCATTCGCCGTACCAAGGCGAATGTCCGATGCCATGGCCATGATGGCGCCGGCGCCGGCACAAACTCCGTCGATCGCGGCAACGATCGGCTGCGGCGCCGCGCGCATCGCCTTGACCAACTCGCCGGTCATACGGGTGAAGTCCAACAGCCCGTCGGCGTTCATTTCGGTCAGCGGCTTGATGATCTCGAACACGTCTCCGCCGGAGCAGAAATTTCCGCCCGCGCCGGTGATCACGATGGCCTTGACGCTTTTGTCGCGCGCGGCGGCACGAAAAATATTGCCGAGTTCGGCATAACTTTCAAACGTCAGAGGATTCTTGCGCTCCGGGCGATTGAGCGTGATCGTCGCGACAGCGCCGGCGACCACAAGGTGCGCGTGTTGAGCGGTAAAATTCTTGAGCGGCAGCGTAACCGGGTTGGCGCTGGTCATCACGAGGCCTCTCCGGTGATCGCCTCGCGCGCCGAAGCCTTGGTCTTGGCGAGGAGCCGCATCAACGCATCGATGTCAGTGGGAGAAAGCTGCGAAAATATCTCGGCGATCCAGCCTTCGTGAGCGCGCGCCATCGCGCGGAATACGCGCCGGCCCTCTGGTGTGAGACTGACGAACTGCGCGCGCCGGTCGCTGCGCGATTGCCGGCGATCCAGCAGACCGAGCGCGACCAGCCGTTCGGACAGTCCGGTGACGTTGCCGTTGGAGACCATCATGCGCTGCGACAATTCGCCAAGCGTCATGCCGCCGGGCGCCTTGTCGAGCTGCGCCATCAAGTCGAACCGCGGCAAGGTGACATCGAATTCCTGCCGGAGGCGGCGACGGACCTCGCCTTCGATCAGAGTCGTGCAGGTCAGCAACCGCAGCCATAGCCGCAGTTCGCTCTCGTGGTCGCCCGGGCGCTCGGCGACCTTCGTTTCGGCATCCAGCGGGACGTTGATCGATTCCTGCACGCGATGCCTCTCTATTGTTCAATCGGATAGCATTGCGCGGTCGGGTCGCAACAATCTGCCGGCGGATTCATTTTAAGGTTCAAATTTATAGGCTTCAAGTAGCCGTTTGCCGGCTCTTAGCCGGCCATGACTTCACCGCCGGCAACCACGATCGCCTGCCCGGTGATGGAACCCGCCGCCGCCGAAGCGAGCCAGAGCACGGCCTGCGCAACCTCCAGCGGCGTCACCAGACGACCTTGCGGATTCGACGCCGCTAGCGCCGCGCGTGCTTCGTCGCGGTCTCGCTTGGTCTTGGCGACAATGTTATCCACCGCACGCTCGAACATCGGCGTATCGGTGTAGCCGGGACAGACCGCATTGACGGTGATGCCGACGCGGGCAAACTCGAGCGCGAGGCTGCGTGTGAGGCCGATGACGGCGTGCTTGGCGGAGACATAGGCCGAAACATAAGCATAGCCGATCAAGCCGGCGGTGGATGCAACATTGACGACGCGGCCGGAGCGCCTGGCAATCATGTCGGGCACGACTTCTCTGGTCACCAGGAAAGTACCGGTCAGATTGACCGCAAGCACGTTATTCCAGGTCTTCAGATCGGTTTTTGTAAACGGCGCGCTCGGTGCTTCGCCGGCATTATTAACCAGAATGTCGATCGGACCGAACGCGTTGCGCGCAGCCACCACACCGGCCCGCACTTTCGCTTCATCGGTGACATCGAAATCGGCTGTGGCATGCGTGCGGTCTTCGCCTAACGACCTTTGCAATGTCAGCAACGGGTCGCGGCGGCGCCCAGCGAGCGTCACGCGCGCGCCGGCACCCACGCACGCCTCGGCGATTGCCGCGCCGATGCCGGTGCCGGCGCCGGTGACAAGCACATGCTGATCTTGGAGTGGC
>Ga0307373_10008255_pt1 | contig 15927 bp, 10 predicted proteins | sample OX2MG_FD_202534 | JGI IMG/M metagenome (GOLD analysis project Ga0307373, IMG submission 202534) | Soil microbial communities from Risofladan, Vaasa, Finland - OX-2 | ecosystem: Environmental > Terrestrial > Soil > Coastal area > Acid sulfate soil | place: Finland: Risofladan, Vaasa | collected... | reverse complement strand
CGCCGAGCATCCTGTGCATATCGGCGTAAGACTCCGAGGTCTCAAAGAAGCGAATGCCACGCTCATAGGCGTAACGGACCAGCCTCGTAAATTGCTCCTGCCCCAGGTTACGCTGCACCCGCCCGCCGAGAGTGCCGGTGCCAAAGGCCAGCCGCGTCACCTTGACGCCGGATTTGCCGAGCGTTACCGGATCCGTCGCTGTTTCGGTTGCCGCTCGCAGCCCCACGCTGCCGGCGCCGGCGAGCGCCGTTGCCGCAAGTCCGCTTTTCAGGAAATCACGTCGGGAGAAGTTAGCCATGGCTCTACCTCCAATGAACCGCATCTTACCATGAGTTAACCCCCGGATGCCTGCCAAGTTTCCAGCGGGTCCGGAGCACGAACCCGCCCCGCCTCCCGGAGCCGCAGCATGGGAAAGGTAGGCCCGCAAGACCCCCATCATTCCAAATGAATCCCTGCTTCCGAAAGAGTCCACGAGCGGGACCGTCCCGGGTGACAACCCACTTTTTCATACGGGAATTCACCCGCCGCAGGGCGGCCGCTTACGGGCGCCTGATCACGGCAGTGGGGAACGGAATGTGGCCCGGCTGGAGGCGAGAACAACTCCGCAACAATCCGTAGCCTTTACGCAACCGGCGAATGAGTCGGAGCAGCGAGGATCAATGCAGGTCGGTGCAATCATCTGGTAGCGGGGGGGAGGATCGAACTCCCGACCTAGGGATTATGAGTCGTTACCAATCCACTGATTCTAAAGAAAATCAACAGGTTGCCTCGGTAAATTCCGGCAAAGTCCGGCAAAACTCGCAACCGGGGCGCAACCAAGAACCAGCTGGCGGCAAGGAAACTGAAAGTTCGACAAAAAAAGAGCAGCACACGTAGAATACTGCTAACGCTGGTGAATTTCATCGCCGGGTGAGCGGAGGCAGAGCGATCCGTCCTACTGGGAAGAAACGATGGTTACGATCCGAGGAATTTCGCGCGAGGTCGTGCGTCGCCGGAGCAATTACTTGCACTGCCGTCACTGCAAGACACGAACCGGGATGTTTATTCTGATCAACAAGGCCGTAGACGGGCGCAGCGTTTGGGCTATCTGTAGTACCTGCCATCGGGATTGGGCCGTATCGACAGGGCCGGGGCTGCGAGCGCTCAGACACTAGTTTGAAGTGCGGCGACCGGCACCCCCTCATGGCGACAGACCGCTTCGCTTTGCGTCCCGCCGATCTGAGGCTCCGCGAGACCGTGACGGCGGCGCGACTCGTTCCTGAAGTAAAGGTCAGCGTCGCCAGAGACGGAAACGAGCTTCCCCGCTAGAGAGAGCGCGCTGTGAGTAACATGAACTAACCCGTTGCCCCCTAAAACGCAATTTGAGCCCAGAAGGTTACGATAGGATTCCCCGACGACGAGCGACCCCTACTTGAAAGCTAAGCGTCCCTATTCAGGAGATCATTCCAGTCATACTTGAACTTGGCAAGCATTCTGTTCTGCACCTCGACTGCTTCAGCTTTTGAAGCCACCGCGTGGCTACGATAGTACAAAGACCATCCTTCCCTCAAATGCCAGCGGATGATTTCGGACAAATGCGAGCCATCATATCCATAGCGGCGCATCCGGTTCCATTTCATTCCCCGTTTCCCCAACATAATGAGGCTGGATGTCACCGCCCCGCGGACCGCCCGTGCCAAGCTCATAACAGCACGGACCGTCATAATCCAGGCTGTCGGAAAAACAGTCACTGCCGCTTGCCAAGAGTCGCCAGCCAGTCCAACTCATACGCTGGACTGTATCGCAGGCTGCGGTTATTTATCTTCGAAGGCTTCAACAGTAAATTGTCGGTCAAATTGAAGTTGGCATGTATTTTGGCGGCGACCGCGCTGGGCCGCCGCATAATTTCAGGACAAAATCAAATTTGCTAACTTGTTGGTTCGCTTAGCTTTTTGTTCTGTCCAGATAGTCGGTTTTCCAGGATATTCGGGCGGGTTTGTTCCCCAGATGTTCACTCCAAACAGTGGGGGAAAAACACAAATCGCTTTGTCGATTACGAAATCGTAGTCGTGGACGAGCCTGTACCAGTCCGAGAGGTGATTTCAGCAATGGCAAGCTGACTCGCATCCAGGCTTGCCTTGGCAAGATCGACTAAATGCGTGTGATGGGTAAACAGCAGCACTTGAGTGTGCTTGGCTAATTCAGCCAGGGCACGAATGGCTGCTATCGCTCGGTCGTCGTCGAATCTTACGAGGATGTCGTCGAGGATGAAGGGAATGGGCTCGTGATCCCTTGTGTAGAGTTCAATGCTGGCAAGGCGCAGGGCAAGGTAGAGTTGGTCACGGGTGCCATCGCTCATGCCATATAACCCGACCTTTTCGTCCGTAAGGGTCCGGACTCCAACCAGCACGACGTTGCCCGTGTCATCCCAGTCGAGTTTTAGACCGGAAAAGGACGCACCGGTCAGCAAAGAGAAGAGGTCGCTCGAGCGTTTGAGCATGTCGCCCTGGGTCTTTTCTCGATACTGGTCCACGGCGCCCTGCAACACAATGCGCGCCAGTTGGACGCGCATGTACTGTTCCACAGCTTCGAGCACTTCAGCCCTATACGCTTCGATGTCCGCCGACGCAGCACAGGAGTCCGTGGTATCCGCCATCCTTTTCAGTCCATTCTCGAGCGTAATACGCTTCTCTTCGGCCGATTTGAGCTGCGTCTGTAACTCTTTGATCTGACGGTCGATTGATTCCAGTTGACCAGGAATCTGATCGCGGTCGACACCCCTTGCCTCCTCTTCCAATTCGGCGATGGACCTGCCGATGCCAATCGTGGCAAGTTGCTGCTCCACTTGCTGGAGGTCCATCTCTAGCTTTTTTCGCCGAGCGGATTCTTCTATCATCACGGGTAGCCGCTCGGCTTTCGTACAGCTCGCCTCCTCCGCTAACGCCTTGAGCACGTTCTCCGTCTGCTCCAGTTCCCGCCTGGCCTTTCCGAGAGTCTTTTCTTCCTGTTCTAGGTCCTTCCCCTTTGTGCTACGAAGATCCCGCTGCCGCATTGCCACACTCAGCCGCTGATGCAGTTCGGCGATGGCCTCCGGTTCCAACATCGGCAGGAGATCTCGCGCCACTGATTCGAGCAGCCGATGCAGTTGCTCTCGAAATGCATCTTCGTCCCGATCGATACCCGCGATTCTGGCATTGTGGCTAGCGGCTGTTTGGAACTGGTTTTGCAATTCTTCTCTTACTCGGATCACTTCCTGTGCTGCCGAAGGCTCGGTGTTGGCAGGAAGACCGAGACCAGTCATGAGCACAGCCCACTTTTGTGCCCAGTCGTCCAATTTGGCGTTAGCGTTAGTGAGGTGCGACTTCGCAGTCATAAGGGCTCTCTTGCTTGTCTCGATTTGATCACTAAGCTTTTCGCGTTGTTTGGCTGTATGCTCCTCTGTCTGCAAAACCTGATCGGCAATGGAGCGCCAGCCCGTTAGCGAGTGCGAGGGTGGTGTGGTGTCCTCTCCTATTTCGGAAAGGCGTTCCTGAAGCTGCTGCTTTGCTGTCTCGCTTTCGGCCAGCAACTCGCTGGCCTGTTTCTTCTTGTCCTCCACAGCGTGAAGACGCGCAACGATTCCTGCTCTCCGCTGGAGCCAAGCTGCCATCTGTCGCGGCGCCCCGGCGTCTACCTGGAACGGCGACCAAAGCTCCCTCCACTCCGTTATAGCTCGCTCGCGTGCTGTTCGTGCGTCATTCAGTTCAGCTTCGAAAGCCGCGACTTCCCTTTTTATCCCCTCAATGGCAATTTGAACCTGTTCCTGTTTGGCGACCTGGTCCGCATCCACACGCAGTTTGTCGGCGGTATCGTCCGTTTTCCCGACGCTATCTTCGTAAGCCTTTGCCAACAATGAACAGTCCACTGGCTGTTGCAAGAATTCTTGGGCCTCTGCGCTATTGGTGTCGCCCTTGAGCCAAGCACCGCGCACCGCCCTCCAGCCGAGGTCGCGACGCTGACGATCCTGCGCAAGCTGCGACAGCGTCGGCACGGAGCGGCCGGCCTGCATTGCCACGAGGCTATTCTCAAGAGCCGAAACTTCAGTTTTGGTGGTTCGAAGCCGTTCCTCGGCTTGCTCAACGGCTTGTTCCGTCTTGTCCAGCCGAGTGGTCCACTCAACCACCAATTCGTCGGCCGGCAGGGCACTACTCTCAAGGGCTTCGACACTCGAGGTCCAAGGCAGCGCCTTCACGTCTTCGACTATCTTCCGGCTCTCATCCGTAGCGGCCTTCTGAAGAGTGCGGGCTTTCACTTCGGAGACTCCGGCCAGCAAGGCATTCTGGACGGCAGACCGCAGCGGACCAACCGATCTCGCCGGAGGCAGTTCATCCAGTTGCTGGTGCGCGGACTTCAGTTCTTGCTCAGCGGCAGCGAGCGATTCGTGGACGTTTTGAATTTCCGCATCGAAACTTGCGCGGGTGGTCGATAAATCCTGGATGGCTCGCTTGTCCGCGGCGCGCGCCATTAGGTTGGGGACTCTGTCAAGATCAGGCGGTTCACCCAACCTCCGTAAAATTTGGGTCATTTCGGCTTCGGCCTGGCGCAGTTCCGTCTGAAGACGAAAGCGGTCGGTGGCGGCCTTCCTTCGGATACCGACTTCTTGATAAGAATACAGGATCTCCTCTTCCCGCAAGAGGAGGTCATCAGGCAGCACGATGGCCTCGACTTGCGTTCGGAGGTCATCCACCCGCCGCGTAGATCCTTGGACTTCTCCGGCCTTGACGATGAGGTCGGAAGAAGCCTTCTGATGGTCTGCCGCGAACCCATCTCGAAGGATTGGCGCGTTTTCAACAAGTCGGAGTTGATCACGGATCTCGCCGCGCCTCCGCAGTAGCCCGAGCGAAATCTGAATACGCTTGTACCGTTCCGCTTCGCTCTGCTTGAGGAGAATAGCCGATTGAAATCCGGATATTTCGTCCCGCGCCTTCTGATAATCCTCCTGCAACCTGTTCCAGTCGGTAAGCGAAACCTGCGCTTGGCGCAGGCGGTCCTTGCTCTCCTTCAGGCGGTCTAGAATCTTTGGAACCGTTGGGGTGCTGGCCCTAGGCTTAAAGAGCTTCTCCGCGTCATCATTCAGTTTTTTCAGAATGTCGTGGAGGCCTGCGATGCCAGCAGCCGCCGAAAAGAGCATCTGCCCGAACTCGCTTTGGCCCTTCAGCAGTTCTTCGCCCCCCTGCTGGAGCCGCTCAGCGTCGAGGCCGAACATAGCCTGAAACACCTCGCGGCTCTCGATTGGGACGAACGAGCGTAGGAGTTCTTCGGAAACGACTTCGTCATCGTCGGCGGTCCGCAGCGATTTCGCGGTTGCCTTTCGCCGCACGCAATCCAGTCGCTTGCCGCCGCGTTCGACCGTCGCACGGATCCGGAGAATGCCATACGTGTGCAAGAAGTTGTCATGTGTCTGGCCGGGGATACCAAACAGGAAATCAGAGATTGCGCGTAGCAGCGAACTCTTGCCGGCTTCATTTGGCCCGTAAATAACCTCGAGCCTGCCCCTGCCTTCTCTCAAGTCGAGGGAGGCGTTCGTGAATGGGCCGTAGGCGGGAATATGAATGGCTTCGAATCTCATTGGGCGCCTCCCTGACCGCGCAGGCGCTCCATCAGGAGAGATTCGGCGTCCGTCATCAACCGGGGAAGACGCTCCCCGCCTGCCTCTAGCCAGGTGAATACCTCCTGCTTCAAGTCTTCGGGGAGTTTCGCCAGTAGGGGCGCAACCGAAGCCTCAAGGGAGGCAATCGCGTTGGAGCGGCCCGTAATGGACTGCAAATATTGATGCACTTCGTCGAGCGGGCCGGCAAGGCTTGTGGACGGTCCGGGAGGAAAGGTGCGAAGGACGATTTTCTCGATCCACGCCGACTCTGAACCCACGTCGGTAGCGAGCGCACGCAGGTCGTCGCGCCATGCGCTATCCTCAACGAGCCGGTCATGCAACAAAGTCGCTCCCTCGAATTCGACGCGCAGCACGAGCGGGCGGCCATCCGCTTCACCCATTAGGGTGCGGATCGCATCCGAGGCCCGCTCTTGGAGGTCGTCGATAGTTGCCGCACCAGCAAGATCCACCTCAGCACATCCCCACCGGATGACGTCCAGGTCAACTTGGTCACACTCCAGAATCTCGTTCCCCTCGCCGACAGCAACAAGCACGCAGCCTTTCGGTCCTGCCTCGCGGATGTTACGACCTTGAATGTTTCCGGCGAACATGACGCGTGGGTGGGCGCAGAGTTCCTGTCGGGCGTGCACATGCCCCAATGCCCAGTAATCGTATTCTTTGAGGCATAAGTCATCGAGCGTGCATGGGGCGTAAGGTTCGTGCCCTTCGTAGCCGGAAACCGACGTGTGAAGCAGGCCGATATTAAAAGATCCTGGCCGCTTTGGAGGATAGCCCACGGCCAGGTTGTCGAAGACGGACTGGTTCGAAAAACTCTGGCCATGAATCGCCACATCGCCTTCAGGCAGGATTCTCGTTTCTGGCTGTCTTGCAGAGAAAAAGCTCACATTCTCAGGCAGTCGCAAGGATTTCGTGATTCGATTCGCTGCATCGTGATTGCCAGCAATAAGGAATACCCGGATGCCAGCTTCCCTCAGCCTAGCCATCCTGGCGACGAAGAACATTCCGGTGCTGGAATCCTTCCAGTCCCCGTCATACAGGTCTCCAGCAAGCAGCACAAACCGGACTCTTTCCTCGATGGCAAGGCGAACGAGATTATCAAAGGCACGACGGGTTGCCAGCCGTATATCATCGACCGGCATTCCCTCGTACCGGGCTATTCCTCTAAGCGGGCTATCGAGGTGTATATCGGCGGAGTGCAGGAACTTGAACATAAACCAGGGCTCTCAGTCTCATTTCTCGGGCGATTGGTAACATACAACTGGCGGCATTTGAATGCAACCCTCCAACCCTCCAGCCCTCCAGCCCGCACAAGCGTAACCGGCATGCATCAAATTCGGCCCCGGCGACTGCCAGCTTGCTCGCGGGGAGCCAAGACCCACTTGCACGAAATGCTGCAGTCGGCATTAGAGATTCCGCCCGCCTCCACGCGGCCTAACTGGAGATCATTGCACTTTTCGTCAGGTCTCGATAGCATCAGTCAATGATCTACCTTGACTATAACGCAACGACGCCCGTACTGCCGGACGTACTCGATGCAATGATGCCGTACCTTACGACCGAGTGGGGCAATCCCTCGAGCACTTACAAGTTCGGCGCAAAGCTGAAATCGACAATCGAGACCGCACGCGAACAAGTTGCGGAGTTGATTGGAGCGCACACGCAGGACATAGTATTTACGTCGTGTGCCACGGAGAGCAACAATGCCGCGATTAACTCGGCGCTGAAGACCAACCCCAGCAAAAGACACATAGTCACATCTCAAGTGGAGCATTCTTCAGTGCTCAATTACTGTATGGCACTGGAGAAGGAAGGCTATCGCGTCACTTACTTGCCGGTTGACCGTGACGGCTTGCTGAGACTCGCCGACCTCGAAGCGGCTATTGCAGACCAGACCGCCGTGGTTTCGCTGATGTGGGCCAACAATGAAACGGGAGTGTTGTTTCCCGTCGAGCAAATTTCCGAAATCTGCCGCGCGAGGGGCGTATTTTATCATTGTGATGCGGTACAGGCGGTGGGCAAAGCGGAGATTGACGTGCGAAAGGTTCCGGTGGATTACTTATCGCTGACCGGCCACAAGTTTCATGCACCGAAAGGGATCGGGGCGCTTTACGTCCGGCGTAAAACACCGTTCTCACCTTTAATTTATGGCGGCCACCAGGAGCGCAACCGGCGCGGCGGCACCGAGAACGTTGCGCTCATAGTTGGTATGGGTAGGGCTGCTGAGCTAGCCCGCAAACATTTGCCCGACTACGAGAAGACAGTCAAACCATTGCGTGACGAGTTAGAGGAAGGTATTTTGAATTCAATCCCGAATACCGAGTTGAACGGCCACAAGACGCGGCGGCTGTGTAACACGACGAACGTCACATTTCACGGCGTCGAATCCGAAGCGCTGCTCATCTTGCTCGATAAGGAAGGCATCTGCGCCTCGTCCGGTTCCGCGTGCCTCGCCGATTCTGACGAGCCTTCGCACGTGATTAAAGCTATGAAGCCGGACTCCAACGCTTCGCGACAAATGATTCGCTTTTCACTGAGCGAAGACATTGGGTCTTTTGACATCGGCACGTTCGACCAAGTGCTTCACCGTGCGGCAGATGCACTGCGAGGGAGTTAGCGCCCACCAATGCGCGTTACGGAATTAAGACCTGCATCGCTGTCATCTAACGCCCTTTGGTATTCTGAAAGGAGGTTATAGCTGCTAGGTTCAAGCGGCTTTCGTGCCATGTAGAGAAATAAGTTGTAGGCCAACTTGCCGTTCTTGTTGATTATCTTATGAGCGACCGAATTCCATAAGGCACCGGGCCATGGACAAATGTTCAAATCAAGAGTGGTTTTACTTAACAGTGTCACCGCATCGTCAAATGTGATCCCTCGGTCCACTAATGTTCGTGCTGCTTGTGCAAAGGCTTTCATTCCAACAGGCCGGAATAGCAAATGGCCTCCATCCTTCTTCCGGTATTTGGCCGCAAGTCCCTTTTCGGGATTGGAGCCAGTGACTTCTTTGATCTCCGGGATCGTTTTCCGCAACAAATTCCAGAAATGACAGGTCAATGTGAATATTTCCTCAACGCGACTCTTATGTGGCGGACCAACTTGAAGATGTCGCCTCTCCCGACTACGCAGCGGGAGAGAAATGGTGCTAATCAAATCATACAGGCCGAGCACAGTCGTTACGCATTGGCCGTTATTGCCGGGAATGTTTGCAGTTTTTGTTAGCGGCACTAGCTTTATATTTAAATGCTCGTATTCGTCGATTACCTTGCGGGTAACGACAGCGAAAGTGTCATCTTCGCTGAGCGCCACCAGCTCACCCTTTGAAACTGGCCTGGCATACTTGTTTAGGGTGGAGAACAAACGCCTAGTGCGCATGCGCCCTTTGTCCGTTTCAGTATGGGCGACAAATATCATGCATTGCTCATCCACACTCAAAGACGACTTATGGGAAAGCGCCGACCGAATGCCCGCCACACGGTGCTGACCATCGATAGCAAAAATCTCTTCATCACCGCTTAAGTATAGGAACCCGAATGTATCCCGTGATCTTTCCGGAGGCTGGAGCGTCGGCATAGCAGGGTTCTTACCGACTTTGATTGGGTACCAGTCTGGCTCGCCGCGGTAAATCCCGGCGACGATCGCGTTGAAAAAATGCTGTTTTTGGGATGTGAGGTACTCCGAGATCTGTGCAAGCCGCTCCGGTCGTAGCTCTCTCTGAATCCAAGTCTTAAGCTCTCGACGCTCATGAATGTCATCCACTTTCTTGACCCAAGAGTTGACCTCGTCAAATGTCATTGTGGTGATGTAGTACCACCAGTCGCCCATGCGCGACCGGAGAGCAGGCAAAAGCAATGGAGACAATCTAACAGCTTCATGTTCCATATAGTTTCCTAAGCTCGCGGCTAACCTTGGCCGGGAAATCTTTATTGGACGGAGGGAGGTATGCCGTCAGTAAGGCGTTTTCAAGGTCTTCAATCAGATCATGTTTCTGAACTGGCGCGAAACAAAACCAAAGAAAGCCGGCCCACTTTTCGAGCATATCAGTCACATGGGGTCGCCTAGATTGATCGCCAGCCCGCCACTCGCGCAAATACTGGCGGTAACGCCGTCTAAAAGTCTGACTCTGGGTCTCGCCTACGTAGAGCAGATACGAACAGCAGGGGTGGTTTGCGATTCCGGGCTGTACGAGAAAGGTATAAACCCCACACGCCTCGGGAATGTTCGTCGCGTTGCCGCGAGTAAACTTCACAGCCTGCCAGGACAAATCCACGGGCAAGCCGCAATCCTCCCACTGAAAGGGCGACAGAATCATGCGCTTTATGTGAAAGTCCGCCAGGGCACGCCTTTTGCGGCCTCGTACGTGAGGTACTATGTCATACATTTTACTCAGTTGATTTCCATCCCTTTCATGGGGCCGGGGCCTTTGCAATTCTGCCCGCGCTCTCGATATGCTTCATCTACCATTGTCCTTCCCAAACTGCCGGGCCAGTCCAGTTGTGAGCTTTCCTTGCAGGCGCAGGACGGCTTCCCCCTTCGCAAGTTTCTGGTGAACGACGCCCCCAAGAATCATCTTCTGGTCGGCGTCGCTCAGCGTCTGGGGGGAGAAATGGACACCGCACTCGGCCAGTTTTGCAAAGTTAGTTTCGTTCGCCCCGGTAGTCACGAACTTGTCAGCATCCTGAGATGCGAGCCACACCGGGAAGCCCCACGACCGTCCTTGTCGTGCGAGTGATTGAAGCAGTCCGGCCTTGTTTTCCTTCGGCAGTAGGAGATGTGCCTCGTCCACAAAGAGCACCATCTTGATAGGCTGGATGTTGTTCTTCACGCCCAGATTTTGGCTCAACTTCTTGATTAGAAAGTTCAAAATCAGGGCTACGGCTAACGCTTTCGTTTCTATATCGCTCCCGAACTCTTTGAAGTCGATAACCAGAGAGCCACCCAGCCATTCCTCTGCGCTAATTGCGTGGTCCGCATTGGCGAACAAGTGCAATCTTTCGATCTTCTGGATGACCGCAAGATCTACGCCGTCCGCGCCGCTGTTCACCAATTCCTGCTCCAATGAACGAAAATCCGGTGAAGTGAGGTGCTCGTAAGCGTCAGCGATATTACGTTCCTGCTTCGACCCCAATTGAGGGGCGAAGCAGCGGATTAGATTCGCAATCTCATATGCTGTGCGGGCGTTTTGAGCCTGAGCGTTCGCAGTTATGCTCAAATTGCGCTCCAGCGGATTGATCGGCAAGGTCTGGCTGAACCGGACGTGTCGGGCTCCAGTCTCCCGAAGAAAGCGTGTGCGGTTCTGTCGCTGCCGTGGGTTGTTTGGGTCATCCTCAAGTTCCCCCTTCATGTCGAAGAATATGAACCGGACGCCAAGGTTGGCCAGTTGCGCGAGTAAATCGAGAGCAAGCTGGCTCTTGCCAGTCCCAGGCTGGCCCGAGATTACGAGAAGCCCGTTATTGGTTCCGGGACCGTTTAAAGACCAGTCAGGAGCATCAGCCAATACCTTAAGCTTTACTTCGGTCTCGACCACCGGCATTGAGGGAATTGTCGGCTTCACACCCCCGGTAAGTCCGATGTCGCCTCCCGTCAGTCTAAGCAAGGCCGAGACGAACCGGGCTTGGTCGTTGCCGGAGTCCGTCCATATCTGCCGCAACTGTTGGCAGCCGTACTCAAAGTGCCTACGAAACTCCTGACGGTAGCCGCCTTCATCGAGAGTGCGGCCAGCGCGGTGGTTTAAGGCGGCGCGCACCAAATCCCGGAGATCATCGCCCACAACCTGCTCATCGTTCAGCGTAACGCCTTTGGAATCCTTGGGCTTGAACTCCGTCGGCACACCCTGACCCAAAGCCAGGAAGAGCGCTGCCCGTCCAACAATGGCTTGGTTGCGTGCCCCAACGCGGGCAAAGACGTTCTCGATGAACTCATGAGCTTCGCTGCTGGACTCGAATTTCATCTCGTTTATCCTGTCCGCTTAGGCGGAAGCTTCACATCCCCAACGCCTTCGGAAAAAACCAAATCCAAGGCGTAACTATAAATCGGTAGTTGCTCCACCTGAACACCGAATTGTTTCTCGATCATCAAGTCAACGATGGCCTTTCCATCGATCAGAACTATGGGTACTGCTCCACGTCGAAAAGATGCAGCCTCAGCACCTTGTGCGAACGTAGAGGATGTGAAGAAGATACCCTGCTCGAATTCGCCCTGGATTGCTCCACGGAATTTGTCGATTTCGGGTCTTCCAACTGTATTACGGTTGAACCTCTTACATTGAAAAGCCACGTTTAGATGAGCAAGTCCGACCTTTAGTTTGCCGTGGCCATCGATCCCACCATCCTTTGAATACTGGGTTACCTTCATATCCAGGAAACCGTATGCTTCGAGGAGTCGTTTAGCGAAGTCTTCAAACGTGGAAGGTTGAAGTCGCCGAATATGAAACAAGATCGTTGAGCGTAGTTCCGATTGGTACTTCTGATGGATTGCTTTGAGATTACGCAGCAAGGAACGCGACGTATCCTTCGCAGAACCCTTCTTTCCGCTGCCAGGTTGCCGCACGGGCTTTTCGAGAAAATAGTACTTGTCGTCACCGCGAAGCTCGAAGTACTTTGTTTCTGATGCGGAAGGAAAGTCGAGTCCTTTGCAATGGCGTCGGAGTTGGCTTGCCACCACGTGGACTGGGTTTTCCGCATGAAAAACATAAAGACCTGCTCCCACAATTGCATTGTAGGCCTCACGGATTGTCATCGGACCACCGTGAATACGCATCGCTTCCTTAATGGCTTCGTTGATTGTCATGTGCCTATAGGTCATGCCCGAAGTAGTCGCTCGTGACGCGCACTTCGTAGTTCTGGCTGCCGGGTCGCCCGTGCGGGTGCAACGTATACACGCGGGCGAAACGGTCACGAACTTCATCAAATAGCGAGCCTTCCGGGTCAATCTCTGCGTTCGTGCTGAGAATGATGGATTGGTGGCCGCTGAGGTAAAGCTGGTCGAGCACGTTGGCGCGAACTTCTTTATCGAGGCGAGCCAGCGGTGTGTCGACGACTAGAGGCGGCACGAGCTTGGCAAGGCGGCGCAACGCTTCGTAGAAGGCTAGCATTCGCACCTGTCGCTGACCGGCGGACGTGTTAGTTTCTTCCCAAGTCACCTTCTTGCCGTCGCGACGAACGAGCCAGCACTGCCAATGGTTATCGAATTCCAGCCCTTCGAACTCGCGTTCTCGCTCGGTGATTCCCACCCACAGCTTGCCGACTTCTTCGGAAATCTTCCGACGCATCTGAATTGCTGCGCGGTTGCGGATTTCGCCAGCGGCTTCCCGGTAGCGCATCGCCATCGCCGCCAAGCTTTCGCCCCGTTCGGCGCGCTCGGCAATTTCCCGTTGCGTCGTCTCTTGGCGTTTCAAATCCGTAAGTTCAGTCTCCAACCGAGCGATCTCGGCCTCAATATCCTTTTTACGCATGGTGATTTGATTGCGGCGAGTGTTGAGTCCGCCACGCTTCTCATGTAGTTCCACACCGCGTTTATATGCCGCCGTGTTCTGCTGGATCTGCTTCAGCTTTTGGTCGAGTTCACGCAACTCCACGTCCATCTTCTCGATGCTGACACACATTTCTGCCAAGTCCTGAAGCTCCCTTTGGTTTGCCGCCAGGCGTGCTCGTACCTGGGCACTCATGTCGTTACGGTCTGTTAAGTAAACCCGGTCGGGCATGCCCTGTGGCGGGGGGTGAAACAGCCGATGGAGCGCGTCCTCCAGACGCTTCATGTAGAAGGACTCAACATCTGACTCTAGCTCGAACTCTTTGGGGGCGCTCCCAAACACATCCTGTTTCACTTGCGGAATCTTTGGCTCGACTGCCGACTTGGCACCCTCCCAGTCGCGGCGACGTTCCTCGGAAAACAGCGCATCGTGCAATTGCCTTCGGTAGACCCCCATTAACGAAACCGGTAACGCTGCCTCCCAGGCATCTGTGAGTTTGGTTTCGAGTTTGGTCTTGGCCCCCGATAGCTCTCCACGGCGTTCCTGAGCTTTCTCCAACTCGTCGGGGTCAACTGCACCTAGGGTTTTCAAGTCGTCTTCGACTTCGAGTAATTCAGCCTCTACCTCGCGCAAGTCACGATCACTCACGGCCTGCTCTCTGCGTCGTGCCTTCAAGATACCCTCGGCGGTAATCACCCTGCCGTTCAACTCGGCAAGCGTCGTTTCCGGGTCAGGGCCGCCTGTAGCATTGAATACGCGCGGAATCTTGGAGCTGATCAGTTGGCGCAAATCATTCTCCAGTTCGGAGTATGTCCAAAGGCCGAGGATTCGGCTCACACCTTCAATAATGTCTTGCTGTCCCAAGTTGATGCTCTGACTGCGCTCAGCGTCAAAGAAAAAGAAACGTGCCAGATGCCGGGGCAGAAACGCGTCCCGCAGTTTTTGGATCACTTGCTCGTCTTCGATTCGCGCCGGATTGTCGGAGCGAATTGCGAAGTGTTCCCAAACTGGCGCCGAATTGGGACGAAATCGGACTTCGCGAAGGATCTCGACCTTTCGACTACCTGCATCATCGCGGCGACTAACGACAGCCTTGAGGCGCACAGTGTCTAGACCTTCGGCTAGCGCGCGCCGATTGAGCGACTTTTCGAAGGCAAAGCCTGTCGCATCTGAACCGGCCTCACCTTTCTTCAAATCGCCGACACCACTCTCACCCACCACTGCAAGGTACAAGGCACGAAGTACGTGAGTCTTACCTGCCCCGGTCTTTCCGCCGACGAGTACTCCGCTCTTGCCCTCAAGACTTCGGAAGTCAAGCGTGTGCTCGCCGTAGAACGGCCCGAAGTTCTCCAGCGTGAGCGAGTCGATATAGACCTCCGCCATGATTAGCCCTTCTTCTCTGCGGTCTGCTCTGCCAAATCATCCTTCAAGATGTTGAGCAAGTCATCGGGGAGGCCGTGGGCGCGGTGACTTTCGCTGTATTCTTCAACCTTGGCGACCATGCGCCGCAGCGTTTCAACGTTAATGCCCTTCTCAGCGGCGATTTTATCTTCCATTTCGCGTAATCGGTTGAGTTCGCTCAAGTCGGCGTTCATGATCACACCTCGTTGTCTGCTCACGATTCGCGCCACGCCGCGCCCGTCGTCGGGGTCGCGGGCGGCCTTCCACATTTGTTGGATGAGTAGGAGCTCCTCGGGACTGATGAGCTGCAATTGAACCTCTTCCTGTAAGGCAAGCAATTTGGCCAGGAGTTCACGGCGGGCGGAAATCAAGAGTGGGCCGGGGCCATGATTACCGTTCATGCGGCGCGGGTCACGTTTGCCGTTGGCAGGGTCGCGGAAATCCAGAAGTTTCTGCCGAAATTCGATCAGTTTTTCCATGCGCTCGTCTCCGCTGGCGAGCAACCCTTCGCTGGCCTTGTCGCGATCGACTACTGTGCATGTCCAGCAGCCGAAGCGGCTGTTGCCACAACTGGGAGTGCTGGTGTCAATTTGGATTGGGCACTCACCGTTGCTGGCGCTGGCGTAAAGCTTGTAGAGGGGGCGATTGTCTCCACCCCAGGGGTTGGGTTTCTGGAGCAGGTAGGCCCAAACGTCCTCGGTGGCGAGGAATTCAATCGGATTCGAAACCCAGACGCGTGGCAAATCAGGATGCCTCCGCAATCCGTTGCGCGTTTTGCGCGCCGCCATGGTTTGGGCGCGAGTGGAGCTTTCGCCACGGCGAGCGCCGAGGAGCAGGATGGCCTCACCCCAATGGCCGACGCGCTGCCGCACCAAGACATTAACCGGGTCAATTTTCATCCGCTGCGTGCACCAGCGGAAGGTACGGTTGGGCGGCGGGTAGCCCCGGCCGATGATGTTGACCCAAAAGGATTCTTCGATGAGCGGCTTCAGCAAATTGGCATCGATATTGAGGTCGTGCTGCCGGGAACACTTTCGCATCCGGTCTAGTGTGTCTTCGATCATCTCCACAATGGCGGGAATCTCGACGCGCGTGTCCGTGCAAAGGACCGAGATAGGCTTCTTTCGCTGTTCGGCGGGAATGGAGAGAACGGTTTCGAAGATCAGCGACGCCAGCATGGTGCTGTCCTTGCCGCCGCTGAAACCTACCAGCCACGGCCGCTCATCGCCCAAATAGAGCTCGCTAAGAGAACTCTTGATATCCTGAAAAATCCTGCCTCCTCTCGGACCGGGTACGGCCCTCCCTTTAACTCCGGAATTCGGGCTTAAATTATCATAAGTAACTTCAAGTGCAAAGGGCTTCTCACACAGTTAAGGCAGCCTTGCGAAACTCGCCGCATAATCGCAGGAAAGGCTCGGAAAACCACCGCGGC
>Ga0307373_10008250_pt1 | contig 15939 bp, 10 predicted proteins | sample OX2MG_FD_202534 | JGI IMG/M metagenome (GOLD analysis project Ga0307373, IMG submission 202534) | Soil microbial communities from Risofladan, Vaasa, Finland - OX-2 | ecosystem: Environmental > Terrestrial > Soil > Coastal area > Acid sulfate soil | place: Finland: Risofladan, Vaasa | collected... | reverse complement strand
CGGTAACGCGATACTGACCAGACGGCAAGTAAATGGTGCGATGCTCGGCAATGGCCTTTCGGAATGCCGCGGTATCGTCCGTCGAGCCGTCACCTTGGGCCCCCAGGGAGCGGATGTTCACCCACGTATCCATCGGCGGCAACGTAAGAATGTCGGATATGGTAGGTCTTGGTAGTGCGCTCAGCGGCGCTGCATGGTAGATGTCCTGGATAGCGGGTGTCGAGCCTATATCCTTAAAATGAAGGCCATGGGAAAAGGTCTTCACGTCGTAGATTTCCGCGGGGCCGGCTATTTGCTTTCCGCTTTCCCGGTAAGCCGCGAAAACAGGAACCTTCTCGCAGACGACGTTTTCCATGTTGATCTCAGTGCGCGCGCTATTCTCGTTGCTGATGATCACGGCTGGGCCGCTGATATTTTCCATGCGCGCATCCTTCAACCACAGCTCATCCGAATACCGGGGATCGATGGAAATGGCAGTTGGGACGTTCTTGAATTGCGGGCGGATTAAGGTTAGACCAGCCTCATGCTCCCTGATCGCAGCTTCGCGCTGTCCCTCAAAGGTCGCGTCAATTACCGTGAACTGCCATCCGGGAGAGGGTTTCCGTGTCCAGATACCATATTGGCCGCCATAAAAATGCACGTCTTGAGCGACGTTACCCCCGTCCTTGATCCCCGCAAGCCCGGAGCCGATGTGGAAATCCATGTGCGCCAGGAAGCAATGCTGGGCATAGTGCGCGCGTACGCCCACAGCGCCTGGATTTCCTGGTCCAATTTCGATATCGATATTGCTCATGGCCGAATAGAACGTCCCGGGACTCGCATCTCTTGGGGCGGTTCCCGGAGTGGTGGGCCGATTACCAGCGAAGAACAGCATGTAAGCGGGGCCCTGCTGGAAACCGGGCGTGTTTGCCGATAACACGAACGTGGGCCGCTCAGGCCCAAATCCGATCAGGCGGATTCCTGGCCAGATATAGATCGTTTTGGTTAGACGGTAGCGGCCAGCGGGAACGAAAAGGATCCCTTGGTTCGTTGTCTCCTGAACCGTATTGATGGCCTGTTGTATGGCGGCGGAATCATCCGTGATTCCGTCGCCATGCACGGGAAAACGATCCCGCGTCAGGTAAACTGCCTTTGCGTCATCCAAACGGCTCGGGTAGTAGGAGGATCCGAGCAGCGGAACGGCCGCCGACAAGATCACGCCTATCGCAAGAAATGTTTTTTTCATCTCCCTGTTTTTGTGGTTCAGTTCCTTCGGAAATTCGTGGCTTACCGTCCGTCCAGCTCGCCAGCTCAATGGCGCTATTGACGCGAGTCTGTATCGTCCAGGTCTTTTTTCGCTGGTTCGACGCGCATCGCGTGGAAAAGCTCCCTGAGCTTCTCCTTCATTTCTTTGTATTTTTCGTACTCCGCAACTTCGTGCTTTGCCTCCGCGGTGTGCCCGGTCTCCCGGTATACGGTGCTCAAGCGGAAGTGCGCCACAGCGCTTGTCGGATCCAGGTCGATAGCGCGCTGCAAAAATGGCTCGGCCTTCTCGGGCTGACCCATGGACATCAAAACCTTCCCCATGCCGAGATTCGCTCCTGCGTCATCGGGCCGTAGTTGTTCGGCTCGCGCGTATCGTCTGTAAGCCTCCTTTAGGTCATTTTTCTGGAGGGCGATATCACCAAGCCTGCATTCGGATTTTTCATCCGATGGATCGACCACGAGAGCTTTTTTGTACTCGCTCTCGGCCTCTTTTTCACTACCTGGCATGGACGGATTATTCAGCATCTCGGCAAGCTCAAAATGGAGTCCGGGAACCTGAGGGTCGATCTTGAGGGCCACCCGGTAATTCGCGATCGCCTCAGTTGTGTGCCCTTGCTTAGCCAGTTCGTGCGCCATCACTTGGTGCATCCGTGCGGAATTCGGTGCGACAATGGCCAAGCTGAGCATCGACTGGTCAGCAAGATCGGAATAGATTCGATATGAAGCGTAGAGAATAATCTCATTCGTAGGTTCCATCCGCTGAAGGACACTGACGGTCGCCGCGGCTTTGTCCAGATCGCCGGAGTCGGAGTAGATCCCGATCAGCTCCATGCCAGTTTGAATGCGAATCTTCTGGTCCTGCAATTTTGGAAACGCTTCTTCCAAATCTCCGCGAGCCACTTTAACGTCTCCCGTGCGTTTTTCACCCATGCCCAAAAGGGCCTGAATCTTCCATAGCGTGGGCTGCAGTTTCAACGCATCGCGAAGCTGCGGAATCGCCTCCGCATACTTCCCCTGAAAGAACAGCAGCACGCCGAGGTTGGCCCGAGCGTCAACATTATTCGGATCAAGTGCGACGATATCTCGGAATTCAGCCGCCGCCAGACCAAGATTTTTCTCCTTCAGGTACTTCGCTGCCTGCTGGCTGTGTGATTCGATCTGCTGTTGACGGTTGGGAGTGGATTGAGGCAAACATGGAAAGACGGAAACAAACAGCACGGCCCAAAGCAAAACAACAATTTCGCTTCTCCTCATGATGCGATGATTATACGGCGCTCGACCGGCATTTCTCCATTCGGTCCGCCCGCAAAAACAGAGAGGGGCAGCCGGTGCTCCCGCCCGTCCCTCTTCTGAGTCTTCTGCTTCGGTCAGAACGTTATAAGCGCACTGAGTTGGCCGCTGCGTGGGGCGACTGTGACACCATTACCCGCCGTTGCGCTATTAATCTGCCCGAAATTGGCCCCTCCAAGGACATTGCCTGGAATGTTAAGGCTCGGATGGTTCAGCGCGTTAACAAAGTCGGCGCGTAGTTCCAGTCGAATTCCTTCTGTGAGACCAATGCTCTTAGACAGAGACAGGTTAACAACCGTCAGACGCGGACCTCTCAGCGAGTTCCTGACTTCGTTGCCAAATGCGAACTGCCCGGCGGGGGCCGCATTGACGAAGGCCGCCGTGTTAAACCATTCATTGGGACCGGGGTTGCTGACGCTGGTGCTGCCGACGACGTTGGGATACCAACTGCAACCATTGCCGCAGCCCGAAATCTTGCCATTCTCGTTATCATTGTTGGTTACCGTGAACGGATTTCCGCTCTGGGTGATAAATGTTCCCGCTATCCGCCATCCCCCAACGACATCATTCAGTGCGTCGCTGTTGTTCAAATACATTCCACCCTTGCCAAAAGGAAGATCGTAAGAAACATACCCCTTGAGCGCGTTCGGAATGTCGAAATTCGAGTTGCCGTAATTAGCGGCCGGGTTGTTCCCGATTTGCCAGGCCTGAGTTCCACCGCGGCTGCCCCAACCGCCCGAATCCTGGCTGTCCTGGAAATGCGACCAGACATAGTTGACATTGAACAACAAGCCGCTCGAAAAGCGCTTCGTGATTTGGGCCTGTATCGCCTTGTAGTTCGACTTAGCATCGTAATGATTTCCGCCGAGTGATCCCCAGAATGGAAATGGTCGATTCGGCTGAACGGTTGCCGTCCCGGCAGCAATTTCGTTCAAAACGGTGAGGTTGGTTATTTGGTTAAGATCCGTCGGGAATTGCAGATTCGCGCCGCGGCTGCCCACATAGGCAACCTCAGCGGCGTAATTCTGGGCGAACTCATGCTGGACGCTAAACTGCCACTCGTAGATCTGTCCCGGGCTGACGTTATACGGTACGTAAGTCTGGCCCGAGGGGGATGTCACGTTAAGGTAATTGGAGATATTCTTTGCATTCGGAGAGCCCACAACATAATTGAGCACCGTATTAGCAACAGAGAGGGGCGAATCCAAGTGGATCAAGGGATTCGGACCGGTTCCACCATTCGGATCGGCGGAACTGCCTCGACTCGTATCCAAGGCACCCGCTCCGATTCCATTGCCATAATCATCCTGGCTGTAATTGTAGGAGTACAATCCGAATCCGCCTCGGATGACTGTGTCATTCATTACAGACCAGGCAAAGCCAGCACGAGGCAGGAAGATGTGCCAGTCCGGCTTCTGCAATGTCGTCCGGTTATCCTGAGGGGCGAACCACATCGAGCCTAATGTGCCGTTTGCTGCTCCGCAGGGAGTGCCGTTCTTATCCACGCCGCAGACCAGCGTGATGTTCGGATCGAAGCCGCCGAGACTATTGTGTATCTCAGAGAATCCAGTCGTCCCTGTATAGCGCAAGCCGAGGTTCAACGTGAGATTCGGACGTATCTTGTAATCATCCTGCACGAAGGCTTGCGGGCTCTTTAGTCTCGCGTATGACACGGCCTGATTGGTCGCGCCCCAGTTTTGAACGTCACCAAGCAGGAAATCCGCCAGGCTGGATCCGGTCGTTCCCGCCGTCGCGCCATTTTGGGCGGTGTAGTTGCCGTTGAAATTGAAAGTGCCGGAATCAATGTTTCCCCACGGCGTAGTGTTTCCCTGACCCATCAGTACCTCGACGCCGAAATGCAGGATGTGTTTGCCCTTGATCAACGTAAGAACATCCGATGGGTCATACAGGTTCTCGATGTAGATGGCGTTCGTACCGGGGTTTAAGTTCGTATAGGGAGACGTCAGGTCTATATTCGGGAAAACGGCGTTTTTCGCGTACGCTAGTCCCAGTTTTCCCGCTGCGTCGAATCCAATGGTTGAAGGCACGAACCAATTGCCTTGCTTGGTATAGGCCATGCGGAGCTCGTTCACCATTGTTGGCTTGATGGTCCAGACATCGGTAATCTGAGCGTTGTAACCGTCAATATCCCCTGAAAAGCAGTTTAGTGGGCATGGGAGTTGGTTAATATTAAAGCCATTGTTGTTCTTCTGGCTGATCGAACCACTGAGAGTGTTATTCTCCGAAATATCATAATCTATGCGCCCAAAATATCGCAGATTCGGATTGGGGGCAGACGCCACAAAGCTGAAGTTGTTTTCAATTTCTCCCGGGAAGCCAGGGACGGGGCTTCCTGGCAAGTTAGGAAGGGGGTAGTAGCCCAGAATTTTCAATGCCACAGGATCCACCGCGCCAGCGGGAATCGCGTTTACGCCGGCAAGAGCCCCTGTATTTTCGGATGCGAACGTGGCTCGAGTGCAACCCGGCGTTGAGCAGCTCGTGGGGTCATAGAGAGGAGCGACGCCGGTAAAATCGTAAGCGCCAGGGTTGGCGGTCCCTTGCCCTCTCTCAGCCAGCGTGGGAACCGTGCTGACGTGTGGAGCTGCCGCGCCCATGTTATAGATTTTGTCCCTCACGAAGTAAAAAAACAGCTTGTTCTTTATGATTGGCCCGCCGACGGAACCGCCCCACTCGTCGTACCGCAAGTAGGGCGTTTGTGCTGCCTTTCCACCAACCGGGAAAAAGGGACGCGCGTTCAGAATATTGTTCTGCCAATACTCGTAAGCTGACCCATGAAACCGGTTTGTTCCTGCCTTGGTGATCTGGTTGAATACCGCGCCCCCAATGCCATATTCCGCGGAGAACGAAGAGGTCGTGACCTGAACTTCTGACACGGCCGAGAAGACCGTATTATCGACGTTGTTGCTCACAGGAAGTTGAACTACGCCGCCGTCCTGGAGGTAGTTGGCGTAATTGGGCAAGTTGCCGTTTAGGGAAACGGCATCTCCGGCATTATATGCCCCGCTGCCCTCGGACATGGGCTGCGATGGCGCACTTGAGGCACCGGGGAGGAGTATGTTGAAATTAGCCCAATCGTTTCCGGTTATCCCGGCGCCGACTTGGGGCAGCTTGTCTATGGTTTCAGCCTGCAAAACCGAGCCCTGCGAGCTCGTTTCGGTCTCTAGCAGGGGTGTACCCCCGGCGGACACGCTAACCGATTCCGTCACCGCGCCCACTTCCAGTTTCGCGTCTTCCGTGATCACGGCCACATTCAGCGTGACAGGACCAATTTCAAATTTCTTAAAACCAGCCACCGAGAAGGTAATGTTGTATCTTCCGGCTGGCGTGGAAACGGTGTCGTAGAGGCCGTCTTCATCGGTGACGAAGGTCTTTACCACACCCGTATCAATATTGGTCACGGTCACCGTTACATTCGGCACAACTGCACCGGTCGAATCCGTCACCACTCCACGGATTTCACCGGTATTTCTGCTCTGCGGAAGAGCCGGCTTGGCCAAAAGGGCCACAAGAAAAAACGCAAATACAAGACGTAGCGCAATCCTCATTGGAGTTCCTCCGCCCAGAATCTTGACTGCCCCGCCAGAAACGACCTTCTCTTGCCCACATAGCCGGCCCGCGTTGGTTTTTCGTTCGAGCGCATATAAAGCTGCTGCTGTCCGGTCTGCCGCATTCCTTGGTTCCGGACGCCCAGGTTCGGACCTCCGACGCGAGTCGTTAGGGCTCGGTCGCGAGGATGGACAGGAGGAAGAAAGGCAAGGACCGCCCAGAGCCGATACGCGCATCCCCGCTTTTGCACCGTTGCCCCCAAGTCGCTGGCGGTAAGAAATATCGTTGTTCTACGAGCTTTCCAGCTAGTACTTTTGCACTACCCCGTGATGCCGGACATTTAGCGCCTAGTGGCATTCATTGTCAAGCGAAAAATATCGATATTCTTATTGGAAACGCGCGAGGTTCTCGATTTTCATCTTTTATTGCCGTTTCTCTGAGATAGAATGCGGAACGGCAGGCAGGGAGGCCGTCACCGTTAGCCAGGAGATCTGCCGAATGAAACCTCATAGGAAAAAAATAAATCGGAGCGACAAAGCGGTCGCGGCGCCCGTGGTGACCTTACGGTCAGTGGCGGAACACGTGGGTCTTACCGCCAGCACCGTTTCAGCGGTTCTGAACAATTCTGCAGCTTCGCGTTCCGTCCCGCAGCGTACAAAGAACCGAATTTTAGCGGCGGCGCGCGACCTCAACTATCGGCCAAATTTCCTCGCGCGCTCCTTGCGTGTTAGGCGCACGTATACGATCGGCGTGATTTTGGAAGAAATCGGCGACGCCTACGGTTCTCTTGTGATTAGCGGCATTGAACGCTACCTTCGAGAGCAGAATTTTTTCTTTCTTACCGTGGCTCACCGGCACGACAAGAAACTGCTCGCAACGTATTCGCATATGCTTCAGCAACGCGGCGTCGAGGGATTTATCACCGTGGACACTCTCTTGACTGAAGAACCCCCTCTGCCGACCGTAGCTGTTGCCGGACATCGCCGTATCAACCTCGTCACCAATATTGTTCTCGATCACCATCGTGCCGCGTGGCTCGCCCTGAAGCATTTGGTCGATCTGGGCCACGAAAGAATCGCGTTCATGAAAGGTTCGACGGCGAGCGCTGATTCCGAGGTCCGCTGGAACGCGATCTGCGAAGTCGCCGCAAAATTGGGCATTGGCATGCCGTCAGAACTGATTGTGCAACTCGAGGGAGATGACCCCACACCGAACCTGGGCTACCCATTCGCCAAAGAACTGCTCGCTCGTAAGCAGCCGTTTACCGCTCTGTTTGCCTACAATGATATCTCTGCGATTGGCTCCATCCGCGCTTTCCAGGACGCGGGCCTGCGTGTACCGGACGATGTGTCTGTCGTGGGCGTGGATGACATTCAGGCCCTCGCCTACATCAGTCCGCCCCTGACGACTGTGAGACAACCGCTGCAAAAGATGGGTGAGATGGCGGCGCGTACGCTGCTCGATCGAATCGAGGATCGCGTGGAGTACGTTCCGGAGATTGCGATCGAACCCGAGTTTGTGGTGCGCGGATCCACCGCGCCTCCGATCAGCTTGACCCTTCCTGATTTGCATTCGCCACGGAAGCAACACGCGCGGAATCGCGCCGAGCAGTCTCGCGATCATCTCTTCGCGGATTCAGCAATCAAGCCGCGGTAGAACTTCTGCAGCACGTAGAAAGCTTCTTTACGCTCGCCGCGATCTGAAATCACTCCCTTGCGGTTGTGCCAGTCAGCGGCGTGTACAGGGAACATGCCGCACCTGCGGTGTGACTGAACTCAAACGAGTCTGCTGCCGCGAAACGAAGCAATCATGGCGTTTCGCTTACATACCACAATTCTCTTTACTAGAATAACGATTTTCTATATACCATCCGCTGGCCCTTGCCCCCGCTGTGACCAAGAATGCTGGCGTGCGATGGCTCTCGGAGATCATATGAAAATAGCTTTTCATCGGCAAGCGGCCCTGTGGCTGCTTCTATTTTTCTTGGCGCCTGTCGCCTCCAGCCAAGACAAAATCCCCGAAGCGGCTTGGAAGCGGCCCATTGGATTGCCTCTCGAAAATTCCGGGAGAGCGAAGCCCGAAAGCGATCCCCTGATTGACGACGGCTACTGGCAAGGGGCGCCGGTGGGCGGTTTTGGAGCTGGCACTTTATCTCGCAGCTACCGCGGCGATTTCGCTCGCTGGCATCTGAAGGCTGGCGTTCACAAGTACCAAACCGTTTTCGCCAATCAGTTCAGCGTGTACGAAAAGGAGGAAGGGTCAGATGAAAGCGTAGCGCAGGTTCTGTGCGCGTGCAAACCCGAAGGTCAGGCGCTGGGCAGTTGGAACTGGAGCTACCCGGTTGGCGCTGGCGATTACGCGGCGCTCTATCCGAAATCCTGGTATGACTACAGCGCAAAAGAGCTGCCCGTGCATCTCCTCCTCGAACAGTTTTCCCCGATCCTGCCAGACAACTATCGCGAGACCAGTTATCCCGTGGCTGTTTATCGATGGAATGCGGTCAACGGGAATTCGCACCCGGTCACTGTTTCCATCCTCTTCAGTTGGACCAATATGGTGAGCTGGTCCCGCGGATTCTCCAGGGATTTCTCAGCGCAGATCAATATGGGCAACATCAATCATTTTAGATCGCAGGACGTTACCTGGAACGGGCAGCCCGGACGGATGAGGGGAATTGTCTTTGATCATGTGCGCCACGGGCCCGTGACGCAAGATTGGGATGGACAATTTGTGATCGCAAGCCTGGAAAGCCCCGGCGTGAAAGTCAGTTACCTGACCACTTTTTCTCCCGGAGGCAACGGCCGCGAGGTATGGGAACCCTTTTCTAAGTCTGGCGAGTTGCCCGACAGTGATGTGAGTTGGGAGAGCACCGGAGAGCCTCTGGCCGGCGCCATCGCCGTCACGTTTACCCTGAGGCCGGGTGAGAAGAGGACGATTCCCATGGTCCTCGCTTGGGACTTTCCAGTGGTTCAATTCGGCGGCGGAAGAAAATGGTGGCGCCGTTATACTGACTTCTTCGGTACGAGCGGCACCAACGCATGGAATATCGCTCGCTCGGGGCTGCTGAACGGGAAGACTTGGAGCGCGGCGATTGACCGATGGCAATCGCCTTACATCCATGACGACTCCAAGCCTCTGTGGTTTCGCGGCGAACTCTTCAATGAACTTTATGCCATCGCCGACAATGGGTCGGTGTGGGCGCGGCCTTTTGCCTCTCCGCCTAATACTCCATATTCCTTCGGCTACCTCGAGTGTTTCGACTATCCCTACTATTCGACCCTGGACGTTCTGTTCTACGGCTCGATGCCTCTCACAAAGTTTTGGCCGGAGATCGACAAGCAGGTTCTCCGCCAGTTTGCCGCCACGGTCCACCAAAGTGATCCTCAAAAGATGCTTTGGCAGTGGAAATCACAGCAAGAGAAAACGAACTTTTTCCGCCAGCGCAAGCGAAGTGGGGCTTTACCGCACGATCTGGGCACTCCCGAAGAAGACCCCTTCTTCAGTCCCAATCAATATAGTTGGCAGGACGTGAATCAGTGGAGAGACTTGAATAGCAAGTTCGTTCTAATGGTCTATCGCGATTATGTCTTGAGCGGTTCGAGGGACCTTGAGTTTCTGCGGACCGCATGGCCTGCTGTGCAGCTTGCCATGCAGTATCTGCGCCAATTTGACCTTACCGGTGACGGCCTTCCTCAGAATGGAGGATTCCCGGACCAAACCTATGACGTATGGATTGCTCGCGGAGATAGCGCTTATTGCGGCAGTTTGTACCTTGCGGCGTTGCGCGCTTCAGAACAGATCGCTCGGCAATTGCACCATTCCGCCGCAGCGCAAAAATATCACGCCTTATTCTTGCGCGGGCAGAAGACCTTCATCAGTAAGCTTTGGAATGGAGAGTACTTCCGCTACGACGACAAGAGCCAGTCGAGCAACACTATCATGGCCGATCAGCTTGCTGGCCAGTGGTATGCGGATCTTACCGGGTTAGGCGACATCGTTCCGCGCGCGATGCGTCTTTCGGCTCTGCGCAAGATCTACGATTTCAATGTCATGAAATTTGCCGACGGTGAGATGGGAGCGGTTAACGGTATCGATCCCGATGGCAAGGTCCCCGATTCAAACGAACAAATCCAAGAAGTTTGGTCCGGCACAACCTTTGGTCTCGCTTCGTTCATGCTTGCCGAAGGAATGCAAAAGCAGGCGTTTCAAACGGCTCGGGGGATCTATCACGTCGTCTATCAGAAAGAAGGCTACTGGTTCCGCACGCCCGAGGCATGGGATATTACGGGAAGCTACCGCGCGTCCATGTATATGCGTCCCGGGGCGATTTGGGCCATGGAAATGACTGAGCCGGCCGCCCGCGGAAATAAACCAAAGGCAAAATAACCTGCCGAAAATGACTGTCTTAGGACTGATGAGGGAGAACCGTGCTTCGGCTATTTTTACAGACGGGATCTCGTGAAAAACAGGCCTGGTGACAGAGGATTCCATTGCGTAGCAATCAGAGCAGACTCCTCATCGCAAATGCTGATCGGCTATCTTGAGTTCTTCAGCTTGTCTCGCATGGTGGTGTGCCTGTCGCACGAGTATGCGGGCGATCCTCACGGAGAAGACGCATTCCTACCACGTAAATGCGGGAAACTGGATTCGGGAGCACTGTCGAATTTACCGGCTCGCCGATTTTCCCACACCTGAGCGACCGGACCTTATGCTCTGGTATCTCTGGTCGCAAAACCGGCAGGAAGTCCCCGAGGGGATCTACAGTCATGAAACCGCGCTCAGCCTTCACGAACTGTCTGACATTATGCCCTCGAAGCTGCACACGACCGTGCCGAGAGACTTCCGGCGCAATGGCATGATTCCAGAAATCCTCATTCTTCACCGGGCGCATGTCGATCGGAGCGACGTTCAAGAGATTCACGGTGTGCGCGCGACCCGTCCGATGCGAACGATTGTCGATCTGCTGCGGAGCAGGCAAGTGGACCAGAGTCAACTGAAGCTGGCGGCGAACGCAGCCATTCGGCGGGGCCTTATCGGAAACAGAGAAATCGATCGCATGCCGCCCCATGATCTACAACGCTCGCTTCGCGAGCTGGTCGGACCGTCGGCATGACGGACGAAGCCAAGTCCTACCAGACGGCCGGCGCCTTGCGCACTGCGCCGGAAACTCGCTTGCAAACGCGCGCGCGTGAGGCAGGCACGGACCTACAACGCCTGCGTCGCCAGGTGGCGTTCGACCGTTTCTTGGCGCGGATGTTTTCAACTAATACACGAGCCGAAGGGGCGACGTTTTCAGCAGACGCAGCAGCCGAAGAGGAGACGGAGTCGGCAAAGATGAAACACAGTTAGAAAACTGTGCCCAACTGCCTAATCTAGGGCTGCTTGTCGGCCTTAGGCCGTTTGCTGAAGCGATCGTACAACTCAAGCTGCTTGTTATCCAGGCTCGTAAGCTGGCCTTTGATGAAAAGATACTTTACTTGAGTGCGCAGCTCGAGCAAGTCGCCATTGGTGACAACAACGTTAGCCACTCTTCCGGGCTCGATTGTGCCGATGTCATCGAGCCCGAGCATTTGCGCTGCGTTTAAGGTGACGGCCTTCAACGCCTGATCGTGCGGCAAGCCATACCCAACGGCCGTTCCGGCATATTGCGGCAAGCGGCGCGAAAACGAAGTGTCGAAGGTGCCGAACGCGATTTTCACGCCGGCGGCGTAAAGCTCGCCCGGCATGGCGTAATCAGCGTCGTAGGGATCATCTTCGTCCTGCGCCATGCTGAGAATCGGTCCAATGATGACAGGAATGTTGTCCTTTTTGAGCAGGTCGATGGTTTTCCATGCTTCATCCGCGCCGCCCAGAATCATGCGGACTTTTTGCTGCTCGCAAAATTCCACGGCGTGGCGAATGTCGCGTGCGCTGTGCGCAATTACGAAAAGCGGCTCCTGGCCTTGTACCACGCGCGCAAGTGCCTCGAGTTTCAAATCGCGCGGGAAATTCGTTGCGCCGCTTTGCACGGCTTGCGCGTAGTGGCGCGCTTTGTCAAACAGATCCGAGAGCTGGTCGACTTTTTGTTGGTATTGCTTTCTGGCTTCCGCGAGCGGTAGGCGGCGGAACGTGAAAGTTGTGAAATCGAACGAGCCGGTGGAAATGGAGGGCCACGTAAGTTCCATCGCGGCGTGCCGCCGAATCGCCATATCATTGATGTTCCAGCCGCCAAGGTTCACTGCAGAAGCGTTGCCGCCGATGATCGAGCCGCCGCCTCTGCCGAAACCGCCGCCAATCGAGCCCGGAACGGTCAAGATTTCCGTAATGCCTGCGGCACGCGTGACGTCAACGTGCGCGCTGTCGGCATTGAATGCGGTAGCTGCCGTAACGTCAGGATTGAAGAGGCCAGTTTCCACGGTGTCCACAGTGGCTTTGACTGCAGGGACTTCTTCGAGGCCGATCTGCGTGGCCGCGTCGAACATTCCGGGATAGACCTCGAGCCCGGAGGCATCGATGACCTTGGCGTCAGCGGGAATTTGGACGCTGGCCCCAACCGCAGCGATTTTCCCATCGCGAATGACCACCGTGCCGTTGTCGATGGGCGCTCCAGCCAGCGTGAAAACTTTCGCGCCTTTGATGGCATACACGCCGGAGCGTGTGGAATTTTCATTTTGTGCCGCCGCAGGAAACGCCCACGCCAGGGTCAAGAGAGCGCATAACATAACTGCCGATAGGAGACCCGTACGCACAATTCTCATCGGGCACCTCCCATCATGACACCTGCGAGCTCGGGAGTTTTCTTACGCTTCTTGGATTTCTCACGAGGCCTTTTCTTTTCGGGCTTGCCTTTTTCCGGGGTGGCAGCCGGCTTGCCGGCATTTTCCTCTTTTTCGAGCAGCGCCTGTTTTTCTTTTGCCAGTTCGGCCCGCCGGGCGATGTCTCCCTGGCGGTCGAAATAAACTTTTCCGTCGATGATGGTTTTTTGCACGACGGCATAAACGCTGAGCGGATCGTGATTGTAAATCACCAGATCGGCATCTTTGCCCTGCTCGATGGAACCGACATATTTGTCGATTCCAAGCTGAATCGCAGGATTGAGGGTGACCAGCCGCAGCGCCTGATTTTCAGTGAGGTTGCCGTACTTCATGCTTTTCGCGGCTTCCTGATTGAGATGGCGCGCTTCTTCCGGATCGTCCGAGTTTACGGAAACGATCACTCCGCGATCCGTCATGAGCGCCATGTTGTACGGAATGGCTTCATACGCCTCCATTTTGTAAGCCCACCAATCCGAGAAAGTCGAACCATACGCACCCGCCGCGGCCATTTCGTCGGCGACTTTGTAACCTTCGAGAACGTGTTGGAAAGTGCGTACCTTGAATCCGAATTCGTTGGCCACACGCATCAGCATGAGAATTTCGTCTGAAACGTAAGAGTGGCAATGGATGTAGCGCTTGCCTTCGAGCACCTCCACCAGCGGCTCCAGCTGCAAATCCCGCCGCGGCGGAATCAGACCCTGCTCGCCCGCGGCTTTGCGCCGGTTGTAATCGGCCCACGTCTGCTGATATTGCTTGGCGCGGGTGAACGCGTCGCGAATCGTTTCCTCCACGCCCATGCGGGTTTCCGGATAGCGGGGAATCGGCCCGCCGAAATTCGAGTGCTTCACGTTTTCGCCGAGCGCAAATTTGATTCCGGGCAGCGCGCCAGGAAACGGCAATTCATCCGGCGTGGCGCCGTATTTCATTTTTATGACGATGGTTTGCCCGCCGATCGGGTTGGCGCTGCCGTGCAACACGTTACCGATGACCACGCCCCCGGCGAGCTCGTGATAAATGTTAATGTCGTACGGATTCAGCACGTCCTTGATATTCACCATGGACGAAACCGACAGGCTGCCTTCGTTCACATCGCCATCCACCGCGATGTGCGTGTGGCAATCGACAATCCCGGGCATCACGTACATGCCCGAGGCATCGATGACTTTCGCTCCAGCAGGGGCGGAAATATCCGTGGCCACGTCGGCGATTTTCCCGTCGCGAATCAGAACCGACCCGTGCTCGATGCGTCCGTGCGTAATGGTGATGACCGTCGCGTTCTTGATGAGCGTCACGCCGGAACTGTCTTCAGAATTTTCCTGCGCCCGCGCCGCAGCCGAACCAATTGCCAGCGCAAACACGACAGCAGAAACAATCGTGCTGATTTTCACGGAACGCATTTCCTGGAATTTCATTTTTCCCAATCTCATTGCTGCACCCTCCCTGCGTCCGATTGCGTGGGTGGATGCGCACCCGCGCCGGGTGGTCCCGGAGGCGCTTCGGCGTGAATTTCGTATCGCCTGCCGTCCACAAACACATCTTTGATTTTGGTGTTCTCGCTGAAAATGTCGCCGTCGGCGACCACAAGGTTCGCGATTTTCCCCTGCTCGATGGATCCGATGCGATCCGCAACACCGAGCATTTCTGCAGGATTGATAGTCATCGCCTTCAGCGCGTCCTCGGGCGAAAGGCCGGCGTCGATAGCTTTCTTCACGCCTTTTAAAATCTCCTTCGGGCTCTTGACGCCGCCGGAATAAAACGCGTACATCACGCCAGCTTTCGAGAGCGCTGCTGGTGTGGACGGCGCGCGATCCCAGAAACGCAGTTCGCGCAAAGTGATTTGCGACTTATCCGCGTCTTTTTCCATGTGCGGCCAGTTCACGTTGACGAACACCGGCATTTTGCTCGCCGCAATTTCGCTCGACATTTCATAGCCGTTCTGCGCGCCGTACATCGCTGCGTGGATTTGCCACTCCTTCGCCAGCCGAATCGCACGGTAAATCGCGAGCCGGTCATTCGCGGGCAGCAGTATCGGTTCGTTCGACTTGAGCGCTTCGCCAACGACCACCTCCGTGCGATCGTACGGCGGATGCTCGAGTCCTGCAGGATCCGCGCGATAAACAGACTCTGCGTTTTGATACCAGCGCGTGTCGATGAACACTTGGCGCACGTAGGCAATCGAGCCCATCAGCGAATTGGGGAAACTGGCAAAGCTGGTTTCTGTGGCGAACGCAATCGGCAGCGTGGCTTGCGGCTTCACCACCATTTTTCCGGTGGGTTCGTCGGCAAAATCAATCACGGAGCCCTGCCCCGGGAAAATTCCGCGTTCGGGCTGGACGAGACCGGTGGTGAATCCCGCATTGCGCCAACTGATAATGTGCGGGTCAACGAGATTGAGTTCGTCGGCGGCGATGCGCCAGGGAGTCGTTAGCGGACGGTCTTGCGGGCCCGTCGAAATTTTTGAGGGAACAGGGCCGCGCGGGCCGGCTCCGCGCCCAACTGGAGCGCCTTCCCCTTCTTCAGCGGGCAAGCCAACCGTCGTTCCAGCGTCAATCAATCCCGGATAAACAGTCAGGCCCGCACCGTCAATCACCGCAGCTTCGGCAGGAATTTGCACGTCCGCGCCGACCGCAGTGATGATTCCGTTGGCCATCACCACGGTTCCTTTTTCGATCACCGGTCCCGACACCGGCACGATGCGAGCGCCTTTAATCGCGAAAAAGCGCGGCTCACCGGCGCGCGCCAGTCCTGCCGACGCCGAGAGGCCCGTTTGCGGCGGCCCTTGCGCAAAAATCGTGCGCGGCAACGTAAGAGCTGTGAACGCGAGAACTGCAAGAGCGACCGATGGCATGGCGAGCAAACGAACCTTTCTGTGCCGAATTCCTGGATTCATTTCGCGCTCCCTGGAAAATGAGAGATCAGTCTTTTGAGCCACGCCGCGAACAACTCCAACCCAAACTTAGCCCCACATGGCGTCAACACTGGCGGGGAACACTACCGGAATCTATCGCGCGAGTCACGAATTTTTAGCAAACTCCGTGTGCTT
>Ga0307373_10008249_pt1 | contig 15942 bp, 10 predicted proteins | sample OX2MG_FD_202534 | JGI IMG/M metagenome (GOLD analysis project Ga0307373, IMG submission 202534) | Soil microbial communities from Risofladan, Vaasa, Finland - OX-2 | ecosystem: Environmental > Terrestrial > Soil > Coastal area > Acid sulfate soil | place: Finland: Risofladan, Vaasa | collected... | reverse complement strand
CCTCTTTTTTAACTGTTCAATTAAATAATCTTCAAAATTCCTTATCCGACGTGGTGGTAGTGGGATATGGCACACAAAAGATAGCAGATCTCACTGGATCTATTTCTACTGTTTCATCTAAGACATTACTTGCAAGTCCCCAAACTAATGCTTCCGATCTTTTAGAGGGTAGGATTAGTGGCTTGGATGTTACTCAACCCACTGGGCAACCGGGACTGGATGACGCAAATCTTCAAATTCGAGGATTAGGTTCTTTTGGTGCCTCTGCAGCACCTTTGGTTTTAGTGGATGGTGTTGTAGGGACGATATCAAATATTGCTCCAAGTGACATTGAAAGTGTAACTGTTCTAAAAGACGCGGCGTCCGCTTCTATTTATGGTTCTAGAGCTGCAAATGGGGTTATACTAATAACCACTAAGACGGCAACAAAAGGAGCGACAACTATTGAATATAAATTGGATGTGGGATCACAATCCGCAACACGGTTGCCTGATCTTGTCACTAATTCGGCGGAATATATGACATTGTATGATACAGCTTTGATAAACACGGGTCTTCCTGCCATATACACTCAGGCACAAATAGCTGCTTACGCTAATGCTAAAAATAACCCACAATACCCTAATTTTAATTGGTTGAATTATTACTTCAATCCAGCATCAACTGTTAATAACTATCTTAGTATTTCTGGTGGATCTGATAAAAGTACTTATAAATTATCAATGAATTATTTGAATCAGGATGGCATTTTACCTAATATTAACTATAAAAGATACAACGCTCAATTAAATTTTACTAACCAGGTAACCAAAGGTATCCAAATAGGAACAATTATAGGTATGGTATATAAAAACAACCTTTTCCCTCCAGGTGGGGCAGATCCATCGGCTTATACTCTTGCTGTAATACAAAACGGTCCAGACTATGCCCCTTATTTGCCTGATGGGAGTGGTAGATTAGTATCAAGTGCATATCCCGATGAAGGACATAATACTACTTCCCCTGTAGTGTTTAGTAATGGTAGAACATTTTCAGACGAATATGGGCTTAACGCACAGGCTTATGCAAATGTGAATTTATTTAAAGGATTGATTTGGTCGTCAAAAGTCGCCGTTAATTATGATGACCAAACATTGAAAGACTGGAGATATGCGACTCTCAATCATTATTACTTTCAAAAGCTTCCAGGTGATTCAGATTATTCCATTGACCCTGCGGTAACTTCTCCTGGTGCTGCGGGAGTAACGGATAGTTGGGTTAAATCAATAACACCTACAGTGTATTCTACTTTAAGCTACCAAACCCAAATTGCCGGAGACCATAATATAAGTGCTATGTTGGGTTATGAACAAGAATCTAATTCAACAACCTCGCTAGGAGGAAATAAATCGGTTTTTCCTGACCCCGCTCTGATGGTACTTAATGCTGGAGGTAGTAGTGGACAGACTGTTAATGGTGACGCCTTTGCATGGGCGCTCAGATCATATTTTGGTCGCATATCTTATAATTACAAAGAGAAATATTTACTTCAAGTTAATGCTCGTTATGATGGAACCTCTCGAGTATCGGCGACGAATAGGTGGGGGCTTTTCCCTTCCGTTTCTGCAGGTTGGAAAATATCCAAAGAAAAATTTATGAATAATCTCACCTGGCTGGATAATTTGAAGATTCGCGCTTCATATGGAGTTCTGGGAAATCAGGAGATTGGAAACTACCCGTACCAAGGTCTTTTATCGTTTACACAATATGCATTTGGGGGAACAAACCAAACAGGTGTTCAATTGAACAGTTTGACTGATCCGAACTTACGATGGGAATCCACGAGGATACTTGATTTTGGATTAGATATGGATGTTTATAAAAATCTTTTTGGTATAACTTTCGACTGGTTTAAGAAAAATACTTATAATATATTAGCTACAATACCGGTACCTCTAAGCATTGGTTTAAAAGGACCGGTATCAAATAATGGAGAATTACAAAATGTGGGATGGGAAATGGGATTAAGGCATGCAAATAAAATTGGCGAATTTTCCTATGCTGTCAATTTCTTATTTTCGACATATAGAAATAAGCTTTTATCTATTGTAACTCCAACAAAAGGAATAGACCAAGTAGGATTACCTTACAATTCATATTACCTGTATCAGATGATTGGCATTTTTCAAAGTCAACAAGAAATTGCTAATTCACCTACCCAAGTTTTACGTACACCGGAGCCAGGACAAATAAAAATAAAAGACCAAAATGGAGATGGTGTTATAAATGCAAACGATAGGGTATCCTATTCTCCCTATCCTGACTTTACATATTCATTTAACTTAGATGCAGCATATAAGGCATTTAGCCTTTCCGTTTTTTTACAAGGAGTAGCGGGAATAAAATCAAGAATATATGGATGGGGATGGGATCCTTTTGTGCAAGGATCACCACCTTCTACAAAATTCTTACACGCATGGTCTCCTACGAATCCCAGTAACACAGTTCCTGCTCCCTATGTAGGAGGAGGTGGGTCCACTGGTAATAATGGGCCTAATGTTTATACAAGTACTTACGATTTGCAAAACGCCTCATACTTACGTGTTAAGAGTGTAAGATTGTCTTATACATTTTCTAAACGGATAACTGAGAAAGTTAGATCAAAGGGTATCGTTCTATATCTATCCGGAGATAACCTATTTACTTTTACTAAATATCCTGGAATGGATCCTGAAAGGGCAATGACTGGTCCAAATGGTGCACGTGGATTTTACTATCCCCAGGTAAAGACTTTAAATGTAGGGGCCGATTTTAAATTCTAAAAATAATTTTATGAAAATAAAAAATATTATTAAAGCTTCCGCGAAGTTAGGGGCTTTATTTTTCGTACTTTTCCTCTCTTCATGTAGTAAGAGTTTCCTAAATAGAAATCCTCTAGATCAGCCATCGAGTCAAACCTTTTGGACAAGCGAAAGTGATGTACAGCAGGCTTTGGTGGGTGTCTATCAAACTTTACAAGATGGGTTTCCTACAAACTATGCGGGGGGATATTTAGACGGATTAAGTGACGTAGGATATGTTTATTGGGGTTTATATGATATTTCTAATATGAGTTTAGGAAATGTTAGTGCTAATAGCCAGTTGCCTGGTATGGTATATACCGGTTGTTATAAGGGTATTGCGGCGTGCAACTATTTTTTGGGCAATGTCGATAAAGCCGATTTAGACACAACTGAGTCGGATGAATATAAAGGAGAAGTAAGATTTCTTAGAGCATTATATTACTTTAACTTAGTCCAGTATTTCGGTGATGTACCGCTGTATAAAGAATCCCCTGTAAGTCCAGCAGCCGCTGAAGTTGCGGCGACTCCTAAAGCAGATGTATTGGCATTTATATTGCAGGATCTGGATTATGCAATTTCTGTTTTGCCTAGTGAGCCGTATACCACCGGTCATGCAGTAAAGGGTACTGCACAGGGAATAGAAGTGAGAGTATTGTTATATGAGGAAAATTGGGCGGAGGCGGCAACCCTAGCACAACAAATTATAAATTCCGGCAATTTTAGTATATATCCTGATTATGCAAGTATGTTCAAAAATGAGGGGCAGAAAAATAATCCGGAAATAATGCTTGCAACCAATTATTCAAGTCCTACTGGAGTCAGTGTTTATGGGTATAATATTGAATATACAGCTCAGATATTTTTACGTCAAAAGTTTCAGGATGATTTTCAGTGTACAGATGGGAAATCCATTTCTGAATCACCTTTGTATAATCCTTCGGACCCTTATCTACACAGAGATCCTCGGTTCTATGATATAATACGACTACCAGGAGAAGACTGGCCTGGATTTTACACGTATGCTACATTTAATCCTTCAGGTGTAGAAAATAGAAAGTATGCTGATACTACTATTCCGGGTAATTATTCTAATGCTTACCTTAATGATTGGAGTTATATAATTCTTCGTTATGCAGATGTATTGTTGATGTATGCTGAAGCACGAAATGAGGCAACCGGGCCTGATGCCAGTGTTTATGCTGCAATTAATGAGGTTAGAGCCAGGCCTAGCGTAAATATGCCCCCTGTGGACCAATCAATATATAATACTCAGGCTTTGGTTAGGAATTATATCCGTCACGAAAGAGAAATTGAGTTTGCTATGGAGGGGACAAGGTTTCTTGATTTGAAACGCTGGCATATTGCAGATAGTTTATTGCCAACGGTAATAGATGCAACTGGTGTACCCTTAGTATTCACACAAAAACAATACTTGTGGCCTTTTCCGCAATCCGAATTGGATATTAATCCGCAACTTAAACAGAATCCCGGATATTAGTCTTTGAATAACTGAATGAAATGAGTTGTAGATAAATTTGAATAAAAATATTATGAAATACGCCAAATATATTTGTTGCTGCTATCTTATTGTTTATTCCTTTTTGGCTTGTGCCCAAAGCTTGGAGAAACCAAATCTAATCAAATTACCCTTTGCATTTTCGCAAATGGGGAGAACTCCGATGGAAAACACACCGGTGAATTTTAAATCAAGGCTTTTGTTAGTTGCAAATTATCGGCCTGGGGGGGCACATGCAAAAGCAAAAGACGCATATTTATATATCTATGATTTGGTCACAGGAGAAGAAGTTACACAATTTGGGAAGGGGCATACTTTTGTAAGTGCTTATGTTCAGGATACTCAGTTGCATGTATTTGCCTTAAATTTTTCTGATTTTGGAGAAAAAATAAAATCTGGTGCAATCGATCATTTTGTTACAAGTGATTTAAAAAATTGGCAACGGAGTATTGCAATTTCACCTGAAGGAAATGAAAGGTTATTTAATTCCTCTGTTTGTAAGGATGATCAAGGCTATACAATGGCTTACGAATCGAATAAGCCCGTTCAGTTTTGTTTCAAATTTGCTCAGTCACGTGACTTATTTAAATGGAAAAAAATTGGCGGATTGGTCTTTACTGGTGCAAATCATGAATATTCAGCCTGCCCGGTAATCAGGTACTTCAATCCATATTACTATGTTATCTATTTGCATGCTCCTGTTAAAGGGCATAACGGATGGATTTCATACATGGCACGTTCTAAAGATTTGAAAACGTGGGAATTGACTCCGTATAACCCCATACTTGAGGCCGGGCCAGGCGAGGGGAAAAATAATTCGGATGTGGACCTCCTACAATATGAAGGGAGAACCTATCTTTATTATGCTATCGGTGATCAGCAGACCTGGAGTACCATAAGAGTAGCAATGTATAATGGGTTGATGAAGACATTTTTTGAAAATTATTTTCCGAAGGGAAGAATATTCGAGAAAATTTCTGCACAACATTAATGAGGTAACAATCTGGCTATTTGAATTTAGAATATTAACCTGTCAGCGTGTTATCCAAAATACTTTATTAAGTAAAATGATTATTACATGAAGATATTCCCAATGTATGTTTTGTAGTTTAAGATGTTTACTAAAAAGTAGACTAGCAATTTATTGAATTTAGATGGTGGAATGGCGGCAGCATTTGTAGCATAAATTAGTATTTCTCATAATCAATAAGCGTCGGTGATTTTCTAATCTGCCGACTCATTTTTTTAATCCTCCTGAACGATATGGGAAGTGTGGCTTTTAAAATGCAGTTTCACAGGCAGGAGCGGAGTATAAAAAACATCCAGTGGTGAACCTTAAGGCATATTCTGAAGGATTTGAGCGTATCAATCCGGCACAGTTGTTCGATTTTATTGCAATCCCAAGACCGTTATCGAAAAAGTAAATTGCGTTTTCGACTTGGTAAATTGAAGTATTGCCTCTCAGACACCATTAGATTTAAAAGTAAAGTCATAAAAAAAAATATTTCAGAATTGATAAAAGATTGATCTGTTTATAAAATAATTATGCAACGATACATGGAAATTATTAAATGTTTGGTTTTAAAGAGCAGTTTATTAATTAGTTTTGCAACTTTTTTGATTGGTGGACTTGTTAATGGCCAACAACTAAATGATAAGTTCAGTAATGGTATTAATGTGCAGAGATGGATTGAACAACATTTTGCAAAAAGCAAGATTCCTCCTTTTTCGTTTGTTTACGGGGGAAAAGACTCTAAAACTTTCATTACCCGATGGAAATATCATGCAGAAAAGCTGGTAAATGACGATCCCAATATTGAAAAATATCTTTATTCATATTGGGATAGGAAAAGCGGGCTGGAAGTAAAATGTTTCGTAAATGGGTATACGGATTTTCACGCAGTTGAATGGGTTTTGAAATTTTCGAATAAATCTACGCGAAATACTCCTATCCTTGAAAAAACAGAGGCTGTCAACTACTCTTTCGCATATAATCGAAAAGGGACATTTATTCTCCATCATGCAAAAGGGAGCAATGCTGAACGAAGTGATTTTATGCCTTTGGATGACACATTAGAGATAGGGAAAAATATTACTATGATGCCAATAGGCGGGAGGTCATCAGATGATACTGGGTTTCCTTTTTTCAATATTGAAAGCCCGGCCCAACAAGGAGTAATGGTTGCTATAGGCTGGACAGGTAAGTGGTATGCTACCGTTCAGCAAACTGATGAAAGTACTGTATCTCTTATGGCAGGTATGGAAAGGATGAAATTAACTTTATATCCTAAAGAAGAAATTCGTACTCCTAGAATATGCCTGCTCTTCTGGGAAGGTAAAGATAGAATGAGAGGGCATAATCAATTCAGGCAGTTTATTTTGGCTTATCATACACGTAAGATAAATGGGAAACATGTGGAATTGCCTTTATCAGCATTTCTTGCACGCGGAGGTCCCTCACCTTGCAATGAACACACCTGTGCAACAGAAAGTTACGCTGTTGCGCAGATCTATCGCTATCAGCAATTTAATATAGTTCCGGAAGTGTTTTGGATTGATGCAGGTTGGTATTCTTGTAACGGGAAATGGTGGCAGGTGGGTAATTGGACCCCCAACAAACAAAATTTCCCAAATGGATTAAAGCCTGTTTCGGATGCAGCTCATAAGGTAGGAGCAAAATTTCTATTATGGTTTGAACCTGAACGGGTTACAGCTGGAACTCAATTTGCAAATAAAAACCCTGATTGGCTTATAAAACTTCCAGGTAATAAGAATTTTCTCTTTAATCTGGGCAATAAAGATGCTCGCTTGTGGCTGACTGATTATATATCACATTTTATTAAAACACAAGGAATCGACATTTATCGGCAAGATTTCAATATGGATCCAATGCCTTATTGGAAAGCAAATGACAAGACTGATCGCATTGGAATATCTGAGATTAGGTATATTGAAGGTCTATATGCGTATTGGGATAGCCTTTTAGTGAGATTCCCAAATCTTATTATAGATAATTGCGCAAGTGGAGGTCGACGGATTGACATAGAGACTATATCGCGGAGTTCCCCTCTGTGGCGAACTGATTACCAATATGGAGAGCCAAACGGTTATCAGTGTCATACGTATGGGCTAAATTTTTATCTGCCGCTTTCTGGAACAGCCAATGTTTTGACTACTCCCTATGGTTTCCGTTCCAGTATGAGTAGTGCAATGGCTCTAATGTGGGATATTAACAGTTCTAATGGTTCGATTCCTCAAATGCAAAAATGTATTCAGGATTTTAAACGGTTACGCCCTTATTATTACGGTGATTATTATCCCTTAACGGGAACAAAAAATATGCTACATGATAATGTATGGTTAGCCTATCAATTGAATCGGCCCATTCAAGGTGACGGGATTATTATGGCTTTTCGACGCAAGGATTCTCCTGATTCATCCATAGATATAAAGCTTAGGGGGATAGATGAAAATTCGAGGTACGAATTAAATGATGAAGACTCTGGAATAAAAACAACGAAAACCGGAAAGGAGCTTATATCAGGTTTTACTATTACCTTAAAAGAAAAGGCCAGCTCTTGTTTGCTTTTGTATAAAAAACAATAAACAATATTAGCACTAACAAAAAAGTATTAACTGAGAATATGATTATACGTTCCAGATATAAAAATAAAAATAGTATTGTACTGGAGAACCAAAAGCTGCGTGCAGAGTTCCTTCCAGACCCAGGTGGTAAACTGGCTTCCCTTATCAATAAGGAAACAGGATATGAATATCTGGTACAGCGTGAAAATGACCAATATCGTGACCAGCCCTTTGATGGAGTTTTTGTGGAAGGGGAGTGTAACGGCTTCGATGATATGTTCCCCACTATAGATGCCTGTGATTATGAAAAAGAACCTTGGAAAGATATTAAAATGGCTGATCATGGAGAAGTGTGGTCTCTGCCCTGGGAATACAAAATTGAAAATGATTCCTTAGATATGATCACAAAAGGAATACGTTTTCCCTATCAGATAGAAAAGCATGTTTATTTTATTAATGAAAACTCCATTAGATTCAATTATACTTTAACTAATAATAGTTTCTTTGATTTTGAATTTTTGTGGGCAGCGCATATAATGATCAATATAGAGGAAGGTACAGAAGTTATAGTTCCGCCAGATTGCAAGGAAGCTATTACAGTATTAACGAACGGCAATGGGAAATTTGGGGATATTAATAACTGGCCTTATTTTAAGAACCTCAATGGGAATAGCTACCGGGGGGATATAAGCAGGCCAAAAGAGGTGAAAGGATTTGAGAAATATTATTTTAAAAACAGGCTGGTAAATGGATGGTGTGAGCTAAAATATCCTAATAATAAAAATAAATTAAAGGTATCCTTCCCTACAGATGCTGTGCCGTATCTCGGGATTTTAATGAATGAAAAGGGATGGGATGAACTCTATAATATTATTATTGAACCATGTACGGTTTGTTTTGACAGGCCTGATGTGGCAAAAAAATATGGACAGGTAAGTAAAGTATTAGCACTTGGAAAATACAATTGGTACCTTGATTTGACAATTTAAATTAAAAAAGTATGTCAGGAAAAATGAATGGTAAAAAAGTTCTGGTTACTGGTGCAGGAACAGGACTTGGTCGCGAAATCGCTTTGGAATTTGCAAGACAGGGTGCTGTAGTTGTGCTGCACTATTCTCACGAATCAGATGGAGCAGAATTGGCTGTAAAGGAAATTCAAACAGCAGGAGGTAATGCAAAAGCAATAAAAGCGGATTTCAATGAGATTGACCAGGCAATAAAACTAACATCATCAGCCATCGACTTTATGGATGGTTTAGATGTATTGGTCAATAATGCCGGCATCACTATGACTTTGGAATTTGAAAAGGTAACTCCCGAACAGTTCGATAGAGTGTATAATGTAAATGTACGTGCCCAATATTTTATAATTCAAACCGCGTTGCCAGCCATGATCAAACAAGGGAGAGGTGCAATAATTAATCTATCTTCTGTGCACGGAATACGAGCTTCTAAAGGACATTCGGTTTATGCAGGAACCAAGGGGGCTATCATTGCTTACACCCGTCAACTGGCTATTGAGTTAGCCCCAAAGGGGATAAGGATTAATGCGATTGCACCTGGTGCCGTTCCTGTTGAAAATCAGTTCAAAGCTGCCGGGACAAATGATTTTAGTGAATTGGGAGACCTTATCCCTTGTGGTTTTTATGGAACACCACTTGATATTGCTAAAGCAGCGATATTCCTTGCTTCTGATGATGCAAGATATATTATCGGTCAAACGATTGTAATAGATGGAGGCACCACTTCTTGGATGTCTTTCAGTGAAGGTTATCGTGATATTGGACTTCGTTTAGGTAAAGGATATGTTCCTGGTTTATGAGCAAATAAAGGATTAAAAATAAAATTTATACGAAAAAAATAAAAATAAAATGAGATTAGCAGAAAGAATTAGGAGCACGAAAGTGAATAAAAGCGAAGTAGCTCTTTTTTATCTCGCACAGGCAGGTTTTTGCATTAAAACTGTTGATAATATAATAATAATAGATGCTTACTTATCAGATGCGTGTGAACGGTTATTTAATTTTAAAAGGATGATCCCTTCAGTTATTAAACCTGAAGAACTTGACGCTGATTTATATCTCTCTACTCATGAGCATGCCGATCATTTAGATCCCGATTCACTACCCGTTATAGCAAAAAATAAAAAAACTATTTTTTTAGGTTCTCCCGATTGCGAAGAACTTTACAAACAGAATGGTATTTTAAAAGACAGATATATTATTCTAAAAGAAGGGGAACAATGGGAAACTGATGGAATAAAGATAAGAGCAGTTTATGCAGATCATGGTGATTTGTCTCCTCTGGGAGTTGGTTTGTTGATTGATATTGAAGGAATAAAGATATATCATACCGGAGATACCCGTTTTAAGCCCAATGAAATCGTCGCCTCCTTAAATACAGAGGTAGATATTATGATGGCACCTATAAATGGGCGATTTGAGAATATGAATGCAGAGGAAGCTTGCAGGCTCTCTCTTTTATTAAAACCTAAGATATTAATTCCAATTCACTTCTGGATGTTCGTGGAACATGCAAGCCTGGAAGGGAAAGGCGATCCTGCGACATTTTTAGAAGAGTCTGCTACTTTTCCAAAAGAAATCAAAGCGATGGTAATGGCTCCCGGCGAGCTTTTTAAATATCCACTTACCCTTCCTTAAAGAAAGTGTATGTCATATAATGTAATTATTACAGATAGCGGGTTCCCTAATAATATTCCGGAGAAGGAAATTCTTGGAACCATTGATTGTTCTGTTACTAATATCCAATGTAAGGAAGAGTCTCAGCTCAGCTCACTGGTAAGTAAAGTGGATGCCCTGCTCGTGCAATGGTCTCCCATAACAAGGAAGGTAATTGAGGGCATGGATCAATGCAGAATAATTGTACGCTATGGAATTGGAGTTGATAATATAGATATTGAAGCTGCAAAGGATAAAGGAATACCAGTATGTAATGTTCCTGATTATTGTATTAATGAGGTAGCCGACCATACAATTGCACTAGCCGTGGCAGCATTACGGCAAATTAAGGAAACAGATCAACAGACCAGAAAAGGAGATTGGAAGATTACTTTACCTCGTCCGGTATCCTCATTTTCAAACTTAAACTTTTGCATAGTTGGCTTTGGAAGGATAGCAAGAGAGGTGGCACAGCGGGCGATTGGATTAAGTTTTAAAGTAAAAGCCTACGATCCCTTTGTCAATCAAGCTATTATTATGGCTGCAGGTGTAGAGCCGCTATCACTGGATCAACTGTTAGAGGATGCTGATATATTAAGTCTCCATTTACCTCTTAATTCAGGAACAGCTCATTTTATAAATAAAGTGAGTTTAAAAAGAATGAAGCCAGGATCATTGATAGTTAATACTTCCAGGGGAGGATTAATTGATTCTTCAGCATTGGCAGAAGCCTTAGCTAAAAAGGAACTGTGGGGTGCAGCCCTTGATGTTTTTGAAGAAGAGCCATTACCGTTAAATCATATACTTTATCAAATACCAGGAGTTCTACTTTCTTCTCATGTAGCCTGGTACAGTATTCAAAGTATTCCAGTGTTGCAGAGGAAAGCTGCTGAGGAAGTATTAAGAGCATTAAAAGGAGAGTTATTATTAAATAGGGTCGTTTAATAGGTGGTTTTTAATAAAAAGAATATAAAAAATTAAATAATTAATCAATTAAAATTTATGCCAGAAGAAATGAATAATGAACAATTTCTTGTAAAAAGATACGGAACAAATGATAGAGTTGATAAAGAGGATTTATTATCTCTCTATAAGGAAATGTTGTTGATACAAAAGTTTGAGCTTGCAGTACAAAAGAATTATCAGAAAGGTGAAATACCTGGATTTATTCACCTTTGTATAGGGGAGGAAGCTGTTGCTGTAGGGGTGTGTTCTAATCTTAGAAAGGATGATTGGATCACGAGTACTCACCGTGGCCATGGGCATGCATTAGCAAAAGGTGTGGATATGAAGTTAGTGTTGGCGGAATTATATGGGAAAGCCTCTGGTTGCAACGGTGGCCGTGGTGGCTCCATGCATCTTTATTCTTATGCAGATGGTTTATTCGGAACAAACGGCCTTGTTGGAGGGGGGATTCCATTAGCAGTCGGGTTAGGAATAAGTGCCATGATTCAAGAGACAGACCGAGTGGCAGTTTCGTTTTTTGGAGACGGAGCAACTAGTCATGGGGCTTTTCATGAATCGGTTAATTTCGCCGCCGTTCATAATGCACCCGTGGTTTTTGTTTGTGAGAATAATTTGTACAGTACTGTTACCCCAATCTCTGCGGCAAGCTTAAATTCCAATCTTTCAAGTAAAGCATCATCGTATGGGATACCCGGTATTACTGTTGATGGCAATGATCTACTGGCCGTTTACCATGTTGCTGCAGAGGCAATTGATCGGGCAAGAAGCGGGCATGGCCCTACGTTAATTGAAGCTCTCACTTACCGAACCGTTGGCCATCATGAGGGTGACGTAGTTACTGGCACCTATCGTTCTCGTGAAGAATTGGAAAGCTGGAAGAAAAAAGACCCTATTTTAAGATTTAAAAAGTATCTTATCGAAACGGGAAGTGCATCTGAAGAAGAAATTGATGCAATATCCTCCGAGGTTTCAAATCAGATAGCTGAAGCAGTAGAGTTTGCACGCTCTTCTGAATATCCTAAGGCTTCGTCAGTATTTGAAAATTGTTGGATGGATCCAATAAATCCACCAGTTGCTTTAAAGCAGTCACAAGTGGTTGAAGAATCAGTTACACAGAGCTGGCTAGTTGCGGTAAGAGATGGAATTGCTGAGGAAATGCGCAGAGATAAGAATATAATGTATTTCGGAGAAGGTATTGGAGAAAGAGGTGGAACCTTTGGCCATACAAAGAATCTATGGAAGGAATTTGGAGGGAAACGTATAATTGATACACCCATTTGCGAATTAGCTTTTACGGGTGCAGCTGTGGCAGCCTCCGCGGTTGGCTGCCGGACAATTGCTGACCTTATGTTTGCTGATTTTATTTTTGAAGCAACAAGTCAGATAATTAACCAGGCTAGTAAGTTACGATACATAAGTAATGGGCAACTTAGTGTACCTATGATTATTCGTGCTGGGGCAGGTCAGCTCAAACAAGCAGGACCTCAGCACAGTGGTACTTATCATTCCATGTGGGCCCATTGTCCAGGCTTGATAGTAGTTGTCCCTTCAAATGCAGCAGATGCTAAGGGGCTAATGAAAACTGCACTAAGGGCGGGCGACCCTGTTATTTTTCTTGAACCTAAAGCACTTTTCTCTACTAAAGGGCCAGTTCCTACAGGTGATCATTACATACCTTTCGGGAAAGCCAAAATTATTAAAGAGGGTAGTGATATAACAATTGTGACTTTTGGGGCACCTGTTTTTCGTTGTGTTGAGGCTAGTGATATTTTGAAAGAAGAGGAGATTTCTTGTGAGATTATTGATTTACGAACCATTGTTCCTTTGGATAAAGAAGCAATTTTTAAGAGTGTGCGGAAAACGGGCTTTTTGCTTATTGTTGAAGAAGATTATCCAGTATGTTCGATGGGATCGGAGATCTCTGCAATTGTAATGGAAAATATTTTTGACAAACTTAAAGGACCTGTTGGTCGTTTAAGCAAGGAAAATGTTCCTCAGCCTTTCAGCCCTGTATTGGAAGACAGAGTGTCTATCACTTCTAAGAAAGTCATTGAAGCAATCAAGTCAGTTTTAAAAAGAGCGCCTGTAAATCCTAAAGTTATAGCGGTACGGAATATCTGATTCATATTAGGACATCTTATCATAGAGCACTTTATTAGAGAAAACTTAAAACAACCTTTAATCTTTATAAAACTAAAACAGAAAAAATGAGTAATAATAATACCATGGAGATTATAATTCCTAACCAAGGACTTACATTGACAGAAGTAGTAATAGTTAAGTGGTACAAAAAGATCGGTGAAACAGTGCAAAAAGACGAAACCTTATTGAACTTTGAGACTGATAAAGCAGATATGGAATTGCCATCTCCTGCAAATGGAATATTGAGCAAAATTGTTGTGGAGGAAGGTTCTACCATTGCTATAGGTGGAGTTGTTGGTATAATAACATTAACGTAGCTGTTTTATCTTAGGCTGCTTATTAGTGAATTTGAAAATAAAACAATTATAGATATGATTTCTAAATATGACTTTAGAGGTAAAGTGGCCATTGTAACGGGATCTGCTATGGGTATTGGCAAGGCAATAGCTGAAAAACTTTACCAGTATGGTGCCAATGTAGTTATCTCAGATATTCTTTTAGAAAAGGGAAAAGAAACAGTGGCACTCCTTGGGGAAAGGGCAATTTTTATCCCTTGTGATATTAGTGATCCGGAACAGGTAATCTCTTTGATTAAAGCAACGATAAAATATTTTGGAAAGTTGGACATTATGGTCAATAACGCCGGTGTGAATTCAGTAAAGGTAGAGGATAGGGTTACTATTGATAAGTATCCAGACCAGACATGGCATAAAATAATGGACATTGATCTTAATGGTACTTTTTACTGCTGTAAAGCGGCAGCAAAAGTAATGATTGAACAGCGATCAGGTACTATTATCACCATTGCCTCTGTTGCAGGAGTGGTGGCGCTTCGTCTCCAAATAGGTTTTGTTGCAGCCAAGGCCGCTATTTTAAAAATGACGGAGGCGATGGCCTGCGAGTTAGGGGAATATGGTATCAGAGTGAATGCGGTATCACCCGGTTCCATAGTAACAAGTACTACCAGGGAGCTTTTTTATAGTGAGAAAGGAAGTTTTAGTAAAATGGCAGAGCGTGTGGTTTCTTTTATTCCACAAAAACGCCCAGGGAAGGCAGATGAAATAGCGGACGCGGTTGCGTTTTTGGCTTCTGATTCGGCCTCTTATATTAATGGGCATAATATCGTTGTCGATGGTGGCTGGATAGCAGGTTTCAACAGAGACTTCTAAGGAAAATGTAAATACATAAATTTCTAAATCAAAACCATAATGACTCAAAGCAAAATAATTATTGTGAATTAGTTTAAAATTTAAAAGATTAGTACATGGAGATAATAATCGGATTGATCTTGGTTACCATTGCTGGATTAGGTACAGGCACAGTAGTATGGCCTATGAAAAAAATTAAGGATTTGCATTTCGAACAATACTTGTTCGTTTTCATGTTAACAGGAATCCTGGTTTACCCATGGATAGTGGTGTTGCTAAATATTCCCGATCCAATTACAATTGTCAGAACGGTAGGGGTTAAGCCTTTACTTATCTCCAATCTGTTCTCAATTTGTTGGGGCGTAGCCAATGTGCTGTATTTGATTTGTGTGGTAAGAATAGGTGCTGCTCTTTCAGGAGCTATATTGTCTGCGCTTGGAATGTCAGTTGGCGTGATTTTGCCAATGATCTTTAAAGGAACCGGGCTCTTCAGCAGTGCGCCCAACATTTTTTCAAAAGCAGGAATAGTTATTATGCTTGGTTTGTTTGTAATCATCATTGGTGTTGTACTGGTAAGCATTGCAGGATTTGGTAGAGAAAAAATATTAATGAACAAAAATAATTTGAACAAAAAACGACAGGCCTCAGGGGGGTTTCTTAGAGGACTGATATTGATCATTCTTGCCGGAATACTTTCCAGCGGATTATCTCTTGCGTTCGTTTATAGTCAGGGACCCATTATTGAAGCTGCAAAACAACAAGGAGCAGGTGAGATTACAGCAAACTTTACTGTTTGGGCGCTTGGGATACTTGGCGGAGCCTTAGTAAATATTTTATATGCGGCTTATCTTATGACAAATAAAAAAACATGGCATCTCCTTTTTATCAGAAAAGCTGAAATAATATTTGGTGCGATAGCCGGGTTACAGTTTATTTTTTCAATCATACTATTAGGAAGAGGAATGGTTTTACTAGGCATACTAGGCGCCTCTATAGGTTTTGGAATTCAGCAATCTATGCAGGTTGTGGGTAACCAAATGGTAGGATTTCTGGGCGGCGAGTGGAAAGGGGTGAACGGCAAGCCA
>Ga0307373_10008248_pt1 | contig 15942 bp, 11 predicted proteins | sample OX2MG_FD_202534 | JGI IMG/M metagenome (GOLD analysis project Ga0307373, IMG submission 202534) | Soil microbial communities from Risofladan, Vaasa, Finland - OX-2 | ecosystem: Environmental > Terrestrial > Soil > Coastal area > Acid sulfate soil | place: Finland: Risofladan, Vaasa | collected... | reverse complement strand
TGTTCACGACGGCGTCGATCCTCACCACCTTCCGGAACAACGCCATCTGGGTCATCACGTTCCCGTTCGTCGTCACCGTGCTCGGCCTGGTGTTCGCCGTCCTCACCGAGCGGATCCGCTGGTCGACGGCGTTCAAGACGGTGATCCTGATGCCGGTGGTGTTCAGCGCCACCGCGTCGGCGCTGGTGTGGCGGGCCATCTTCGATCTCGACCCCCATGTCGGAATGGTCAATGCGGCGGTGCAGGCGGTGACCGACTGGGTCTCGCCGCCGGGAGCGTATCCGGTCAACACCTCGGCCGGCCAGACGGTGGCGAGCCTGGCCGCCAGCGGCCTTCGGCCGGGTCCGCACGGATCGCTGCTGAGCGCCGCCACCGTCGGGCCGGGTCGGGCCCTCCGTCTGGGGCTGGTGGGGATCGAGCCCGCCACCCTGAGCCAGCTGGGCGCCCGGCAGGCCCGCCTCGCCGTCCCCACCCGGGGGGCCGCCACCGGGCTGGTCTGGCGTGCGTTCTCCCCGTCCCACCCGGGGGTGACCGGACGGGTCTTCCCTGGCGAGGACGGGTTGCCGCACCTGCGTCTCAGCCTGATCCGCCCCGATCGCAGCATCGTCGCCTCCACCGAGACCGACGCGAGCGGCGACTTCGCGTTCCCCCATGTCGGCCGGGGCAGGTATCGGGTGGAGATCGACGCCAGCAACTTCCGGTCGGGCTTCACCGGAACATTCTGGCTGGGCACCCAATCGCTGACGCCGACCGCCCGGCTCAGCCAGACCGCGCAGGCGCTCCTCAGCGTGCCGCTGGTGGATATGGCGATGATCATCGCCTACCTGTGGATCTGGGCCGGTTTCGCCATGGTGGTGGTGGGGGCGGGCCTCGCCGCCCTCGACCGATCGGTGCTGGAGGCCGCCCAGATCGACGGGGCCAGCGAGTGGCAGGGGTTCCGGCGGGTCACCATGCCGATGCTGGCCCCCGTCCTGACCGTCATCCTGGTCACGATGGTGATCAACGTCCTCAAGGTGTTCGACATCATCCTCAACATGGCGCCGGGATCCTCGCAGGGAGCAGCCAACACCCTGGCCCTGGAGATGTACAACGACGGGTTCACCGGCGGGATTCACTCCGGACTGGCCAGTGCGGTGGCGGTGATCCTGTTCATCCTGGTGGTGCCTGCGATGCTGTTCAACCTGAAGCGCATCCGGGGCTGAGCTCGAGGACGGTGCCGTGACCGATACAGCCATACCGATCACCGGACCAAAGCGGCGCGGCGCCGACCGCCGCCGGCTGGCGGTCCGCCTGCGTCCGTCGCGGCTCGGGGTCAACCTGGCGATGGCCGCGATCGCCATGTTCTGGCTCCTGCCCACCATCTCGCTGGCGATCATCTCCTTCAGGCCGGAGGGCCTCTTCACCGTCTCCGGGTGGTGGACCGTGCTCACCGCCCCGGCGCAGCTGACGGTGGCGAACTATCGGGGCCTGTTCTCGCAGGGACTCGCCGCGGGTGGGCTGCTCGACTCGCTGATCACGTCGCTGGAGATCACCATCCCGGCCACCGTGCTGGTGACCCTGGTCTCCAGCCTGGCCGGCTACTCCCTGGTCTTCGGTCGCTGGCGCGGACGGACCGTCGTGTTCCTCGTGATCGTCGGCCTGATGGTGGTGCCGGTGCAGGTGGCGCTGATCCCGGTCGTCCAGCTGTACCGGAGCCTGGGGTCGGTCATCGGGTGGAATCCCTTCGGCACCATCCCGGGGGTGGTGATCTTCCACGTCGCCTTCGGGCTGCCGTTCGGCACCTTCCTGATGCGGAACTTCTATTCCGGCATCCCGGTCGACCTGGTCGAGGCCGGCCGCATCGATGGGGCCGGGGAGTGGACCCTCTTCCGCCGCGTGGCGATCCCCCTGGCGCTCCCAGCGGCCGCATCCCTGGCGATCTTCCAGTTCATATGGGTCTGGAACGACCTCCTGGTCGCGCTGATCTTCCTCGGCGGCAACGTGCACCAGCCGCTCACCATCTTCCTGTACGACCAGACCCGCTCGCTGGCCGCCAACTACTGGATCATCTCGACCGGAGCGATGGTGTCCGTCCTCATCCCCCTTGCCGTGGTCTTCGGGTTCCAGCGGTACTTCGTCCGGGGGATGCTCGCCGGCGCGGTCAAGTGAGTCGGGACCGAGCATCGGGGAGCGGATGCGCCGCCCGCGCTGACGGGCCGAGCGTGCACGGTCGCGGTCGCCGACCAGCGCCGCCACTCGGGCGACGCCCACGCTGAGCTGGGCCTCGGACCGCCAGCCCGCCGGTCCGGTCCCGTTCGAGCGGCTTCCGGGTCGTCCCGGCTGGGACGCCACCCGAGCGGCGACCTGGCGGTGGTGGCGACGCTCTCGGAGCGGGCACCCCGGCGGGGGCCGCACCGCCGCACTCAGCCGCCGCCCGGCTCGTCCGCCCCGGATCCGCGGATTCCGGCTCGCCCGCAGCGGGGGCGGTGATCCGGCGGCGGCGGCGGCGCGCACGGCGGAAGGCGGGGGGCGCGCCTGCCTGGCGCCTGCGGCCGGGGGCTGGCTCCGGAGCACGGATTCGAACCGTGAACCTTGCGGTTAACAGCCGCCTGCTCTACCGTTGAGCTACTCCGGACTGCGGAGTCGGAGTATAGGCGAGCGTGGCCCCGAGGGCCTCCCGGCAGCTCTCCGGCGGCCAGCCGGGGCACCGGTCCGACTGCCCGCCCGGATCGCCCTCGTCGCCCACGGCTGCCCCGCGGCGGCCGGGACCAGGGTGGGGAGTTGCGTGGGGCCAAACCTCGCGGAGGCCGTGAGCACGAGACGGGGCAGCCTGTCCGCCCCAGCTTTGCCGCCGCGACGGGCGCCGCCACGGCGGCGGGATGCGCCCACCCAGAGCCGGGCCCGCCGTCTCCTCCGGAGCTCGGTCGGCCAGGTGGCGCAGGAAGAGCCCGGGGTGGTCGAGGAAGTCCCTCGTCAGCCGGGAGGCTCCAGTCTGAGGGTACGGCACGGGTGCGACCCCGGCCGGAGCCAGGGGGGGTCGCCGCCACGGGTGCCCACGCGAGGCGGCGACGCTGGCGCGATCGACGGCGACCCGATACTCCGGCGTCACCAGCGTTGCGGCCCACCCCACCACCTGGTGCCCGCGGCCAGGTCGAGGAGGTTCCTTCCCCGATTCCGCAGCTGGAGCGGACGCGAGTCCCGAGACCGGCGTGGAGGCTGCCTGCGGGGCGGTCAGATTCTCGGCAGGGGGGGGGCGATGGAGCGCGAGACGGCTCCTCCAATGGAGGCGGGGATGTTGGCCGAGGCGGCCGCCGTCGGTGTAGGCCAGCGCACTGCCCGATCAGGGCCCGTCGCGTTTCATCCCGGGTTCATGGAGGCGAGGCACGCTGCTGATCTGGCTGGTGACTGACGCCATCCGCCACGTGTCGGAGACCACAGTGAGGCGGACGCCAGATGAAGTGGAAGGCAGTCGCGGCGGCCATCCTGCTCGCGGGCGGGGTCGGGGCTGCGGTATTCGTTGTCGTCACGCCGGGCGGAACGGGTTCGGTCCAATACCTCACCTCGGCGGCCACCCGGACCACGGTCGCCCGACAGGCGGTCGCCAGCGGATCGATCGTCTCCAAGGCAACCTACGACCTTGCCTTCGGCGCCAGCCCGTCGGCCGGGGCCACGCCCGCAGCCGGTGGCGGCGGTGGCGCGGTGTGGTTGGTCAAGTCGGTTCGGGTCAAGCTCGGCGACCGCGTGACCAAGGGCACCGTCCTGGCCACCGCCGATCGGGCCACTGCCCTGGCGGCGCTCCAGGTCGCGGAGGCCAACCTCGCGGCGGCCAGGGCGGTCCTGGCCCTCGACAGCGCGGGTCCCACCGCCGCTGCCCGGGCAGCGGCGGCCAACGCGGTCGCCCAGGCCCAGCAGCAGCTCCGGGTCGCCCATCAGGGCCAATTGGAAGCGGCCCGGACCAACGCACTCAATCAGCGTCAGGCGCAGGGCGCCCTCCGGGTCGCCACCGCCAAGCTCGCTACCGACCGAGCCGCCTGGCTCCCCCTGGCGACGGTCCAGGCCGACCAGAGTGCGGTGGCCCAGGCCCAGCAGCAGCTGGCCACGGTCGCGCTCCAGAACCGAGCCTCCGACAGCCAGGCGGCGCAGACGCGCCGGCAGAACGCCCTGCAACTGCGCCAGGCCCAGGCCGCCGTCCACGACGCCCAGTCCAAACTGGCTGCGGACCAGGCCGCCGGGCCGCCGCCGGCGACGATCCAGGCCGACCAGGCTGCGGTGACCCAGGCCCAGCAGCAGCTGGCCACGCTCAATCTCCAGAACCAGGCCGCCGCCAGCCAGGCATCGAGCGCCGTCGAGCAGGCCAGTCTCAAGGTGAACGAGGCCCAGATCGCGGTGCAGGGCGCTCAGGCCACCCTCGCCGCAGATCAGGCGGCCGCCGCGAAGCTGGCGACACTCCAGGCGGACCTGGCCGGGGAGACGCAGGCCCAGCAGCAGCTCAACGCGGCCAACCTCGACCTGCAGGGTGCGACCACCGCGGCCGGCCAGACCGCGCAGATGGACGCCCTCAAACTGAGCCAGGCGCAGGCGGCCCTCCAGGCGGCCACGGCGACCTTGGCCGCAGACCGGGCGGCCCGGCCGCCTGCGGCGACGATCCAGCCAGACCAGGCGGCGATCACCACCGCCCGGCAGCAGGTTGATACGCTGAGGCTGTCCATCCGGTCGTCCGACGCCCTGGCCGTCCAGACCTCGCGGATGAACGCCCTCAAGCTGCGCCAGGCACAGGCGGCTGTCCGGGCCGCCGCGACGACGCTGGCCGCCGACCGAAGCGCCGGGCCCGCTGCGGCGACGATCCAGGCCGACCAGGCGGCCATCACCACTGCCCGGCAGCAGCTCGACGCCATGAAGCTCGCCGCCCGGTCGTCGGGCACCCAGGCGACCGACCAGCTCGCCTCAGCACGGCTTGCGCTCGCGGCAGCGAAGACCGCCTATGTGACCGGCGTCGTTGGCGCATCGCCGTCCGTGCTGGCGTCCGACCTGGCGTCGCTGCAGGGATCCCAGCAGGCGGTCGGGCTGGCCCGGCAGACGGTCGCGGGCGCAACCTTGCGAAGCCCGGTGGATGGGGTCGTGGTCGCGGTCAACGTCTTCGCCGGTGGGGTGGCCCCCTCGAGCGTGGACGCTGTGGTCGCCAAGCGCGCATTCCAGGTAAACGCGACCGTCACCGAAACGGATCTGCCCTCGGTCAAGGTGGGCCAGGCAGCCACGCTCAGGATCAACGCTCTCGGGGTGACCGCGGCCGGCACGGTCATCGCGATCTCGCCACAGGGGTCGGTCTCCGGCTCGACCGGGGTGGTGAGCTATCCGATCGCCATCGCGCTCCATACCCCGCCGCCCGGCACGACCGCCGGGATGAGTGCTCAGGTCGCGGTGGTCATCGCTCAGGCGAAGAACGTGCTGGCCGTGCCGGCGATCGCGCTCAACGGCAGCGCCGGCCATTATGTCGTCCGCGTGCTCGATGCCTCGGGCCGGCCCCACGATCGGTCGGTCGGGGTTGGGCTGGTCACAGCCAGCCTGGCCCAGATCACATCCGGCCTAGCCGCGGGCGACCTCGTGGTCACCGGGACGACGGCGCCGCGATCGGGAGCGAGTGCCGCGGGTGGGAGCCTGCAGGGGCTGCTCCCCGCCGGTGGCGGCGGCGGCGGTGGCGGCAACACTGGCGGGTAGGCATGAGCAGTCCGATCATCACCCTTGACCGAGTCAGCCGCGTCTATCGGACCGGCCGGGTCGACGTCACCGCCATCCGCACCGTCGACCTCGTGATCCGCCAGGGGGAGTTCGTCGCCATCGTGGGTCCATCGGGCTCGGGCAAGACCACCCTCATGAACATCCTGGGCTGCCTCGACCGGCCCACGAGCGGCCGGTACATCCTGGCCGGCACCGCGATTGCCGACTTGGACGACGATGGGCTCGCCCGCCTCCGCAGTCGCGAGATCGGATTCGTCTTCCAATCGTACAACCTGCTACCACGGATGTCGGCGCTCGACAACGTGGCTGCCCCCCTCGTCTACCAGGGAGTCGGGCGGCGGGAGCGCGAGGCCCGGGCGCGAACCGCACTCGGACGACTCGGACTCGGTGATCGCCTGAAGCACGAGCCGACCGAGCTGTCGGGCGGAGAGCAGCAGCGGGTCGCGATTGCCCGAGCCCTCGTCACCGAGCCGGCGATCCTCCTCGCCGACGAACCAACCGGCAATCTCGACAGCGCCAGCGGCGCTGAGGTAATCAGACTTCTCCACGACCTCCACCGCTCGGGCCGGACCGTCGTGCTGATCACCCACGATGCTGACGTCGCTCGGGAAGCGGAGTCGCAGGTCCGCGTCCGCGACGGCCTCGTCGCGTGAATGCGCTCGAACTCGTCCGTCTGGCTCTCTCGCGACTCCGCTCGAGTCGGCTGCGGGCCGCACTCACCATGCTGGGGGTGATCATCGGGGTTGCCTCGGTGGTCGCACTGGTGTCGGTGGGCGAGGGCACGACGCGCGGTGTCGCCGCCCAGCTCCAGAGCCTCGGGACCAACCTGCTCACGGTCAATCCGGGCGTCGCCGCCAGCGGTCCCAGTGCCGGACAGCCGGGGTCAGCCACCACTCTCACCCTGGCCGACTCCAGGGCGCTGGCCACCCTCCCCGGCGTGGCAGCCGTCTCCCCCGAGCTGGCGACCCAGCTGCCGGTGATCGCCGGCAGCAAGAACACTGTGACGACCATCATCGGCACGTCCGCGCCCTATGCCCGCGTCCACAACGAGACGGTCTGGCAGGGAGCCTTCCTCACCCCGGCCGCCGACGCCCTCGGGTTGCGGGTGGCGGTGGTCGGAGCGACCACGGCGACCAACCTCGGGCTCGGGGTCAACGGCGTCGGGTCCGAGATCAGGATCGGCGGGATCCCGTTCCTGGTGGTCGGGATCCTGCAGGCGAAGGGCGGCTCCACCATCCTCAACCAGGACGACAAGGTCCTGGTGCCGGTGGCTGCGGTTGAGGCGGAGTTTGTCGGCGGGACGAGTCTGCGGACGATCGGTGTGAGTGTCACCTCGGTGGGCCAGATGGGCTCGGTCGCGGCCAGGATCCGGACCACGCTCGAGACCCGCCACGGCATCCTGGCCGGACACCACGATGACTTCGTCATCACGAACCAGGCCCAGCTCCTCGGGGCCGTCTCGTCGGTGTCGACGCTGCTCGCGGTTCTCCTGGCCGGAATCGCCTCGATCTCGCTGGTGGTGGGCGGGATCGGGATCATGAATATCATGTTGGTCTCAGTCCGCGAGAGGACTCGAGAGATCGGCGTGCGCAAGGCGATCGGCGCCCGCAGTCGCGACATCATGCTCCAGTTCCTGATCGAGGCCCTGACCCTCTCCGTCGTGGGCGGTGCGATCGGGATCGGCGTTGGCCTGGTGGTCTCGGCCGTGGTCGGCCAGGTTGCCGGCTGGGGCTTCGTCTTCAGTCCCCTCACCCTCGTCGTCGCGGCCGGCTTCAGCGCGATCGTCGGCGTCGTGTTCGGGGTGTGGCCGGCGCGCCAGGCAGCCCTCCTTGACCCCATCGCCGCCCTTCGCTACGAGTAGGAGCGTCCCATGTCCGAGCCCATCCAGCCACCCGACCTGTCTCCCGCCGCGCTGGTCCTTCCGCCCGAGCCCATCATCTCGGTCGCCCCCGCCCCGCGGCGGCGGAGCCGACTCGACGTCCTCCTCATCGTGGCCGCACTCATCGCGACCAGTGGCGCGGCCTTCGCCGCAGGGCGTGTCACGGCGCCGGCCGCCCCGTCCGCGAGCGCCCAGTCGGGGGGCGGCGGCGGGGGACTGCCTGCGACTGCCGGGCAAGGCGGCGGCGGGGGCGGTGGCGGATGACCTGGCCATCGGGACGACCCGCCCTGAGGAGCACGTCCGTGGCCCCTGTCCACCGCAGGACGGCACGGCTGGCTGGGCGCTCGGGCCACCGTCGATCGATGCGGCGCATGCTCTGCGGACTGGCCGAGGCAGTGGCACTCTTCGCCGGGGCGATCGGCACAGGCATCACCACGACGGGGCTGGCCGCAACGACGGACACCGTCACGGTGGTGGCCAACCCGCCCACGGTGAGCGCCACCGGGACGGCCACGGCGGCGATCACCGCCACCGTCAGGACCGGGTCCGGGGCCCTGGTCGGCGGTGACACGGTCGACGTCACCGCCAGCGGGACCGCCTGCGGCACCCTCGCGCCGGCGAGCGCCACCACCGGCAGCACCACCGGCCAGGCGCAGGTCACCTACACCGCCTCGACCGCGGCCGGCACCTGCACCATCACCGCCACCGACATGACCGCGGGCGGGTCCGGCACCGCCAGCGTCACCCAGACTGCCGATTCCGTCACGGTGGTGGCCGACCCGCCGACGGTGAACGCCACCGGGACGGCCACGGCCGCGATCACCGCCACCGTCAGGACCGGGTCCGGGGCGCTGGTCGGCGGTGACACGGTCGACTTCACCGCCAGCGGGACCGCCTGCGGCACCCTCGCGCCGGCGAGTGCCACCACCGGCAGCACCACCGGCCAGGCGCAGGTCACCTACACCGCCTCGACCGCGGCCGGCACCTGCACCATCACCGCCAGCGACATGACCGCGGGCGGGTCCGGCACCGCCAGCGTCACCCAGACTGCCGATTCCGTCACGGTGGTGGCCGACCCGCCCACGGTGAGCGCCACCGGGACGGCCACGGCGGCGATCACCGCCACCGTCAGGAGCGGGACCGGGGCCCTGGTCGGCGGTGACACGGTCGACTTCACCGCCAGGGGGACCGCCTGCGGCACCCTCGCGCCGGCGAGCGCCACCACCGGCAGCACCACCGGCCAGGCGCAGGTCACCTACACCGCCTCGACCGCGGCCGGCACCTGCACCATCACCGCCACCGAGTTGGACCAGCGGCAGTCGGGGACCGCCGCCATCACCCAGGCCACCCAGGAGATTGCCGTGGTCGCCAGTCCCATGACCCTGCGGGGCGATGGCTCGTCCACGGCCACCATCAGCGCGACCGTCACCAACCCGGCCGGGACCGCTGTGCTCGGCGACCCGGTCGACTTCACCGCCGGCGGGACTGCCTGCGGCACCCTCGCGCCGGCGAGCGCCACCACCGGCAACCTCGGCCAGGCGTTCACCACTTACACCGCCTCGACCGCGGCCGGCACCTGCACCATCATCGCCACCGACATCGACCTGCGGGAGGCGGGGAGCACCACCATCACCCAGACCACCCCGGGGGTCGCCGTGGTCGCCAGCCCCGCGAGCCTGGGAGCCAATGGCTCGTCCACGGCCACCATCACCGCGACCGTCACCAACCCGATCGGGGCCCCCGTGCTCGGCGACCCGGTCTACTTCACCACCAGCGGGAGCGCCTGCGGCACCTTCTCGTCCGCCAGTGCCACCACCAACAGCCTCGGTCAGGCGCTCACCACCTACACCGCGTCGACCGCTGCCGGCACCTGCACCATCACCGCCGCCGAGATCGACCTTCGGCAGTCAGGGAGCACCACCATCACCCAGACCCCAATCGTCGCCCTGGTCGCCGGCTACTGGGTGGCGACCGCCGACGGCCACGTCTTCCCGTTCGGCACCGCCCGGTTCCTCGGCTCGCCGATCAGCCATGGCCGCCACGGTGGCGACGTCGTGGGGATGGCGGCGGGACCCGGCGGGGATGGCTACTGGGTGGTGACCGCCAGCGGTCACGTCTACCAGTTCGGCAGCGCCCGCTTCCACGGCTCGCCGGCGAGCCGCCGGATCGAGGTGCGCAACGTGGTCGGGATCGCCGCGTCCAGGGGGTCCACCGGATACTGGGTCGCGACCCGCGATGGCCACGTCTACCAATTCGGCACCGCCCGCTTCCTTGGGTCGCCGGTCGCGGATCGCGCCCGGACCGGCGACGTCGTCGGCCTCACGGCCACCCCTGACGGCCTGGGCTACTGGGTGGCGACCCGCGATGGCCACGTCTACCAGTTCGGCAGTGCCCGCTTTGAGGGCTCGCCGATCCGCCAGCGGCTCCGCCTCACCGACTTCGCCGGTCTGGCGGGCACCCGCAGCGGGCTCGGCTATTGGGTCTTCACCGCCGACGGCCAGATCTTCCCCTACGGCCGGGCATCCAGAGAAGGGACGCTCTCGGCGCCGGGCATCCCGCCCACCCATGTGGTCGGGATGGCCGGCACCCCAGACAGCCAGGGGTACTGGATCGCCACCGCCGCCGGCCAGGTGTACCCCTACGGCAACGCCGCCGATGATGGCTCGCCATTCCGCCACGGCGTCACGCTGACAGACGCGGTGGCGCTCGTACGCCAGTAGTCGGGCCGGGCCGGGGCGGCCGCGGCCGGCGTCGTCGAGGGCAGGGCCCCACCTACGGTTGGCGCCGCGAATTGCTTCGCAAGGGCAGCCTGCGTCCGTTGGTTGGGATCCCAGGTCGGTCGGGTGCCGTCCGAGAAGCCCTCCGGACGCCGCCACCACGGGTGCCGCACGACATCCTTCCCGGCAGCCGCAGCCGGTCCGATCCCCGGCCGGGCCCCGACGCAGCTCGAGCAGGCGGCTTCCCTCCCAGCTCGCCGTCCGGAGGGGTCCACGGGCCACGCCCCGGTCGCTGCCGCCCCGGCCCGACCGATGCGCTGGACCCGCATGGGGCTGGCCGCTGGGTGGACTCGCCGCCGGTGCTCGGGGGCTCGCCGCCTGCCTATCCTGGCCGCTGGGTGCGGACTTCTCGGCGTCCTCGCCGGCTGTTCGCCGGCGGGGAACGCAACCCCCTGCCGGACCCCACCCAAGGGGGCTGCGCCCTCGACGTCGGCACACCTCCCGGCCGTCACGTGCCGGCTCCTCCACTGGTCCCTGGCCGCGCCGCTGAGCCGCGCGGTGGCACTACCCGGAGCTCGCGTCGCCGCTCAACTGACAATCCTTGGCGGGCTCACCACCGGGGGTATTTCCGCGGCCGGGATCTTCACCCTCGACGTCGCCACCGGGGCCCTCAGCTACGCCGGCTCGCTCGGCGGTCCACTCCACGATGCCGCCGGCGCGGCCCTGGGTGGACGGGATCTCATCATGGGCGGGGGGTCGGCCGCCAGCGTCGCAGCGGTCCAGGCCGTCCCGGCAAGCCTGGGGCAGGCCACGACGATCGGTCGCCTGCCCCAGCCGCGCTCGGACTCGGCGGCCGCCGTGATCGGGCCCCGGGCCTTCATCGTCGGTGGGTACGACGGCGTGAGATTCGACGCGGCCGTCCTGGCCACCACCGACGGAACCACCTTCCGCGCCGTCGCCACGTTGCCGGTTCCCGTCCGCTACCCGGCGGTGGCCGCCCTCGGGGGCCGGATCTACGTGTTCGGAGGCCAGACCAGCGACGGCGCGTCCATCGAGGCGATCCAGATGATCGACCCCAACTCCCACACCGCCCACGTCACCGGCCACCTCCCGGTGCCGGTGACCGGCAGCTCCGCCGTCGTCGTGCAGGGAACGCCCTACGTGCTGGGGGGCGTGACCTCAGCCACCGGTGGCCCAGCCCCCGAGCCAACCATCTGGGCCTTCGATCCCGCCACCGCGACGGTCTGGACCGCCGGTCATCTGCAGCTTCCGGTGTCGCACGCGAGCGTCGCCGTCATCGGCAGCCGCGCTTGGATCGTCGGCGGCGAGGGTGGCAGCGGCCCGGTGGCCGCCGTGCAGATGCTGACTGCATTGTCCGGGGCGAGCCCCGGCTGAGCGCGCGCCGTCGATGGGACCAGCGCCGAGATGCCACAGCCTGCATCGACCTTCGCCGGCGCGGTGGCTCGCCCCCGCGCGGAGGACACGGCTCCTGCCCGCCGGGAGCCGACCAGCCCGGCCGCCACGGCGACGTGCAGGCGTAGGGCCGACCCCCAGGCGTTCAGGCGCGCGGTGATCCGGTGGTGGCTGCGTGGGCCACGTCAAGGGAGAACGGCGGCGCGAGGTCGACCCCGTCGGGCACGTTGAGCAGGCCAGGTTGACGCCCGGGGTGTCCGGTCACCCCGTACTGCCAGACCACCCGGTTGGTCCTGGGGTCGACCACGATCACCCGGTCGTTGCGGTCGTCGTTGACGAGCACGTCGCCGTTGGGGAGGGGAAGCGCGAGGGAGGGATGGTCGAGGGCCCGGACCCCCGATGGACGGTAGCGCCACAGGACCCGACCCGTGCCGGTGAACTTGACGACCTGGCCGGGTGAGGAGTAGTCGACGGTGAGGAAGACGCCGGGCGAGACCTCATTGGTGTCCGACGGATACAGGACCCCGGGCGGGTGCAACTCCCGCACGATCCTGCCCTGCGGGGTCATGACGTCTGCCCAGTCGCCGTTGATCTCGGTGACCAGGAAGTCGCCGTCGCGCATCGGGAAGACCCCGTTGGGGCTGCCCCAGCGCTGGGGCGGGTGGTGCAGGCAGGCGGAGGTCGTCTCCCCGAAGACCCTGGCCGGGACGTGGGAGCCCGGGCGGATCAGGAGCAGGCGGCAGTTCCGGATGTCGGCGGTGAACAGGAGGCCGTTCGGCAGCAGCTGGGCGTCGTCGGGGTTCCACAGGTGGTTGGGCCCCGCCCCCGGCTGTCCCGGCGTGCCGTAGCGATAGACGATCCGGTGGCCGCGGACGCTGATCATCGAGAGGACGGCGTCGCCCTCCTGGGTGGCGACGATGCGCTTTCCCCCGGGGGTGAAGAACGCGTCATCGGGCAGCAGGAAACTCTGCCCGGGCGCGAGGTCGCCGGGTCGCGGGAACTCCCACGCGATCCGCCCCCGGGGAGTGATCACCAACAGCCGGTTGTTGAGGCTGTCCGCGATCAGCACCGGACCGGGCAGGACCGCGGGGTTCGACCCCGGTTGGAGGTGGGGCCGCGACAGGGGATGGGCGAAGGTTCCTGCCGTCAACGAATCGGCGGTGCGAGCCCCCTGGGTGTGGGACCGACCCGCCAGGGGCCCCGCCCCCGGGTCATGGGTGCCGATCCAGAGGAGCACCAGCAGCAGAGGCACCGGCAGTCCGAGCCACGGCCAGCGCCGCCGGCCGTCCCTGGCCCGGGCACCGCGGCGGCGCCGGGGTGGGCGGCGCTGGGGATGAACGCCAGGGCGCAGGGGTCGGTCATGCCGACTCACGGCGACCCTCCATGCGGAGAGCCGCTCGACGGCGGAACCGGGGATCCCACGGTCCCGCCGAGGGCGACCCCTGCGGTCGAGTGGGCCAGCGGGGTTGGTGCCGGTCCGACGCGGTGGGCTGGAGCCGCGGCTGCCGCCCATGTCGGGCGGGATGGGTGGGAGGACGGCCTCGGCCATCCTCCCACAGAGGTCGGGAACGTCAGGCGCTGCCGGTCGACGTCTCGGTTCCGGGCGCCGTGCTCTCCGCCACGTCCGGACCACCCTGCTGGAGGTCTGGTCCAGCCTGCACGTTCGAGCCGCCTTGCAGGTCGGGGCCACCCTGCACGTCCGGACCGCCTTGCAGGCCGGAGCCACCCTGCAGGTCCGGACCGCCTTGCGGGCCGGAGCCACCCTGCAGGTCCGGACCGCCGGTCTGATCGGTTCCCTCCTGCGACGGCGTCGTGGTGGGAGCCAGCGTCGGGGTGGCCAGTGCCAGCCCGGCGTGCAGGGTGACGGCGTGGGCGCGGGTGGTGGCCGCGGCCGGGGCTGCCCCGGCGGCGAACGCAACGAGCCCGCCGGCGGCGACGATCGCGCTGAGGCCGGTCAGCAGTCGGATGCGGAAGTTCATCTGCTCGTTCTCCTACGCGTCTGGACCCGTCCTCCGGGTCACCGATGCCAGGCTACCGAGCCCTCATGAATGCCCCATGAAGCGAGCGCTGCCTCGCGGCAGCGCGCCTGGCCCGGCAGCGCCTGGGGCTCGGTCATGGCTCCGATCGGTTCGCCTCGCCGGGAGCCGCACGACGAAGCGGGCGCCCCGGTCGGTGGCGGCGAGGCCGATGTCGCCGCCGTGCGCCGCCGCGATCGCCCGGCAGAGCGACAGGCCCAGGCCGGCCCCGCCACTTGTGGGTGTGCGCGCTTCGTCCGCCCGGGTGAACCGGTCGAAGACCGACGCCCGGAGAGCTGGATCGATCCCCGGGCCGGAATCGTCGACGGCGAGGGTCCACCACGACCCCTGGTGGGCGGCTGACACCACGATCGCTCCGCCGGCCGGGGTGTGGCGCAGGGCATTGTCGAGGAGGTTGTCGAGACAGCGACGGAGGAGGTCGGGATCGCCAACCAGGCCGCCGTCCGGCTGGACCTCCGTCCGCAGGTGGAGCTGCTGCCGTTGCGCGAGGGGCAGCCATCGCGTGACCACCTCCTCGACGAAGTCGTCGACATCGAGCGGGAGCTGCCGCGGGTGCAGCGCCCCGGCATCCGCCCGAGCCAGCAGCAGGAGCTGCTCCGCGGTCCGGCTGAGCCGATCGAGCTCGGTCAGGAGGATCCGGTGACTGGCTTGGTATTCGTCGGGTGTCCGCTCGCGCCGCAGGGTGACCTCCAGCTGGCTGCGCATCAACGTCAGGGGCGCGCGCAGTTCGTGGGCGGCGTCGGCGGTGAACCGGCGCAGCCCGTCGAAGGCTGTCTCCAGGCGTGACAGCATCGCATCGAAGGTGGCACTCAGCTCGCCGAGCTCGTCGCCGGGGGGCATGTCCAGCCCCAGCCGGCGACCCAGATCGTGCTCGCTGATGTCGCGGACGGTGGCCGCCATGACCCGCACCGGTCGCAGGGCGCGGCCGGCCACCCAGTACCCGAGCGCCGCGGTCGAGACCAGCAGCCCGATGCCGATCGCCAGCAGCAGGAGTGCGGTCTCGGCGAGGGTGTGCTGGAGCTCGCCGATCGGCCGTGCGAGAACCAGGGACGCATGGCCGCTGGCCACCCGCAGCACCAGCACGCGGTTGGGGTGGCCGGCCAGGGTGACGCTGAACGGCGTGCCGCGGGGGCCGGCCCGGTCGATCACCCTGGCGAGCGGGCGCGGGTGGAGGTTGCCGCCCGACTGGTCGATGATGGTCCCGGTGGGGCCCACCAGCAGCGCCGTCACTGCGATGCCGTGCGTGGTCTCGCCGGGGAGGGGGACGTCCGCGCCGAAGTTGACGGCACCGTTGTCGACGTTCAGCCCGCTGGCGATCGAGCGGGCCTGGGCGGTGAGCGCCTGATCCACGGTGGCGTACTCGAAGTGGGCGAACACCAGCCAGAACCCGGCGCCGGCGAGGGCCGCCAGGACGCCGAAGGCGGCGACGTAGGTGAGGGTGAGGCGGACCCGGGTCCGCCTCAGTCGCTGGCGCATGGCGCTTCGGGATCGAAGCGGTAGCCCAACCCCCGCAGGGTGGTGATGGGACGGCCCCCACCGGCCGCCTCCAGCTTGCGGCGCAGCCGCCCCATGTACACATCGACCAGATTGGACTGGCCCTCGAAATCATAGGTCCAGACGTGCTCCTCGAACTGGGTGCGGGTCAGCACCTGGCGCGGATGCAGCATGAGGTACTCCAGGATGGCGAGCTCCTTGCCGGTCAGGCGGACGGCTCGGCCGGCGACCTGCAGCTCCCGTGCGGCGGTGTCGAGGCGCAGGCGGCCGGTGGCGAGGACCGCCGCCCGGTCGGCGAGGTGGCGGCGGGCCAGGGCGCGGATGCGGGCCAGCAGCTCCACGAACGCGAACGGTTTGGGCAGGTAGTCGTCGGCGCCGGCCTCCAGGCCGCGGACCCGGTCCTCGACCGCATCCCGGGCGGTGAGCATCAGCACCGGGGTGCCGACCCGGCGGCGCCGCAGCTCGGCGCAGAGCTGGAAGCCGTCGCGGGGGCCCGGCAGCATGACGTCGAGGGTGAGGACGTCGAACGGGGTCGTGGTCGCGGCCGCCACCGCCTCCTCGCCGGTGCGGACGACGTCGACCCCGCAGCCCTCCTCAGCCAGGCCGCGGCGCAGCACGCCGGCCAACCGCAGGTCGTCCTCGACGATCAGGATCCGCATCGCCTCGAGTGTGCCACGTGTTCATGAAC
>Ga0307373_10008245_pt1 | contig 15945 bp, 13 predicted proteins | sample OX2MG_FD_202534 | JGI IMG/M metagenome (GOLD analysis project Ga0307373, IMG submission 202534) | Soil microbial communities from Risofladan, Vaasa, Finland - OX-2 | ecosystem: Environmental > Terrestrial > Soil > Coastal area > Acid sulfate soil | place: Finland: Risofladan, Vaasa | collected... | reverse complement strand
TGCTTCCTACCGGCGCGGGCCTGAGCAGCGGCGGCGGCCGATTTATTTGGACTGCGGGTGATACCGTTGACCCCGGTGGACTGACCGAAGTCATTGTCAGCAATAACAGTGGCACCGCGAATTCCCTTATCTTTGTGGCGCATGGTGATACTTTGGTCGCCTTTCCGATTCTTTCGCCGGACGGTTCTCACGCGGCAATCCTGATGCGCGAGGGTTCCCCAGTCGGGAATCGGAAGCTTACGGTAGTAACTCTTCTTCCTTCAGGCGACACCGTCATTGCGAGCGATCCGCGCACGGTTTCGACTGCGATCCCACAGGGAGCAATCCCATGCTTTTCGCCCGATGGCAGCAGAATCGCATTTCTCGATTATTCCGGCAACGTGGATGTCGCCGCTTCGGATGGCAGTGGCTTGACGTCAGTCGCAACCAACGTAAGCGATAAAATCGATGGCAATTCGAGCGCCTGGTTAATCGATTGGTCCAGTACCAATCAATTGGCATTCTCGAACGGCGGAATGATCACCTTGGTGAGCGCGAATGGGGGCACACCCATTACCGTCGATAGCGGGGTTGGTGATCCAGCGTGGTCGCCGGATGGCAAGACGCTCGCCTATTCCAGCATGGCGGGGGACATCATGCTTACATCCGACCTCGGCGTAACAAAGAAAAATCTTACTAATAACCAGCAATACAATGTCGAGCCGTCATGGTCGCCAGATGGGAAGAAAATAGTCTTCACCGCCAATTTTGGCCCGAGCCCATCTTCCATTCCCTCCATCGTATCCATCGATGTTGCTACGAAAACTACAAAGATTCTGGCATCCGCGGGATTTTTTGCAACCTGGCTTCGATAACTTCCCCTACCAAACAAATCGCAATGAAAAACCAAAGACTTCTTTTAAGCTTCGCGGTGCTTCTCGCGGCCGCGCCAGTATTATTATCGCTTTCCGGCTGTTCCGATAAAGTGGGAACGCCCACCGGCCCCGGCACCACCGGGACGGCGGGTTACATGGGAAGGCTTGTTTATAATGACGTTGATCATGCACAGCAATCTGCATCCCCGATCATCGCATACTCCGATTCCAATGGCAGTAATTTGGGATCATTGGGAGCCGGCTTTGTGTGGAGCAGCGGAAGCGGCTGGTTCGCGTGGATGGGAACTCACGAGAAAGACACGGGAACGTTCATCACTAATAATTCGGGAACCGAGACATTCCAGGTCGATACGGCAACATGGTATAAAGGCTATCCAATCATGTCGCTCGATGGGTCACACGTGGCCGTCATGGAGCGCACCGATTATTATGGGAATGCCAGGCTCGTTGTTTTTTCGCTTACGTACCTGAGCAATCCCGATACGGTGATTGTTCACCGATACATTATTTCGAACTCGCCGGGGCACGAAACACTCCCCTGCTTCTCGCCCGATGGCAGCCGCATCGCATTCTACGATAGCGTGGACGGTGGGCAGTGGCTTTCCATTGCGAATTCCGATGGAAGTGTCGCCAACAAGATCGCGACGATTAGCGAGTGGGGTGAAGATTATGCAGGCGCCATCGATTGGTCGCCCACCGGCGACAAGCTGGCATTTTTCGATAACGGAAAGCTCGAGGTGGTGAATGCCGATGGATCGGGCAGGGTTACCGTGGATAGCGGAGGAATGGCAAGTTGGTCGCCGGATGGAAAGACGCTCGCATATTTGAGTGGAGAAGGAGATATTTTTCTCACATCCGACTTGGGTAAAACGAAGCGGAACATCACGAACACGAATCAACTTTTTGAGGGCTACCCGCGCTGGTCGCCCGATGGGAAAAAGATCGCGTGCGTTTCATGGCCGGCGGGAACTGATCCTGATTTCACTACCACTTCTGTTAAACTGATCGACGTGGCCACCGGCGCATCCAAAATTCTTGCGACACCGGGATATGTGGCGACGTGGCTGCGATAAACGACCTATCTGCTTATGAATACGAGACACCTTTTTCGAGTTTGCTTATTACTCCTCCTTTCGGCGCCGCTCATTCTTTCGAGCTGCTCCGATAAAGTCGGCACGCCCACGGGGCCAACGAGCGGCACGGGAATGATTTCGGGCACCGTGCTCGATTCGGTAACGCACGCTCCGATCGCGGGAGCATTGGTTTCTTTGTGGACAGCGGCGGATACGGTACTTCGCGATTCCATTCGGGCCGATTTCAACGGGCACTTCACGCTCGGCTCAATCACGCCGAGTTCCTATTATCTCGTTATTGATTCCGGAGATTATAATACGTATGTGGAACGCCTGGACATTCAAGCCGGCGCGAATCTCCAGCGAACGATTTACCTCTCGCATTACGCTTCGACGAGCAACCAAACGAGCATCGCTTTTCATGTTGAGAGCGCAGTCACCGGCCAGCCGATTACCACGGCGACGATCGCACCGAACGGGGCATCGCCGGGAACCCAGGTAGATAATTCCGGAAATGCCACGTGGTATTTTGCGTCTGCGGAATTAGCAAGCTTCGCGATTGAGGCTCCCGGTTATTCGCCCGTCACAACGTCGGTTAATCTCATTCAAGATCAAGAGCTATTCGACACTATTTACCTCTCGCCTCATGTCGATACGCTGCTTGCCGAGTATAATTTCAGCGGCTCCGCGATCGATTCGAGCGGGAAGGGACACGATGGCACGCTGCATGGCGGGACGTTCGTGGCCGACCGCTTCGGGAATGCCAATAGTGCCTTGCAATTGAACGGCACCTCCGATTACATTTCCATTCCAAATGCTTCCGATTTTAATTTCGGGAAGTCCGAAAATTTTTCGATTTGTTTTTGGGGAAAGTTTTTATTCCCGCAATATGAAGGCTCGGGAGGAGTCTATTTGGTACGCAAGGGAACAGGAAGCGAGAATACACTTACGGGCTATGAGGTGCTCAATACCGGATATTATATGCTTGCCGATATTGGTTCCACTTATGGATACGGTGCTTCCGAGCAGGAACCAGGTGGCGGTGATACGCGCTGGCACTTCTTTGCTTTTACCTTCGATCGAAGCGGTACGATTTCCTATTATTACGACGGCGGGCCATCCACCTTTGGCGTAACTTCGATCGGAACGGCGATGCAAGGCAATGTTAACACAACGGCGCCATTACTCATTGGCGGCGATGGCACGGCCCAGCATTCGTTCAAAGGAACCCTCGATGATATTCGAATCTATCAGGGAACGCTGTCGGCCACGGACGTGGATAGCCTCTATCACGTGGAGGGTTGGTAAAGGGATGTGATTAGCGGATTGCGAAACCCTGAGTTCTTCGAACGGAATCGAATTCTGCAAAGAGCACGACAACGGCTGTCGTTTCTATTGCTCCTGGTTTTCGTTTGCCCTCTGCTTTCGAAGGCGCAGAGCGATGCCATTTCCTTCGGCCCGCAGGTTTCCTACACGTTCGGCACGCCGCTGGACATCGAGCGCACGGCGGTGAACACACTCGGCTCGAACGGGTTGGGAACTTCTTATGCGCATACGTTCGGCGCTGGAGTGGAGCTACATTTTCCGGCGATTATCACGCGAAGTATCGGCCTTTCTCTTATCGGTGGATATGCGTGGAGCATCGGCGAATTCACCTCCAATGTTTTCGCTTCTTCGATTAATTCACTCTCCGCGCCGGGTACACAGCAGTTTCATCTCTCCTCGCGCTATGGAACGGCGAGCCTTACCGCACTTCTGGCCTATCATCTCTCGCCGAAATGGGACGCGGGGTTTGGCGCGCAAATGGGCCTTCGCGTTCAGGACGCGCTAATGGAGTGGCGCGAAGTTCTCTCGCCCGCCGGCGCCGGATTTTCGAACAGTAGTACGATAGACACCGTCCCCACGAGCAGCTCGATTAGTTCCAATCCGTTTCGCGTTGCGGTGCCGGTGTTCCTGGGATATTCCATGCCGGTCGGGAACGGAATTACACTCGCAAGCCGGCTTTTCGCTTCCGCCGATTTGAATGAAATGTTCGCCGGATATGCCGCTGAAAGTTTCAGCGCGGGAATTTATTTTTCGCTGCTGTTCGGGCATGGCACCGCCCCGCCCCGTAGGGACGTGCCGCGCACGTCCCCATCCCCGCCCCATTCCCAACATTCCGGGGAAGGACGTGCGCAGCACGTCCCTACGATTCTGCCGCCAAATACGATTCCGCCGCCTGCCCATATTCTTGCCGCGGTTCATCTCGAAATCAATGGCGTTGCCGCGAAGACCGCGTCGGTGCGCGAGGTCGATACGCTAATCGAAACGTTCACCGCTCTTCCAGAGAACATTCGCGTTCCCAAAGCGGAATCGCGACTCGTTCGGAGTTATATCGTTCCCGATCTTTCGGTCTCGCGGTTTGTCGAATCGGAAGAAGGGGTTCGAGGGTGGAATGTCCGCATCTCGCAAGCCGGAAGAATATTGTCCGAATATTCGAGTGCCGATTCAGTGGAACAGAGCGCGATGTCCGCCTCCGTCGAACTTAGCGGCCCCAATGGGCCAGCTCCTATTCTTGCCGAGATGACGGTAACCAATGTGCAGGGCACCATACGATCGGTTTGGGATACGCTTTCACTTCTCGCGGATACCACCCCGGTGGCTTCGCGCATTCAGAGGCAAAGTTATCTCTTTCTTCCCCGGACGACTGCCGATCTCCGCCATCAGGATTCACTCATGCTTCGCAATCTTCTCTCCTCGCTCGATACGTCCGGAAGTCTAACTATTTCTCCGCACAATTCTAAGTTTAAGGAATGTCCGGAGCAGGATTCTCTTTCTTCCTTCGTCCTTTCTGCTATTCGCGCGTCATCCGTTCGGCCTGGGCGGATCGAACTACTCGATCAGCCCGCTAATAGTGAGTTCGATGCAACTGCCGGCGATTGTGGAATTATTGTGCGGTATGTGCGGGGAGAATAACAGTTCCAGGAAGGTTGCCTCGCGCAGCCGTAGCGTCATTTTTTCATGGTATGCCATGGGTCTGCATTTTTATAATACGGTTCGCGCGGATGATTGTCCAACCGATCGGCAACCCGCTCGGCAAGCCATTGAAGGTATTCTCCTAAAAACGGATCGGGATTCTTAATACGCATGTCTTCAAACACGGGTTTATACTTTTCCCACATCGTTGAAACATAACTGCCGAGCGTCTTATCGATAAGGTCCAAATCGATGTAGCGCTCATAGACCAACATCCCGACCGACTCCATTTGTTGACCGGCCTGGATCAACATGATCTGCTGATCGGCGGGCATCGCTAAAAATTCTTCTCTCGTGTTCGGCATCTCGAGCCGGGTAACAAAATAGATAAGTTCCGCGAACTCCCGCGTATTGAAGACGCGGAGCGTTTCGAGCGTCAGCCGCTCCCGGCGGTCCCGCTGGGCCGCCTTCACTTGCGCGACGCCAAATATCAATGCGATCACGACGGAGAGCGCGAGCGCGATATTGGCGATGATCTCGATTGTGGAAGACATATTAGCTTTTGTGCTTGGCAGGATCAGACGCCAAAATCTCACGTTGCAGTTGCAGCGTGAGATTTCGAACGCTTGTCTGTTGCATCACATCGGCGCGACCGGCCGCACTTCGACGCTGCCACCGGCTTCGAAGACCGGGCAGCCCTTTGCGATCACTGCAGCCTCCGTGAGGTCCCTGGCTTTGATGATCGAGTAGCCGCCGATGACTTCTTTCCCTTCGGAGAATGGCCCATCCGTGATGACGCCACCCGAAGCGACGTGCTTGCCCTCGCGCTGGAGCGGCGCGCCCCAGTCCTTGAGTTTACCTTCTTCGCCAAGCTTGCCAAACCAGGTCTGCCAGCGCTTCATGCTGGCTTCCATTTCCTGCGGCGAAGGTGGCTGATTATTGTTGCTCATACCGCCGCGATAGAGAAATACGAATTCGTTCATAGTTTTGATTAAATTGATTGTGAATCGTTGTCCTAAAAACACGTTAGGAGTGAATTGTATCTCTATATCGTATGCCAAACCGAAACCCGGACTGGGATTTTTTAGATTTTTTTGGGATAAAAGCTCCTATGCCTGTTGAGGAGCCAGAAAATGCCAGACCGATAGGGGAAAATAGTCAAGCAACGCGACGAATAATCGCGAACCACGCATAAGGCGCCTCGCCGGAAAAGACGCGGCCTTCGAGAGCGGGATGAATCCCAAAGCGCGTCGCCGTCACGGATTCCACGGCCCAACCTTTGCTAAAACGGTCGTAGATCATTTGCTTCGGGATGCGGCGCGGGCCTTGCGTGCCCGGTTCCGAGTCGCTGAAGCAAAGCAGGAACACGTGTCCGCCCGGCTTGAGAATGTGCGCAAGACCTTCGACATATATCTTCGCGTCGTCGTCGCTAAAAACATGGAAGAGACCGCTATCGAACACATTATCGAATTGCTCGTTCCAATCGTTAAGCGTGAGAGCGTCTTTGACGAGAAAGGTCGCCGGAATATTTCGTTCCTCCACTTTTTTTCGGGCGCGGCGAATCGGCTCTTCGAGAAAATCGATGCCGGTCACATGGCAGCCTCGCGCGGCGAAGAAGAGCGCATTCTCGCCGGTACCGCATCCGGCATCGAGCACTGTGCCCGTGATGCGATCGGCTACATCGACAAAGTTCTTCTGCGGCCCGGGAATATCCCACGGCGCCTGTCCGGCGTAAGCGATTTCGAAAGATGCGCGATCGGGGAGAGTAAGTGCCATGATTAGGGAAACTATAAACGTGGGTGAGAAAGTGCTACGGGAAATAAGATCGGATTCGAACGGAGCATCACACGGTTTCGTCTTTTAAAAATTCCCACACCACCCGATTAAACTCCTCTGGCTGATCCAGATTCGAAAGGTGGCTGGCATTTTCTATTTCGTGATACTGCGCTTGGGGAATGAGTCCCGAAATTTCGAGGCCGAGCGCGGGCGGCGTGATTTTGTCTAACGAGCCGGTAATGACTAAGACCTCACCCCTGCCCCTCTCCTTCTTTAGGAGAGGGAGTTGACTTCGATAATCGTGGCTCCAGGTCTCGCGCCAGGAAAGGAGATAGGTCTCGACATCCTTCTCGGCCATCGCACGAACGCTGGCTTCTAAAATTTTGGGGGCGATATCGGGGCGGTGCGCGAAGGGAATTCGCTCGGCGGCAAATGCGGCGAGCGATTTGGTCTTTAGCGCCTGCGCGGGGCGAGGGAGCAAAAGATGCGAATCGGGATATTTTGCGAAGGTGTTGGCGAGAACCGCTTTTGCAACAGCAGGAAATTGTTGCCGAAATCCTTCCATAATAATCACGCCGCCCATCGAGTTACCAACCCAATGAGCGCGCTCGAAGCCGAGATCGAGAATAAGCCCGTGGACATCCGCGGCGAAATCGGCAATCGTTATCGGGAGCGCGAGGCCGTTCTCATTGCGCGCTTGGGACAAACCCGAGCCGCGCATGTCGATTGCGGCGACCGAATAACCAAGCTGGCTGAAGAACTTGACTTGCGGTTCCCACGCGGTTCGGTCCGCGCCGACGCCGTGGAGGAAAACGATAAGTTCGCCGCCATTATCGATCCATTCGAAGGCGAGCGAGATTCCACGGATTATTCGGCGTTCTAACATAGACCTGGATTACGCGGATTGGATGGATTACGCGGATTTTTTATCATCAATTCTAAAACTTCAGTAGTGAAAAGCTATTCGCGATTAGTGAAGTAGTACGGAAGTTTGAGTAGTGGTTGCGTCACCGATACTAATCCTGCAAATCCATCCAATCCGTGTAATCCAGGTTCTGGGTTAGTCGGATTCGCTGGTGATCGTCATCTCGACCCTACGGTTTTGCGCGCGCGCGGCTTCCGTGGTTCCATTTACGAGTGGCTTCGATTTTCCATAGCCGACGGCCTTGAGCCGTGTAGCCGGAATGCCCTTGCTCACAAGATAATCCCGCACGGCATTCGCGCGTGCTTCCGAAAGCTTCTGATTCGCGGCGATGGAACCGACATCATCGGTATGTCCGCCGATTTCAAGCGTAATATTTCGCGATACTTTCAAAAATTGCACGACGCGATCGAGCTCGAGCTTGCTTTCCGGAAGTAAATCCGCTTTGTCAAAATCGAAATAGACGTTCTTGAATTCCATTGACGCTCCGAGCGTGATGGGTTCGAGCGCGAGATCGAGCTTTGTCTGATCGAACAGCTCACCGGCGGGAACGGTGAATCGTTCGGAGTTTGGCAAATGTCCCCGCGCAATCGCCTGAATTCCGAAGCGATGCCCCCGTTCGGCGGCGAGCGCATAGTTCCCGGTGAGGCTATCGCTATAGACGCTGAAGGCCGGTTGATCCGCCGTAAGATCATCAACATAAACTTCGGCGGCAAGCGGCTTATGCGTATTTGCATCCGTCACTTGTCCTTGAAGAATCACAACCGGCTTCGGCGCGATCGCGGAATCCTGCGGACGAAGGTTCACTTGGTAGAGCCGCGACTGGCCATCGCGGTTGCTGACAAAATAGGCCGTCTTGCCGTCCGGGCCGATCGAGAAACCGTAATCGTCCGCTTGGGAATTAAACGGCGGACCGAGCGGGACGGGATCGGTCCAGCGCTGGCCATTCCATTCTGTTCGATAAAGGTCCTGCCGGCCGCTCGAGCCAGGAGCGCACGTCGGGCAAGGACGGTTGGACGTAAAATACAACGTGCGGCCATCGGCGGCGATGAAGGGATAGGTCTCATCATATTGGGAATTAATGTGATCCATTCGGAAGACTGTGTCCCAACTGCCATTCGGGCTAATCTTGACAAGCCACAAATCCTCGCCCCCATCGCCATCCATGCCGTAGGAACCGCGCTTTCCGAAATTTTCGCTGATAATCGCGTCCTTGCCATCCGGCGTGATGGAGGATTCGCAGCGGATCAGCCCTTCGAAGAAATCAACGGCCATCTGCGTCTTGAGATGCTCAACGAGAAGCTCGCGGTAATGAAGATCCCAGGCATCGGGAGCGCGAACTTTAAGGTCGGAATCCGGCGCCATTTCGCGCGCAATGAGTTGACGGATCGAATCGTCGAAATGCGCCTCGGCAAATTGTTTCGAAGTATAATAACTATTCAACATTCCGGGCACGGGCCGAGGCTGCTGAAATTTTCCATCGACGAGATGCGCCTTCCATAAGATCGCACCATTTCCGGTGACATAATACAACTCATCCCCCCGCGGCGAAATCGTTGGATTAAGCTGGCCGCCGGAATTATTGATCGGCGGCCCAAGATTGATGGGCGATGACCATCCACTGTCGGTCAGCAGGCGTTCCCAGAGATCGCTATCCCATTTCCAATTCGGATTCGGGTCGGGCACGCGCCACTTGTCGTGCGAGGGCCGTCGGGAACCGAAATACATCGTGCGGCCATCGAGCGTGAAGCAGGGGCGGTCATCCGCCGAATCCTGGTCGGGAAGTTGCGCCGGAATCGCGACGAGCGGTTCGGAAGCGACCACAACAGGAGCAGCCACGATAACCCGATCGCTTTTCGGTTTCGGGTGCTTAGGATGCCTCGGATGAGCCTGGGAGGGTGTGGAAATCCCGAGGCAAAGGAGAAAAAGAAGCCAAAAATGAGGAGTATGCTTCAAAACAAATAAAGAGGATATCGATACGAGGCAATAGAAACCAATTATTTTTGTGTGAGTTCACCGCTGGTATGGGACATGCTTCAGCTTGTCCCATTGTTCCCCGGATAGGCTAAAACACGTTCCGCGCCATGAAACACTATTTCGCATTGTTTTTTCTTCTCTTAAGTTCCGCAGGCTATGCTCAATCCCTCGATCTTTTGACCGGGCTTCATCCGCGGCCTAAAGTCTCTTATTTCCATGCGGCGGGGTCGTTCACCATCACTCCGGCAACGCCAATTCTTATTTCGGACACGGCTTCCGATGTGGCACTGGATTATCTGGAGCGGATTCTTCAGAAAACGCTCGGCTACCAACTTGTTCCGCTTCGCGGGAATGGTACTCACGGCTTCGCGAATGCCATTTATTTAGGCGAACAAAAAAGCTATCCCGCTCTTGATTCCGCACTCGCTGCATCGCTTGCGCCGGGCGAAACCATGCCCACAACCGCGGGAGGTTACGTCATGGACGTTTCGCAAAGCGGCATTGTCCTTGCCGGTACCGATCCGGATGGCACCTTCAATAGCATCTCCACCTTTGCGCAACTTCTCAAAGGAGATTCTTTACCCTTCGTCCATATCAATGACTGGCCCGATTACCCGATCCGCTGGGTTTTTTCCACGCATAACCTTATCGTTCCCGATCAAGTCACGACGCTCGAAACGATCGAAGATTCCATGGCCGCGTATAAGCTAAATGGCCTTCAGCAAAACGATTTCAAGAATAATGTATACAGTATTTTCGAAAATTCCTACCCGCAATATTTTTATAATGTCGATACGCTGCAGGTCCATTCGTACAATACGAATGTGGAACTCATTCCCGGCCTCTTCCCGATCGGGTGGTCGGAGGGAATCCTTTTTCACGACCCAGATATCGCCGAAGGAATTCCAACGACATGTTCCTATTACATTGAAGGCGATACGGGCCGGCTCATCGGCGATGCGCGCGTTGCGTTGCCAAATGGGAATTTTGAAAATGCTTCGAACGGAAGATTCCCGGGCTGGAATTGGTACGATCCAACGATTTTCGTCGATAGCACTACGGTCCACGCCGGAAGGTACAGCGCTCGCGCTACCAACTTCTCGGACACGACTCCGAATGGGCGCTTTATCAAAATGCTTCTGTGTAATCCGCATTCGGGTTATCATATATCGGCGTGGGTGAAATCGCAAGGCTTTCGCGGTGAGTTCAATTTGCTTGCCATTGGATTTCATGGAGCGTCCTCGCGGACGCTGACGTTCACCGCGTTCAGTGTCCCCGCAACTACGAATGGCTGGCAGCAGTGCAATGTAATATTCAATACACTCGGATACGATTCCCTGTATGTTTATTGCGGCGTCTGGAGCGGGCAGTCAGGAACGATTTGGATGGATGATTTCCAAATTGAAGATGCGGGGATGACGAATCTGCTTCGCCGCGCATCCGATCTTCCCACGGTTACCGAGCCTGACAAGTCCACAAGCTACAAGGAAGGCCGGGATTATGCGATGCTCGTCGATAGCGTAATGGAAAAAAATCAAGGTTCCTATCCGTGGCATTCATCACCAGGATTCAAAATACTGTCGGGAAGCGCGATACAAAATGGCGATACGGTGCAAGTCCATTTCATTCGCCCAAATCCCGTCGTGAACGATCCAACCGGCGATGGCTCGACGATGGTCTGCGTCTCGGAAGATACGCTATATCCCATTTTGCACGATCAAATGGCGCTTGTCGATGCGCAATATCATTCCAACAAATATTTTATGAGTCACGATGAAATCCGCGAGATGAATTGGGATTCGGCGTGTCAAAACCGAAAACTTTCGCCGGCGCAGCTTCTTGCGGATAATGTGAGAAAGTGCGATTCGATCATGCACGAAGTGCATCCCGGCGCGGAGGTGTTCGATTGGAGTGATATGTTCGACTCACTCCATAACGCGCACAATAATTACTATCTCGTAAACGGCGATCTCTCCGGCGATTGGAATATGATCCCCAAGGATTTGACCATCGTGAATTGGAACGGCGGCAATATGTCGCGGAGTCTTAACTTTTTCTCGAAGCTCGGCTTCTCGCAAATTACCAGCCCCTATTATGACGCGCCGAATACGGATAATATCCGCGCCTGGCGGCTTGCGATGGATACCATCCCCAACATGCGCGGCATGATGTACACCACATGGGCTAACGATTATTCCTTCCTCACCCCCTTCGCCGATTACGCGTGGAGCGCGGGGCCAATGATTGTGCATCGACCGCTTGCGACCGATACGGTACCATGGGACACGATTTCCGCAGATGTATTTGCCGATCCATACTTAAATACGGATTCCATTACTTCAGTAGCGGCATCGCTCAATTTCCCTGCTTATGCAGATGACCAAACCTATACTGAACTCGATACGGTCGTTCATTTGGGCTGGATAGGCATGAATCACTTCGTTGGCAGCGTCCCTCATATTGCGGATTGGGGTGCTCGTCCATGGAAATATTCCATTTTAGCAATCGATGCCGAGGGGCTTCATCGTTCTACGCCGATCTATAATGGGCCATGGATTCCTTGGGCGGCCGTGAATCTCATATCAGATAATCAACAGCTATCCCTTTATCCGAACCCCGCAATGAACACCCTCACGGTCCGCCGAAATAGCGCGGCGCGAACCACCATTCTGATCGAGGATTTGCTGGGCCGCGAAGTCGCCCGGTTCGAGGCATCATCGGATGCATCTATTCTGGACATTAAGAATATCCCAGCGGGAATTTATGAGTGCATTGTTACGAATGCTTCGGGTACACGCACGGCGCTGCCATTTGTGAAGGAATAGCGAATGAGCCAAAGTTACACCATCAAAGTCCTCCGCGAGAATTACCGGGCAGAGCGCGAGGCGGCCGAGCAATACCGCGCGCTTGCAGAGCGGGAGCGCGATGAGAAGAAAAAGGCCGTGCTCTATAAGCTCGTCGCGCAGGAAGAGAAGCACGCCTCGCGCTGGAAACAGCGGCTGGAAGAAATGGGATCGAAAGCCGACGAGCCTTCGCGCATTTCGCTTCGGTATAAACGGATGCTCGTGAAATCGCTCGACACCGAAAGCGTGCTCCGCCGCATGGAAGCCGATGAGGATGCCGCGGAGAGAAGCTATTCGAAGATGATTGCTGGCGTAACGGACGAGGAGCTTATCCGCGAGATCGAAGAAGTAAGAAGAGAGGAGGAGGTGCATGGGAAAGTTATTCGCTCGATGTATGGTCCATCGTCGGGCGAGACGCATCATCCCGATCGCGAGACGCGCTCGAAGTTGGAGGGGCTGTTTCGCCGCGAGCGATGGCATCGGCGAAGCGGCTCCTGGCTCGCGGATGCGATCTATGGCATAAACGATGGGTTGGGCGCGGTGTTCGGCATCGTGAGCGGCGTGGCGGGCGCAACGGATGTGGCCGGTGGGGCATCCACCCAATTTGTATTACTCTCCGGATTTGCCGGCATGATCGCAAGCTCCGTTTCGATGGGATCGAGCGCGTATCTCGCCGCGAAATCGCAACGGGAAGTCTATGAAGGCGAGATGCACCGCGAGCGGCAGGAGATGGAGGAAAATCCGGATGAGGAGCGCGAGGAGCTTTCCCTCATCTACCAACTTCGTGGCTTTAGCGTTGAAGAAGCGGATGAACTGGCGCGAAAGCTCTCGGAGCGTCCGGAAGAATTCTTAGAAGTCATGGGCGCGGAGGAACTCGGACTCTCCGAGAAATCCTTCCCAAGCCCCGTGCGCTCGCTTGCTTCCGGCGGCCTTTCGACGCTTGTGGGCGCCTTCATTCCGCTCATCCCATTCTTTTTCTTAACCGGAATTACCGCCGTTATCACGAGCTTTGCCGTTTCGCTGCTTGCGCATTTCTTAGTCGGCGCGGCGAAGAGCATCGTCACCGTTCGCGCGTGGTGGCGCTCCGGATTGGAGATGACGATCGTCGGCATCATCGTCGCCATCGTGACGTATGGCCTGGGCGTGCTGTTTCAGGTGAAGGTGGGATAGGTGCCGAACGCGCATAGCCAGCCGCCCTGTTATCCCTCCGTGCCAGAACATCCCTTATTAACCACAAACTTCCACGCGATCCCACTGTTTTCGGAGCTCGATGCTTCCGAATTGGAAGAGATTCTTTCCTTCTCGATTCTCAAGGAGGCGGCGCGCGATGCGCGGATCTTTAGCGAAGACGATCCTTATACGGGATTCTTCGTCGTCCTCCGCGGCTCGGTAAAAGTTTTTAAAGAAGCTCGCGACGGCAAAGAACTCATTCTTCATTTACTGCGGCCGCTATCGCTGCTGGCCGAAGTCCCCCTCTTCGATGGTGGTAACTATCCCGCGAATGCCGAAGCGATGGAAGAAACCGAGTTGCTCTACATCGACAAAAACCGCTTCATTGAATGCCTGGATGCCACGCCACAGCTCATGCGGAAAATGCTCATTGGCCTGGCAAAGAAGGTACGTGTGCTTTCCGAACAGCTTGAAAGCCTGACGTTACACGATGTAACCTGCCGGCTCGCGCGCTTTTTAGTTTCGGAAATAGCGAAAGTACATCGCGAAGAGTTGGCCGAGCCATTTCTGAGCTTAAAACTGCAATGGTCCGTTATCGCAGCGCAACTCGGCACGGCCCGCGAAACGCTGTCTCGTTCACTCAAGCGGCTGCAGTCGTCCAAAATCATTAAGCTCAACGGGCATAGCCTTATCGTGCTCGATTACCAGAAGCTGCGAGAAATTGCGCAGCAATAAATCGAGTAATCGGCTTGCAAAAAGGAAATCGGACTAAAACCGTCCGATTTGTGACTTAGGTCACGCTCGTGCCCGCACGTAACCGTCACGCCGGTTGCTTTATACATCATGCAAATTCAAGAACTCGCATCGCTCAGCCGGTTCGACCCCAAGAAGCACGTACACGTGCCGGTCTTTCTCGGCAAACGGACGAAAGTCCTCCTCCTCTGCCTCGCCGCGGGCCAGGAAGTGCCCCCGCATCGGCATCCGGGATTCGAAATCACGCTCCAGCCCCTTCGCGGCCAAGCCGAGATTCCGCTGCCCGATGGATCGAAGGCTCTCCTTAAACCCGGCATGTTCATCACGGTCGAGGACGGCGATTTTCCGTTCAATCCATCCAACCCTTTTCAAGAGAATTTTGAAATGCTGATCCATTTGGTCGAGACCGAAAAAAATTAGCGAACCAACCAACCAATCAACTACTCACAAATTATGACTACAGCATTAAGCGTTACCGAACTCGATATTCGCCAGGTGCCGCCTCGCGAAAAGCACCCAACCATCTTCCGCACCTTCGACGCGCTGCCCGTGGGCGGGACCCTCTTACTTATCAACGACCACGATCCGAAGCCGCTCTATTACCAGTTCAATGCCGAGCGGCCCGACCGATTCGAATGGGAGTACGTCGAATCCGGCCCAGCGACTTGGAAGGTACACATTAAGAAGACAGCGTAATCAAACACACCATGTAGATGGAATCACTACTTCCATCGCCGGGAAGCAACGCTTCCCGGCACACGGATTCTATACGATGAAGAACGAAATTCCAATCGGTGAAACCACGAAAATTTCGGTTCTGCTCGAAGCGTACCCGAAAGCATTGGATGCGCTCACAGTGGCCAGTCCGGCATTTCAAAAGCTGAAGAATCCGGCGCTTCGTAAGTTGTTCGCGTCGCGGGTGACGATCGAGCAGGCGGCGAAAATTGGCCGCGTTTCGAGTGAAGCACTTCTCGCTTCCATACGCGAGGCGTGTAGCACCGACGTAATGGAAGTGGGCGCTGCTTCGCACAAAGAGGCGCAACCCGAAGGACGCGATGCGCGTCCCGCGTTGCTTATAGCCACGAAGGAGAAGGACTTCATCACGCTTGATGTTCGACAAGACCTCGAAAATAATATCGATCCATTCCGAAAAATCATGAAGGCGGTGAAGCACCTCGGCAGCGGCCAGATTCTACATCTCGTAAATAGCTTTGAGCCGGCCCCGCTGTATAACGTGCTTGGCGGCCGTGGCTTCGACCACTGGGCCGAACAAATTTCCGATGAGTGGCACATTTACTTCTTCAAGCGACCAGTTGGGCTAACCGATTCCTCCACCACGCTTGAACCTGCAATATCGGGGATTGCGAAAAGCATCGCCCACGATGCGACCGTGATCGAACTCGATGTCGCTGGCTTAGAGCCTCCGGAACCAATGCAGCGCATTCTCATTGCGCTCTCGACTCTTGGAGAAGGCTCTTCACTTCTCATCCATCATCATCGCGAGCCGTTACTTTTGTACGATCAACTCACACAGCGCGGCTTTCATTGGAAGACCGAGAAAATTGCCGAGGGCCAGTACAAAATCCTCATCGCGCGAGAAG
>Ga0307373_10008244_pt1 | contig 15945 bp, 13 predicted proteins | sample OX2MG_FD_202534 | JGI IMG/M metagenome (GOLD analysis project Ga0307373, IMG submission 202534) | Soil microbial communities from Risofladan, Vaasa, Finland - OX-2 | ecosystem: Environmental > Terrestrial > Soil > Coastal area > Acid sulfate soil | place: Finland: Risofladan, Vaasa | collected... | reverse complement strand
AAGGTAGCGGGCCAGCTCGTCGGCCTGGCGTGTACCGCGGGACGTGAGCGGGCGGCTGTGGTCGTCATCGGCGTGCTGCGCCGCCTTGGCGTGACGCAGCACCCACACCGCCCGGCCGGTGGCTACAGGCCGAGGCCCCATGCGTGGTCCATGGCGGCGACGGCGGTCCGGGACAGTCGCTCGGCCCCCGGGGTCGAGATATGCGTGCCGTCGGGCTCCCGGACCTGCACCTCGTTGCCGGCGGCGTCGGGGAGGAAGGCGGTGTAGCGGCCCTGGGGGTCGGAGAGCACCGGCCACGAGGCGAGGAAGGTCACTCCCGCGTGCAGCGCCGCCTGGCCCTGGTCGATGCCGTTCAGCACCTGCATCTTGGCGTTCGACGCGGGATCGGCCATGGGGGGCATGCCGACCCAGAGCACGCGCGCGCCGGCGTCGGTGGCGGCCTTCATGAACGCGCCGACGCGCGACGCGTAGGCCGCGCTCCACGACGGGGACCCGTAGGTGAACACCGTGCCGCCGTCGATGAAGTTCTGGGGGTCGTTGGCCCCGATGAACACCACCACGGCCTGGGGGTGGTACTGGGAGAGGTCGGCTCGGAGCTCGGCCTGCCAGTCGAAGTAGTCCGGCCGGGAGAGGCCGGTGTCGATCCGGCCGTCGAGCACGGCGTGGACCACGCCGGTGGCGGCGAGGTCGTTCACGAACGACTGGCCGAAGTCGATGCCGAGGGAGTCGCCCACCGTGAGCAGCTGCAGCGGCGCCGCCGCCGTGGGCGCTGGCAGCGGCGCCAGGCCGTCGGGAGCGGTGACCGGGGTTGTGGGGACCGGCCGGATGGCCACTGGCGGTACCGTCCGGCCCCGGACCCCGATAGCCACCCGCCCGTGCGGGACCGGGCCCCCGACCTGGAGCACGCCGCTGCCGGTCCGCCCGATCACCCGGTCGGCGGCGCCCACGACGTGCGACAGGCCCAGCGCCTTGGAGACCTCGTCGATGGGCCGCAGCAGTGCGATGGCCACGGAGCGGCGGGTGCCGAGCGGTCCGGCCTGCGCCGATCGCATGAGCGACGGCGCGTCGAGGACGAGCCACGTCCCGAAGCACACCAGGCCGGCGGCGAGCGCGTGGCGCCACGTGACACGGATTTGCCCCGGCGCCGCGCCATCGGGCGCGTGCCGGCGTGGGGCCACGGCCCGCGCCGTCCGCAGCACGAGGCCGGGCTCCGCCGCACCGAGGTCTGTGGGGTCGAGGGAGGTGACGGCCGTCGGGCCCGGCGCGGGTGGCGCCTTGGAGGGTCGGTCGACGCGCGTCGGCGGACCGATGCGCGTCGGCGGACCGATGCGCGCCGGTGGGCGCACGCGTGTCCGCTGGCGACGGTGCGTCGAACGGACGCTTCGGGTGGGACGGCCGGTGACGCGCGCACCGCGGCTCACGACCCGGACGCCCCCGTCGCCGGACGCGCTGTCGCCTCCCGCGGACGCGCTGTCGCCTCCCTCGGTGTCGACACGTCCGTTCGCGCCCGAGCTGCCGTTCGCCCCCGAGCTGTCGTTGGCGCCACGGACTCCGTTGGCGCCGTGCCCGTTGGCGCCGTGCCCGTTGGCGCCGTGCCCGTTGGCGCCGTGCCCGTTGGCGCCGTGCCCGTTGGCGCCGTGCCCGTTGGCGCCGTGCCCGTTGGCGCCGTGCCCGTTGGCGCCGCCCGTCGAGGGCCCACCGGTGGAGGTGCGGGGGGAGGCGTCGCCGGCACGGGAGGCGTCGCGCTCCTCGGTGGCCACGGATACGTCGGTACCGGCAGTGGGTTCGGTCATCTGGTCAGCGGGATCTGGTCGTCTCGGGTCGTGCCTCGCACTCGCCCTCAGAACCGGTAATAGATGAACGGCGCCACGCCCTGCGGCCCGAGCGTCGTGATCACCAGCAGCGCCACCCCCAGTATGGCCCCTTGCACACCCAGCCGTTGACGCGCGAACACGCGCTGCGTCCGGCCCACGGCATCGGTGGGCAGGTACTGCAGGGCGATGGTGCCCGCGATCGCGACCACCAGGAGCGGCGTGACGAGAGGAGCGCGGCCCCACGCCGTGAACAGTCGCCCGAGCAGCGTGGTCGCCGTCGAGAACGAGTCGGCTCGGAAGAACACCCAGCCCAGGCACACGATGTGGAAGGTGACGACGCGCTGCAGGGCCACCCGGAGGGTGCCCCCCGGGAGCGGCTCGAGCCCGGCGGCCGTCCGGCGGGCCCGCCGGACATGGCCTCCCACCTGGCCGAACCCGTGAATCGCCCCCCAGGCGACGAAGGTCCAGGCGGCACCGTGCCACAGGCCCCCGAGGACCATCGTGACCATGATGTTCCTGGCCACCCGCCACCGCGACCCCCGGCTGCCCCCGAGCGGGATGTACAGGTAGTCACGCAACCACCGCGACAGGGTCATGTGCCAGCGCCGCCAGAAGTCCTGGAGGTTGCGGGCCGTGTACGGCGCATCGAAGTTGTCCGGGAAGCGGAACCCGAGGAACAGCGCCAGGCCGATGGCGATGTCGGTGTACCCGCTGAAGTCCGCGTAGATCTGCACGGCGAACCCGTAGATGCCGAAGAGGACCTCGAGCGCCGAGTGCTGGTGCGGAGCGGAGAACACCGGGCGCACGATGGCCGACTCGACGTACGAAGAGATCACGACCTTCTTGAAGAGGCCGGCGGCGACGAGCCACGCGGCCCGGCCGAAGTCGATCCCGGCGGGGTCGCGCCGGCGGCGGATCTGGGGGAGGAGCTCCTGCCCCCGGACGATGGGGCCGGCCACCAGATGAGGGAAGAACGACAGGTACACCACCAGGTCGACGGGCCGGGCCGGCTCGATGGTGCGCCGGTACACGTCGATCACGTAGCTGAGCGCCATGAACGTGAAGAACGAGATACCCACGGGCAGCGTCACGGCCAGGAGCGGCGCCACACGCCCCCCGCCCAGGGAGTGGAGCAGGTTGTCGAGGTTGACCGCCAGGAAGCCGTAGTACTTGAACCATCCGAGGATGCCGAGGAGCGCCACCACGCTCGTCCCGAGAGCGAGGCGTCGCCGGCGATCGTCCTCGAACCGCTGCACCGCGGTGGCGCCGACATGGGCGACGAGCGTCACCCCACCCAGCAGGAACACGAACCGCCAGTCCCACCAGCTGTAGAAGACGTAGCTCGCAGCCACCATGGCGGCCTTCCACGCGCGCGGGTACGGGTTCAGCAGCCAGTTCGCCGTGAATGCCACGGCGAAGAAGATCGCGAAGTCGATGGTGGGGAACAGCATGTGTGCGATCACCCGTTGTCCGGCGCGGTCGCACCCCCGGATCGCACGGCCGACCGAACCCCGCGCAGGCTACCGCACGCGACGCGGCGCGCCGCACCTCCGGAACCCGCGCGCCGGGGCGCGCGCACGGGAGCGGGTGGCGGGCCCGGAGGGGCCCGCCGGGATCAGCGGCGCGCCTTCAGGGCCTCGATCAGCTTCGGGACGACCTTGTGCACGTCGCCCACGATGCCGAGGTCCGCGACCGAGAAGATGGGCGCGTCCTGGTCCTTGTTGATGGCGACGATGTTCTTCGAGCCCTTCATGCCCACGAGGTGCTGGGTGGCGCCCGAGATGCCGCAGGCGATGTAGACGGTGGGCTTCACGGTCTTGCCCGTCTGCCCGACCTGGTGGGAGTACGGGACCCAGCCGGCGTCCACGATGGCCCGGCTGGCGCCCGCCGCTCCCCGGAGCAGCGTGGCCAGCTCCTCGATCAGGGCGTAGTGCTCGGCCCCGCCCAGGCCGCGGCCTCCCGACACCACGACCGCGGCCTCGTCGAGCTTGGGCCCGCTGCGCTCCTCGGCGTGGCGGGCGACGACGGTGGCGCCGTTGCTGGCACCGAGCTCGGGCACCGGGACGGGGACCACCTGCGCGCCGCCGCCGCCGGCGGGCTCGGCCGAGAAGGACTTGGCCCGGACCACGAAGATCCAGGGCCGCTCACCGGTGAAGCGGGCCGTCGCCACCTGCGCGCCCCCGAACATGCCGTGCTGGGAGCGGACGTCGTCGCCCTCGGTGACCAGGTTGACGACATTGGTGATCACCGGCGAGTCGAGCCGGACCGACAGCCGACCGGCGATGTCGCGGCCGTCGTAGCTGGCGGGGACCAGGATGACGTCGGGGCGGTTGCCCGAGCCGATCAGTGCGGCCATGGCGGCGGCGACCGGTGCCCCCGGCAATGCGTCGCCGATGTCGCCGACGTCGTGGACGGTGGCGGCGCCGTAGTTGCCGAGCTCGGCGGCCACCGCCGCGGTCCCGGGGCCCCAGGTCACGGCTTCGGTGGTGGTCCCCATCGAGCGGGCCTGGGTGAGCAGCTCGAGCGTGGTGCTGGTGGGGCTTCCCTCGGCGCTCTCGGCGAGGACCCATACCTTGTCGATCGACATTCTCTTCTCCTGGAGCCGTGCGTTTCGGTGGCGGGGCCGGTGCGCGGGTGGGCGGGGGGTGCGGAGTGCGGGCGGTGCCGGGCTCAGACGAGCTTCAGCTGCTCGAGGAACCGGACCACGTGCTCGTGGCCGTCACCCTCGTCGACGACGATCTCGCCGGCCTTGCGCTCGTCGGCGGGGGTGACCTCGGAGACCTCCTGGCGCGCGCCCGCCGCGCCGACCTGGCCGGCGTCGAGGCCCAGGTCCGACACGGTCAGCTGCTCCACCGGCTTGGACTTGGCCGCCATGATCCCCTTGAACGACGGGTAGCGCGGCTCGACGACACCGGCGGTCACGGTGACCACGGCGGGCAGCGGGCAGTCGACTTCGTCGTAGCCGGCCTCGGTCTGGCGCTCCACGTGCATGCGGCCGTCGCCGACGGAGACCTTCTTGGCGAACGTGACCGAGGGCAGGCCCAGCAGCTCGGCGATCTGGACCGGCGTCGTCCCGGTGTAGCCGTCGGTGGACTCGGTGGCGGCGATGACGAGGTCGGGCTGGGCGCGCTCGATGGCCTTGGCGAGGACCTTGGCCGTCGACAGCGCGTCGGAGCCCTTGAGGGCGTCGTCGCTCACGAGGATGGCCTTGGCCGCGCCCATGGCGAGGGCGGTCCGGAGCCCGGAGGTCTCCCCGGCGGGCGCCATCGAGACCAGGGTGACCTCCCCGCCGCCGGCCTGCTCGGCGAGCTGGAGGCCCATCTCCACGCCGTAGGCGTCGGAGTCGTCCAGGATCAGCTTTCCCTCCCTGACCAGGGTGTGGGTCTGCGGGTCGAGCGCCTGGGGCGCGGCCGGATCGGGGATCTGCTTGACACAGACGACGACGTTCATGGGCGCGATTGTTCCCGAGAACCCCGCCCCTCGACCAATCCGTGCAGGGTGGTCGCCCGCGCCGCGGCCGGGGCGGCGACGGCGTCAGGCCCGGCCGAGGGCGCCGAGGGTGTCGGCCACCCGGTCGGTGATCACCCCGTCGACGCCGGCGGCGACCACGGCGTCGAGGTCCCCGGGGAGGTTCACCGTCCACGTCACGACGGCCATGGCGAGATCGTGCGCCCGGGCCACGAGCGACGCCGTCACCTGCGAGTGGTGGGGGTGCAGCGCCGCGCACCCCAGGCCGGAGGCGACCTCGAGCATCGGCAGGGGGTCGAGCGACGGGTGCACGAGCAGCCCGAGCTCGACCGCCCCGGCCGCGGCACGTCCGCGGTCGGTGTCTCTGAGCGCCGTCAGGGTCCCCGGCCAGAACGAGGAGACCACGACGTGCGCCGGCCACGCGGGCCCGCCGGCGGCCAGGACGACGGCGACGTCGGTGGCCACCTGCTCGAAGGGGTCGTACCCGGGCTCGGTGGGCAGGTTCTTGATCTCGACGTTGACCAGGGCGCCGGCGCACGTGGCCAGGGCGTCCCCCAACGTGGGCAGCCACGGTGGGAGGGCGTCGGCGGGTGTGGCCCCGACGGCGCCCGAGCCCGGGACCTCGGCGTCGTGGTGGACCACGAGGGCGCCGTCCGCGCTCCGACGGACGTCGAGCTCGACGCCGTCGGCCCCCGCCCCCAGGGCGCCGGTGAAGGCCTCGAGGGTGTTCTCGCGCCAGGGCCCGGTCCCGCCCCGGTGGGCCAGGACCGCCACCGGGGCGCCCTCGCCCCGGCGCGGCCACCCGAACTGCTCTTCGGTCATTTCCTTGTTCTTCCTTGCCTTCTGAGGCCTATCGAACGAATCTTCGCGCTTGCGGGGGTGAGCGCTTGGGAGTAGCTTCACATTCACCGATCACTCCTGGCGGTCAACCCTTGTGGCCAGCCAAGTGAACGGGTTCACAAGTGGGCGGACGGCGAACGCTGCACGGTACCGGAGGAGGTAGTCGTGGCACTCATGTGGAACCGCTCGGTCGAATGGGACGCGGACGACTGGCGCAAGCTGGCAGCCTGCCGGCACACCGAGCCTGACCTCTTCTTCCCCGTGGGCACCACCGGCCCGGCGATCGAGCAGATCGAGGCGGCCAAGCGGGTATGCCGGGCGTGCGAGGCCATCGAGCCGTGCCTGGAGTTCGCCCTCGCCACGAACCAGGAGTCGGGCATCTGGGGAGGCACCTCGGAGGAGGAGCGCCGCAAGCTCCGCAAGGCCTGGCTGGCCGCCCGTCGTCGAGCCTCCTAGCCGCTCCCCCGCACACCGGTCGCCCCCGATCACCGACCCGGCCCCGGAGATCCCTCCGGGGCCGTTGCGCGTCCCGTCACCCGTCGCGGGCGTGTCCCGGCGAGCCGGGGGATATCCTCGTTCCCGAGGCGGGACGCAATTCTTCCCTCTCACTGCCTCGGCGAGAGGTGCCGCCATGGATGACGCACCGGTGGGCCGGCGGCTCGCCACCAGGTGGGTCGACCGTTCCATCGGGTCGAAGGGTCTCGTCGTCATCGCCGTACCGATCACGATTCTCGTGGTCGTCCTGGCGTCGACCTTCTGGTTCACCCACGTCGACGACCGGGCCCAGGACGTGGCCAGCCACGCCCGCCAGATCGTGGACGCCGCCACCACGCTCGAGAACGGCCTGCTCTCGGCGCAGACCGGGGTGGGCGGGTACCTCCTGACCGGCGAGCCGGCGTTCCAGGCCGCATACGCACGCGCCCAGGCCATGGTCCCCGCCCAGCTCGGCGGGCTCAGGGCGCTGACCGCCGACACGCCCGTCGGTCGGCGGTGGGGACGTGCCATCGACCGGGACACCAACCGCCTGCTCTTCGACATGACCCAGCTCACGCTGCAGACGGTGCGGCCCGCACCGTCGGCGGTGGCACGCACGCTCCTGCGCTTCAGCCAGGCCGAGACCGTCCAGCTGCGTGCGGACGTCTCGTCGCTGACCGCGGTCGAATCCGCCGTCATCGCCGACCAGCGCGTCGCCATCCGCACCTCCAACGCCGTGCTGCCCGCCATCGCCATCGCCGCCGTCGTCCTCGCCCTCGCCGGTGGCGTGATCGTGTCCCAGCTGTTCACCGCCGGTGTCGTCACGAGGCTGCGTCGCCTCGAGCGCGCCACCGAGGCACTCGAGCGCGGCGAGACGCCGGTCGACGTGCCGACCGGTCGCGACGAGATCGGCAGGCTGTCGGCGAGGCTCCTCGACGCCACCACCCAGATGCGAGACCGGGTCGAAGAGCGCGACCGGGCGCGGCGCGAGCTCGAGGACATCCTGACCGCCAGCCCCGTGGTGTCACTGCGCTACGACGTCGGCAGCCGGCGCTTCTCGTATGCGAGCCCGAACATCGAGCGCCTCCTCGGCATCTCCGCCGCGGACGTCCTCGCCGACGCCCGCACCATCGTGGACCGGCTGCATCCGGTTTCCGCCCTCGAGCTGCGCGACGCGCTGGTGGCGGGCGCGGGGCGCGGCGGCGACCGTCTCGAGATCCTGCTGCGGTTCCGCCGCGACCCGGCATCGCAGGAGTGGCACGAGGTCGACGGGGTGTACACGGTCGACACCGGCCCCGGGGGCGGGATCGAGGCGATCGTCGCCTACCTCGTGGACGTGTCCGAACGCCACGTGGCGCAGCGCGCCGCCGACGACCGCCGGTTCCTCTTGGAGTCCATCGTCCACGCCTCTCCCGACACGATCGTGGTGCGCGACACAACCGGGCGCGTCGTCCTGGCCAGCTCGGACCTGGCCGGCGTGATCGGCGCCGCCGACCGGCCCGGCAGCGGCCCCTCGCCCGACGACCTGATCGAGCGCGCCGACCGCCTGGGCAGCGTCCCGGCCGCCGAGCGCGCCGTGCTCGACCAACTGATCGCCCGCTGCATCGCCGGCGAGCGCATCCCCGAGCCCGTCGTGACGACGGCGCGCCTGGCCACCGGCGAGGTCCGCACCTTCGAGACCCGAGCCCGGCCCGTGTTCGACCGGTCGGGCCACGTCACCGGGACCGTCACGGTGTCACGCGACGTGACGGACCAGGTGCGGCTCGAGCACTCCCTGCGCCTCGCCTCCAGCGATGCCGAGCGCGCCAGCGAAGCCAAGAGCGAGTTCCTGTCGCGCATGAGCCACGAACTGCGCACGCCGCTCAACGCCATCCTCGGCTTCGCCCAGCTGCTCGAGCTCGACGACCTCCCCGACGACCAGGCGTCGAGCATCGACCAGATCCAGCGGGCGGGACGCCACCTGCTGTCGCTCATCAACGAGGTGCTCGACATCTCGCGCATCGAGGCCGGACGACTGAGCCTGTCGACGGAGTCGGTCGAGGTCGGCGAGGTCCTCGACGAGGTCACCACGCTCCTCGCACCGGTGGCCGAGGCCGCCGACATCGAGCTGTCGGTCGACGTCGGCGCCGGGCGCGCCCTGCGGGTGCGCGCCGATCGCCAGCGCCTCCTGCAGGTGCTGCTCAATCTGGGGTCCAACGCCCTGAAGTACAACAACCGGGGCGGCGCGGTGTCGTTCCGGACCGATGCCCGGGGGGAGGGCCGGATCCGGTTCGAGGTCAGGGACACGGGGCCCGGCATCCCCCTCGAGCAGCAGGACCAGCTGTTCATCCCGTTCTCGCGGCTGGGGGCGGAGCGCTCCGCGGTGGAGGGGACGGGCGTCGGCCTGGCCCTGTCCAAGCAGCTGGTCGAGGTCATGGGGGGCGCCATCGGCGTGGAGTCGACCCCGGGCCACGGGTCGACGTTCTGGGTCGAGCTCACCCGCGTCCCCTCTCCCGCAGAGCCCGACGGCCACGGCGGTGCGGTGCGGAGCGCCGACGCGACGGGTGGGGCGGCGGCGACCGCCGCACCGGCGCCGGGACGTCCTCGAACGCCGACCGGGAACGGGCGCGGGGCCGGGCACGAGGGGCACCGGGGCATCGTCGTGCTGCACATCGAGGACAACCCCTCCAACGCCTCGCTGGTCGAGCAGGTGCTCGCCAAGCGCCCCGGGGTCAGGCTGATCGGGGCCGCCGAGGGCCGCTCCGGGCTCGAGCTCGCCCGCCAGCACCGCCCTGACCTGGTCCTCCTCGACCTCCACCTGCCCGATCTCCCCGGTGACGAGCTCCTGCACCGGCTCAAGGCAGTGCCCGAATTGGTCGACACCAAGATTGTCGTCGTGAGTGCGGACGCCACTCCGGGCAGGATCAGGGAGATGCTCGACCTCGGTGTCGAGGGATACCTGACCAAGCCCGTGGATGTCGGAGCACTCCTGCGGCTCGTGGACCACGAGATCGGAGCGAAGCAAGGGTGAACGTCGACCAGAGGTCGCAGGGCACGCAGGTGCCCACGAGCCCGGGGTGGGCGTCGCCCCGTCACCCGGGGTGGACGACGTCGGGGCAGAGCCCCGCGACCCGCGCCCGGGTCGACAACGACAACAATGCACGTGCGGTGGTGGGGGGCAGCACGACCGGTAGGCGGGCGCAGGACGACCCGGAGGTAGGTCCGTGACTTTGACCGACGAAGACCACATGGTGCTCGTGGCCGAGGACGACTCGGCCAGCCGCACCGCGACCAGGCTCTTCCTGCAACGGGTGGGGTACCGCGTCGGCGAGGCCACCGACGGGCCTGCCACGCTGCGCGAGGCGAGCCTCGGCCGCTACGACCTGGTCCTGCTCGACCTCGGGCTCCCCGGTCTCGACGGCGAGGAGGTGCTCGCCCGGCTGCGTCGCGACAGCGCGCTGCCGGTCATCGTCCTGACCGGTCGCTCCGAGGAGTCCGAACGCGTCCGCGTCCTCAACCTCGGCGCCGACGACTACGTCGTCAAGCCGTGCTCGCTCCCCGAGCTCGAAGCCCGCATCCGGGCGGTGCTGCGCCGCGGCCAGCCGACGCAGCCGGCGAACCGCATCGAGCACGACGGCCTCGTGATCGACCGGGCCGCGCACCGCGTCGAGGTGGACGGCCGCGGCGTCGACCTCACGCCCAAGGAGTTCGACCTCCTGGTGTTCCTGGCGGCGACCCCCGAGCAGGTCTTCACACGCGAGGAACTGCTCGAGCACGTCTGGGGCTCGACCCAGGAGTGGCAGGACCCGGCCACGGTCACCGAGCACGTCCGCAGGCTCCGGCTCAAGCTCGAGCCCGACCCGGCGACGCCGCGCTGGCTGCACACGGTGCGGGGAATCGGCTACCGCTTCTCGGTGATGGCCGGGGACTGAGGCTGCGGCCCAGCCGTCGACGGCTGGGCCTACGGGGCCGTCGTCGACGACGGCTGCGGGCAGACGACGATCGGGGACACCGAGCCCGAGGACGCCGAGCCCGAGGACGCCGAGCCCGAGGACGCCGAGCCCGAGGACGCCGAGCCCGAGGACGCCGAGCCCGAGGACGCCGAGCCCGAGGACGTGCCGCCCGGGATCGTGGTGCCCGTGCCGCCCCGGACCGCCGTGCCCGGCGCCACCGAGTGGAGCGGGACGGGGACCGGTGTGGGCGTCGGGGTCGGGGTCGGGGGCGGGGTTTGCGGTAGGCCCGAGGTCGCCACGGTCCCACCGTCGGCACCGAGGAGGTCGAGGGTGCCGCGCACGTCGTACGGGCCCGTGCCCGTCGACGCCGTCGCCGCGCTGACGCGGTGCGCCACGACGGCGATGCCGTCGACGGGCGCCATCTGGTCGACCGAGCCGTCGGCGAAGGTCATCCGGACCGACGCCACGTCGCTGCCGACCTCGACGGCCACCCACCACACCGGATCGCCCTCGACCACGCCGAACGCCCCGGCCGACAGTTGCTGCGGCTCCTGTGCGGCGTTGCCGCCGCCTGTCGGCGCCGTGGTCGTGGTCACGGGAGGCACGATCGTGGTCACGGGAGGCAGGATCGACCCGGGCACGGTCACCGGCTCGGGTGCGGTCTCGGCCGGCCCCGTGGAGGTGCCCCCGGCCGAACCGGACGCCGCTCCGATCCCCGTCCCGGCGCCGGCGGCCGGCGACCCGACGCAGACGGGCGACGAGACGACCCCCTGTCCCACGGCGCTGTCGTCGGAGAGCTCGATGCTGAACGAGGGCCCGACCGACACGTAGGGCGACACCTCGGTGGTCGTCGTCCCGGTGGATCCGGGCGAGCCCGGGGACACGGGCAGGTTCGGGGCCAGCGTCGTCGCCGGCGACGGGTCGGTCGAGCCTCCCGCGACGGGTGCCGACGGGGAGGGCACGCACGGGGATCCCGACGGGGCGAGGCGGTAGACGCGCACGGTCACGCCGTCGGCGGTGGTCCGGCTGAAGACCTTGGTGGCCGAGCCCACCTCGCCGCCGGTGCCCGCGCCGCCCGGGCAGATCGTGGCCGTGCCCGGCGCCGCGACGGAGGGCGATGCCTTCCCGCCCACCACCGTGGTGGAGGAGACGGGGCCGGCGCCGGCGCGCGACGCCGTGGTCCCGGTGGAGGCGGCCGCCTCGCCGAAGTACCCACCGGCCGCCCCGACCACCAGGGCCAGCGCCGCGGCCCCGGCCAGCAGCCGCTGGCGTCGGCGCGTGGCCGCCGCCAGCCGGCCTGCCAGGTCCCCCCAGTTGGCGGCGGTCACGGGCGTGCCGCCGGCGCGCTGCGCCAACGCCTGGCGCAGGCGGGCCTCGATGTCGGGAGCCCCCGACGGTGTCATCGCCGTGTCATCGTCCATCGTCAACCACTCCTCGCAAGCGCTCGAGCCCACGGTGCACGAGCGACGCCACCGTGCCGGGACGGCACCCGAGCGCCACCGCGATCTCGGCGTCGGGCAGGTCCGCGTAGTACCGGAGCACGAGTGCCGCCCGCTGCCGGTACGGGAGCGTGCCCAGGGCCGCGCCCAGGACCCCGGCGTCGTCGGCCCGGGCCTGCTCGGCCTCGGCGGCGGCGGCCTCGGGGTCGCCGGCCGCCCCCGAGCCGCGGCGGTGCGGCGGCAGGTGGTGGTCCTCCCCGGGCGGGCGCGGGCGCTCGCGCCAGGCCCGGCGGTGGTGCGAGCGGCAGGCGTTCACGACCGAGCGGTGGAGGTAGGCGCGCGGGTCGCGGACGCCGTCCCAGCGGCGGTGCAGGTGGACGAAGGCGTCCTGGACCAGGTCCTCGGCCGTCTCGGGTGAGTCGACGAGGACGCGGGCGAGGCGCACCATGTCGGCGAACGACCCCAGGTACAGGTCGCCGAAGGCGCAAGCCACGGGGGCGTCGCCACGACCCGGGGCCGCCGCCGCCGTCCCCGGCGTCCCGGACCCATCGCGGTCGTGCTCCCCCGGGCCGGGGCGGACGCCGGTGCGGGGTGCGGGGCCCGGCCCCGGATCGGGGGACGACGCGGGCCCGGCTCCGGACCCGGTCACGACGACCCCGCCGAACCCTGCCGTCGCGCCGTGAGGTGCCATCGCCTGGTCAGACGCACGACGGGGCGCGAACCTTGCACCGTCACCCGATTCCTCAGGGCGCGGGGCTGCCGCCGGCGGGGTCCCGGACGGGGAGCACGATCGTGACGAGGGTGCCGAGCGTGCTCTGCATGGAGATCGAGCCGTCGAGCTGGCTGGTGACGAGGTCGCGCACGATCGAGAGCCCCAGGCTGGTCGTGCGGTCGATGTCGAAGCCCGGCGGCAGGCCGCACCCGTCGTCACGGACCTGCAGCGTCAGGTGCTCGCCGTCGTTTACGAGCACGAGGTCCACGTGCCCGATCGCCTCCGGCCCGGTGTCGCCGGGGCCCGGCGCGGCGCCTGCGCCGTCGGTGGCGTCGGCGTCCGCCCCGATCGACGGGAACGCGTGCTCCACCGCGTTCTGGAGGAGCTCCGCCAGCACGACGGCGAGCGGCGTGGCGACGTCGGCGGCCACCTCCCCCACGTCCCCGGTGACCCGGATGACGATGTCGCCCTGTGAGACCACCGAGTCCTCCGCCATCCGCACCAGCGATCCCACGATCTCGTCGAAGGGGACCTGGTCGCCGGGCTCGCGCGACAAGATCTCGTGGACGAGGGCGATCGACCGGACCCGTCGTTCGGCCTCGCGCAGCTCCTCCTGGCCCTTGCCGGGCTCGAGCCGTCGCGCCTGCAACCGCAGGAGGGACGAAATGGTCTGCAGGTTGTTCTTCACCCGGTGGTGCACCTCGCGGATGGCGGCATCCTTCGACAGCAGCAGCCGGTCGAGGCGGCGCAGGTCCGTGACGTCGCGCAACAGCACCATGGCGCCCGTCACGGTCCCCTGCTCGAGCAGCGGGGTGCACTGCAGCATCACGATGACGTCCGGCCGCCGCTCCACCTCCTCGGTGACGGGGCACCCGGCGCGCAAGGCGTAGTCGACGGCGGTGTCGTCGATGCCGAGATCCGACAGGCGGCGACCCTCGACCACGTCGGTCACGCCCATGCGGTGCAATGCGCTCATGGCGTTCGGTGACGTGTAGCGCACGAAGCCGTCGGGGTCGATGAGCACGAGCCCATCCCCGACACGTGGAGCGTCCTCGGTGGTGTACTCCTCGCCCGCGAACGGGAAGTCCCCGGCGGCCACCATGCCCGCCAGCCGCGTGTACAGGTCGCGGTAGACGCGCTCGAGGCGCCCCGGGCGCCGGTCCTCGAGGGGGGCCACGCGCACGACGACGGCGATGGGGTCGCCGCCGTGGCGCACGGGGATGCACTCGAGCTGGGCGGTGTCGGGCACGGCGGGAACCTCCCCGGTGTCCCGCGAGTCGGGGTCGGCCGACGTCAGGCGGGCGTGCACGGGGACCGGGATGACGGCGAACCCCGACGCCACGGAGCCGCTCGCCATCGACTCGCCCACCACGGGCCAGTCGGCGGCCTCGACCATCTGGCCCACCAGGTCCGCCCGCAGGAGGGTCGCCCACGTGGTGGGGCGGATCTGGCCCAGGACCACGAGCCGGGCGCCGTCCGTGCCCGCCACGGGCGCCACCAGCAGCAGGTCCGAGAACGACAGGTCGGAGAGCACGCCCCACGACCCCAGCAGCCGCTGCAGGTGGGCCAGGCTGCCGGCGTCGAGCCCGGTGTGCCGTGCGGCCGCCTCGCCGGGCGTCGTCATCACGATTCGAGGGCGGGCGACGCCACGGGGACGTCGACCCCGCGCCGGGCGCGGAACGCCCGCAGCGTCGACACGTGGAGGCGGTCGAGCATGGCGGCGAGCTCGGCGGACCGGTCCGCCACGTCGGCGAGGCGATGGGCGTCCGACGCCGTGGTCAGCGGGACCCCTCGTGCCACGAACCGCTCGAGCAGCTGCGGGGCGGGGTACGCCTCGGCCACGGGCTTGCGCCAACCCGCCGACGACACCTCGGCGGCCATGCCCGACGTCACGGCCGCCTCGACGAGCCGGTCCCAACACTCCTCGGGGGCGACGGGCCGGTGGCCGGTGACCTTGATCAGGTCCGGGTGGGCGAGCACGTCGCACGTGGCGGTGGCGGCCAGTTCCTCGATCGCCGCCGCATAGGCGCCCCAGGCGGCATCGACGTCACGTGTCGACCACTGCGCCATGGACACGGGGTCGCCGAGGTCGTCGAACCGCCACACGCCGATCCAGTGGACCGACCCGAGCAGGACGTCGAACGGGTACCCGGCGAGCAGTGCGGCCACATCGTCCATGCGGCCGCGGTAGTAGTCCACCTCGAGCCCGAGTACCACGGGGAGGCCGGCGTCCTTGGCCGCCAGCACGCACTCGACATAGGCGTCGAGGTCGGCGCGGGCATGGTCGTCCCAGTACGCCGCCATCGACGCCCGCAGGGCCTCGTCGGGCTCGTCGTCCCAGAAGCCGCGCAGCAGCCGGTCCGCCTGCGAGAACCGGAAGAGGTGCTCCGTGAGGGCGATCTCCCCCACGCCGACCGACCGGGCCCGCTCGCAATAGTCGGCCACCTGCTCGAGGGTGGGCGCGGTGTCGCGCTGGCCGTGGGGCCACAGATGGAGGTGGTAATCGAGCATCGGATCGGGCTCGGGCTCGGGCGCGGGCTGTCAGGCGCCGGTCGGTGGCGTGTCGTCGGCCCGGCGGACGAGGGTCACGCCGTCGCGCACGGTGAGCTGCACGCACACCACGCGGGGGTCGGCCGCCACGGCGTCGTTGAACGCCCGCAGGGCGACGGTGTCCGTCGAAGTGTCACCCTCGTCCACGACACGCCCGCTCCAGAGGGTGTTGTCGGCGGCGATGATCCCGCCGGGGGCGAGCTTCGGCAGGACGGCCTGGTAGTAGGCGAGGTAGTTGGACTTGTCGGCGTCGATGAAGACCAGTCCGAAGAGCCCCGCGAGGCGCTCGACGGTCTGCAGTGCCGGCCCTTCCACGACCTCGATGCGATCCGCGTAGGGGCTCGACGCGATGTGCGACCGCGCCGCAGCGGCGTGGACGGGGCTGAGCTCGCACGTCGTGATGCGGCCCCCGGGAGGCAGGCCGGCGGCCATCGACAGCGAGGAGTAGCCGCTGTATGTCCCGATCTCCAGCACCCAGTGCGGCCGCAGCGCGTACACCAACATCTCGAGGAACCTGCCTTCGAGCGCGCCCACCATCATCTGGGGGGAAGGCAGGGTGGCGCGAGTCTCCTCGGCGAGCGCGGCGAGGTGGGCCGGCGGGGGTGTGGTGTGCGCGTGCGCGTAGGCCTCGAGCACGGGGTCTGCGATGTCGGTCATGTCGTCCTCCGGGCGCATCGTAGGCCCCCGGAGCGGGGCGGCGGCGCGGAGGCGGCGCG
>Ga0307373_10008243_pt1 | contig 15947 bp, 14 predicted proteins | sample OX2MG_FD_202534 | JGI IMG/M metagenome (GOLD analysis project Ga0307373, IMG submission 202534) | Soil microbial communities from Risofladan, Vaasa, Finland - OX-2 | ecosystem: Environmental > Terrestrial > Soil > Coastal area > Acid sulfate soil | place: Finland: Risofladan, Vaasa | collected... | reverse complement strand
GCCCACGGCCAGTGTCCGGCACCTTCGGGTACCATCAACTCTCCGGGTATGCGGGAGTAGCTCACTCGGTAGAGCGCAACCTTGCCAAGGTTGAGGTAGCGGGTTCGAAGCCCGTCTCCCGCTCCACTACCAAACATTCAAAGTAGTGGCGCCAGGCCGGCCGCGGAACGGCAACGACCCGGATCCGGCCCTCGGGCAGGGCCTCCGCCTCCAGCTGGTCGAAGATGCCGGCGACCAGCCGCGAGCGCTGCCCAAGATCGGCGGCCTCCCAGGCCGCCACCAGGTCGAGGAGCTGCGCCTCGCACCAATCCACATCGATCGAATCGGTCCGGCGGGCCTCCGCGAGCTGGCGCTGCTGCTCTTGGATCTCGTCACGCCGGGCAGAGAAGGTGTCCCAGTCGTACTCGCCGAACTCGTAAAGCCGCCGCGCCCGCTCGAGCTGTTCTGCCAGTCGCTTGATCACGGCCTCGGCCTGGTTTCGCGGTTTGCCGGAATGGCCGTCGGCGGCGCGAAGGCGCTCGCGAAGGGCCGCGTGCATCTGATCGCTTGGGACGAGCCTGGAGAGCTCCTGGTGAAGGGCCTCCTCAAGCACCTCGCTCCTGACCAGGCGGGCCTCGCACCTGGGCAGCGAGGGGTTGACCGCCGAGCGGTTGCGCCGAGAGGCATGGCAGCCGTAGTAGCGGAGAAGGTGGCCCCGTCGGGAGGCGGCCTCCCCGTGCATCGGCCCTCCGCAGCGGGCGCAGAGCAGGATCGGGGTCAGGGGGTAGGTGTGCTTGGTCCAGGCCTTGCTGGTGCGCCTCAGGTTGCGCCTCTTGACCTCCAGGCAGGCCTGCCAGGTCGCCTCCCCGACCAGGGCCGGATGGCGGCCCTCGATGAGCTCGCCATCGACCAGGACCATGCCCAGGTAGGAGGGGTTGCCGATCAGGTCCTTGAGGACGTCGCGCGTGAAGATGACCGCCTTGGGGCGGTTGTGGTTGGCCTTCTCCTCGCCGCGCGGCGGCTTCACGCCCTGCCGGTTCAGGTGCTCGGCCAGGGTCCGGAAGCTGAAGCGGCCGCTGGCATAGAGCCCGAAGATCTCCCGGATCACCGGTCCAGCCACGGGATCCTCAGTGATCTCGCCAGCCACGCGCAGGTAGCCCTGGGGGATGGTGCCCAGCAGATGGCCGTTGCGGCGCAGGTAATGGAGGTTGTCGCGAACCCGTCGGGCGACCTTCTCGCGCTCCTCCTGGGCGACGATGGCCTTGATCTTCCAGGAGAGCCGATCGAGGTTGCTGATCAGGCCACTGGCGTCGAAGACCAGGATCCGCCGCTCGGTCATCTCGGCCATGAAGCGGAAGAACTCAAGGTCATTGCGGTGAAGTCGGTCGGCGTCGTAGAAGGCGACGGCGCCGATCGCTCCGGCCGACACACTCCGGATCCTCTCCATCAGCGCCAGATAGCCGGGCCGCCGGGAGGTCTCCTTACCAGACCGGTCGGCATCCTGAAAGTGCTCGAAGGGGAGTTCCTGCAGCTCACCCCGATGGGTGACCGCGTCGAGCTGCTGGTCGAGCGAGGGCCCGCGCGGCCGTCCCTGGGCGTCGAAGTCGGTTACGGACTGCCGGGTGTAAATGAGCAGGATCGGGGTCCCAGCGCCGGGCTGGGGCGCCACCCGCAGCCTCTCCAAGGCCTCGGCCTCGCTCTCCCTGGTCCATTCCTCCTGGCGGCTCACAGCGACCTCCTCAGACGATGGTGACGGTCAGACGATGGGTAAGGCGGACGCCGCCAAAGTGGCGGGCGTCGACCGTGATCAGTTCTTCCACCCGTTGCCGCTCGGCCAGGGCCAGGAGCAGGGCGTCGACATAGGAGAGGCGGAGCTGGCCGTAACGCTCGAGGAGGGCCGCCGCTCGCTGATGGTCGCCTTCGACCGTGGCCAGCAACTCGATGCCGCTCTCTCGCGCCCAGCGCAGGACGACCAGCGCCGGTTCCGCCGAATCGTGAGGCGCGAGTCGCATCCGAAAGAGGGTGTAGGCCTCGCCGACCACTTCCCATGCGGTGCAGAGCTTCCTGCCCTTGCCCGCGCTGGCCCTGATCGCCGCCACCGACGAGTTGTGGTGCTGGTCGGCTTCGGAGAGCAGGCCGACGATCGGACCGGTGTCGAGGAGAGTCGCTCGCACCTTTCAGCGGTAGACCACCTCGTCCACCTCCTCCGAGAGCTGAGGTGGAGCCTCCTTCACCACGCCTGCGAAGGCGAGGAGATGATCTAGCTGGCTCGAGGTCTCGGGCATCGCCTCGACCGCCTCGACGATCAACGCACTCTGGGAGATCCCCTTCTGCCGAGCCAGACGCCGGATTCTCTTATCCACCTCGCTGGGCACTACGATCTGCTTTCGCACGGCCATTTGTGGATTGTACACAATGATCTATGTGTAGCCATCAGGCCGCCAGGCCATCATCGCGCTGCTCGCGGGCGACAGTCCGGTTTGGTAGTTTGCCTCGGACCAGGTCGATCTGTCTCCTTCGCTGAGCGAGCAGGATCTCGGCGACCAGGGACACCACCGCCACGATTTCCGGCGGCAGCTCGCCGACCTCGGCCTTGGCTGGCAACTCGACCATGCGGGCCCGCCTCGTCCTCACGCCGCCTCGCCTCCGCCCGGCCGGCGCACCCACCAGGAGGGCTTACCAATGCGGTCTTCGATTGTTCCCGGCGACCGCCGAATGGCTCTGAACCGGTTGAGCGGAGTCCGTAGTCGAAGCGTCGCCTCCTCTGCGCGAAGTGGCTTGTTGGCCCCGAGGTTGACGCCAAGCCAGATCGCATCCGCCGCTCCCCAGCGGCGAAGGCGGTGGACGTTGGTGGTCCAGAACGTGCAGCAGTCTTGGCGCTGGTAACGGGGCCGCTCCAGCCAGATGGCTCGCTGCATCCGACCCTCCCGCTCATCGGTTGGAAGCACGACCAGGACGTGGTGTGTCTCGGCAGCCAGCGGGCCGCTGCGGAGCACCACCAGCCTCGGCCGGCGGCGCCGGGAGGGGGCCGGACTCCGGCCCCCTCCGGTGATCACGCGAAGGCGCGGCTTCACGATCCCGACCCTCCGGCTGGCCGGCGCTCCCGCTGCTTGGCCATCGCGGTGCGGATGGCTTCCTCGCGCCGGGCGTCGGACGCGACGAAGAGCACGTAGTTCAGTTCCGCGCGCTCGCGGCCACGGTAGTGGGTGACGTACCCGCTCACCTTCGTCTTGAGCTGCTCGAGGTGGCGGGCGGCCGCCGCGACCGAGGTGAAGAACCCGTTGGCGCCGAGGTCGTGAACCAAGTGCAGGCAGTGTTCGGCCGCCTCGCGGGCTCGCGTTGTATACGGACGGACGTCCTGGCCACGAGTGGCAGCGAGGACGCCGGCCCCCGCACTGAGTTCAGGAGGACGGAGTGGAGCCGGTGCCAGCCAGGCGGATGGAGCGCGGTCCAGCGTTGGATGAGGTGCTGCTCGCGAAGCCACTTGGTGCGGATCTGGGTGTGGCGCTGGCCGTCGAAGAAGAGCTGTCGCACCTGCTCCTGGTCGAGGTATCGGTGGTCGTCCAGCGCTGCGAGGATCGCCACGTCGCGTGAGGTCTGTGCGGCCAGTAGTTGCGGCAGCTCGCTTTGTTTGGGTCGTAGATCGGCGGCAGGATCTGGGTCGCGAAGCAGGATCGGTCGGTTGTCGATGGGGAGGGACCGTCTGCCGCCGCAGCCAGGCCGATTCGAATACGAGGTGGCGTTCGCTTCCAGAGACGAGTGCTGCAGAGAAGCCTGAGACGAGCCCATCATGCCACCCTCTCACGCTGAAGGTGGACCGGCTGGCGGACCCTGCAGATCAAAGCCGGCAGGTATGAGCGGTCGCGCTCAATATCGATCGCGTGGAACCCGAGGCCTCGGGCGGCGACCAGTGTGGTGCCGCCGCCCGGCGGCTCGGTCCCCCGGTCCCACTCGAGAAAGAAGAGGACGTCGCCGACCGGCGTGAGAAGACGCCCCCACCCGTCGGGCGCGAGCTCAGCGCGATATCGGTGCCGGCAGTCTTCCTCGCCGACCCAGTGGTAGAGACCGGCCTCGCGAAGGGGAACGCAGGCGGCGGCGAGGTCCACGAAGAAGCCGCTGGCCTCGAGGTCGTGGACCATGTCGAAGCAGTGGTCGCGGGAGTGACGGGCGCGCTCGACGTGAGGCCGGGACGGCTGGTCCAGGCAGGCGGCATGGACGCCGGCCCCCCGCGGCCATACGGACAACACGGACAGGAGCCGGTGCAGCGTGCGGATGTCGGATGCAGCCCAGCGGTGGATGAGGTGGTGCTCGCGGAGCCACTGGGTCCGTGCCTGGGCGCGACGCTGGCTGTCGAAGAAGAGCTGGTGCTGCTGGTCGACGTTCATATAGCGGTATTGACGCAGCGAGGCGAGGATCGGGACATCCCGAGCGGTAAGCGTCGCCATCAGCTCGACGATGTCGGCGGGAGCGGGGAGTACGTCCGCTTCCGGATCGAGTCGTCGGAGGAGTCGCGGACGAGTCGATTCATAGGACAGTCCTGGCGCAGGTCGAGGTCGGCCTTGAATTGCGAGGCCCGGCGCCATATGAAGCGCTGCACCTGGCGCCGTGCCTGACGCCGCACCTGACGCCGCCCGAGAGCGCGTCACAGTGCGGCCTCTGCACTACCGTCGTCGAAACCGAACCGTCCCAGCCGGGCCGCGATCTCGACTTCAACCACATCGCGTGACCGGCCGCGTCGCTCCAGAGCGCTGTCGATGAGCCGCTCTGAATGGTCGGCGCCGAGGGCGTCGGCCGCGGGCCGCGTGCGACCGATGAGCGGGCGGCCCCCTGTGTCCGGACGAGAACATCCGGACCGCAACTTGGTACGGCTCGTGGTTGCGTAGATGCCGCTCCTCGAGCCATGGGTCGAACTCCCGGGCGAGATAGCCGGCATCCTCCTGGCCGGATTGAAACCGGATTGAAAGACGACCCGCGTACGCGTGTTGGAGGCCAGCTCCTCGCGCGTCGGGCTGGCCAGCTGGCCGAGATGCTGGTTCGCCAGCACCAGGCTGAGGTGGTAGCCGCGGGGCTCGACCAGGACCTCGTCGAGGCTCTTGGGGAGGTGCGGGTAGTTCTGGAACTCGTCCAGGTAGAGGTTGAAGTCCGCCTCCAGACCCCGGGACGGCCGGCCGCTCCATCGCCGCCTGCCCGACGCGGGCGACCATGAACGAACCGACGGGGTGACTCGTCTCCTCGCCAAGCAGGCCTTTGGCCAGCGAGACATGCAGGATCTTGTTCTTGTCGATCCCGTCGGCCAGGTCGACGGTCGACGCTGACTGGCCGAGTACGTTGCGGGCGGTGCGCCTGCGACGACTTGATCGCGGCCTCGCCCTCCTCAACCGCCTGCGGATTGCCGTTGGCGGTGAGGTAGCGCGCGGCGCCGATGGTGAGGAAAAAGGACGCCAGCGCTGCGAGCAGGCCGGCGACCCAATTGCGGACGCTGTCGATGACAGTATTGAGGTCGCTAGTGGCGTAGGCGGGGACGGCGAGCAGGATCGTGAGCAGGACCGCCGCACCGCCCGCCGCCAGGAGCGACTCGAGGCTGGCTCGATGAAAAGTCTTCATGTACTGCGTATCCCCCTGGAGGAGGCGAAAGCGAACGGTCTCGACCGCACGTTGTGCGCACGCTATCCGCACGCTGAACTCAAGCTGCCTCCAACTGTTGGCGAATTGTTGGCGTCGACAGCCGACCGGTCCGGGCGGCCTGGGCGCGGCGCTCGCCGCCGCCTACCGACGCCGGGCGCGGGCGGAACGCGGTAGGTTCCGCGCTCGGGCTCGAGAGCTGCTGGCTGACCTCAGGGCAAGGCTGGAGTCGGGCGGCTTCTTCTTAACGGCTCGCCGGAATCCGAGCTCTAGTGAATCGGGCGCACGCGGCGGCAGGCCGGCCCGGGTGGCGCTGGTTCGCGAGCTCGATCACCGCCAGGCGCACCACCTCCGGGCGCGCGGCGTGACAGAGGAAGAGATCGCCGCCATCAGCCTCCTCGGGATCGGCTCCGACGAGCTGAACCACCTGATTTTGAACGGTGTCCGGCCGGCCGATCAGTCAACCCAACTTAGACCCAACCCGTGACCAACTGGGGCACGATTGACCGCTTTTAGCGGTAGCGAGATAAGTCTCGCCACGGCTCGACCGGGGTCAGATCGTTGTCATGCCGCCAACGGCCGGGTGACAGGTCGGAGTCCTCCCAACTCGATGTCGGCGGATCTCTCAACCCCTGTCCCTGATACGTCTTCGGGCCGGCCGAGAGTGTCGTCCTGCACCACCCGAGGTCTCGGTCCGGAAGCCGCTCCTCATAAGAACTCAACGCCACAGCTCCAGGAGGGCCCGGGATTGTTCAAGAAGATCGCTTCGGCCGTCGTCGCGTTGCTCGCTGTCGGTCTCTTGCCCGCCTTGCGGCTGGCGATTACAGCCCAAGCGACCAGCTATTCCGCGACGATCCAGGCCGACTCGCCGGCGGTCTACTACCGGCTCGGCGAGGCCTCCGGCTCAACCGCGGCCGACGCCTCGGGGAACAACCGGACAGGCACCTACTCGGGCTCGGTCACCCTGGGCACGGCCGGGGCGTTGATCGGCGACAGCGATACGGCGGCGACCTTCTCCGGCGGCATGGTCCAATACGCGGCCGGGACCGGCCTGCCGACCGGAACCTCGGCCCGCACTTTCGAGGCGTGGGTCAACACCACCTCCACGGCCGACCAGGTGGTTCTCTCCTACGGCGGCAACGGCAACGGGTACTACTGCGGCTACCTCGAGAGCGGATTGGGTCTTGTGGCGGGCGACCAGGTCAGCTTCATCACCGGCTACGACTGCAACGGCGGCTACACGCCCATGACCTTCACGGCCCCCCGAACGATCTCGGACGGCACTTGGCACCTCATCGCCGTGAGCTGGGACGGGACCACCGTCAACGCCTACCTCGACGGCCAGTCGATCGGCAGCCAGGCCTTCAACAGGAGCCTGGGCACTGCCGACTCCAACGGGCTGGTCGTCGGGCGCCTGACGACCAACGGTTACGCCACCCACGGCGGAATCGACGAGGTCGCCATCTATCCATCGGCACTCAGCGCGACCCAGATCGGCGCTCATTTCGATGCCAGCGCCAACGCCCGCCCGGGCGCACCGAGCGCTGTCACCGCCGTCGCCGGCGCCAACCGGGCGACCGTCTCCTGGACGGCGGCCAGCGCTGCCAGTTCGGCTCCCGTCGTCGCCTATCTCGTCACGGCCAGCCTCGGCGGCGCCGCCACCTCCTCGATCTCGGCAGCCGCTACAGCCACGTCGGCGACCATCTACGGGCTCAAGGGTGGAAGCAGCTACACGTTCACAATCACGGCCGTCAACCGGTTCGGCATCGGCACCGCGAGCGGCGCCGCCGGCGCTACCCCGACCGGGCCGTCGACCACTTACGCCTCGACCGTCCAGGGCGACCACCCGGCCTCCTACTACCGCCTCGATGACGGGGGATCGATGGGCGCCGACTCCAGCGGTAACGGCCACACCGCGAGCTATTCCGGCGGCAGCGCCGGCGCCTCAGGTGCCCTCGGCAATGACTCCGGCGACCCGGCCTGGTCGGCCGGTGGTAGTGGTTACCTGCAGAACAACCAGGCATCGGGGATGCCGGCCGGAACGTCCGCGCGGACCTTTGAGGCCTGGGTCCAGACCACCTCCACCACCGACCAGGCCCTCCTCGCTTATGGCGGCGCCCCTGCCAGCTACTGCAACAACTACGAGAGCGGCCTCCTCCTTGCCGGCGGCAACCAGGTCGTGTTCGTCACCAGCTACGACTGCAACGGCGGCTACAACGGCCAGCGCTTCACGGCGAGCTCGACGATCGCCGACGGCCACTGGCACCTGCTCGACACGACCTGGGACGGATCGACGGTCAAGGCCTACCTCGATGGCCAGTCGATCGGCAGCTCGTCCTACAGCACCGGGTCGGGGAGCGCCGACTCGAAAGGCCTCGAGCTGGGCAGACTCACCAGCGGCAACCAGAAGCTCAATGGCAGCCTCGATGAGGTCGCCGTCTACCCCACAGCGCTGACCGCGACCCAGGTCTCCGCCCACTTCAACGCCGCCGGCGACGCCGTTCCCACGGCTCCGACCGGCGTCACCGCGACTGCCGGTGCCGGCTCCGCGTCGGTTTCCTGGACGGCGCCCTCGAGCGGGGCCGTCACCGGCTACAGCGTCAACGGCACCTCGGCGGCCGGCTACACCTCGTCAGTCACCGTTCCAGCCTCGGCAACCAGCGCCAACCTGGGTCCGCTGGCCGGCTTCCAGTCCTACACCTTCAAGGTCACCGCCCTGGGCATAACCGCCAACGGCTCCGCCTCGAGCCCGTCGTCCGCGGTCACGGTCAACCCGCCCCCTGAGCCGGCCGGCGGGCCCACCGCGCCCTTTGGCAACTACCTGACCATTCGAAGCACCGGCTACGACCCAGCGCCGGCGGGGACGGTCAAGATGGTGAGCGGCAGCAGCCTCGCTGCTGCTTCCAACTGGACCGTGGAGGGTTGGTTCAAGAGCTTCGGCAGCTGGGCGACCACCGGCAGCGCGGCTGGCATCGGGTACCTGGATCCATCGACTGGAACCCTGACGGCCGGGATCGGGATCTCGGCCGGCGGCACCTTCTCCGCCAACTACCCGGGTGGCAGCTCGAACATCACCTTGCCATCCAATCCATGGTGCTCGACCTGCTGGTACCACATCGCGGTCAGCTACGACGGCTCCGACGTCCGCGCCTTCGTCAACGGCACTCAGAACCTGGACCTGACCGTGAGCGGCGCGGGCGCCCCGGCCGGGCCGGGCGGTCTTTACGACTACTCGGCCATCCGCTCTCTGGCCATCGACGACCTCCGGATCTCCAACGTCGCTCAGTACACCTCCAGCTTCACCGCCCCGACCTCGGCCCTGGGCACGACCGGCGCCGTCCTGCTCTACCACTTCGACGACTACCCGATCACCAGGATCGGCAGCTTCACCGTCCACGCCAACCAGCACCAGACGACCGGCGACTACCCGGGCATGTTCTGGGACTCGGCGAACGGCAACACCGCCCACATCGATACTGCCGACACCAACGGCTACGACCCGGCCGGGATCTACCTCCAGTACCGTTTCTACTCCTTGGGCCAGGGTCCGACCGCCGACGAGCTCGACGCCAGCGGCAGCTGCTGGATGTGCACCCACCCGCCGCTCTATGGCGACCCCATCAACACCGTCACCGGCGAGTTCTGGCAGACGGCCGACGACCTCTCGATCCCCGGTCGCGGGCTGGCCATCGACTTCAACCGCACCTATTCCAGCAACCGGGCCTCGGTCGACGGTCCGCTCGGCTTCGGCTGGTCGAACTCCTACGGCTTCAGCCTGAGCCTCGACGGCAGCGGCAACGCCACCGTCAGCCAGTCGACCGGCGCCAAGACCCTCTTCAGTTGGAACTCGACCACGTCCGCCTTCTCGGCGGCGCCGAGGACGATCGCGACCCTGGTCAAGAACGGGGACGGCAGCTACACGCTGACGCAGAAGGACCAGAGCCAGATGAAGTTCGACTCCAGCGGCCGGCTCACGGCCGAGGTCGACCCCGCCGGCTTTACGACCTCGCTGGCCTACAACGGATCGGGCCAGCTGTCGACGGTCACCGACCCGGCCGGCCGGGCGCTGACCCTCAACTTCACCGGCACCCACATCACCAAGATCGCCGACCCGGCCGGGCGAAGCGTCAGCTATGGCTATGACGGGTCTGGGAACCTGGCCTCGGTCACCGACCTCGGCGGCGGCGTCACCTCCTACTCCTATGACACGTCGCACGAGCTCACCAACTTCAAGGACGCCAAGTGCACGGCCGGCTCCTGCCCGGGCACGACCAACACCTACTCGGGCGGCCAGGTCACCCAGCAGCAGGATCCGCTCGGCCGGATCACCAAGTTCAGCTACAGCTCGGACGGGGTCAGCTCGACCACCACCATCACCGACCCCCGCAACTACCAGACCCAGGAGGAGTATCTCAACGGGCTCCTGGTCAGCCGGACCGCCGCGCTGGGCACCTCGCTGCAGGCGACCACGACCTACCAGTACGACCCGGTCACGCTGGCGCAGACCGCGATCACCGACCCGCTGGGACGGACGACGACCCTGACCTACGACTCGCAGGGCAACCTGCTCACCGCGGTCGACCCGCTCGGCCGGACCACGACCCATGGCGGCTACAACAGCCTCAACGAGCCGGGGACGGTCATCGACCCCGCCGGGGTCACGACGACCTACAGCTACAACACGACCGGCCACCTGACCAGCAAGTCGACCCCGCTGACCGGCGGCGGCAACGCCGTGACCTCCTACTCCTACGACACCAGCCAGCCCGGCGACCTCCTGACCGCGACCGACCCCGAGAACCGGGTGACGACCTACACCTACAACAGCGACGGCGACCGGGTCAGCTCGACCGACAACGCCGGCGACGAGACGACCTACGCCTTCGACGGGGTTGGGCGGATGACCTCCTCGGTGTCGCCGCTGGGCAACGTCACCGGCGGCAACCCGAGCCAGTACACGACCGGCTACACCGCCAACGCATTCGGCGACGTTCTCACGGTCACCGATCCGCTGAGCCACGTCACCACCTACGCCTACGACCCGAACCGGAACCGGACCTCGGTCACCGACGCCAACAATCACACCACCAGCTCCGCGTTCGACTACGACAACGAGCTGACCCTCCTCACCCGGCCGGACAGCTCGACCCAGGGCACGACCTACGACGGGGATGGCAACGTCACCCAGCAGACCGACGGGCTCAACCACACGACGACCTACGCCTACGACGCCCTGGACCGGAAGACGTCGGTCACCGACGCTCTTGGCCGGGTGACCGGCTACGGCTACGACCTGGTCGGGGACCTGACCTCGATGACCGACGCCGCGGGCGCCGTCACTTCCTACGCGTACGATGCCGGCAACCAGTTGATCCAGGCCGCCTACCAGACCGCCCAGCCGGGCACGGCCGGCTACCAGTACGACAAGGACGGCCGCCGCACCCAGATGACCGACGGCACCGGCACCACCGGCTACCAGTACGACAACCTGGGCCGGCTGACCTCCTCGACCGACGGCTCGGGCGCCACCGTGGGCTATGTGTACGACAAGTCGAGCCTCTTGACCTCGATCGCCTACCCCGCCTCTTTGGGGACGGTCTTGAGGACCTACGACGCGGCCGGGCGTCTCAAGACGGTCAGCGACTGGCTGAGCCACCAGACGACCTACTCCTACGACGCCAACAGCGAGCTGACCTCGATCGCCTACCCGAACACGGTCACAGCGACCGAGGTCTACGACCGTGCTGGCCACCTGACCTCGATCGGTGACCAGCAGGGGTCGAGCTCGCCCTTCTTCAGCGAGACCTACGGCCGCGACGCCGCCGGGCAATTGACCTCGGATGGGACCAGCAGCTTCGGGTACGACACCCAGAACCGGCTGACCTCGGGCGGCAGCCAGGGGTACGGCTACGACGCCGCCGACCGGGTGACCGCGATCAACACCACGGGCGGCAACCAGGGGGCGCTGGCCTACGACAACGCCGACCAGCTCTCCACCGACACCATCACCAACGGCGGCACCCAGGTCCAGAAGTACACCTACGCCTACGACGCCAGGGGCAACCGGGTGAGCCGGACCGACGCCTCCAGCAACCTCGCCAGCTACGGCTGGGACCAGGCCAACCACCTGCTCAGCTACTCGGCGGGAACCACCACCGGCACCTACACCTACAACGGCGACGGGCTCCGGACTTCCAAGACGGTCAACGGCGGCTCAGAGACCTTCACCTGGGACACCGCCCAGGGGCTGCCGCTGATCATCAAAGACGGGTCGACCGCCTACTTGACCGGGCTCGGTGGGCTGCCGCTGGAGCAGATCTCTGGCAGCACGGTCCTTTACTACCACCAGGACCAGCTCGGCTCGACGCGAGCGCTAACCAACTCGGCGGGCGCAACCGCGGCCACGACGACGTACGACGCTTACGGGAACCTGTCGTCGAGCACGGGTACGACGGCGAATCCATTCGGCTTCGCGGGCCAGTACCTCGATTCCGAGTCCGGGCTCAACTACCTACGGGCACGGTTCTACGACCCCGCCACAGGTGGATTCGCGGCTCGAGATCCGCTCTCGGTGGTGACCAGGCAACCTTACGTATATGTGCATGACTCGCCGATCAACGGAGGTGATCCGAGCGGTCTTTGGTGCGCTGGTTGGACCGCGGGAGGCGTCGGGTTCGGTGGCTCAGAAGGCGGGTCGACAGAATGGGCGGTTGGTTACTGCGGCAACGGTGACTTGTACGCCGCGAGGACTACCGGCGGCTACAAGGCAGCGGATGGAAACGGAATCTGGGGCGGTTACGTCACCGCAGGGTTCGGGGTGCAGGCCAGCGGGTCTGCGACGTGTGCTGCCGATCTCGGTAAGGGCTTCCATAGAAACTTCGCCGGCGCGGGTGTCGGACCGTACTCGGCATCGCTGTCGAGCTCCACAGGCACCGGGGTCAATGGGAACCCGGTCGATGTTGAGGAGGCGAGCTACCCAGCCGGAAAGTATGCGCCGCCATCAATTGGCGGTGGCGCCGGCCTCATCAGCTATAACACCTACACGGACGTATACAGGACGAATTGGGTTACATCCGAGGTTAATAATCCACTTGTATCCGCTGCTCAAGCTGCTCACTCAATCGCGACTTGGGCGTCTGGCTGGTGACGGTCCTCATCGGTGTCGTCCTGTTGGCCGTGTTAGGTGCATTCAATCTGCTAGGGGCTTTGATGCCCTCCCATCGAATATTGGGTGGCGGTTTTTGGTGGCGAACTCTCACACGAACACAGCCCTCGGTAGTGGACCGCGCTGCGGCCGGTATTTTTGGAATCCTCTTGATCATGGCTGCTGGCTACATGGTTGTGATCACTTTTGGCAGATAACAGGGTCGCCACCTTACGGTTTGTTCTACCTGAGGGCGCGGAATTACGATCCAACTTCGGCTCAGTTCATCCCGCCGAGATCCAGCCACGCCCGCCACTCGGCAGCCTTTCCTTTATGCAACAGACAGCCCTGTTAACGCGACGGACCCGTCCGGACTATGTCGAGTTGGTTCAGCGAACCTGCCAATTTGGGGCAGCGGCCCCTGTCTGTACTTCGACAAGCCGGTCGACTACAAGGCAGCGTCTGTGACTATCCCTCTGGGCCTGCTGGTCGACGATCCATTTCTCGGTGTGACGCTTACAGGCACTGTCAGCAAGGAAGGCGGTATCTATCTTGGAGCCGGACCTGCTGCCGGTCTCCCGGTGGCCGCCGGAGCAAGTTTGTACGGAGGCACGATCGATTATCCAAATCAGAATGCGACTGATCGCCATTCGTTCATCAGCGCTTGGTCAACCTGTGTGGCCGGCGGCTTCGGAGGCGGGGTTGGAGGGACTTGGGGTCGACCGCCATCTGGCTTCGCACAGAAAGACTTCGCTTACGAGAGCGGGCTCACTACGCCGGGCGTGATAGCGAACGTCACATATTCGATGAAGCTTGGGGAGGTGCCCAGTTGGGCCTGGTAGTTGCTGTCGCGCTCGTCGCCCTTGGGCTCACACTGGCACTCGACTGGTTTGGGCTCGCATCTCGAGGGGCCGCACGGCCTCGCCGGCTGGAGACGTGGTACACATCTAGGGAGGGATTGCAGTGGAACGGCTGGGCTCTGGTCAGCCTTGGCTCCATTGTTATGACCGCGTGGATCGCTGTAACGATTCCTTCCTATGCAAGTCTCAGCCGTGGCGCCTTGGAGCTCGCAGTTGCCGTGCTGGCCGCTCTCATTGTTTACGCGACGATTCAGTTTGTTCGCTTTAAGCCAAGCAAATAGGGCTTGAACGCCTTCGGCGACCCGCCACCGTCACCGATCCACTTAGCGAGCTGTCCGGCCGGGTGAGGAGGTCAGCTCGTTGTCGTAGTCGAAGGTGGATCTGGTCGAATGGTTGTTGGCGTCGGTGACCGAGGTCCGGTTCCGGTTCCAAGACGGTCAGCGACTGGCTGAGCCACCAGACGACCTACTCATATGACGCCAACAGCGAGCTGACCGGCATCGCCTACCCGAACACGGTCACCGCGACCGACGGCTACGATCGCGCCGGCCACCTGACCTCGATCTCCGACCAGCAGGCAAGCAGCTCGCCCTTCTTCAGCGAGACCTACGGCCGCGACGCGGCCGGCCAGCTGACCTCGGACGGGACCAGCAGCTACGGTTACGACACCGTCAACCCACTGACCTCGGGCGGCAGCCAGGGTTACGGCTACGACGCCGCCGACCGGGTGACCGCGATCAACACCTTGAACCGTGCAGGTGCTGGCGCGGGATTTTTGGGAGGCACAATCTCGAGCTCAACAGGGACCGGAGTGAACGGCAAGCCAGTCGATGTTGAGGGCGCAAGCTACCCAGAGGGAACGCCTGGAATCACAGGTGGTTATGGGATTGCGAGCTACGACACTTACTCGAACGTCTACCAATGGAACTGGGTCGCCGCAGAAGTTAACGATCCTCTCGTTACCGCGGCGAGCGCTGGGCACTCGGCGGCTTCATGGGTGGCGAAGTGGCTGTGATCGTCGGAGTCTTCTTAATGGTTCTACTCGGGTCCATCACCTTACTTACTGCGGTCAAGCCCCAACTGCCCGTGCTACGGGCGGGCTATTGGTGGCGGGTCGGCACCAACACGATTGCCGGACCCATCGAGCGGGCATGGTTCGCAGTGGTTGGGATTGGGATGTATGTGGCCGCTGGCTACTTCATTTGGGACTCAGTCGTGAAATGAGTTGTGGAGTTGACCCGCTTTCGTTGACACCTGGGGACTGGGTGATGGCGGCCCCCCAGGGCGGTAGGTCGCCGCTCCCGCTCGAATTCGTCCGGTGGAGGAAGCCAGCGAGGAGGCGGCCTCGGGCCGTGACGTTGTTCGTGGTACACGCCGTCTGACGAGCAGCAGGCGGTGATACACGTCCGGAAGCGGATCAAAATTCAAACGATGAAGATGCACTCAGCGGAGGCCCCCGTGCCGAGGTTCAGTATGCCTGACGACGTTTTCCAGCTGCGGGTCAGCCTGATCGGCATCGAATCGCCGATCTGGCGCCGGGTGCTTGTGCCCCAGAACTTGAATTTGAGGCGCCTTCACGGCGTCCTGCAGGCCGTCATGGGCTGGAGCGACTCCCACCTTCATCAGTTCAAGGTTGGAGACGTCCGCTTCGCCGAGCCTGACGAGGACGATCGGGGGCCGATCGACTACCGGTCGATCAGCCTCAACCAGATCGCTCCGCGCCGAGGCTCAACCTGCATCTACGAGTACGACTTCGGAGATGGGTGGGAACACCTGATCGTGGTCGAGGACGAGTTGCCAATCGAGACAGTGGCGGCTCCATTGCCTCGCTGTCTCGGGGGCGAGCGGGCATGCCCACCCGAAGACTGCGGCGGCCCACACGGGTATGCGGAGTTGCACGATGCCCTTCAAGATCCACGCCATCCGAGGCACGACGAGTACCGCCAGTGGCTAGGCGGGGAGTTCGACCCAGAACGATTCGACCTTGAGCGCGTGAACCGCTCCTTGCTCGCGGCCGGAGCCGCCAGAGGCACCGGTCACAGGGGTCGCGCGGGGGGTGGGACCCCGCCGGCGCCACGCCCAGGACCCCGGGGTTGGCCAGGGTAGTCAGCCCGCGACATGCAGCCGTCGAAGCATGAAGGAATGAATACAAATTTCCGTAGTCATCTGTATTCATCCAGGGGTAGCGGGGCGAGCCGGTAGACGAATTCAACCGGAGCCCTGGCACTCGGGAGCGAGATTCCCGTCTCCCGCTCCACCTTCTTTCTTCGAATTCATTAGGAGCGCAACCAAATGAGTTCGACCTGCTTAACACCATTGTCGACTTAACCTAACCGTGCTAG
>Ga0307373_10008242_pt1 | contig 15948 bp, 19 predicted proteins | sample OX2MG_FD_202534 | JGI IMG/M metagenome (GOLD analysis project Ga0307373, IMG submission 202534) | Soil microbial communities from Risofladan, Vaasa, Finland - OX-2 | ecosystem: Environmental > Terrestrial > Soil > Coastal area > Acid sulfate soil | place: Finland: Risofladan, Vaasa | collected... | reverse complement strand
GCGGCGAGGCCACCAGCCTGATCGCCCTCCGGATCATCGGGTGACAGTCCGTTACATAACCCGTCCCCAGGCGAGCAGGAGGAGCGTGCCGTCCGGATGCTGGCGCCAGAGCGCCACGGCAAAGCGATGCGCGAGTCGGATGCCGTGACAGACGGCCTGCTCGTACGTGCCGCACGCCTGCTGCAGCGCGCACGGATACACCCCGAGCCCGTACACGAGCGGCGCATCATCCATCGGTTGCACGATCACATCGCCCGGTCGCGGCCCGGTCGGGGCGGCGGCCGGATCGGCCGGAGACGTGGCGTCGATGAGCATGGCTGTTGTGGCGCGCCGGACGGGTCCGGGAAACGGAGCATCTGCCCGGGGCGGGCGCGGCGGACGTCGTGTCTCGCCCACTCACCGCCGGCAGGCCCGGCACGTCCTCACGTCATCTAACCAAGAACCGCGCCAGTCGATCCCCGCCCCCGGCGCCATTCCGCTCCCGCGCGCAGACAGGCTGGCGCTGGAGGGAACGCTCCATTTCGCACGGGCCCTCCGCCCGTCGGGCGGGAGGCCGCCGATGGCGGATCGGCGTGTACTCCTGGGAGGTGCGGGTAGAAGTTACTGGCCGTTTTGACCGGCCGATCCGCCCGCGGCCAACCCCACCGGCACGATCACGATTCGAGGCGGGCGGTGACGCTGATCTCGGCCTTGAACAGCCTGGACACCGGGCATCCCGTCTCGGCGGCTCGCACGGCGGCGTCGAACTTCGCCTTATCCGCCCCCGGGACCTGCGCGACCAGATCGAGATGGCTCTTCGTGATTGCAAACGCGTCCTGGACCTTCTCGAGCGTCACGGTCGCCGTCGTCTCGAGCCGGGTGGCGGTCAGGCCGGCCTGACCGAGCTGCACCGACAGCGCCATGGTGAAACAGCCCGCATGCGCCGCAGCGAGCAGCTCTTCGGGATTGGTCCCGACGCCGTTCTCGAATCGCGTGCTGAACGAGTACGGCGTCTGTCTGAGGACTCCGCTGTCGGTCGACAGCGAACCCCTGCCGTCCTTCAACCCGCCCTGCCAGATCGCCGATCCTTTGCGCTGCATGACGTCTCCTCCTGTCTCCCGACACCTGTCCGATCGTTTCACCATCGCCGCTGATTATCCATCCGCGCGGCGCGCGCCGGCCACCGGTTTCTTCATGCCCCGCCATCCGTCAATCCCTGGTTGCGGCCGGGCCGCGGCCGGGCGAAGATGCGGAAGTCGCCTGACTTCGACGCATTCGAGCCGGAGGTGCCATGCACGGTCAGCCATCCCGGGAGACAGGGAGATCGCGCGGCGCGCGCGTCGTTCGCGTCCTTTTCGCGGCACTGCTGCTGTCCGCCGCAGGCGCCCGGCCGGCGCTGGCCTGGGGTTGCGAGGGCCATCAGGCGATCGCGCGGCTCGCCGAACGGCTGCTCGATCCGCAGACCGCGAGCCGCGTGAAGGCGCTGCTGGCGGCCGCCCCCATCGACCGGTCGCTGCGCCGCTTCTGCCCTCCCGACACCGACCCGCTTGCCGACGCCTCCACCTGGGCCGACGATGAGCGCAGCGTCGAGCCGGAGACGGCACCGTGGCACTTCATCGACTTTCCCCGGACGGTCGATGCCGCGCACGCGGACTACCGGCGCTACTGTCCCGACGGCCGGTGTGTCGTCGACGCCATCCTCACGCAGTTCCGGATCCTGACGTCGCATGCCGGCACCCGGCGCCGCGCCGACGCGTTGCGGTACCTGATTCACTTCGTGGGAGACATCGAGCAGCCGCTGCACGACATCACGAACGGCGATCGGGGAGGCAACTGCCTGCCGGTGCGGTACGAGGGGACGCCGCCGGAGGAAGGACCGTTTTCCAGCTTCCGGCCCAACCTGCACGGCGTGTGGGATGTCGACCTGATCCGGACGTTGATGCAGCGGCACCGCCTGGCGACCCCGGCCGCGCTCGCCGCCTGGCTCGCACGCACCGAGACACCAGCCCGGGTGTCCCCGCTGGTGCCGTCCACCGCCGTCGTCGTCGCATGGAGCCGGACGGCGAACGCACTGGCGAAAACGATCGCGTACGGAAAGCTGCCACGGGCGGTGCCGCTCGAGCCGGCGAGCGTCCTGGAGTCGTGTGCGGGCAACCATGACGTCGGACACCGGCTGGCCGGGCTGCACGAGTCCATCGGCCGGCGTTACGAGGCCGCCAGCCTCCCGGTCGTCAGCCGCCAGCTGGCGACAGCGGCCGTCCACCTCGCCGGCGTGCTCGAGGCCGCGTTTGCGCCCGAGTCGCGGCGGGGCCGGCCGAGGCGGTGACGCGAGTTAAACCATGGCGCGCCCTAAGGTGTCCAATATCAGGGGTATGTGTCTGAAGGTTCGGGCGGCGGACGCAGGCGGCATCCGGCGCGGCGCCGGCACGCCCGATGCCGAGCGGGCGGGCTTCACACGAATTCGAGACCCGGCCTGACCGGAGTCGAATCAATGGGGTATGCTGAACAGACTCGTCAGCCAGGGACTCCAGTGATGGCGACTGATCTGCCGGCGCCCCACGACGGCGATCTGATCATCGCACCCGACCCGAAAGTCCCCCGCGCGTACACGGTGGCCGTGTCATCCGGTCTGCCGCAGGTGCGCTACCCGGGCTACGACGAAGCCGTCGAGGCGGCCCGCAGGTGGACCGCGCGCACGGGCGTGCGCGTCTGGGCCGCCATGAGCGGGCCGACATATCGGTGCCTGGATCTGCCGGAACGGACGGGCGCCGGCGGCCGCGCCGCGAGACGACTCGACGAATCCCAGCCGTGAATCGTTCACCGCCAGGCGGTCTATGAGGACGCCATGCGACACCCGCCTTCGACGCTCACGACCGACGACCTGCTTCAGCGGATCCGCAGTGAATATCTCGAGATGCCGGGACTCAGCCTCACACGGGAACAGGCGCAGCGTTTCCTGGGGCTCGACGCCGACACCTGCACCAGTCTGCTGCACGAACTGATGGCCCGCCGCTTCCTGATTCGCACACCGGCTGGCCGCTACGTGCGGCTGACGGAATGGAACGCGTCGCCCAGACCGCTTCGCGCCGGCGAGGTAACGCCCGTCCGGCACCACCGGAAGACCGCCGTCCGCGAGTGAGCCGGCCGGAGGCCGCGCCGCATCTCGAGCCGATTGGCCGCGGTACCCGGACTGCCCCTCGTCCCTTTGCGGCTCAGACGAATCCGTTGACCCGGTCAACGGGCCGGCGAGATCGTTCGTAGTACACCGATGTGGGAGATCAAGCGCCGACGCCGGCCGCGTCCGCCATTCTCCGCACCGAGGCGCTGACCTGCCGGTACGGGGCGCTGACCGCGGTCGACCATGTCGATCTGGCGGTCGAGGCCGGCGAGGTCTTCGGGCTCGTCGGTCCCAACGGCGCCGGCAAGAGCACGCTCATCCGCATGCTCGTCACGCTGCAGCCGCCGACCGAAGGCACGGCGCAGGTCGACGGCTTCGATCTCGTCCGCCAGGCTGCGGCCGTACGGCGGGTCATCGGCTACGTCCCGCAGATGGTCTCGGCCGACTCCGAGCTGACCGGCAGACAGAATCTGCTCATATCGGCCAGCCTGTACGACGTCAGGCGGCGCGAGCGCCGCCAGCGCGTGCTGGACGCGTTGTCCCTCATGGGCCTCGAGGCGTCGGCCGACCGGCTCGTGCAGCACTACTCGGGCGGCATGATCCGTCGTCTCGAGATCGCGCAGGCGATGCTGCATCGTCCGCGCGTGCTGTTCCTCGACGAGCCGACCGTCGGCCTCGATCCGATGGCGCGGAAGACCGTGTGGGACTGCCTGGTGCGCCTCCGGGACGACTTCGGCACGACCCTCTTTCTCACCACGCACCTGATGGAAGAAGCCGAATCGCTGTGTCACCGCGTCGCCATCATCCATCGCGGGGCCCTGGCGGCCCTGGGCACCCCGGCGGATCTCAAGGCGTCGCTCCACGATCCACAGGCGTCGCTCGACGACGTCTTCATCCACTATGCAGGCGATACCATCGAAGCCGTCGGCAGCTATCGCGACACCGCCCGCGCCAGGCGCGTGGCCAAGCGCCTGGGCTAGCGCGGCCAGCGCCCTCCGGAAGACGCTGGCGGTCGCGCAGGTCGAGGTCTGGAAACTGCGCCGCGATCCGACCGAGCTGTTCACGCGGGCCGTGCAGCCGGCCCTGTGGCTCGTGATCTTCGGCGAGGTCTTCACGCGGACGCGCGTCATCCCGACCGGCCCGCTGCGGTACCTGGATTTCATGGCGCCCGGCATCCTCGCGCAGAGCGCGCTGTTCACGGCGATCTTCTTCGGCATCGCCGCCATCTGGGAGCGCGATCTCGGCGTGCTGCAGAAATATCTCGTGAGCCCGACGCCCCGCGTCGCGCTCGTGCTCGGCAAGGCGCTGGCCGCCGGCATCAGAAGCCTGGCGCAGGCCATCCTCGTCTACGCGCTGGTCGTGCTGATGGGGGTCAGGCTGCGGTGGGAGCCCCAGGCGCTGCTGGGCGTCGTCGTGATCATCGTGCTGGGCTCGGCGCTCTTCTCGATCTTCTCCCTGATCATCGCCTGCCTGGTCAAGACGCGGGAGCGCTTCATGGGCATCGGGCAGGTCCTGACAATGCCGCTGTTCTTTGCCAGCAACGCGATCTACCCCGTGAGCATGATGCCCCGGTGGCTGCAGGTGCTGTCGCGCCTGAATCCCCTCACGTACCAGGTCGACGGCCTTCGCGCCCTGATGGTCGTCGGCGGAGTCACGGCGTACGGAATCGGCGTCGATCTGGCCGTGCTGCTCGGGGTCACGGCCGGTCTCGCCGTGCTCGCGGGCCATCTGTACCCGGGCCTGGGACGATAGCCGCGCGCGGCCGCGCCCTGCGGTCACGCCCCGCCCAGCTCGGCGCCTCCCCACTCGCCGAGGATCTCCGCCAGGTCGACGTCCGGCGCGATGAGACAGATATGGCCGTGGCCGGCCAGCACCCGCACCACCGCCCCGGGCACGCGGGCCGCCATGTCGCGGGCCTGATCCAGCGACGGCACGAGATGATCCAGTTCCGACGCCAGGAACAGCGTCGGACACCGGATGTCCGGCAGGCGATCGCGCACGTCGTACTCCATCAGGATCTTCAGCCGGTTGATGTAGCCTTCGCGGCTCGTCCGGGCCGTCAGCTCCATGAAGCGGTGGAGCTCCTCCCGGTGGGTGTGCGGCGAATGCAGCCGGAACGCCGTCAGCCGCCTGACGCTCGACATCGCCCCCCACGGCATCACGCTGAGGCCGTAGACGGCGAGGCGCAGGCGGAACTGCGGGGCGAAATGGGCGAACGAGTTCAGGATCACCAGCGCGCGCACCCGCTCGGGCCGGGCAATCGCGAAGCTGAGCGCCAGCGTGCCGCCGAACGATTCGCCGACCAGCACCACCTGACGCTCGACCGGCGCGACGATGTCGATCACGCGCCCGAGGTCAGCCACCAGGACGTCCATGCGGGTCGCCTCGTTGCGCAGGGCATACGTCGCCACGCGACCGACCCGCGCCAGGCCGGGCGTCTGCCGGTAGAACAGTTGCCCCGTACCGTCCATGCCGGGCACCAGGACGACCGCCGGTCCCGTCCCGTCCACCGTCAGCGCCGGATCGTAGGCTTCCGGCCGGTCCCCCCTCAGCGGTACGTCGACTCCCATCGAAAGGCCTCCTGTCTCTTCCGTCGGCGCCGCCAGTCTGTCAACCGGGACGCGCACCCGGGAGAGATGGTATACACCTTGTATTCCTGACCCACGGTCCGAGCTCTCTTGCGTGCTGCCATGCCGCCCGACACGATTCCACCGGCCGCCCGCCTGCATCGCGGCGCCTTCTGGCGAATTGCCTGGACCGTCGTCACGATTCTGGCCGTCGAGTTCATGGTGTGCACGCTGGCCGTCCTGCCCGTGGCGTTCGCCTGGAGACATCTGATCCGTCTGACCGGGTGGAGCCTCGTGGCCCGCCTGATCGCCTTCAGCGCGGCGGCGGTGCCGTCGTACACCCTGTTCGCCCTGGCCCTGATGCTGCTGACCGCGGTCGCCACCCGGCTGCTCGGCTGGCGGACGCCGCCGGACGCCGAAATGCGGATCGCCGACGCCGACTGGCCGGTCCTGCGCTGGGCCCGATCCATGGTCGCTCTGCACATCGTGCGCGTGTTCGCCGGTCCGCTGTTCCGCGGCTCACCGATCTGGACGGCTTACCTGCGGCTGAGCGGCGCGCGGCTCGGCCGTCGCGTCTACATCAACACGCTCTCGGTGAGTGACTACAACCTGCTCGAATTCGGCGACGACGTCGTGATCGGTGCCGACGTCCATCTCTCCGGCCACACCGTGGAGCGCGGACTCGTCCGAACCGCCCCGGTCCGCCTCGCGCGCAACGTCACCATCGGGCTCGGCAGCGTCATCGACATCGGCGTCGAGGCAGGCGCCGGCTGCCAGGTCGGGGCGCTCAGCCTCGTTCCGAAGTTCTCCAGACTCGAATCGGGTGCGACGTACGTCGGCGTCCCGGTCGAACGGCTCGACTGATGACCACGCGCGATGGCGCGGCTCCATGCCGGGCCCTCGGCCTCGCAAGACGACCCGCGGCCTGTCGCGATCGTGAGCAATCACGATGCCGGGCAGCGGAAACCGCCCGGGCGGCGCCGCGAACGGCGGCCGCGGGCGGAGCGGAAAAATCCGCGGGCCCGCCCGGATTCTTTCGGCCGCCCGGCGCCAGCCTGCGCAGCGGGCGCACGCGCGGGCGCCCGAACGGACTTCCTCCGCACCCGGGCCTGGCACCATCGATGCACCTCCCACTTTCGATCCTTCCTGGACTGGAGTGCCTCATGCTGTTCGAGAATCGTGCCCAGGCGGCCCGCCAGCTCGCCGAACGCCTGCAGGCCTACGCCGACGCCCGGCCGCTGATTCTCGCCATCCCGCGCGGCGCCGTTCCGATGGCGCAGATCCTGGCGGAGCGGCTCCATGGCGATCTCGATGTCGTGCTGGTCCGGAAGCTTGGTGCCCCGGGCAATCCGGAGCTCGCCATCGGATCGGTGGACGAACTGGGACACACCTACCTGGGCCCCGACACCGCGGGATGGGTCGACAGCAGCTACATCGATCAGGAGCGTGAGAAGCAGATGGACGTGCTGCGCCGGCGGCGGGCGATGTACACGCCGGTCCGCCCGCCGATTTCCCCCGCCGATCGCGTCGCCATCGTCGTCGACGACGGCATTGCGACCGGATCGACGATGATTGCGGCGTTGCGAGCGGTGCGCGCGCAGGGGCCCGCGAAGCTCGTGGCGGCGACGGCGGTCGCACCTCCGTCAACCGTGCGCCGGATCGCCGCCGAGGCCGACGAGGTGATCTGTCTGGCGACGCCGGTGGATTTTGCCGCGATTGGACAGTTCTTCGCGGACTTCTCGCAGGTCGATGACGCGGAGGTGTGCGCCATCCTGCAGGAGGCCACGCGGCCGCGCAAGCCTGGGGCGGCCGCGAAGTAGCTTCGCGAGATGGAGATCAGACCCGGCTGAGGAGATCGGCCAGCGAGTCGTCGCGGTGCAGCCGGTGAATCGCGGCGGCGAGCAGCGGCGCCAGCGTCACCCGCTCGATCGGCAGGGAGGCAACCTCGCGACCGGGGACGCTGTCGGTGACGACGAGCCGATCGATCGGCAGTCCCTGCAGCCGCTCGACCGCGCCTCCCGAGAACAGCGCGTGCGTGGCGGCGACGGAGATCTCCCGCGTCGAGCCCGCCTCGATCAGCGCCTTGACGGCCGCTTCGATCGTCCCGCCCGTGCTGATCATGTCGTCGATGACGATCGGGCGCCTGCCCTTCACGTCGCCGACGAGCGCGCGGACCCTGACTTCGGTCCCGCTGAGGCGCATCTTGTGGACGACCGCGATCGGCAGCTGCAGGATCGCCGCATAGCGTTCGGCGAGCTTGACCGCCCCGAGATCGGGCGCGACGATCACCTCGGCCGGCGGCACGCCGGCCTGTGCGACCGCCCGGGCCAGCAGCGGCACGGCGCTGAGATGCTCGGCCGGCGTGGCGAAGAAACCTTCCACCGCCGAGGCGTGCAGATCGACCGTCACGATCCGGTGCAGGGCCGCCGTCCCGAGCAGGTCGGCGACCACCCGGGCGCCGACCGGCTGGCGGCCGCCCACGCGGCGGTCCTGCCGGGCGTAGCCGAAGTACGGCACGACCGCGGTCAGGCGCGCGGCACCGGCCCGGCGGCAGGCATCGGCGAGGAACAGGAGTTCCATCAGGTGGCCGTCGGCCGGCGGCCCGGTCGGCTGCAGGAGATACACGTCGCGGCCGCGCAGCGTTTCCTCGATCGCCACGTGCAGCTCGCCGTCGGGAAACCGGGCGACCGTCCGCGCTACGAGCGGCTGCCCGAGCTCGCCGGCGACAGCTTCGGCCAGGTCGATGTTGGCCGTTCCGGTCACAATCGCCGGCCCGCCGGATGTTTCGCGCATCGGTCACCGCCTCCCCGGTCCCAGCCGGCCGCCATGGCCGGCCGGACATCGAGTCGGACAGGAGCACAAGGCGTACCAGGTTGACACCGCGGATGGCCGGCACCGGCGTCGATCTCTCCCGTCGCAGCGCGCAGAAATTCGCGCAACACCGCACCAGGCGCCCAGGAAACCGCCATTGGCCGGCCTGCGCCCGGTCGGGACATGCGGCACGCGCGTTGCTGACGTCGAGAGGGGCGACCCGCCCGATTGGAAGGCGCCATATGAAGAGCCAGGTGATTCCTCTGAGCCAGTGGCGGCAGTATCTGGACAGCTTCAGCCGGCAATATGACGGCTGGCTCGTGAGCATGGAAGTCGACAGTCCGGAGATCGGCGCGCAGCCCGAGATCGACAACCTGCCGCTCGAGGGGATTTCGGCCGACACGGTCTCGACCCGCGACGCGACGATCGGGATCGTTGCCGGCCGCGTGACGGACGGGCGCCTGACGCACACCATCGTGCATGCGACCGGCCTCGCGGTCGAAGAGACCGAGTCGGGCGTGAAGGTCGCGCTGCAGGTGACCGCCGCCGACGGCACGACGACGATTCTTCGGTTCCGATCGCCGTCGCGTCCCGAGACGGTGGACGGAGTCGTGCGGGCCGGATCCCGCGAGTAGCCGACGGGAAACAGGAGGATGTGATGCCGACGGCCACGAGAAGCCAGGTGACCATCGAAACCGGCGGTGTCGAGCTCGTCGGCGACCTCCGGCTGGCCGAACACACGACGGCGCTGGTGGTCTTCGCGCACGGCAGCGGCAGCAGCCGTCACAGTCCGCGCAACCAGTACGTCGCCAACGTGCTCGTCCAGGCCGGGCTGGGGACGCTGCTGTTCGATCTGCTGACCGAAGAGGAAGAAGCGATCGACGCGCGGACCGGCCACCTCCGGTTCGACATCGATCTGCTCGCGCGGCGGCTCGCCGGCGTGACCGACTGGGCGCGCGAGGAGCACGAACTGCGCGGGATGGCGCTCGGCTATTTCGGCGCGAGCACGGGTGCCGCCGCGGCGCTGGTGGCGGCGTCCCGGCGCCCGGGCCTGGTCAAGGCGATCGTCTCGCGCGGCGGCCGGCCCGACCTGGCCGGTGACGCGCTCGATATCGTGCGGGCGCCGACGCTGCTCATCGTCGGCGAGCGCGACGTCGAGGTCCTGGCGCTGAACGAAGCCGCCCTGACGCACCTCGGCCGGCTGAGTCAGATCCGCGTCGTGCCGGGCGCCACGCACCTGTTCGAGGAGCCGGGCGCCCTCGACACGGTGGCCGCCCTCGCGCGCGACTGGTTCGTGCGGCATCTGCTGCCGGCCACACCGGCCTGACGGGCGGCGCCCCGCGAGCCGGGCTCCCCTCCGGATCGATCGGGCCGGGAGCCTGCGCGGGGCTGCACGCCGCTCCCCGTCCACCCCGTGTAGACTACGGCCATGACCGTGCGCCGCTGGGCGGCCGATCTCCAGCCGATGTCGATCGCACTCGCCGTCCTGGCCGGCCTGACGGTCGTGTTCGCCTACGGCCTCCACGTCACCAACGTCACGACGGTCGCGCTGGCGTTCCTGCTGGTCGTACTCGTCCTGGCGGCGCGGGCCCGGCTGCGCAGCGCCGTGATCGCGTCGGTCGTGGCGATGCTGCTGTTCAACTTCTTCTTCCTGCCCCCGGTCGGCACCTTCACGATCGCCGACCCGCAGAACTGGATCGCCCTGCTCGCCTTTCTTGCGGTCGCCCTCGTGGCCAGCAATCTCTCGTACGCCGCGCGCGCCCGCGCCTCGGAGGCGTTCGCCCGCCGTGACGAGCTGGCCCGGCTGTTCGATCTGAGCCGCGACGTCCTGTCCACCGGCGATACGCGGGACACCCTCGGCGCGATCGCCGGCTTCGTGGCGCGCCGGTTCTCGCTCGACGAAGTCGCCATCTGCCTCCCGTCCGCGAACGGCTGGACCACCGCGGCGGCGCCGCGGGCCAGATGGCCGCTCGATCCGGCGCTGCTCGCCGAGGTTCTGGAGAACGCCACCCGGACGCTGGAATTCGATGCCCGGCAGCGCGCCTACGGCGGCCACCGCCGGGTCGAGGGGCCGGACGGCCCCCTGCTGCTCGTGCCGATCCGGCTCGGTCCACGCGCCATCGGCGTCCTCGCGGCCGCGGGACGCGAGCTCGAGCCGGGCGCCGTCGACGCCATCGGCGGCCTGGTGGCGATCGCGATCGAACGGGCGCAGTTCCTCAGGGAGCGCGAGGCGGCGGAGCTCTCGCGCCGCACGGGCGATCTGAAGTCGGCGCTGCTCGCCTCGCTCGCGCACGACCTGCGGACGCCGCTCACCGCCATCCGCGTCGCCGCCACCAACATGCAGGACCGATCGCTGTCGGAGGCCGAGCGCATCGAGCAGGGGACGATCGTCCTCAGCGAAGTGCAGCGGCTGCAGCGCCTGTTCCAGAACGTTCTCGACATGGCCCGGCTCGACGCCGACAGCGTGAACGCCGCCCGCGAATGGGTGGCGCCGGATCAGATCGTCGAGGCCGCGCGCTCGCAGGCGGAGTCGCTGCTGAAGGGGCGCACGCTCCACGTCAGGGCCGCGGACGGTCTGGTGGACGTGGATCCCCGCCTGACGGCCACCGCCCTCGCCCACGTGCTCGAAAACGCCGCGCAGTATTCGCCGGCCGACGCCCCCATCGAGGTGGACGCCGCGCTCGCGGGCGAGGGCCTCCGGCTGGAAGTCCGCGATCACGGTCGCGGCATCGCGCCCGCCGAGCTGCCGCATCTGTTCGACGGGTTCTACCGTGGCGCCAACGGGCGGACCCATCCGGGCGGCACGGGCCTGGGCCTGACGATCGCCCGCCGGCTCCTGGCGGTCGAACAGGGCCAGATCTGGGCCGAGAACTGCGCCGACGGCGGCGCGCGGTTCTGCATCGCCGTTCCTGCCGGCACGCGCCGTGCCCCGGAGGCGATCGACGCATGACGACGCCGGCGACGCGCGTCCTCCTCGTGGACGACGAGCCGGCGCTTCAGCGGACGCTGGAGCCCCTGCTGCGGTCGCGCGGCTACGACGTGACGGTCGCCGGGACGGCCGCGGCTGCGCTCGACGCGTTCGCGGCCACGCCGCCGCACCTCATCATTCTCGACCTCGGTCTCCCCGACCTCGACGGCATCGAGCTGTGCCGCCGGTTCCGGCAGCAGTCGCCGGCCCCGATCATCGTGCTGTCGGCGCGCGGCCATGAGGCCGACAAGGTGGCGGCGCTCGACCAGGGGGCCGACGACTACGTCACCAAGCCGTTCGGGCCGGAAGAACTGCTCGCCAGGCTGCGCGTGGCGCTGCGGCGGCTGGCGCAGGAGCCGCCGCAGTCATCCGGCCAGATCAGGCGGGGCGGGCTGACCATCGACTTCGACCGTCGGCGCGTGCTGCGCGATCAGCAGGAGATCCGCCTCACGCCGAAGGAATTCGAGCTGCTCGCGTTCCTCGTCCAGCATCCCGATCGTGTGCTCACCCACCACACGCTGCTCAAGGCCATCTGGGGCGCCAATGCCGTCGACCAGCCCGAGCATCTCTGGGTGCTCGTGGGCCAGCTGCGGAAGAAGGTCGAGCCGGATCCCTCCCGCCCGCGCCTCATCGTCAGCGAACCCTGGGTCGGTTACCGCTTCGTGACCGGTGAATCCGTGCCTTAAGCACCTTTTTAGGCGGCCTTTCGTCCGTTTTTAGGCGCGGTTCATTACGCTGGTGCCTGGGATATGGAGAGCATGTCGCACACGCCCCATCCGGGCGACGCACACAGGCACCTTGCGGCCGAGGTGCCGGCGCCGACCCCGCGCGATCCGTCCGTCGCCGCCGGCGCCGGCGCGCCGCCGGTCGATCGGGCGGCCCGCACGAATCCGCCGGTCGCCGTGCTGTCGACCACGCCTGACGGCACGCGGGCGGCGCTGCTGGCCGCGCGCCACGCCGGACACACGCGGGCTGTCCTGTTCGTGCCCCGCGCGGCCATGAGCCCGACATCCATGGCCGATACCGTCGAGGACTATCGGGCGCTCGCGCACGAGGCCGGCGTCACGGTCTCCGTGCACGTGTGCATCTGCCGGCGGCCGGACGACATCGCGCAGCTGCTGGGCGCCGGCGACGCGACCGTGGTGCTCGGCGGGGCGCGGCGGCGGTGGTGGCCGACGCGCGCCCAGCGGCTGGCGCGGCGGCTGGCGAAGCACGGGCATCGCGTCGTCTTCGCGGACGTCCGGGCGGATACCGAAAGCGGGGAAGATCACACCATATGAGACACTGGATGACTCGTCGACCGGCCATTCTCGGCGGCTGCCTGGCGGCCTGCTGGCTGGCGGCCGTCCCAACCGCTGTTCGCGCGCAGGCCCCGGAGCCGACTGCCGCCTCCGGGAGCCACGTCAGCGTTGCCGATCCGTCCCAGGGGACGAGCAGCCAGGGCACAACGTCCGCGCTGGACGCCTTTCTGGCTGGCACCAAGTTCGGCCTCGATCTCGACGGCTATTACGAGTACAACGCCGACAATCCGATCGGACGCGTCAACCTGCTGCGCGCGTACGACGTGACGAGCAACAGCTTCAGCCTGAACCAGGTCGGCATCGTCATCGACCATGCGCCGGACGTCGCGCACGGCCGTCGCGCGGGCATCCGACTCGATCTGATGTACGGCCAGGCGACCGACACCCTTCAGGGGAGCGCCGCCAACGAGCCCCGGCCGCAGATCTACCGGAACCTGTTCCAGGTGTACGGGACCTATATTTTCCCGCTCGGGAAGGGGCTGCAGGTCGACTTCGGCAAGTTCGCCAGCGCCCTCGGCCTCGAAGGCAACTACACCAAGGACCAGTTCAACTACTCCCGCTCGTACTTCTTCAATTTCCTCCCGTTTTACCACATGGGGTTCCGCACGTCGTATTCGCCGAACGACCGGATCACGCTGACGTACTGGCTGGTCAACGGCGCGCAGCAGACCGAGGACTTCAACGGGTTCAAGTCCCAGGCGGCCATCATCACGCTCGCGCCGGTGAAGACGCTGAGCTGGAACCTGAACTACTACACCGGGAAGGAGGGGCGGGACCTCGTGCCGGCGCTCAACCCCGGGCTGCCGTCGCTGCCGACGCAGCCGGGGCTGTCGACCACGCCGGTCAGCAACCCGAGCCAGGCGCGCACCGACATCTTCGACACCTACGCCACGTGGAGCGCCACGTCCCGTCTCACGCTGGCCGGCGAAGCGGACTACTACACGGTCCGCTCGCCGATCGCGCCGGCGCTGACACTGTCGGGAGGCGCGGCGTACGCGCAGTATCGCCCCCGCGCCGACCTCCATCTGGCCGTGCGGACCGAATACATGAACGACCGCGACGGCCTGTTCAGCGGCGTCGCGCAGCGGCTCCACGAAGTGACGGGGACGGTCGACTGGCTGCCCCCGAACTCCCGGGTCATGATCATCGGGGAATGGCGGCGTGACTGGTCGAACGAGCCGTTCTTCCTGAGCGGCACGGTCGGCGTGCTCGACCGGGCTCAGAGCACGCTGACGCTCGGCATGGTCTGGTGGATCGGCAACAAGACCGGCACCTGGTAGGAGGGCCCCGTGGACGTGCTGATGATCCTCATCGCGATCGCGTTCTTCGTCGTGGCCGGCCTGTACGTCATGGCGTGCGACCGGTTGTGAGGTGATCGATGGCGCTCGATTACATCGTCGGCCTGCTCGTATCGGCCGGCTTGCTCGTCTATCTCGTCTTCGCGCTCCTGAGACCGGAGAAGTTCTGACATGACGTCCAATGGCTGGCTGCAGATCGGACTGTACCTGGTCCTGGTCGCGCTGATCACGCCGCCGATCGGGCGGTTCATGACGCGCGTGTTCAGCCGGGAACGAACCTGGCTGGATCCGGCCCTGCGCCCGATCGAGCGGCTGATCTACCGGTCGACCGGCGTCGACGAGACGCACGAGATGCGCTGGACGGAGTACGCGATGGCGATGCTCCTGTTCAGCCTCGTGTCGATGCTCCTGCTGTATGCCATCGAGCGGCTGCAGTTCTGGCTGCCATGGAACCCCCGGCACCTGCCCGGAGTGCCGCCGGAGCTCGCCTTCAACACCGCCGCGTCGTTCACGACGAATACGAACTGGCAGGCGTACAGCGGCGAGACGACGATGAGCTATCTGACGCAGATGGCCGGCCTCGCCTACCACAACTTCACGTCGGCCGCCACCGGCATCGTGCTTGCGATCGCCTTCATCCGCGGCATCGCCCAGCGCGAGCGGGACGCGCTCGGCAACTTCTGGGTCGACCTCGTCCGCTGCATCCTCTGGGTGCTGCTCCCGGCGTGCCTCGTGCTCGCCGTCGCGCTGGTCTCCCAGGGCGTCATCCAGAACCTCCGGCCGTACGACACGGCGGCGCTGGTCGATCCGGCGACGGCCACGACGACGGACGGCGCGGGCCGGACGCAGACGCAGGTCGTCAGGACCCAGGTGATCGCCCAGGGCCCGGTGGCGTCGCAGGAAGCGATCAAGGAGCTGGGGACGAACGGCGGCGGCTTCTTCAACGCCAACAGCGCCGATCCGTTCGAGAACCCGACGCCGCTCACCAACTATCTCGAGATGCTGGCGATCTTCGCGCTGGGGTCCGGCCTCACCTGGACGCTCGGCGACATGACCGGCTCGCGGGCGCACGGCTGGGCGGTCTGGGCGGCCATGGCCTTCCTGTTCCTGGCCGGCGTGACGACGGTGTACTGGGCGGAGGCGCACGGCAACCCGCTGCTCACGGCGGCCGGCGCCGATCAGCACGTCACCGCGCTCTGCCCGGGCGGCAACATGGAGGGGAAGGAAGTGCGGTTCGGGATCGCCGACTCCGCGCTCTTCGCCACCGTCACGACCGACGCGAGCTGCGGCGCGGTCAACAGCATGCACGACTCCTTCACGCCGATCGGCGGCATGGTGCCGCTCGTCAATATCATGCTCGGCGAAGTGATCTTCGGCGGCGTCGGCTCGGGCCTGTACGGCATGCTCATCTTCGTCATTCTCTCGGTATTCATCGCCGGGCTGATGGTCGGCCGCACGCCCGAGTATCTCGGCAAGAAGATCCAGGCCTACGACGTCAAGATGGCGATGTTGTACGTCCTGATCTTCCCGCTGGTCATCCTCACGCTCGCGGCGATCTCGGTGCTGTGGCCGTTCGGCACGTCGAGCCTCGCCAACGCCGGCCCGCACGGCCTGTCGGAGATCCTCTATGCCTTCACCTCGACCGCCGGCAACAACGGCTCGGCCTTCGCCGGCCTGAACGCCAACACGCCCTGGTACAACCTGGCCCTCGGCATGACGATGCTGATCGGGCGGTTCCTCATGATCATTCCGATGCTCGCCATCGCCGGCAGTCTCGGTCGCAAGAAGCGGGTGCCGCCGTCCCCCGGGACGTTCCCGGTGACGACGCCGCTGTTCGCGGCGCTGCTCGTCAGCGTGGTGCTCATCGTCGGTGCCCTGACGTTCTTCCCGGCCCTCAGCCTCGGTC
>Ga0307373_10008241_pt1 | contig 15950 bp, 15 predicted proteins | sample OX2MG_FD_202534 | JGI IMG/M metagenome (GOLD analysis project Ga0307373, IMG submission 202534) | Soil microbial communities from Risofladan, Vaasa, Finland - OX-2 | ecosystem: Environmental > Terrestrial > Soil > Coastal area > Acid sulfate soil | place: Finland: Risofladan, Vaasa | collected... | reverse complement strand
TTAAAACCATTCACACTTTCTTTTGTTCCTCCGGATGATCTGATGGAGCTATTTCGGGAGGATTATATACGAATGCAGGGTGGAATGATCTATGGAGAATCTCCCGATTTTGAAACGATGATTGACCAATTAAGGTTATTAAATGGCAGATTTAGAGTGATAGGCGAAGGAAGGACATTGGAAGAAATTATCGCAAAAGCTACACCGGATTTAAATAGCTTGGAGGGTCCATATAAAGATGGAGCAATAGCAAGCCTATTTGTAGAGTATTGGGAAGATGCTAATGAGTCCCCCTCACCATCAAATAGAACAGTAACATATAAGATACATTTTATCAGGAGGAAGGTCGATTGGACTTTTCATTCTATCGAGATTAGCAACCCTTTTCTTTCGCATGCCATGTAATCTTAAAATTTTATTCATCCCCACGCCTGCGCCTTAATCTCAATAGTTACATTTCAGATGGCATACTCCATTTCCGCCAACCCCCTTACATATCCGCCATTTCCGCCTCCATCATCCGATGCTGCACCACCACAATTACTTCCGACAGTTCAACCTCGCGCCACGTCAAATGCAGCATCCGTATTTCACGCATTGCGCTTTCCTAATAGTTTTTCATCCAGGCTTATGGCCAATCCTGTCAGGGCAACTTTCCGAGGAGATAATGTAAAATCGCTATATATGTTGTATATAGTATACAATCCCTTTGTATTCCATGGCTTCCAACCGAAACCCTGATTCCCTTTGGCTTTCATTAGATGTCTCCGGATCATCTTTGACCAAAAAGTGTCATGCAAAAATACCGGGAATTAGTCGCCAAAGTTAGGCCAGATATTAAATGGCAAATGCAAACTGGCTATACTATTTATAAACTTAACTCTCAAAAAATGGCCGTCGATGGAAATTTCCTTATGGACAATGTATCCGTTTAACAGCAAAATAAACAACGCAAAAAAAGTTTTGTCCGTTAATGAAATAGCAAGCACATGGAATTTATTGGAGTAAGTCCATCAATAGTTACCAGGGTAAAAGCTATTTACCCGAAACTTCAGTTTCCGCATCCCCCCTTCGTCAGGGCAACCAATGGATGATCAATCCGGGAAATATACCCAGCACAATCAGCAGAATGGCCGTAAAGGCCAGCATGCCCTTGAACCCGGGACTGATCTCCTGGTCATCCAGGGAAGGCTCTCCTGGAGTAAAATACATGGCCCGGATCACCCGGAAATAATAATAGGAGCTGATTGCCGCACAGCAGACGGCCAGGATGACGAGCCAGAGCAGACCGCCTTTATGGATGGCGGCGGACAGGACAAAATACTTCGCCATGAAGCCGGCTGTCGCGGGAATGCCGGTGAGGGAAAGTAAAAATACTGTATTGGTCAGGGCAAGCAACGGGTGTTTCCTGGCCAGTCCGTTGTACCCGTCAAAAGTGTAATCTTTCATTTTGATCAGGATGGCAAATGCACCCATGGTGGCCAGGCTGTAGGCGGCTGCGTACAGCAGTATCCCATCCCAGGCCAACTTGTTCAGGCTGATCACGGCAAACAGCATAAACCCTGCCTGGGCGATGCTGGAATAGGCCAGCATCCGCTTGACACTTTGCTGGAATACAGCGGTGAAATTACCCAGGATCAGGGTGGCAGCCGTAATGATGGCCAGCACGAGTGTCCAGTGAGTGTTGATATTCCCTGCATCGAAAGAATAGCTGAAAAGCCGGATGAAGGCAATGAACCCGGCTGCCTTTACCACCGTGGAAATGAAGGAGGTGATCACGGTTGGCGCACCGTCATATACATCCGGTGTCCAGAAATGAAAGGGCACCGCGGAAACCTTGAACGAAAGGGCCACGATCAGGAAAAGGATGCCCGTCAGCACCAGGGGGTTGATACCGCTGCCTGCCAGATGCATCTGCTCAATATTGAAAGTCCCCGTGGCTCCATATAGCAGGGCGATCCCCATCAGCAAAAAACCGGTCGAAAATGCCCCCATCAGGAAATATTTCAGGGATGCTTCATTGCCTTTCAGGTTATGCTTTTCACTTCCTACCAGGATATACTGGGGTATGGAAATGATTTCAATGGCCAAAAAAAGCATGAGCAGGTGGGTGAAGGAGGATGCAATGGCCACCCCGCAGAGAATGAAAAAAATCAGGGCAAAATATTCTGCGGTATAGTCCCCCAGTTTTTCAAAATCCTTCCCTGACAGCAGGAAATACACCAGGGTGCAACCGAATGCCACTGCATTGAACAGGATGCTGGCATGATCCGGGTGGATCATGCCGGCTAACAACGCAGGAACAGGACCCTGGTAATCCATCCAGTTCAGGATGAAAATCAGGGCCATACCGGCAACTGCCAGCCACCTGAACGTTTGTTTACGCCGGAGGAACAAACCGGAGAATAACAGGATGACCCCAAATACCGCAGTAAAAATAATCGCATGCATATTCCATCAGGGCTTCTGCCCGGTTTAATCAGAAAAAAGGACTCAGTGCCTGGGTGGTGTCATGAACCAGGTTCAGCATGGGCTGGGGATAGACTCCGAAGCCGATGATCAGGACTATGAGGACATACAGGGCCAGCCATTCGTTCCCGCTCAGGTCGGTCATGGACGGGGTCAGGGGTCCTGCAGGCCCAAAAATGACCCGCTGCAACATGCCCAGCATGTATACCACCACCAGGATGACCGCCAGGCCAGCGATCACCATCGCCCAGGGGCTATACCGGTACAGCCCGGTAAACATTAAAAATTCTCCGATAAACCCATTGGTCAGGGGAAGGGATATATTCCCCAGGCAAATGATCATAAAAGCGACGGATAACCGGGGAGCCAGCCTGGCCACTCCCCCCAGATCGCTGATCTTCGTGGTATGCAGCTTCCGTTCAAAGATGGCTACAATGACCCACATGCCGGTGATCGTAATCCCATGGCTGAACATCTGGAATAGGACCCCCTGCATGCTGATGGCATTATGGGAGAAAAGGACGGCACTCATCAAACCGACATGGGCAATGGAGGAATAAGCGATCATCCTTTTCAGGTCCTGTTGCCGGATGGCGATGAGCGATGCATAGACAATTCCTGCAACAGAGAGACCCATGGCCAAACCGGACCAATCTGACACCCCCTGGGGAAATACCGGCAGCACCCAGCGGATCAGGCCGAATAATCCCATTTTCACCATGATGGCCGACAGGATGATCGTTACGGCAGTAGGAGATTGCTCATAGGTATCCGGCTGCCAGGTATGAAATGGGAATACCGGCATTTTCACGGCAAAGGCGATGAAAAAAAGCCAGAACATCCCATCCTGAACCGGGGAGGACAGACTCCGGCCTGCCTGGATAAATGCAGGGAGGGAAAAGGAATGGACCCCCGGGGTTTGGAAATACAGGTAAATGATCCCGGTCAGCATGAGCAGGGATCCCAGGAAGGTGTACACAAAGAATTTAAAGGTTACCTCCACCCTGCGTTTCCCGCCCCAGATGGAGCATAAAAAATATACCGGGATCAGCGCCAGTTCCCAGAAAGTATAAAATAACAGGGCATCCTTGGAAGTAAACACGCCGATCAGTCCGGCCTGAGAAAGCAGCATCAGCCCGAAAAAAGGCCCTGGTTTCTCATATTCGTTCTTCCAGGTAGCCAGGAACACCACCGGAAAAAGAATGGCAGTCAGCAAGACCAGCATGATGCCCATGCCATCCAGGCCTACGCTGAACCGGCTGCCCAGCTGGGGTATCCAGCTCATATCGGCAGCCAGTCCCCCGGATCCGTTGCTAAACCTGCAGACAGCGTCCAGAGCGATGACCAGGGTAAGGATGGCTGATGCCAGGGACCAGTTCCTGGCTGCCTTTCCCTTCAACAGGAAGACAGCCAGTCCGGTGACCAGGGGAACAAGGATAAGTAATACGGTCCACATGCTATTTACGCTTCTATTTACCGGATCAGGAAAAATCCGATTACAAATAATATAATGGCTCCTGCTACCATGCCAAAAACATAACCCCCGACCTGGCCGCTCTGCAGTAAACGAACCTGCCTGCTGCTCCAATGAACGGCTTTGCCCACCCCGTTGACCAGGCCATCGATCACCTGGGATTCCATGATGCGGTCCAGAAAACCTGAAAAAGCTTTCAGGGGTCTGCTGACCAGGATATCATAGCATTCATTCACATATCCGGCATGGGCAAACCATCCGGACAGGCCCCTGCTTTCTTCCCCGGTATCCTTATACCTGATATACCGGTTGCGGGCCCAGAGAATAATCAGGATCGTCAATACAGTAGCGATGATCATCAGCATGACTTGTACGGTATTACTGGCTGCTGGATTTTCTGCCAGGGACCGGGAGGCGGCAAATACCGGAGACAGGAATGCACCCAAATGGTTGCTGCCATGCAGGGACGCGGGTATACCCACCCAGCCACCCGCAATGGCAAGCAAAGCCAGCAGGATGAGCGGAACCGTCATGGCAGGAGGCCCCTCATGGAGGTGATGCGCCTGTTCGCTGGTTCCGCGGAAGCTACCATGAAAGGTCATGAAAAACAACCTGAACATATAAAAAGCAGTCAGCAGTGCGCCTCCAAGCCCAATAAGGTACAGGAGGGGATTTTGGGAAAAAGCATGTCCCAGAATCTCATCTTTGGAAAAGAAGCCGGACAGGGGTGGAATTCCCGAGATGGCGAGGCAGGCGATCAGGAAGGTCCAGTAGGTGATGGGCAACTTCGATCGGAGACCCCCCATTTTCCGGATATCCTGCTCCCCGCCCATTGCATGGATCACCACGCCGGCGCCCAGAAAGAGCAAAGCTTTAAAGAATGCATGGGTCATCACATGGAAAACCGCCCCGCTATAGTTCCCCACTCCCAGGCCGAGGAACATATATCCCAGCTGGCTCACCGTGGAATAAGCAAGCACTTTTTTGATATCATATTGCTTCAGGGCAATGGATGCCGCAAATACCGCCGTAGCCAGACCGATCACGGCTACAATATGCTGGCTAAAAGGCGCCAGGGTATACAGGATATTGCTGCGGGCGATCATGTAGATACCCGCAGTGACCATAGTGGCTGCATGGATCAGTGCGGAAACCGGGGTGGGGCCGGCCATAGCATCCGGCAGCCAGGTATATAGGGGGATCTGGGCACTCTTACCCGTGGCGCCAATAAATAGCAGCAGGGTGATCGCGATGATCACGCCATGATTCATGCCCAGGGTAGAAGCCTGACTGAAGACGGCACTGAAGCTGAAGCTCCTAAACCTGGAAAACATCAGGAAAAGCCCGATAAGGAACCCAAGGTCCCCGATCCGGTTCATGATGAATGCTTTTTTGGCTGCCTGGTTATATGCATCCCGGTCAAACCAGAATCCAATCAGCAGATAAGAGCAGAGCCCTACCCCTTCCCAACCGATGAACAGGATGACATAGTTTGCCCCCAGCACCAGCAGGAGCATGAAAAAGACGAACAAATTGAGGTAGGAAAAATACCTGGCGAACCCTTCATCAGCCTTCATGTAGGCAATGGAGTAAATATGGATCAACAGTCCCACGCCGGTAATGATGAGCAGAAAAATGACAGTCAGCTGGTCCACCTGGAAATCCACTGGCACCCGGAGCCTTCCTACGGAGAAAAAATCGAACAGGTGGACCTGCTGCACGGTAAAGCCTGTGGTATCCACCGCCATAAAAATCATCACACTGAGTATAAAGGCGGCAAAAACGGCACCGCAGGCAATAAGTCCTGTAAATTTTTTGGATAATGACTTGCCGGCAATACCATTGAGGAGGAAACCGGCCAGCGGAAATAGCGGTATCAGCCAGACATATTGAATCATCATACTCAAGCGCTGCCCCCGAAGGGAATTTAATGATAGAATCAGTGTTTCAACCGGTTCATGTTACTCACGTCCACCGAATGGGTATGGCGGTACATCATCACAATTATAGCCAGCCCCACGGACACCTCAGCCGCTGCCACTACCATCACAAAAAATACAAAGACCTGGGCCGAGGGGTCCTGATGAAATTTGGAAAAAGCCACCAGCATAAGATTCACGGCATTGAGCATGAGCTCTACACTCATGAATATGATGATGGCATTGCGGCGGATCAGTACGCCCGTCACCCCCACACAGAACAGGGCCAGACTGAGAAAAATATAATCATTGATAGGCATGACCTTAATTTTTTTTGCCGATCACCACAGCACCCACCATGGCGCTGAGGAACAACACACTGCTTACTTCGAATGGCACAATAAACTGGTGGAACAAGGTCCGGCCCAGGTTACCGATGAGCCCGATATCCGTGGAACCCGGGGAAATCAGGGCTATATCCGCTTTCTTAAGGGCTGCCAGGACGACCAGCAGCAATATCCCTCCGGAGATCACCCCGGCAAATTTAACCAGCTGGCTCTTGGGGACCTCGGCATCTTCATTGAGGTTCATGAGCATGATCACAAACAGGAACAGGACCATGATGGCCCCGGCATATACAATAATATGGACAATAGCCAGGAACTGGGCATTCAACAATAGGTAATGTCCGGCAATACCAAAGAAAGTCATGATCAGGAATAGCACGCTGTTGACCGGTTTGCGGCTGGTGATCACCCCTACTGCACAAAACAGCACGATGAAAGACAGGATCCAGAAAATGGTTTCCTGCATCGTCATGTTCCGGAGGTTTTGACGGGAACTGCCGGGAAAGGGATCAGCAGGTCTTCCTTGGTGTAAATAAAATCATCCCTTTCATGATTAGCAGGGGCAAAAGTCTCTGTCAGGTAAATGGCGTCTTTCGGACAGGCTTCCTCGCAGAACCCGCAGAAAATACAGCGGAGCATATTGATTTCATACCTGGCCGCATATTTTTCTTCCCGGTAGAGATGTTCCTCCCCCGGTTTTCTTTCCGCGGCTTCCATCGTGATGGCTTCAGCCGGGCAGGCTACTGCACAAAGGCCGCAGGCGGTGCATCGCTCCCTGCCCTCCTCATCCCGGTTGAGGATCTGCAATCCCCGGAATACGGGGCTGAATGGCCGTTTCTGCTCCGGATAGCTGATCGTTGCTTTCTTTTTGAAAATATGGCTGAAGGTGATGGCCATACCTTTGAAAATCCCCGGCAGGTACATCTTTTCCCAAAAATTCAGGGGTCTTCTTTCCACCCACTTGGCCCGGTCTGTTAATGCTTTCATGTCTTAAAATTTTTTGTGATCACATCGACTATGATCATTATTTTCCTTTATTCCGGTCCATTTTCCCGATCCTGGGCCGATGAAGGCTGGGATATCACCAGGAAGCTCAGTGGGCTGCCCGACCTGTTCCGGATATCGTGCATCAGCCCTGCTGCCACATGAATCCCTTCTCCCTGGGACAATAAATATGGCTGTCCTTCCAGGCGGAACTCCCCTTGTCCCTGCAGGATATAAAAAAACTGCTGGGCTTCCCGGTGCCTATGCATGCGCTCTGCCGTTCCCGGTGGCATACTCTCCTGCTTGACGACCAGTCCTTCGGTCTCCAGCAGGGGCCATCCCTCACAATGATTCCCCCATAGGTAACGGGGCGCCTGATATATACTGGTCTTCATTTCAGCTAATGATGCAAGGCCAGGACCACTCCGCCGGTGATCAGCATGTTGGCCAGGGCCAGCGGGATCAGCATCTTCCAGCCCAGCTTCATGAGCTGGTCATACCGGAACCTCGGTATCGTCCACCGCACCCACATGAAAAAGAACAAAAAGAAACCGATCTTGACAAACAGCACGATGACCCCCAGGATCGTGATCCAGTTATGGCTGAGTCCCAGGTGGTCCATGAACGGGAAATTATAACCCCCGAAAAACAGGGTGGCCATTACAGCCGAACTGATGAACATGTTGACGTATTCAGAAAAGAGGTAGAAACCGAGTTTCATGGAAGAATATTCCGTATGAAATCCATTGATCAGCTCGGATTCACATTCTGCCAGATCGAAGGGTGTCCGGTTGCATTCCGCAAAGGCACAGACCAGGAAGATCAGAAAACCCAGGGGCTGCCTGAATACATTCCAGGTGAAATACCCGTTTTTCCAGAACCCATGCTGCTGCCGGACAATCTCATTGAGGCTAAGGGTCCCGGTAAGCATCAGCAGCCCGATCAGGGCCAGTCCCATGGCCAGCTCATAGGAAATGATCTGGGATGCCGCCCGGATGGCCCCCAGCCTGGAATATTTATTGTTGGATGCCCAGCCGCCGATCATGATGCCATATACCCCCAGGCTGACCACCCCGAAGATATACAGGATGCCGATATTGACATCGGCAACCTGAAGTGGCATGAGATGACCCCCAATCCTCAAGGTTCCTCCCCAGGGCACCACAGCCCCCGTCATGCATGCAGTCAGCATGGCCAGGGAAGGCCCGAGGATGAACAACATCCCGTTAGCCTCTGTCGGGATGATCTCTTCCTTGAAGAACAGCTTCGCCCCGTCGGCCAGGGGTTGAAGCAGGCCGAAAGGGCCGGCCCTGTTCGGCCCTAACCGATCCTGAATGATGGCTGCCACCTTGCGTTCCGCATAGGTGGAATACATAGCCACCAGCAGGGAAATCCCCAGCACAATGGAAATCAGGATGAATTTTTCCAGTAAAAATACCGTGCCTCCCGGATTGATCATATGGGTATCCTGTTATCGGTTTTCCATGATATTTCCCGGCTCCCCCCCGTTAAAGGTATCCGATGTGGCGGGTCCCTTCACCTGGCTCAGGTCAATACCAGGCTGGTTTACTCCGCTTACCTGGTGTATGTCCATGAGCAACCTGGGCTGACGGCCACTCAATAGCAGGGGCAGGGGGTCATCCGGGATCACTTCGTTCAGGTACTTACCCTGGGTGATCACACTGCCCCTGCTGATCTTGCGGGGTCCTTCGATAACCCAGTCCCCGGCTTCCTTCAGGTCAAACCGGCACCGGTTACAGATAAAATGCTCTACCTCCCCATATTGGTCCTTGCGGGCAGTAACCCGGAATATTTCCTTTCCCCGCATCCAAAGCACCACCTTGCCGGAACATTTCGGATGCTCGCATTCGCGGTGGGCATCCATGGACTGCAGGAACCAAACCCGGTTTTTGAACCGGAAGGTCTTATCCGTCAGGGCGCCTACCGGGCAAACATCGATCATATTTCCGGAAAAATCATTATCAATGGCCTGGTGAATATAGGTACTGATCTCTGAACGGTCTCCCCGGTCCAATATCCCGTGGACCCGGTTATCCGTGATCTGGTCGGCCGTATATACGCACCGGTAACAAAGTATGCAACGGGTCATGTGGAGCTGGATCTTGTCCCCGATATCGATCTTGTCAAAGGTCCTTCGGTCAAATGCATACCGGGTAGATTCCAGGCCATGCTCATAGGAGAGGTTCTGCAGGTCGCATTCCCCCGCCTGGTCGCAGATCGGGCAATCCAGCGGGTGGTTGATCAGCAGCATTTCCACAATGATCTTCCTGGCTTGCAGGACTTCAGGAGATATGAGGTTCTCCACGACCATACCATCCATCACATTGGTCCTGCAGGATGCCACCAGTTTGGGCATGGGACGAGGGTCCTTGGCCGAACCCTGGGCCACCCTGACCAGGCAGGTCCTGCATTTGCCCCCGCTGTCCTTCAGGGAGGTATAGTAGCACATGGCCGGTGGCACCCCTTTGCCCCCGATGCGGCGCGCCGCATTCAGGATCGTGGTGCCTGGCTCCACGTCCACTTCGACATGATCGATGGTGACCCTGAACAGTTGTTTGTCCTCTGCCATACCCTATCTTTTTGACTCGGCGATAAACCGTTTGCTTTGTTCCTGCTTTTTGGCTATCCGGCAGGGATACCCGCCTTTACCGGCAGGGGATCCGCATAATGGGCCAACCCATAATTGCGCTTCAGGCAATCCTGGGGATGCAGGACATGCCATTCAAATTCATCCCTGAAATGCCGGATAGCTGCGGCCACCGGCCAGGCAGCCGCATCCCCGAGCGGACAGATGGTGTTCCCTTCAATACCCCGCTGAACGTCCCAGAGCAAATCAATATCACTTATTTTACCCCGGCCATTTTCCATGTGATGCAGCAGTTTCTCCAGCCAGCCGGTCCCTTCCCGGCAAGGACTGCATTGACCGCAGCTTTCGTGATGGTAAAACCGGGCCAGGGTCCAGGTATGCCTGACGATGCACTGATCCTCGTCGAGCACGATAAATCCGCCAGATCCCATCATGGACCCCGTCTCAAAGCCCCCCTCAGCCAGGCTTTCATAGGTCATCAGCCGGTTTTCTCCTTTGGCTGTCTTCAGCAGCAGGTTGGCCGGGACCACCGGAACGGAAGATCCTCCGGGAATGCAGGCCTTCAACCGCCGGCCGCCTTTTATGCCCCCGCAGTATTCCCCGGAATATAAAAACTCTTCCACGGTAATCCCCATCTCGATCTCATATACCCCGGGACGGTTGATATTCCCGCAGGCTGAGATCAGTTTGGTCCCCGTGGATTTGCCGACCCCGATACCGGCATATTGCTTTCCGCCCATCTGCAGGATGGGGACTATGGCAGCCAGGGTTTCTACATTGTTGACCACGGTAGGGCTGTCCCAGAGTCCTTTCACGGCCGGAAATGGCGGTTTGATCCTGGGGTTCCCCCTTTTGCCCTCCAGGGATTCCAGCAAGGCCGTCTCCTCTCCGCATATATAGGCCCCTGCTCCCCGGTGCATATAGATCCGGCAGTTAAATCCGCTGCCCTGGATATTGTTTCCCAGCCAGCCATGCTGCTGGGCTTCATCAATAGCCTGTTGAAGGATGTCCACGATCCAGCTGTATTCACCCCGGATATAAATATAAGTTCTTTCCGAACCCAGCGCGTAGCTGGAGATGACCAGCCCTTCAATCAGCAGGTGGGGAAGGAATTCCATCAGGTACCGGTCCTTGAAAGTACCTGGTTCAGATTCATCTGCATTACAAACCAGGTAGCGAGCCATTCCGGGTGGTTTGGCCAGGAAGCTCCATTTCATTCCAGTCGGGAATCCTGCCCCGCCCCTTCCCCGGAGCCCGGAAGTTTTCACTTCTTCCACGATAGCTTCCGGAGTCATCTTAAGGGCTTTCTCCAGGGCCGTATATCCTCCCTCCCTGCGATAGGTATCATAAAACCGGATCCCCTCCAGGCCAGCCTTTTCCAGTAGTAATTTCCTGCCCATATCGGTACTCCCGGGAGTTTTTAAACCCGGGATAAAAATAATCAGTTTAACGTACCGGCCTTTTTCCGGCACTCCCCAATGATCTCATCCACGCGTTCCTCTGTGAGGTGTTCCTGGTAAATGGGTCCCAGCTGCATCATGGGGGCATATCCGCAGGCACCCAGGCATTCCACTGTTTTCAGGGTGAATAAGCCATCCGGAGTGGTTTCCCCTGTCTTAATTCCCAGTTTTTCACCGATATAGCTGATGATCCGATCCGAACCGCTGAGCATACAGGGTCCGGTCTGACAGACCTCAAAAACAAATCGCCCCAGCGGCTTGAGGTGACATAGCGAATAAAAGGTAGCCACCTCATACACTTCAATGGGTTCCAGCTTTAACAGGGAAGCTACATAATCCAGCGTCTCCACGCTGAGCCATCCTCCCGCTTCCTGCTGGGCCAGGTGCAGCACGGGAAGCAAAGCGCTTTTTTGCTTTCCCTCCGGGTATGCCGCAATAAAGCGGTCCACCTGATCAAGTTTTTCCCTGGATAAACTATTCATCCTTCACGTTAAGTTTTACTCATGCATCCATCTCTCCGGCAATCAGGTTCAGGCTGCTCATGCAAATGACTGCATCGCTCAGCAGCGCCCCATGGATTAATTCCGGATAGGCCTGATAATAGATGAAGCAGGGCCGCCGGAAATGCAGCCGGTAGGGTGTTCTACCCCCGTCGCTGATCAGGTAATATCCCAGTTCCCCATTGGCTCCTTCCACACAATGGTATACTTCCCCTGCAGGAGCGTCTATCTCCCCCATCACGATTTTAAAATGATAGATCAGGGCTTCCATCTTGGTGTACACATCCTCTTTGGGAGCCAGGTAATAGGCCGGTGCATCCGCATGAAATACTTCCGGAGGTTCCTTTTCCATCTTCTCCCTGGCCTGCCGGATCATGCTGAGGCTTTGCCAGATTTCCTCATTACGGACCAGGAACCGGTCATAACAGTCCCCGGTCTTACCCACGGGGATCTGGAAATCCAGCTCTCCATAGGCACAATAGGGTTCCGCTACCCGGACATCATAATCCACTCCGGCTGCCCGTAGATTGGGACCGGTGAATGAATAGTTCAGGGCCCGCTCTGCACTGATGGCACCAACACCGATGGTCCGGTCCATGAAAATCCGGTTATGGGTAAACAGGTTTTCAAATTCCTGCTGCACGCCCGGATATTCTTTCTGGAAGCGGTCCAGTTTGCTGAACACCTTATCATTGAAATTGCGTTCGAATCCGCCGATCCGGCCAATATTGGTGGTCAGCCGGGATCCGCAGATTTCCTCATAGATTTCATAGATCAGTTCCCGGTACTGCATCACATAAAGGAATCCCGTATAGGCACCCGAATCCACCCCCACCACGGAATTGCAGATGAGGTGATCAGAGATGCGGGCCAGTTCCATGATGATCACCCGCATGTAATCCACCCGCCTGGGCACTTTAAGGCCAAGCAATTTCTCCATCGTCAGGTGCCAGCCGATGTTGTTGATGGGGGATGAACAATAGTTCAGCCTGTCGGTAATGGGAGTGATCTGGTAGTAAGGCCGGCGTTCGGAAAGTTTTTCGAAGGCGCGGTGTATATAGCCAATGGTCGAAGTGGCCCCTACAATACGCTCTCCGTCCATCTCCAGTACATTCTGAAAGACGCCGTGGGTGGCCGGATGAGTAGGGCCCAGGTTGAGCGTGGTGGTCTCCTTCTGGAGACTGTCCTGCTTCAATCTGATATGGTGTTCTTCCATGTATGGCCCCGCAGGGAACTTTAATCTTTTAACCGGTTAACTTCTTCCAAACATCTCATCATCCTTGTCTGTCCTGCCCTGGTCTTCGAGGGGATACTGCTTTCTCATCGGGAAATAATCCATTTCATCCACATTGAGGATGCGCACCAAATTGGGGTGGCCCACGAAATTGATCCCGAAAAAATCGTAGGTTTCCCGCTCCATCCAGTTGGCCGCCGCAAATATTTTTGTTGCGGTGAAGATATCCGGTTTCCCAATTCCTGTATACACTTTAAACCGGATCCGGATGTTGTCCACCAGGTTATGCAGCAGATAGACGACCGCCAGTTCTGCGTCCTGCTTACCCGGATAATGCACAGCGGTCAGATCGGTCAGGAATCTGAATTTCAGCCCTTCATCCTCATAAAGGAACTGGATGATCTTCAGGTTCATCACTGCCGGTGCACTGAATCCAAGCAATCCGAATGGCTCTTCAAAGCCGGTGACCTGGTCCGGAAATTTATCGGTCAGCCGCTGTTGGATATATGCATTGTTCAGGCCCATGCTTAGCATCCTGGAATATGGTCCGTGAAAAAAATCATATTGTCTTTTAGCCAATGCCGTATCCAGCCAATAATTCCTTATAGCGCTCAGATCCCCTTCGGCGCAGGCTTTCCTTTTCCACGAGATCCTGGATCTTCATGAACCCATCCAGGATAGCTTCTGGCCGGGGCGGACAGCCCGGGACATACACATCTACCGGTATGATCTGGTCTACCCCCTGCAACACGGAATAAGTATCGAAAATACCCCCGCTGGATGCACAAGCACCCACGGAGATCACCCACCGGGGTTCAGCCATCTGCAAATAAACCTCCCGGAGCACAGGACCCATTTTTTTAGCAATGGTGCCGATCACCATCAACAGGTCGCACTGCCTGGGAGAGAATCCCACGCGTTCAGAACCGAAGCGGGCCAGATCATAATGCGAACCCATCAGGGCCATGAATTCGATGCCACAGCAGGAGGTGGCAAAAGGAAGCGGCCAGATGGAATTTTTCCTGGCCAGCCCGATCACTTTGTTCAGGGAGGTCGCAAAAAAACCCTCCCCTGAATACCCTTCAGGCATATTCCCCACTTTCACCTTCGTGTTAAATTGAACAGGTCTTCCCATATCCAGAAAATAATTTGTCATGCCTTTCCCCGGGAATCAGCCGGAACCGGCATCAGTCTTCCCATTTAAGCGCCCCTTTTTTAATGATATAATAAAATCCAGCCAGGAACAAGGCTACAAAAAGCACCATTTCCCAAAAGCCTGGCCAGCCCAGTACCCGGAAATTCACCGCATAGGGATAAAAGAAAATCACCTCCACATCAAAAAGGACAAACAGGATCGCGGTAAGAAAATAACTGACGGAAACCGGCTGACGGGCATTCCCCTGCTGGGAGATCCCGCATTCAAAGTTTTCCAGCTTATCCGCATTCTTTCTCCGGGGTCCCAGCAAATGGGTTGCGGCCATCACTGCAGCTACGAAAAGGGTAGCCATAGCCAGCTGCAGCATAATGGGCAAATAACTGGATGGAGTCGAACCTGCTGAGAGAATATATCCATGCAAAAACATCTTGTTGTCCTACCTTTTGAGATAAGGCACAAAAGTACATCAACTTGAACAAACTTCAAGCGGAAATCAGTTATTCCAATTAGCTTTATTCACCCTTGAATTATAAAGCTAAATCATGCAAACAAAAAATACCATTACCTAAAACAGGCAGCGAATACCCGGTTCTTTTGTTCGGCGGGAAAAGATCATTTTATGTCCAATGATACCGGTGCATCGGCGTAAACAACCCAGGGAAAATATCCCCTTCAAAGGGAAACTTACCACAATGGAAATGATTATTTTATGATCCCGCGGGAATGCCCTAAATAAAAAAATCCATTATTCACCTGCTACTGACGAGGGTGTACTACTAGGATTTATCATAATTTTTCCTTTATTTACACAGTAATTATTCACCATGGGCAATCGGGGATTACCTCATCTGCCTTATCCATGGTTATCCTTTTATTTATCAAAAATCAATAATGGAAATCAACAGGTCTGCGGTACAAAAAATACTTTATTTTCCCCTCACCAGGATAATACTTGGCCTGGCTTGTTGTCTCTCGATAGCCATATTAGGGCAGCAGGGAATGATGGATTTACTCCATCACACCGCATTAAACGGAACTTTCACGGACCTGATCGGGGATACCCTGGTAGCCGTGCTGGTATGGGTTATTTACAGGACCTTATTTAAAATTTATGAAAAAAGAAAAATTACGGAATTATCTGCTCACTCCCTGTTCAGAAACCTCATTGCAGGAATATTCATTGGCACCTTAATACAATCGCTGGTTATTTATGTCATGTATGTAAAAAATGATTTTTATGTTATTTCAGTTAACCGGTTTATGGATGTGTTACCCCATATGGTGTCGATATTTATGAACGCTGTTACCGTGGAAATACTCCTGGTGGGGATTATTTTCCGGATTATGGAAGAAAATCTGGGTAGCTACCTTTCCTTAATCCTGCTTGCCTTGATTTTTGGGGTGATCCATTCGACCATTCCCCAGGGATCTGTGGTAAGCGCTGTGGGGATCGCCCTTCATGGGGGGATACTGATCGGCGCGGCATATATGTACAGCAGAAACTTATGGTTTCCCATTGCTTTACATTTTGCCTGGGATTTCACTCAGGCAGGAATTTTTGGAGCAGCCATATCCGGGTATACCTTGAAACATACCGTACTGACCACAAGAATAACCGGATCCCCATACATTACCGGTGGCTATTTTGGTCCCCAGGGATCTGTACAGTCTGCCTTGTTTTGCCTGATCACCGCAATAATATTACTGGGTTTATGTCATAGACGGCATCAGATCAGAAAACCCTTTTGGCATTTATCCCGGTCTGGGCAAGTAAATAGCGGGGCTGCTAACCACCTGGG
>Ga0307373_10008240_pt1 | contig 15950 bp, 9 predicted proteins | sample OX2MG_FD_202534 | JGI IMG/M metagenome (GOLD analysis project Ga0307373, IMG submission 202534) | Soil microbial communities from Risofladan, Vaasa, Finland - OX-2 | ecosystem: Environmental > Terrestrial > Soil > Coastal area > Acid sulfate soil | place: Finland: Risofladan, Vaasa | collected... | reverse complement strand
AGCGTCGGCCAGTTCCGCATCCTCGAAGTCGGAGGGCCGGATCCCGAGGATGAACTCGCGGCCGAAGTAGTCGTCCAGCCCGGGCCGCGCGGTGAGCAGGGACGGGGGGATGGCCAGCCGGTACCCGGCGAAGGTGACGGCGGGGCCGTCGTCGCGGACCAGGGTGGCGGTGGCGAAGTTCATCGCGGGAGATCCGATGAAACCGGCCACGAACAGATTGACCGGCGAGTTGTACAGCGTCTGCGGGCTGTCGACCTGCTGCAGCTTGCCGTCGCGCAGCACGCAGACCCGCTGCCCGAGGGTCATGGCCTCGACCTGGTCGTGAGTCACGTAGACCGTCGTCACGCCCAGCCGCTCGTGCAGCTGGGACAGCGACGCCCGCATCGAGACGCGGAGCTTGGCGTCGAGGTTCGACAACGGCTCGTCCATCAGGAACGCCTGCGGCTCCCGGACGATCGCGCGGCCCATCGCGACGCGCTGGCGCTGGCCGCCCGACAGCGCGGCGGGCTTGCGCTTGAGGTACTCCTCCAGGCCCAGCATCCGGGCTACCTCGGTGACCCGGCGCTTGATCTCGTCCTTGGGGGTCTTGCGCTGCTCCAGGCCGAAGGCGAGGTTCTGCTCCACGGTCATGTGCGGATAGAGCGCGTAGTTCTGGAAGACCATGGCGATGTCACGATCCTTGGGCGGCAGGTCGTTCACGACCCGGCTGCCGATGGTGATCGTGCCGGACGTGATCTCCTCCAGCCCGGCGATGGATCGCAGGGCGGTCGACTTGCCGCAGCCAGACGGGCCGACAAGCACCATGAACTCGCCATCGGTGATGTCCAGGCTCAGGCCGTCGATCCCTTTGGCCCCGCCCGGATAGACCTTGTCCACCTGGTCAAGCACGATCTGCGCCACTGACGTCTCCCAGTTCGGCTGGCTTCCCGGCCCGCGATGGCCGTTGTGGCGAGAATACCGGGGGGATGCTCATTTGTGACAGATCGGCGACCTTAGCGTTACACAGGTGTGAGCCACGAGACCTGGCCGTTACCTGCGCCGTCAGCTGCGCTCGCGGCAGGCGCTACGGTTTCCGGGTGGAGGAGACTAACCGGAAGATCGTCTGGCTGCTGGCGCGAGATGGCCGGATGAGCTTTACCGAGCTGGCCCGGCAGACCGGGCTGTCGGTGTCGGCCGCCCAGCAGCGAGTCCGCCGCCTGGAGGAGCGCGGCCTGATCAGCGGCTACGCCGCACTGATCAAGGCGGACGAGGCAGGACTGCCGCTGACCGCCTTCATCTCGATCAGGCCCTTCGATGCCGCCGCGCCCGATGACGCGCCCGAGCGGCTGGCGCACCTGGCGGCCATCGAGGCCTGCTATAGCGTCGCGGGGGAGGAGAACTACATCCTCAAGGTCCGGGTCGCCTCGCCGGCCGCCCTGGAGAACCTGCTGCAGGAGATCCGCACCGCCGCCGGGGTGTCGACGCGCACCACGATCGTGCTCAGCACGCCCTACGAGAACCGGCCGCCCGACCTGTGACCGCCGACCTGTGACCGCCGACGTCAGCAGTCGATGGCGAGCAGCTTGAGCGGCGGGCTTTCCGCCAGGTCGATGCTGGCGGGCACGATCGCCGCCGTGGCCTGATGCGTGACGGCCATCGCCGCCAGCTCGCACGCCTGGGCAGACACCACGGTCGAGCCGCGCATCAGCGCATGATCGACCAGGGCGGTGTAGGCCCGCCCGTCGCCGGCCGGCGGTGCGGCCAGGACGACATCCCGCTCGGTGATCCCGGCGTCGGCGCACAGCCTGACCAGCTCGGCCGCCATGTCCAGGTGCGTGATGCCGGCCTGGCCGAGGGTTCCGTCCGCGCGCCGCACATACGGCAGCAGGGCGAGGTCGTGACTCCGGGCGGCGGTCGGGCGCAGGGAGCCGAGCCCGAGCAGCGAGGCGAACGGCATCGCGCCGGCGGCCTCTCCGAAGGAGATCACCTGGCGTACCCAGGACCTGTCGGCGGCCGCCAGCCCGGCCGCCGCCAGCGCCTGCGAGGTGATGAGCACGCGGGCCCCGCAGTCGGCGAGCTGCCCGGCGATCTCCGGGACCGGCAGCTCGCCGGAGACCGGTGAGGGCACGGCGCCGGCGGCCCGGATCGCATGGCAGGCGAGTATGTAGCAAGCCGCGTCGGCCACGTACACGCCGACCACGTCCCGCGGCCGGACCCCGCGCCAGGCCAGGCCCGCCGCCGCGCGCTGCAGCGTGACCGCGAGCTCGGGGTAGGAACACGGGGAACCACCGCAGCCGCCCACCAGCGCCACGTGCGAGCCGCGAGCCGCGGCGCTCGCCAGCAGGCGCTGGGTGACTGTCGTCTCCCCGACCGATGCTTCCGCGGTCGTCATGGCCTTCCGCAACCTTCCCGCCGCCATACACGCGGCGCGCCGTTCAGGGGCGCTGTCTCGTCAGGGGCGCTGTCTCGTCAGGGGCGCTGTCTCGCCGGTGCCGCTGTCTCGTGCTGCTGTCGTGTCGCTCCCGTGATTGTGGTGGCGGCCCGTGTGCATAACGTTACGCATACGGTGCCGCCGCCGCATCGTCAGGAATATGTAGCCGGGTATGTACATCAGGCGACCGGACTGGCCGGACCTACTGGACCTGCTGGCCCTGCTGGACCTACTGGCCCGGCTGACCAGGCTCCGCTGCGGGCGATGCGCCGGTGCGGCCCCGACCAGGCCGGCCACCCCCCTCCTGGTGGCCGGACGCGCCGGGGCCGCACCGCGCCTCGTTTACGAAGTTAGGCCGCGCGGCTGCGCGGCACATGCGCCGAATGAGCCATTCCGATGTGCAGCTCGGGCGTCGGAGCAGGTCACGGCCGTGTGTACATGATCAGGCCCGAGGCGTAGCCGCGGTGGAGCTGGCCGCGCGGCTCAGGCGCGGTTGCCCAGCTCGCGCTCGGCCGCCCACGCCGCCACCTGGGCCCTGGAGCTGAAGCCCAGCTTGCCGAAGATGTTGGCCACGTGCCGTGCCGCGGTGGCCGGGCTGATGGTGAGCTCGGCGGCGATGCCGCGGTTGGACAGGCCGCGCGCGACCAGCCCGGCGATTTCCAGCTCGCGGACGGTCAGCACGGTCGGCATGCCATCGCCGACGAGGGCATCCCCGTGCCTGGCCGGGGCCTGGCCGGGCTGGGCGTTCCCGGCGCTCGGAGTGGCCGGGGCGCTCGGGGTGCTCTCGTCGGTCGCGCCCGGCGCGCCGCCAGGACCGCCGCGGCGGGAACGCAACGCGAAGGCGACCGCCTCATGCGCCGTCAGCTGCTCGCCCTCGACAACCAGGGCGGCGACGGCCGCCGCCCCCAGCCGCCGCCGCGCCGCCTCCAGGAGCGAGCCCGCGCGGCGCAGGGCGCCCGGCGATGCGGCCTGGCCGAGGGCGGAGCGCAGCGCGGATCCCGCGCTCGCGAGCTTGGCCGCCGCGGCCAGGTCGTCCCGGAGGACGGCGAGGGCCGCGAATGCCTCGATTCCGCGGGCGATGGACAGCCGCTGGCCGGTAGCCAGGCTCAGCTGGATGCTCTCGCTCAGGCTCGCGGCGGCAGCCTCCAGCTCTAGCTGGGACAGCGCTACCCAGCCGATCCCGGCCAGGCACCTGGCCATCTCCGGCCTGGCGTCGATCTGCCGGTACAGCGCGAGGGCGGAGCGGAAGTGCGCCAGCGCGGCGGCGTTGTCGCCACGCTGGCGGGCCAGGGCGCCGAACCCGTACAGCGTCTGCGCCACGCCCCAGCCGTTGTTGTCCCGCAGCGTTTCCAGGGCCGCCTCGAAGGTCTGCTGCGCGTCGCCCAGCCTGGTCAGGCGGGCCAGGACCGACGCCTTCCTGGCCAGGGCCAGTCCTTCCTGCCAGCAGTCCCCGGCCTTGCGGGCAGCCTCGACCGCCGCGTTGACACTGTCCAGGGCCTCGTCGGCGTGGCCAGCCTGCAGCTCGACCAGGGAAAGGATGCGCAGGGCGCTCGCCTCGCCGGGCTCGGCGGCCGACTGGAAGAGGTCCAGGCTGGCCCGAGCGCGCTCGCCGGCGGTCGGATAGTCCTGCTGCTCCAGGGCAAGCTCGGCGCGGTGGACCAGGGCGCGCGCCCGGATGTCGGACGATGTCGGGGCGGCCAGCGCGAGGAACCTGTCGAACCAGGCGATGCCCTCGGTCACGTCGCCGGAGGCCACCCACGCGCTGTGCAGCGCCAGGCACAGCCGCAGGCCTAGCTCCGCATCCTCGCGGCTCAGGCATTCCGACAGGGCATGGCGGAAATTGGGGCGCTCAATGTCCATCCGGTGGTACATCGCCACCCGGTCGGCCCAGGGCGGGTCGCCGCGCAGGAAGGCCTGCGCCACGATGCCTTCGCCCAGCCGCAGCAGGTAGTCGCGGTGCGCCGCCCGGACCGCCGGCTGCTCGCCGGAAGTAGCCAGCCGGTCGGCGGCGTACTCGCCGATCGTGTCGAGCAGCCGGTACCGGGTATCGCCGGCCAGTTCGCCGTCCAGGCTGACCAGCGACTTGTCGATCAGCGCGGCGAGCAGGTCGAGCACGTCGTCAGCCCGGATCTGCTTATCAGCGCAGACCTGCTCGGCCATCTCGAGGTTGCACCCGGAGAACACCGACAGCCGGCGCAGCAGCGCCTGCTCTGGCCCGGTGAGCAGCTCATAACTCCAGTCCACGGCCGCGCGCAGCGTCTGCTGGCGCATCGGCGCGGTGCGGTCCCCGGAAGCCAGTAGCTGGAACCGGTCGCCGAGCCGGTCGGCGACCTGGTCGACCGATAGCGCGCGGATTCGCGCGGCGGCCAGTTCGATGGCCAGCGGGATGCCATCCAGCATCCGGCACAGCCGCGCCACCGACTGCGCGTTCTCGGCGGTGAGCGCGAACCCCGGCCGCACCGCCGCGGCGCGGTCGGTGAACAGGCGCACGGCCTCGTGCCCGAGCATCTCCTGCGGGCTCAGCTGCTCCAGCGCCGCCGGCAGCTCAAGCGGCGGTACCCGCCAGACCGTCTCGCCGCGCACCCGCAGCGGCTCCCGGCTGGTCGCGACCACGCGGATGCCCCGGCAGCCGGCCAGCAGCCGCTGCACCAGCAGCGCGCACGCCTCGACCAGGTGCTCGCAGGTGTCGAGGATGAGCAGCAGGTCGCGCGAGCGCAGCGCGTCAGACAGCGTCTCGGTCAGCGACCGGCCGGGCTCCTCGCGGATACCCAGCGTGGTGGCCACCCGGCGGGCCACCAGGTCAGGATCGCGCAGGTCAGCCAGCTCTGCGAGCCAGGCGCCATCGGGGAAGTCCGGGGCCAGGCCCGCGCCGAGCCGGACCGCCAGCCGGGTCTTCCCGATGCCGCCGGGCCCGCAGAGCGTCAGCGCCCGGACGTCCGTGAGCAGCAGCGCGAGCTCCGCCAGGTCGCGCTCGCGCCCAACGAAGCTGTTGGGCTCGGCCGGCAGGTTCCCGGCGCTGAGTAGAATCTCGGTGGTCATCGTCCTTCTGGGATGGTTGACGCGGCCCTGTCCTATTGTCGCACCATCCGGGGTTTCCTGTCGGCTGTCCGCGGGGGTGAACCTTGGGTGACTCTTCTCGGGTTTGAGCGCTATAAGCAGCTATTGACCTGGGCTAATACGCACATCGCCGGGACTTAGTAACTGGCCGTGGTCTATCGTCACCTTGCGTGATGCAATTTGCCTGGCTAGATGCTGCGAGCGATGCCGGAAGACGTGCGGAGCGTGGTCCCGGGACAGCCCCCGAGACCGCCGCCGGGGAAGACGCGGCGGCATGACCTACGGGCTTCTCGCCGCGGCTGCCTGGGGCATCTCCACGATCGCGGCCGCCAGCGCCGCCAGGCGGATCGGCACCTATGCCGCCGTCCTCGTCAGCCAGGTGCTGGGCCTGGCGGTGCTCGTAGTGCTGGCGGCCCTGCTGCGTCCGTCGCTGGCCGCCGTCGGCGGCACCACGGCCGTCGGGCTGTCGGGTGCCGGCGTGCTGGGCCTGCTCGGCTGGCTGTGCTACTACCGCGCGCTGGAATGCGGGCCAGTCGGCCTGGTCAGCGCGATTGGCGCGACCTATGGCGGCGTGACGGCGCTGCTGGCGGTGGCCGTGCTCGGCGAGCGCATCGGCGGCATCGGCGGCGCCGGGGTCGTCCTGTCAGTGGCCGGGATCGCCATGGCCGCGGCCCGCACGCCCGCGGACGCTCCCGCCGCCGTCCCGGCCGCTGGCGGCGTCCCGGCTGCGGCCGGCGTGGTGACAGGCGCGGGCGGGATCCGCGGCTCGGCTGGGATCGCGGGGTCGGCCGTGCTCGCCCGCGGCATCCCGCGGCCCGGCATCCCGCTGGCCTTCGCGTCCGCGACCACCTACGGCGTCGGCGCGTTCCTCCTCGGTCGCTACTCCGCCGGCGCGGGCTGGCTGCCGTCCACGCTCGTGGCCTACGCCGCGTCGGTCACCGCGCTGCTCCTGGCGCTGCCTCTGCTGGGCAGGCCCAGGCCGCTCCGGGGCCAGGCCCCGGGCCTGATGTGGGCCGCCACGGCCGGGCTGACCGAGGTCGGGGCCCTGCTGGCGTTCTCGCGCGGCGGCCAGGTCGGCCAGGTCGCGGTGACCGCAGCCGTGTCCAGCCTCTACCCGGCCCTCGCCCTGGTCGCCGGCATCCTGATGTTCCGCGAGCGGCTCAGCGGCCGCCAGGTGGTCGGGGTGAGCTGCATAGCCGCCGGAGTGGTCATGCTCGGCCTGACCTGAGGCTAGCGCCTGATGAGGCTGGCACCCGGTCAGGAGATGATCACCTCGACCGGCTCGCTGTACCTGGCCCGGCCGAAGTACATGACCTTGGCGATCACCCACCATCGCTGGCCGCGCCGGGCGTCAGCCGGCACGGTGACGGGAAGGCGCAGCGTCGCGGCCCGCCCGGGCTCGGCGCAGAAGCCGGCGGCCCACCGCGGCACGCACGCCCAGCTGCCGGCGGGCGAGATGAGCTGGACCTCACCGCGGATGGCCGAGGCGGCGTGGTTGCTCACCACGATCTGGAGGTCCCCGGTCTCGCCGGGACTCAGGGTGAGCTCCGGGCCGGCCATCGTCAGGTCGACCTCGGCGCTGATCGCCCGCAGATTCGCCTCATGCTCGGCGACCAGCTCGGCTCGCGGCGGGTCTGCCGCCCGCCCGGCTCCGGCCGCCGCTCCCGCGCCGGCCGCCGCTCCGGTCACCACCAGCACCGCGTCCTCGATCACCTGGCCGACGTGGTCGCGGATCTGGGCGGCGACAAAATGGTGGCCGTCAGCTGCCCCCGGCAGCTGACGGACCGTCAGTTCCCAGCTGGCGTGCCCTCGGCCGGGCAGGTCGTAGCGGAGCGGGCCGGGTGGCTGCACGTCAAGACCGGGCGGGATGCTCAGCGAGATCTCGCCGGCGGCCGCGTCGGGGCCGCCGGCGACGGTCAGCCGCAGCTGTCCCGGCGCACCGGAACTCACGCCGAGGCGGGCGGGAGACAGATGCACCGCCACGGGCATATTGCCGGCCGGCGCCGGTCCCTTGCCATGCAGCCAGTACCGGGCATAGACCGGCTGGGCCGTCTCGGGCAGCGCCGTCTCGGGCAGCGCCGACTCGGGCAGCGCCGACTCGGGCAGCGCCGTCTCGGGCAGTGCCGACTCCGGGCTGTCGGCGACTAGGCCGGCCAGCCAGGGCGGGGTAGCCGGGGTGACGAAGATGGTGGCGACCCCGGCGGCGGGGACCGGTGTCACGGCGGCGCCCTCGGTCACCGGCAGCGGCTCGCCCGCGACGTCCTCGCACAGGCCCGCGGTCCGCGCGGCGGTCAGGCCGGTGAAGAGCCGGACCGCCGCCGGGGCTGACCCGCCGCCGGCATCTCGCAGCCGGACCGTCACGCCGTCGGCCGGCCGGGGCTGCGGGCCGGGCGCCAGCGGGTTGCCGCGTGGCTTGAGCGCGGCGAGGATCGCGGTCGGGGGCTCGACGCTGGCCAGGCTGGCCCGCGCGGGCAGCGGCCCGGCGTGCAGGTCCGTCGTGACCGTCAGCAGGCCCGCGTTGTAATCCTGCCCGGCGGCCGGAAAGCCGGCCTCGCGCCAGTCGCCGGGCCCGGCGGCCAGCGCGTACTCGAAAGTGTGGCTCCAGTGCTGCCAGGCGAAGCTGCTGCCATCGGGCGTGGCGCGCGCGGGGCCGTCGATCCAGACGCCGCTGGGCCAGGCGCTGCACGCGCGCATCAGGGCGATGGTCGCGACAGAGGCGGGCGTCACGAGGCTGCTCGGGGTACCACGGTTGAGCAGCGCGATCGAGTGCCCGGCCAGTGCGGTCGCGGGCCCGCCGGCGGGCTGGCCGGTGCCGGCCGCGCGGGGGACCGGCGCCGCCGCGACGGCCGACGGTGCCGACGGTGCCGACGGCACCTCGATGACCGAGTCGGCCAGGTCGTCGATCACCGCCTGGACCCCGGCCGCCAGCTCCGTGTCGCCGGCCCCGGCGATGATCAGCACCGGCAGGTCCGCGGGCCCGCGCACGTCGGCTCCGGGCCCGAAGGCGTCGGCGCGGCTCCTGGCCGCGGGCACCCAGACGCGTGCCGTCCCGGCGGCCTTCAGCTGCCCGGCCAGTTCCGCCGCCGGGCCTGGCCCAGCCGCCGCCAGGACGGCGGCGGTGAAGGCGTTGGCATCGGGCCCGCCGAGCGAGATCCGGAAGTCGGGCAGGTTGGAATCGATCTCGATGGCGCCGTACCGCGGCCCGTCGGGCCGAGAGCAGGTAGCCGTCACGCCCTGCCGGGCCAGCGCGACCAGCAGGGCCCGGACGACCGTCCGGCCGCTGGGCGCCGGCGAGGCGATCACCTCGGCGACCCCGATCGCCTGCAACTGCCGCTCGTCGCGGGAGCCGCCGGGGCCGGTGAGCGCGACCCGGGCGGTGGAGCCGACGCCAAACCACTCGTGCGCCGGGTTGTCGAGCGTGAACGAGTTGCCGGCGACATCGGCGTCGGCCGGCCCGAGTGGCCGGCCGATCACCGAGACGGCGGTCTGGAAGACCGGCAGGCCGCCCGGCACGTTCACGGGGAAGGCCACCCGCAGCAGCCGGTCCTGGCCAATCGAGCCGTCCACGTGGGTCCGGAACTCCACCCGGTCGGCGCCGTCCCACAGCAGCGTCTCCTGGGTCACCGCCAGCCCGCCCAGCCGCAGCCGGGAGACGAGCCGCTGGCCGAGCGGGCACCGCTGCGCGCGGACCTCGGCCGGCAGGCCGGCCGAGCCGGTGCCCGGCCCCTTGGGGGACAGCAGCCACGGGCCCTCGCCCCAGCGCGGGTGCTGGGCATACTCCTCCTGCAGGACGAGCTCGTTGCCGGGCCCGGTGAGCAGCTCGGCATCGGCGGCCCTGGAAAAGATCCTGGTCAGCGTGCCACCGCGGGCCGGGTCGGCCGCGATGGCGAAATCGGCGCTCGCTATCTCGGTGCCCGCGACGGGCTGCCAGCCCGCCGCCCGCTCCGCCGCCTGCGCCGCGTCCGCCGGGCCAGCCGTCGGCCAGGCCAGGTAGGTGCGATAGCCGACGGCCGGAACGTCGGCCGCCCGGAAGGCGATCGTCACGGCCGCCAGGGCGCCATCGCGATGGCGCCTGACCCCCTCGGCCAGGAAGGGAACGGGCGCGCCGGCATCGTCGCGCAGCTCGATCCAGGTGCCGCCGGGCTCGGCGGGCTCCAGCAGGGCCGTCGCGAGCCCTGACCTGGCGGCCGACAGGGTATTCACCACGACGACCGCGATGGCGCCGCTGGCCGGGCCGCCGCTGGCCGGGCCCGGAGTCGCGGCGCTGGCGGTATCGGCCAGGCCCGCGAGGTAGCCGGCCGCCTCGTCGCGGGCCTGGCTGCCGCGCTGCCACGCCTCCCGCCAGCCGGCCAGCAGGTCCAGGTAGACCTGGTCGCCCTCGGTGCCGGTGATCGCGTCGTGGTGCGCGCCGAAGACGAGCAGCCGCCACGCCCGGTCCAGGCTGGCCAGCGGGTAGCGGGCGCCGGCCAGCCAGGCGAGGGTCGCCAGCCGTTCCCCGTCCAGCAGCGCCGTCTCGGCCTGCCGCTGTGCCTGCTTGGTGTCGATGTAGGAGACGTCCTTGCCGGTGTAGACCGGGTTCATGTCCCGGGTCTGCGGCGTGATCCAGACGTCCCCGCGGGCGGCCTCGCCGCGCACGGCCGCGAAGAACTCGCTGGGCAGCGCCGTCACGAAGCGCGGCCACGCATACCGCGCGTTCCAGTCCCGGTGGATCGAGGTGGCCCAGCGCGAGGGGATGACGTGGTCGCCGCCGACGGGCAGCAGCACGTTGCGAGTGGCCGCGACGGGCGCCAGCTCGAGGAACTGCTGGTAGGCATCCCGCTGCGCGGTGGGGAGGTCGGCGGCGTGCTGCGTCCCCCAGCCGGCCGAGTAGTGATTGGCCATGTAGCTGGTGAGCAGTCCGCCGCCGTCCGGCGAGAGCCACTCGAACTCGGCGGGGAACTGCATCAGCCGGTTGTCGCCGGCGGTCCGGTTCGGCCCCCACTGGTGGAACGGCCCGCGGGCCCACGACGACTCGGTCATCCCGGCCGCGGCCATCAGCCCGGGGTAGGCGGGATCGAAGCCGAAGGCGTCGAGCATCCATGCGGCCGACGGATTGCCCTTCAGGACGCCGCGCTGGTAAGCCAGGCCGTAGACGGCGTTGCGGATGGTCGACTCGGCGCCGGTCAGGTTGGTGTTGGGCTCGTTATAGCTGCCGCCGACCAGCTCGATCCGGCCCGCCGCGATCAGGGCCAGCAGGTCTTCCCGGTCCTGCGGATGGGCGTCGAAATGCGGCTTGAGATAGTCGATCTCGGCCAGCACGAACTTGTAATCGGGATCGCGGCGGGCCTCGTCCAGGTGCAGCGCCACCAGCTCGAACGCGGTCCTGACCTCCGGCAGTTCGCCGTCCTCGCCGGGCAGCAGGAGCCGTGACTCCAGGAACTGGCCCTGCGTGCTCCACCACACGGGGTCGTAGTGGAAATGGCTGACCATCCACATCGTCCAGCCCGGCTCGGCGATGGTCACGTCGGCCGCCTGCTCGGCCCGCGCCGCCGAGTCTTCGGCGATGACCGTCACCCGGCGCGAGGTTCCGGCGCTGACCTCGGCGCTGACCTCGATGCCGACCTCGGCGATCTGCTCCCCGCCGGGCGGCGGGGCGGCCACGACGGACGGCTCCGGCGTGGCGATGCCCGGTCCGCCGATCTTGACCGTTACCGGTTCGCCGGGCCGCGTCGCGGTGTCGCCGACGAGCGTGACCTGCACCACCTGCCGGGGCCGGGCGGTGGGGCCGCGAAAGAGCATGGTCGAGGTGACAGCGCCGATCCGCATGCCTCATGTTCGCATGCGGGCCGCCGCGCGGCGGGTAGCCGGCCATGGCGCCGGCCTGCGCGCCGGGCCGCAATCGAGCTCAGCTGGCCCGGTCTGGATACCATCCAGTTAACAGGCTGGGAAAATATCGTCAGCCGGCACGCAGGGCGGGAGCGTGACTGCCGATGCCTGAGCCAGTGGTAACGCTCAGGGATGTCGCCCGGCGGGCCGGCGTGCACCCGGCGACCGCGTCCAGGGCGCTGAGCCCCGAGACCCGGCTGCTGGTCAGCGACGCGACCGCGCAGCGGGTGGTGGAGGCCGCCGCCACGCTCGGCTACCGGCCGAACGCAGTGGCCCGCAGCCTGCGCACCAGGCGCTCGCACACGATCGGCGTGCTGATCCCCGATCTCAACAACCCCCTGTTCCCGCCCATGGTGCGCGGCCTGGAAGACCGGCTCGCGACCGCCGGCTACGTGGCGCTGATCGGCAATACCGACGGCCGCCCCGATCGCGAGCAGCAGGTGTTCGAGCAGATGCGAGCCCGGAACGTCGACGGCTACGCGCTCGCGACGGCGCGCATGGAGAGCCCGGTGCTGGCGGAGGCCGCCCGCGATGGGCTCAACGTGGTCCTGATGAACCGCGTCGCGCAGGACTATGACTTCCCGGCGGTCTCGGTCGACAACGAGCGCGGCGCCAGGCTGGCCGTCGCGCACCTCGCCGGGCTCGGGCATGCCCGGATCGGCTACATCGCCGGGCCGCAGAGCCTGTCGACCGGGCTGAATCGCTATCGCGGCTTCCTGGCTGGCCTGACGGCGGCCGGCCTGGCGGTGCCGCCCGGCGGCGTCGCCTTCGCCGACGCGTTCACGATCGAGGAAGGGCAGCGCTGCGCCGGGGAGATCCTGGCGGCCAGCCCGCGCTGCACCGCCATCGCCGCCGGCAACGACATGCTGGCCGTCGGCTGTTACGCGGCCATCGAGGAGGCCGGGCTGGACTGCCCCGGCGACATCTCCGTCGTCGGCTTTAACGACATGCCCTTCATCGACCGGCTGCGGCCGCCCATGACCACGGTCGCCTTCCCGCACTACCAGCTCGGCACCGAGGCCGCCCGGATGCTGCTGGAGCGGCTGTCGGGCGAGGAGAAGCCAGCCAAGATCATGTACCTGGCGCCCGAGTTCGTCGTGCGGGGGTCCACGGCAGCGCCGGCGCCAGCCGGGCGACGCAGGTAAATGCCTGGCCCTGGGGTCTTGACAGCATGCTGCTCCTGAGTCCATTTTGGGGTCAGTAAACTTCACTGCAAACGATTGTGGCTCCGGATCCTGGCACTGCCGCCTGGTCGGGCGGTTACGGTGCGGGCCCGGCGGCTCGCGATCACTGGCACCGCGGGAAACGTAATCGGGGCGACATGGCTGATGAGCGAGGCGAGCTGCGGATCGGCTGGCTGGGCGCCGGACGGATGGGCTCGATGCTCATCCGCCGCCTGCTGGCCGCCGGCTGCGATGTGTCGGTCTACAACCGGACCAAGGCCAAGGCCGTGCCGCTGCAGGCGCACGGAGCCAAGATCGTCGACTCGGTGGCCGACCTGGCCGCGACCGATCTGGTCTTCGTCACCGTCGGCACGCCCAGGGACCTGATCGAGGCGATGACCGGACCGGGCGGGCTGGCCGCGGCGGAGCGGGCGCCGCGCGTCGTGGTGGACAGCTCGACGGTCTCGGTCGATGCCTCACGGGAGGTGCGGCAGGCGCTAGCTGCCCGCGGCACGCAACTGCTCGCGGCGCCGATCATGGGAAATCCCCGGGTGGCCGCCGCCGGGAAGCTCACGTTCGCGGTGTCCGGCCCACGCCAGGCCTTCGACGAGGCGCAGCCCTACCTGAGCCTGCTCGGCGCCGGCGCGACCTACGTCGGAGACGGCGAGACCGCCCGGATCGTGAAGCTGTGCCACAACCTGTTCCTCGGGGTCGTGGCCCAGTCCATGGCGGAGGTCACGGTGCTGGCGCAGCGCTCCGGGGTCAGCCGCCAGGCCTTCCTGGCCTGCCTGAACAACAGCGTGATGGGCTCGCAGTTCACCAGGTACAAGACGCCGGCGCTGGTGAACCTGGACTTCACGCCGACCTTCACGGGCGAGCTGCTGCGCAAGGACTTCGACCTGGGCCTGGCGGCGGCTCGCGAGCAGGAGGTGCCCATGCCGGTGGCGGGCCTGGTGCACCAGCTCGTGCAGAGCCTGGTCGGCCACGGTCATGGCGGCGACGATTTCGCCGCCCTGCTGCTGCTGGAGGCCCAGTCCGCCGGCCTCGAGCTCGAAAGTGAGAACGCCCCGGTGCTCGACGGCCTGGAGCCGGACAGCCCGACGGGAACCGATGACCCGCACTGATCGCATCCTTCTGGGGCAGGCCCGCGGACGCAGGCCGGCCACACCCGCACGTCCCTTGATGAAGCCCTTACCGCCAGCGGAAGGAGAGCCGGGATGATGTCACAGCACGCCCGGTTGATAGCTCTCGCCGCGGCCGCCGTCGTCGCCGCCGCGACGGTGGCCGGCTGCGGAAGCAGTTCTAGCTCAACGTCCAAGGCCGCCGGACCGATCGTGGTCGGCGCGTCACTGTCGCTCACTGGTGACTTCTCGGCCGACGGCCAGGCGTTCCAGCGCGGCTACCTGCTCTGGCAGCACGACGTCAACGCCGCGGGCGGCCTGCTCGGCCGCCAGGTCAAGCTGATCATCCTCAACGACGCGAGCAGCCCCACCCAGGTGGTAAGCAACTACGACAAGCTCGTCTCCAGCGATCACGTGAACCTGGCCTTCGGGCCGTTCTCCTCGCTGCTCACCACTCCGGCCTCGGCGGTGGCGGCCCGCAACGGCCTGGCGTTCATCGAGGGAGCGGGCGGCGCGCCGTCGGTGTTCACCGCGCCGGCCAATGAGTCGGCGCACAACGTGTTCGACGTCAGCCTGCCGATCCAGGACGAGATGGTGCCGTTCGCCAACTGGGTCAAGTCGCTGCCGGCCAGCCAGCGGCCGAAGTCCGCCGCCTACCCGATGGCCCAGGACCCGTTCGCCGATCCGCCCGTCCAGCTGACCCAGCAGACGCTGCAGCAGGCGGGGATCCGCACCGTTTACTCCAAGATCTTCCCGGCGGAGGTGCCCGACTACACCCCGGCCGCCAACAACGTCGCCGCCAGCGGCGCGCAGATGGTGGTGCTCGGCTCGACGGACGTGCCGACCGTGGGCGCGTTCATGAAGGCCTTCCAGCAGCAGCACTACACGCCCAAGATCTTCGTCGCCGCGGCCGGCCCGGACCAGGGCGCGGCGTTCACCAGCGCGGTCGGTACCGGCAACGCTAACGGGATCATGGTCCCGAACGCCTGGTACGGCGGGTCGCCGAACGCCCAGAGCACCAAGATGGTCGCCGAGTACATCGCCAAGTACGGCGGCACGGCCTCCGGGGTGAACGCGGACGTGGCCGAGGCGTACTCGGTCGGTCAGGTGGCGGCCCAGGCGGTCAAGGCCACCGGCGGCACCGACAACAAGAAGATCATCGCCTACCTGCACGGCGGGACCACGCTGAGCAGCGTCCAGGGGCCGGTGAAGTTCGACTCGCTCGGCCGAAACGGCGCGGCGACGACCTACATCTTCCAGTGGCAGAACGGCAAGTACGTGCCGGTGCTGCCGGTCGGCACGGCGGGCTCAGCGACGATCCTGAACCCCAAGCCGGCCTGGACCGGCTGACCCCGGCCGTGCTTACTGTGCAGGTGCCCGGAGCTGCCCGGGGCAAAGGAGGCAGGCGATGACGACCAAGCTGCTCCATGCCGTGGTCAGCGGCGTGCTCGGCGGCGGCGTCTACGCGCTGATGGCGGTCGGGCTGACCCTGATCTTCGGCGTGCTCGACATCATCAACATCGCCCAGGGCATCCTGGTCATCCTGGGCGCCTACCTCAGCTACGCGCTCTCCGTGCACCTGCACATCGGCCTGTTCACCGGTCTCCTGATCACCGTGCCGGCGATGTTCGTCATCGGCGTGGCCATCCAGTGGCTGTTCATCCGGCCGCTGACCGGCCGCGACCGTACCTCCATGTCGCTGCTGGCGGCCTACGCGGTCGCGATCATCATCGAGGGCGTCCTGTACTGGGCGTTCGGCCCCAACTACGTGACGCTCAATGCCTCCTACGTCACCTCGAGCGTGCACGTCCTCGGCTTCTACCTGCCCTACATCTACCTGTACGGCTTCGCCATGGCGGTCGCCCTGGTCCTCGCGCTCTACGGCCTGCTGTACCGGACGAAATTCGGCCGCGCGGTCCGGGCGACCATGCAAGACCGGACCGCCGCCCTGCTGGTCGGCATCAACGTCAACCGGGTGGCGGCGCTGACCTTCGGCATCGGCGTGGCGGTCACCGCGGTGGGCGGCATGGTGTACGGCGCCACCAGCAGCGGCTTCAACCCGAACAGCGGCTACGACCTCATCTCCCGGCTGCTGGCGATCATCATCCTCGGCGGCCTCGGCAGCATCGGCGGCGCGCTCGCCGCCGCCGTGCTGATGCTCACGATCGAGTCCGTGGTGGACATCTGGTCCCCGACCTGGGCCGTCGCGGTGTTCTACGCGGCGCTCGTGCTGGTGCTCACGATCCGGCCGGGCGGCCTGTTCGGCCGCCAGGCGGCGAGGGCCCAGTGAGAGCGCGCGGGGCGCGGGTGGCTCGGGTGGCGCGCGGGACGCGG
>Ga0307373_10008239_pt1 | contig 15950 bp, 16 predicted proteins | sample OX2MG_FD_202534 | JGI IMG/M metagenome (GOLD analysis project Ga0307373, IMG submission 202534) | Soil microbial communities from Risofladan, Vaasa, Finland - OX-2 | ecosystem: Environmental > Terrestrial > Soil > Coastal area > Acid sulfate soil | place: Finland: Risofladan, Vaasa | collected... | reverse complement strand
GCCGTCACACTGAGAGGTGCTCAGAATTTAGTGAACAAAGCCCCACTGGCATCGTCAATAGGTCGCTATTTTCAGCCGGATCTCGGCTAAATTGATTACTGATATGAAGAACGTGCCGGCTCTGCGGCCGAGCGATCGCCAGCTGCTGGCGACCCTGCGCGAGCACGGTGAGCTGGAGCGCAGCGAGCTCGCCCGGCTGTCCGGCCTGCCACGCAGCACGATCGCTGACGCCCTGGCCCGCCTGGAGCGCTTCGGTGTCGTGGCCGAGCGGACCAGGCCCGCCAGATCCCGGCCCCGGCCCGGCCGGCCGCCCCGGCTGATGGCGCTCGCCGCCCCCGCGGGGCTTGTCGGGGTGCTCGCGCTGACGCACGGCACGCTGCAGGCTGGCGTAGTCGGATTCGACGGCACCCTGCACGCGCGGCAGGCGGCGAGCACTAAGGCCGAGAGCCTGGCGGGGGGCATGGTCGAGCCAGGGCTTGCGCTGCTGGACCAGGCCCTGCGCGATGCCTCGGCGACCCGCGAGTCCCTGGCCTGCGCCGTCGTGGGGCTGCCGATGTCCATCGGCGGCCTCGGCGTCCAGGTGCCCGCGCTCGCGAGTTCCGATCAGCCTCGGCTGCGGCACCGCCTGCTGCCAGCCTGGGGCCGCGCGGACCCGGCCGTCGAGGTCCGCGAGCGGCTGGGCCGGCCCGCGTGGGTCGAGAATGACGCCAATCTGGGGGCGCTCGGCGAGGGCGCTTTCGGCGCGGCCGTCGGCATGTCCAGCTTTATCTACATCAAAATCGTTCAGGGCGTTGGCGCCGGCGTCGTCATAGACCGGCGGCTGCACCATGGTGCCGCCGGGCTAGCCGGCGAGCTGGCACATATTCACGTGCAGGATGACGGCGTCCTGTGCAGCTGCGGCGGCCGGGGCTGCCTGATGACCACGCAGAACACTCGACGGCTCGTCGAGCTGATCCGGGAGCTCCATCCTGGCGCCCTGACCATGGAAGACGTCCTGGCCATCGCCATGGACGGCGATGCCGGGGTGTGGCGGGTCCTGCGCGATCTCGGCCGGACCATCGGGCGCTCGCTGGCCGATTTCTGCGTCTACGTCGCGCCCGACGGGATCATTCTCGACGGGATCCTGCGCCACGCCAGCGCCCCGGTCATCGAGGGCATCCGGGAAATGCTCGCGGAGTTCGCCCCGCCCGCCGTCGCCGCGCACGTGCGGGTCGTCGTGGGGGAGCTGGATAACCGGGCAGAATTGCGCGGCGCCGTCGTCCTGGCCCGGGGGAACCTGTTCGGCCGCGACATCTTCTAGCCGGCCGAGAGACGGCTGTCGCCTGGGGCCGGCGTCAGTTCATTGCCTCCTGCCGCGGCATGGGTTCGCCGGGAGCCAGACTGCCGTCGGCTCGCTGGTCGGGGAAGAACCGGCGGGCTGCCAGGGCGACGTAGACGAGGCCGACGAGGACGGGGACCTCGATCAGCGGGCCGACTACCCCGGCCAGGGCCTCGCCGGAGGCGATGCCGAATGTTGCGATCGCGACGGCGATGGCCAGCTCGAAATTGTTGCCGGCGGCGGTGAACGCCAGGGTCGCGGCGCGGGGGTAGGGCAGTCCGATGGCGCGGCCGAGGGCCAGCGAGCTGACCCACATGATCGCGAAGTAGGCGAGCAGGGGCAGGGCGATGCGGGCGACGTCCAGCGGGCGGGAGGTGATCGCGTGCCCTTGGAGCGCGAAGAGGACGACGATGGTGAACAGCAGGCCGTAGAGGGCGAAGGGGCCCAGGCGCGGCAGGAACCTGGCCTCGTACCAGGTTCGGCCCTTTGCCTTCTCGCCGAGACGGCGGGTGAGGTACCCGGCGATCAGCGGGATGCCGAGGAAGATCAGGACGCTGCGCACGATCGTCCAGGTGGGGACGGCCAGGTGAGCCGTGGACAGGCCGAGCCAGCCGGGCAGTACCTGGAGGTAGAACCAGCCGAGTATGCCGAAGGCAATGACCTGGAAGACCGAGTTCAGCGCGACGAGGACGGCGGCGGCTTCCCGGTCACCGCAGGCCAGGTCGTTCCAGATGATGACCATGGCGATGCAGCGGGCCAGGCCGACGATGATGAGGCCCGTGCGGTAGGCGGGCAGGTGCGGCAGGAAGATCCAGGCGAGCGCGAACATGACGGCCGGGCCGACTAGCCAGTTCTGGATCAGCGAGGGGACCAGGAGGCGCCGGTCGCCGGTGACGGTGCCGAGCTTGTCGTAGCGCACCTTGGCCAGTACCGGGTACATCATCACCAGCAGGCCGAGCGCGATGGGCAGGGACACCCCGCTGACCTGGATCCCGGCCAGGTCAGCGCCCAGGCTGGACCAGGCATGCCCGAGCGCCAGCCCGGCGGCCATGGCCGCCACGATCCAGACGGGCAGGAAGCGGTCCAGCGTCGACAGCCGGTTCACCACCGGTCCCGCAGCCGGGCGCAAGACGTCCCGGGCCTGCGACTCCCGCCGGCTCACCGGCTTCCCGCCATGGACCCGGCACGGCCGCCGAGAAGCGCCGCCAGCTGGGAGAGCACGCCGGGATTGATCCAGTAGAAGACCCAGGTGCCGCGCCGCTGCGAGCCGATCAGCCCGGCCTCCCGCAGAACCTTCAGGTGGTGGCTGATCGTCGGTGCGGTCAGGTCGAACGCGCCGCTCAGGTCGCAGACGCAGGCCTCGCCGCCCTCATGGCAGGCGATCAGCGACACCAGCCGGAGCCGCACGGGATCCGCGATCGCCTTGAACAAGGCCGACATCTCCTGCGCCTCGCGGGCGGACAGGGGCTGGGCAGCCAGTGACGTGCTGCATGCCGCCCCGGCCAGGTCCGTAACCAGAGGCTCTTGATTCGACATAAGTCGAATCTGTCACGTGTCCCGCTTCGGGCGCAAGCCGCTACCCGTAATTAAATAGATGTTCATCTATCGAGGCCGCCCTGTCAGCCCAGCGCCTGCTCGAATTGTGTCCGTCCTCAGTCCGTCCAAGAACACTTCGGTCATGCGCTGGTTGAAGCCTGGCTGCTCGCCGCGGACCGGCTGACAGATCAGGGCGATGGTCGTGAGGACTTCCCGGGCCGTAACGTCGTCGCGCGCGTACCCGCCGTCTGCCGCCCGGGCGAGGAGCGTCTGGAGCGCCGGCTCGAGCCGGTCCAAGAGATGCTGCGGCAGGTCACCGTAGGCCGGGTCACCGGAATGGAGCGCCGAGGCGAGCCCGCGTTTGGTGCCGACGAAGTCCGTGAAGCGCTCGATCCAGCCCGTGAGCGCTTCCCACGGGCTGAGCGTGGTCCCGAGCACTTCCGCAGCTTCGATGCACTCGTCGATCTCGTGTTGCAGGACGGCGACGATGAGGTCGGATCGGCGAGGGAAATGCCGGTAGAGCGTTCCCACGCCCACTCCCGCAAGATCCGTGATCTCCTTCGCGGGCGCGCCCACGCCGCTGCCCGCGAACACGGTCTTCGCGGCCTCCACCAGCGCGACGACATTCCGCTGTGCGTCAGAGCGCTGACGCCGGGACGGTTCGGCACTGCGCCCCGCCGGCGAGCCCGCTGTCCTGGCCGACTCGGGTGCCATGGTCCTCCTGTTGCTAACCGGAAAGCGATTCCATATAGTTACGGAAAGAGTTTCCGCTTGATGCAGCGTACATCGACGGAGGCGCCCGCACATGTCACGCTCACGTCAGGAGAACCCGCATGCAGTACCGAAACCTCGGCCGAACAGGCATCAAGGTCAGCCCCTACGCGCTCGGCACGCTCATGTTCGCCACCCGGGTCGGCAACCCCGACCCTCAGGACTCGATCCGGATCATCCGCAAGGCGCTCGACGCGGGCATCAACCTCGTCGACACCGCTGACGGCTATGAAGACTCGGAGGAGATAGTCGGCCGGGCACTTAAGGGCCGCCGTGACAACGTAGTCCTTGCGACGAAGTTCAGCCGTCCTATGGGTACCGACCCGAACCAGCAGGGTGCCTCCCGGCGATGGATCATCACGGCGGCGGAGAACTCGCTGCGACGACTGCAGACCGACCACATCGACGTGTATCAGATCCACCGCCCCGATCCCGACACCGATATCGAGGAGACGCTCTCCGCGCTGACCGACCTCGTGCACAGCGGCAAGATCCGCGCATCCGGAACCTCGACGATGCCGGCATCGAACCTCGTGGAAGCGCACTGGGTCGCCGAGCGGCGCGGCCTTGAGCGGTTCCGTACCGAGCAGCCGCCATACTCGATCCTCAACCGCGGCATCGAGCGTGAAGTCCTTCCGGTCGCGCAGCAGTACGGTATGGGCGTCCTGGCCTGGGGGCCGCTTGGACAGGGCATGCTCACCGGCCGGGTACGCCGCGGGCAGGACAACGACGTCATTCGCGCGAAGTTCCTCACGGCGTTCAGCGATGAGCGGCGCCTGGACGCGGTGGAGAAGCTGATCCCGCTCGCCGAGGAGGCGGGGGTGTCGATGCCCCACCTCGCGATGGCGTTCGCGATCTCGCACCCCGGTGTCACCAGCGCGCTGCTCGGTCCCCGCACCATGGACCAACTCGACGACCTCCTCGCGGGCGTGGATACCGTCCTCTCGGACGAGGTCCTGGACCGGATCGATGAGATCGTCCCGCCCGGGACCGACATCGGCCCCCTCGACCAGGCACAGGCATACGTGCCGCCGGCGATCCAGAAGACGCAACTGCGCCGCCGCCCGCCCAGCGAGCGGTCCGCCGCCTGAAACCTGCGCCTCCGCGCGGCTGACCGCTGAACGACTCTTGCACGCTGGTGCGCGGGGTGACCTGAGCGCAGCCCTCGCACAGCAGGCGGACACCGGAAGTGGTTGCTGATCGGCTCTTATTATCGTCGGCGGCAGTCCACCTCTCGCGGCGCAGCCCGCTCAGCTCCGGTCCCGCGGCGCCTTGGTATCGGGCACCCTGGTCGGCGTCGCCCTGGCGCAACTCGCCATTCCGCGTCGCGGAAGCCCGCTGGCCGCGGACGTGGCGCCGGCCGTAACTTCGCTTCAGTGACGCGTCGCCATGCGCTGGCGCGGCGGACAGCTGATGAGACAGCTGATGAGACTGCACCGAGGAGACAGCTGTGTTCGAGACCGTCGTCGATCCCACGGTCGGCCCGCCCGCTAGCTCCGAGGGCGGTCAGCCGACGCTGGCCGCGCGTCCAGGTAGCCTGTCCGGGCTCCGGCTCGGCCTGCTCGCCAATACCAAGCGCAACGCCGAGCAGTTCGTGCAGCAGGTCGGCGAGCAGCTGGCCGAGCGGTACGGGGTGCGGACCGTGCTGGCCAGGAAGAAGCCGAACATCGTTGAGACGGCGCCGGAGCAGATGATGGCCGAGCTCGCCGATCAGTGCGACATCGTCGTCACCGGGGTCGGTGACTGCGGATCCTGCAGCGCGTCGGCGGTCGCCGACGGTCTGCTGCTCGAGCAGGCAGGCATCCCGGTGGTCGTCATCTGCAGCGACGCGTTCACGGTCAGCGCCGACGCGATGGCTGAGCTGCGCGGCGCGCCTGGCTACCAGTACGTGACCACGCCGCACCCGGTGGCCAACCTGACCGCGGACGGCATCCACGACCGCGCGGCGGCGGCCATCCCGGCTATCGTCGCGCTGCTGACCCGGCCGGCCATGGCTGCCTCCGCATGACGGCACCGGTCGCCGACCCGGTAGCGCAGGCCAAGGCCGCCATCGAGTACTGCTACGAGCAGGGCTGGACGGACGGCCTGCCCGTGGTCCCGGCCGCGGCCGCTGACATCGAGGCGTGCCTGGCCACGACCGACCACGATGCGGGGGAGATCATCGGCTCGCAGCCGCACCTGCGCCGCAGCATCACGGTGGCGCAGGCGGCGGCGAACGCGATCATGGCAGGCTGCAAGCCGGAGTACTTCCCCGTTGTCCTGGCGGCCTGGACGGCGCTGAACCTGGAGCGCGCCAGCGGCGGCGCCTGGCAGTCCACCAGCGGGCCGGCCCCGCTCATCATCGTCAACGGCGGCGTCAGGTCCCGGCTGGGCGTCAACTATCGAGGCGGCGTTTTCGGGCCGGGATTCCGCGCGAACGCGACGATCGCCCGCGCTATCGGCCTGATGGTGCGCAATGGCTACGGGGTCCGCCCGCAGGAGCTCGAGCAGGCGACGCAGGGACTGCCGGGCCGGTGGTCCATCTGCATCGGCGAGCACGAGGAACTGTCCCCGTGGGAGCCGCTCAGCGTGGTCGGCGGGGTGCCGCCGGGCACCGACGCCGTCTCGGCCATGCTGATCAGGACCTGCGAGTACGTGGACAACCGGTCGACCGCCGATGCCGAGGCGGTGCTCAGCGATCTTGCTGACACGCTGGCCAGGATCGGCGCCTACGTGGGCGGCCCGCACTCTAGCGGCGGCCTGGTGCTCGGGCCGGAGCACGCCCAGTTGCTGGCGGACGCCGGCTACAGCCGGGCCGACGCGCAGCAGTGGCTGTTCGAGCACGCCGTGCGGGACCGCGCCGACCTGGTCGCCGCAGGGAAGGGCGAGCACGCCGGGACAGACGTCGGCGGCCCCCCGTTCGCGATGATGCCGTCGGCCAGGGACATCCCGATCATCGTCGCGGGCGCGGCCAACGCCGCGATGTCGATGGTGTTCCGGCCGTTCGGCTGGGCGGCGTGGTCCGGCCGGACGGTGCCGGTCGAATGGCGGGACGCCGGCTGCGCGGCTGACTGCGCGGCCGGGCCTTCGGTACGAGAAACGGAGCAGTGACGGTGGAGATCTCACTCAACGGCAAGGTCGCGCTCGTCACCGGCGTCGGGCCCAACATCGGCAGCGGCATCGCGCTGGCCCTGTCCAGGTACGGCGCCAAGGTCGCCTGCAACGACGTGGACGAGTCAGCGATCAAGGCGTGCATCGCCCGGATCGAGCGCAACGGCGGCGAGGCGATGGCCGCGCCCGGTGACGTGACGGACGAGGCCGCGGTCGAGGGCTACATCGGCGGGATACTCGATCGGTGGGGCCGGATCGACATCCTCGTGAACAACGCGGCGCTGCTCGGCGGCAAGGGCGTGCTGGACGAGACCGCGGCCGACTTCGAGCGGGCGATTCGGGTTTCCTCGCTCGGCTACTTCCTCAATACCAAGCATGTCGGCCGGCAGATGGCCTCTCGCGCGATCAAGGGCTCGATCGTCTGCATCTCCTCGTCCAACGGCTGGTCCGGCACCGCGGGGGTCATCGCGTACGCGTTCCACAAGGGCGGCGTCAACAACTTCGTCCGGGCCGCCGCGATGGACCTGGCGCCGTACGGCATCCGGGTCAACGGCTTCACCCCGACGGCTCCGAACCCGGACAACCCCGAGTTGCTCGCCGAGCGGGCTAAGGCCGGCCTAGGTCCGGGCGGCGTGCTGACGCACGGCCGCGGCCCCGGCCTCGGGGGGGCGACCGGGGACGAGCCGTGGCGCCGGCCCACCCGGTGGACTGGGCAGCGGACGCCGATGGTCCCGATGGGGACGACGGGCACACCGACCGACATCGGCCACGCCGTCGCCTGGCTGTGCTCTGACTACGCCAGGCTGATCACCGGCACCGACCTGGTCGTCGACGGCGGCGCCCGGGCGAAGAACTTCGCCTACGTGCCGGCGGCTTCGGAGGACCTGGCGGGCCCGCTGCCGCTGATCGGGCTGGACGAGACGCTCGCGTAGACCGGGTGCGAGGTCAGGAAGCTGATGGCCGCGGCTCGCTCGGCGTTCTCCGGCTCATCGGGGAACGCGTTCAGCAGCGTCTGCGCCCGCTCCCGCACGCCGTCGCGGAACTCCGGGTGGGTGAGGATGAACAGATCGCCGCGCCGGACTCCCCGCAGCACGCGCTCGCCCGCCTCGACGTGACCCATGAACGGCAGCCGCGTCGCCACCGCCGGGTCCGGCAGCGCGGGCGGCGGGTAGCCGCTGTCGGCGTACCGGGCCGGCCGGGCGGCGACACCGGAAGCGATGTTGCTCAGCACCGGTCCCGGGCAGTAGGCGGACACGCCGATGTTCTCCGGGGCCAGCTCGATGTGCAGCGTCTCCGACAGGGCGATGATCCCGGCCTTGGTCATGCAGTACAGTCCGGCCGAGACCGGCAGCAGGCCGCCCATGGACGCGGTGTTGACGATGTGGCCGCCCTCGCCATGCGCCCGGATCCGCGGCAGGAACGCCTGCAGCCCGTGCCCGACGCCTTTGATGTTGACATCGATGACCCAGTCCCAGTCGCTCTGCCTCGCCTGGGCGACCGGCCCGGCCAGGCCGATCCCGGCGTTGTTCACCAGCACGTGCACCTTGCCGAACCGCTGCTGGGTCTGCGCCGCCGCGCGCTCCACGGCCTCGGCGTCGGTGACGTCCAGCCGCATGGTGTGCACGTCCAGGCCCTCGGCCGCGAACAGCGCGGCCGCGGAATCCAGGTGCTCCTGCCGCCTGCCGGTGGCGACCACGTGCAGGCCGGCCCTGGCGAAGGCAAGCGCGATGCCAAGGCCGATGCCGCTCGATCCGCCGGTGATGAACGCGACCTTGCCGTTGACCTCTTGCATTTGGCGGGTCAGCTCCTCTCGCCGGCCGGTGCCGGCGCGTCGGCGGCACCGCTGAGGCCCAGCAGCCTGGCCGCGTTCTCCTTCATGATCAGCGGGCGCGCCTCGGGCTTGATGTCCAGCTTCTCGAAGTCCTTGATCCACCGTTCCGGCGTGATGACCGGGAAGTCGGTGCCGAACAGCACCTTGTGCCGCAGCAGGCTGCCCGCATATCGCACCAGCTGAGGGGAGAAGTATTTCGGCGACCAGCCGGACAGGTCGATGTAGACCCGCGGCTTGTGGGTCGCTATCGACAGCGCCACGTCCTGCCAGGGGAACGACGGATGCGCCAGGATGATGTCCAGGTCCGGGAAGTCGGCGGCCACGTCGTCGAGGCACAGCGGGTCGGAGTACTTCAGCCGGATGCCGCCGCCGCCGCGGGTGTTCGCGCCGACCCCCGTCTGGCCGGTGTGGAACAGCGCCACCAGGCCGTGCTCCTGGATGACCTCGTACAGCGGGTAGGCCCTCCGGTCGTTCGGGAAGAACGCCTGCGTGCCGGGGTGGAACTTGAACCCGCGGACACCGAACTCGGTGATCAGCCGCCGCGCCTGCCGGACGCCGGCGGCGCCGCGGGCCGGGTCGATGCTGGCGAACGGGATCACCACGTCTGCGTGCTCCGCCGCGAGCTCGGCGATCTCGAAGTTGTCCGGCACCGGCTCCTCTCCGGTCTGCGAGATGCTGTCGACGGTGAACGTCACGCACGCCAGGTTGCGCTGCCGGTAGTAGCCGGCGAGCTCGGGCAGGGTGTACCGCGGCATGCTGCCGATCCGGAAGTACTCGCCCATGTCCTCGCTGCCGCCGGAGGCAGGCTCCGGGCCGGCGCGGACCGACCTGTGCACGTGCGTGTGCACGTCGAAGGCCGTGAGGCTGCTGACATCAATCCCTGGCATGCCGTCCTACCCTTCAGCGCCGAGGTCTTCGGTGTATGGCGCGGCGGTCCGCTCGCGGACGGCCGCGGGCGTGATGCCCGGCGCGCACTCGATCAGCCGCAGCTCGCCGTCGACGATGTGGAACACGGCCAGGTCGGTGTAGACCCGGGTGACCACCTCGCGCCCGGTGAGCGGGAACGTGCACTCCTCGACGATCTTCGGCCGCCCGGCGCGGTCGGCGTGCTCCATCACGACCCAGACCTCGCGCGCGCCCGCGACCAGGTCCATGGCGCCGCCCACCGCGGGGTTCCGGCCGGGCACGTACCAGTTCGCCAGGTCGCCGCGGGCGGAGACCTGCAGCGCGCCGAGCACGGTGACGTCGAGATGGCCGCCGCGGACGACCGCGAACGACATGGCGGAGTCGACGATCGCGGCGCCGGTGACCAGCGTGATCGGCTGCTTGCCCGCGTCGGTCAGGTCGGGGTCTTCCTGGCCGGGCGGCGCCAGCGGGCCGAGGCCGAGCACCCCGTTCTCGGCGTGCAAGATGACCTCGACGTCCGGCGGGATGTACGGCGGGATCAGCAGCGGGATGCCGACGCCCAGGTTGACGACGAAGCCATCGCGCAGATCCGCGGCCAGCCGCTGCGCGATGTGCTCCCGGCTGCGGCCGCTGATCGCGGCCCGGGTAGTTGCCTGTGTCATGACGAGTGCTCCGCGGTCGCCGGCTGCTTCGGGGACTCCGGTGACGTGAGCAGCACCTCGTTCACGAAGACGCCGGGCAGGTGGATGTCGTCCGGTTCCAGCTCGCCGATGCCGACGAGGTGCTCTACCTCCGCGAACGTGTGCCGTCCCGACATCGCCGCGAGCGGGTTGAAGTTGCGCGCGGACAGCCGGAAGCGCAGGTTGCCCCTGGGGTCGCTCTTGTGCGCCTTGACCAGGGCAAAGTCGGCAACGATGCCGTACTCCAGGATGTGCTCGCGGCCGCCGAACTCGCGCCGCTCCCGCTCCGGCATGAGCGTGGCCACCTCGCCGTCGGCCCGGTAGCCCAGCGGGAACGTGCCGTCCGCCAGCATCGTGGCGGCCCCGGAGGGCGTGAAGAAGGCGGGGATGCCCGCGCCGCCGGCGCGCAGCCGCTCCGCGAGGGTGCCCTGGGGAATCAGCTCCAGCTCGACTCGGCCGGCGAAGTACTCGTCATAAAACTCCGGCAAGACCGGGAATGACGCCGTCAGGCGCCGGATGCGGCCCTCAGCCAGCAGCCGGCCGATGCCGGTGAAGTCGCCGCCGACGTTGTTCACGATCACGTGCAGGTCGCGGCGGTCCAGGTCGCAGAGCGTGTCCAGCAGCGTATCCGGCCGCCCTGAGCTGCCGAAACCGCCCACCGCCAGGGTGGCGCCCGATGGGATCACCGCCAGCGCGGCCGCGGGGTCCGCGCGGAACTTGTCGATCACGCAGAATCCTCCCGCGATCTAGTCCGGACGTCGCGGAAATTAGCACGGCGGCGATCGCGCTGGGAACCTGCCCTTCCGCGTCACAGAAGGCGCCGGCGGCGGGCCGAAATCGCCGGTCTTTCCCTTCCGCGAAGTGAAAAGGGGCGTGGCGGCGGCCGTCGCGCTGGCCTGATCGTGGACTTGCCACGGGCGACCTTCAGTCTCACGCGCGCTCTACGCGATGCCTGCCGCCCGGCCAACCCGGAAAGGGGTCCACATGAGCATGACCACCCGAGCCGCGGTCTGCCGCGCGCCGGGCCGGCCCTGGGAAATTACCGAGCTTGAGCTTGATGATCCGAAGGCCAACGAGGTCAGGATCCAGTTTCACGCGGCCGGGCTGTGCCACTCCGACGATCACATCCAGAAGGGCGACGCGCCGATGCGGATGCCCGTGGTCGGCGGGCACGAGGGCGCCGGAGTCGTCGACGCCGTCGGGGCGGGCGTCACCAGGGTTGCCGTCGGGGACCACGTCGTCTGCTCGTTCATCCCGGCGTGTGGCTCCTGCCGGTACTGCTCGACCGGCCGGCAGAACCTGTGCGACGCGGGCAGGAACGCCGGCACGGGCATGTTCCCGGACGGCACCTTCCGGTTCCACCGCAGCGGCGAGGATCTCGGCGGGCTGTGCGTGCTCGGCACGTTCTCGCAGTACGCGGTCGTCTCCGAGCTCTCCGCCATCAAGATCCCCGAGGAGATACCGTTCGACGTCGCCTCGCTCGTCGGCTGCGGCGTGCCGACCGGCTGGGGGTCGGCGGTGCACGCCGCCGGGGTGCGGGCCGGCCAGACCGTGGTGATCTACGGCGCCGGCGGGGTCGGCAGCAACGCGGTCCAGGGGGCCAGCCTGGCCGGGGCGAAGAACGTCGTGGTGGTCGACCCGGTGGAGTTCAAGCGGGAGATGGCCGCGGTGTTCGGGGCCACCCGCACCTTCGCCACCGCGAAGGAAGCGCACGAGTTCGTCGTCGAGACCACCCGGGGTGAGCTGGCCGACCACGCGATCATCACCGTCGGCGTGCTGCACGACGAGGTCATTCACAACGCCATCCAGGTGGTGGGCAAGACCGGCCAGGTGACCATCACGGCCGTCGGGGGCGGCTTCATCGACGAGAATCCCGGCAGGCTGATCGGCTATCAGCGGCGGATCCAGGGCGCGATCTTCGGCGGCTGTAACCCGCTGTTCGACATCCCGCGGCTGCTTGGCCTGTACCAGTCCGGCGACCTCAAGCTGGACGAGCTGATCACCCGCCGGTACCGGCTGGACGAGGTCAACCAGGGCTACCAGGACATGCTGGACGGCAAGAACATCCGCGGCGTCATCATTCACGAGCATGAAGACCGCTGAACAGGAGCCGGAGATCGGCCGGCTCGAGTGCATGGAGGTGGGCCATCCGCACTGGGGCCCGCGCCGACGCGGTGCTCGACTACACGCAGGTCAAGACCGTGTCGATGCGCGGCACCGCATGACCGCGGCGGAGCCATGGGCCAACCAGGAAGGAAGCGGTACTCGATGAGGATCACGACCCACGCCGCCGTCGCGCGGGGCCCGCACATCGGCTGGCAGCTGGCCGAGCTGCAGCTCGACGACCCGAAGGCGCACGAGGTCCGGGTGCGATTGCACGCTTCCGGGCTGTGTCACTCCGACGACCACATCACCGCGGGCGACGCCCTGGTGCGGTTCCCGATGGTCGGCGGCCACGAGGGCGCCGGGGTGGTCGAGTCCGTCGGGCCGGACGTGCGGCGGGTGAAGCCGGGCGACCGGATCGTCTGCTGCTACATCCCGGCCTGCGGCGCTTGCCGGCCGTGCTCCACCGGCCACCAGAACATGTGCGTCAAGGGCCTCAACGCCGGCAGCGGCATGTTCCTGGACGGCACCTTCCGCTTCCACCTGGGCGACGAGGACCTCGGCGGGTTCTGCTCGCTCGGTACGTTCTCCCAGTACGCCGTGGTGTCCGAGTGGGCCTGCGTGCCGATCGCGGACGACATCCCGTTCGAGGTCGCGTCGCTGGTCGGCTGCGGTGTCCCGACCGGCTGGGGCTCGGCCGTGTACGCGGCCGGGGTCCGGGCCGGGGACACCGTGGTCATCTTCGGCGCCGGCGGGGTCGGCAGCAACGCCGTGCAAGGGGCCAGGTACGCCGGCGCGAAGAACGTGATCGTGGTGGATCCGGTCGAGTTCAAGCGGGAGATGGCCGCCCGGGTCTTCGGGGCGACCCGCGCCTTCGCTACCGCGCAGGAGGCGCATGACTTCGTGGTCGAGACGACCTGGGGCCAGCTGGCCGATCACGTGATCCTGACGCCGGGAGTCGTCACGCAGGAGATGGTGAACGCCGCGGTCCTGATGACCGGCAAGGGCGGCAAGGTCACGATCACCGCGGTCGGGCACCATGACGAGCACGCCGTGCACCTGCGAGCGGGCCTGCTGATCAGCTACCAGCGCCAGATCAGAGGCGCGCTGTTCGGCGACAGCAACCCGCTGTATGACATCCCCAGGCTGCTGCGCCTGTACCGGTCCGGCGACCTCAAGCTGGACGAGCTGATCACCCGCAGGTACCGGCTCGACCAGGTGAACGAGGCGTACCGGGATCTCAGCGACGGCAAGAACATCCGCGGCGTGATCGTGCACGAGCCCTGGTAATCACGAGCACGAGTAACGCTGAGGAGAGCTCATGACTGACATGGTGCGCGCCGCGGTCCAGACCGGCCCGGGGAAGATCGAGCTGCGCGAGTTCCCGCGGCCGCGGGTCGGCGCGGACGACGGCCTGCTACGGGTGGAGGCCAACGGCATCTGCGGCAGCGACGTCGAGACCTACCGGGGTCATCTCGGCGGGCCCAGGCCGGCCTTCATCCCCGGGCACGAGCCACTCGGGATCATCGAGGAGATCGGGGAGCGCGCCGCCGAGCGCTGGGGCGTTCAGCCCGGCGACCGGGTGGCGGTCGAGGTCATCGTGCCGTGCCGGAACTGCCAGGACTGCCTGACCGGCCGGTATCAGTTCTGCCGCAACCGGAAGTACGGCCACGGCGTGACCAGCATCGACACCGAGCCCGCCCTGTGGGGCGGGCTGGCCGAGTATATGTATCTATCGCCCACCTCCGTGCTGCACCAGGTCGACAGGGACCTGCCGGCCGAGCTGGCCGCGATGTACAACTCGCTGGGCGCGGGCGTGCGCTGGGCCTGCCACCTCGGCGGGGTCCAGCTAGGCGACACCGTGCTCGTGCTTGGCGCCGGACAGCGGGGCATAGCCGCCGTGGTCGCGTCCCGGGCGGCCGGAGCCGGGACGATCATCATCACCGGGCTGGCCGCCGACGCGCACAAGCTGGCGGTGGCGCGCGAGTTCGGCGCCGATCACACCGTCGTAGTAGACGGCGACGGCGCGGAAGACGTCGTAGCGCGGGTGCGGGAGATCACCGACGGCCGGATGGCCGACCTCGCGCTGGAGCTGACGCCGCTGGCTGCCGGGCCGGTCTCGGACGCGCTGGCGGCCGTCCGGCAGGGCGGCAGGGTGGTGCTGGCCGGGCTCAAGGGCCAGCGCGAGATACCGGTACGGACCGACCTGATCATCAACCGCGCGCTCACGGTTCGCGGCGCGTTCGGCGTGGACGCCAGGGGCATGGCGGATGCGATCGCGCTGATCGAGTCGCGCCGCTTCCCGCTGGAGAAGATGCACACCCACACGTTCGGGCTGGCGGACGCGGCGCTAGCCATCCGGACGCTGGGCGGCGAAGTGCCGGGCGAGTCCGCCATCCACGTTTCCGTCCACCCGTCCGCCTGACTGATCATCGCGGAGGCCGCCGTGCTCGTCGATGCCCATGCCCACCTGCTGCCGCGTGACTATCCGGCCGGCGCGCCGGACTGCTTCCCCCGGATGGAACCGGTCGGCGGCAGCACCGACCGGACGCTAGTCTTCGGGGCCACCCGGTTCCGGGCCAGGGAGGTCTTCTTCGAGGCGGAGCGGCGGATTGAGGCCCAGGCAGCCTCCGGCGTCGACGCCGAGGTGCTCACCCCGATGCCGCCGCTGCTGCGTTACGACCTGCCGATCGCCGATGGGCTGGCGCTGTCCCGGCATGTCAACGAGGTCACCGCGGATGTGTGCTCGTTCGACCCGACCAGGCTGATCGGGCTCGGCATGGTGCCGCTGCAGGACCCGGACACCGCCATCGCCGAGCTGGCGGCGATCGGTGACCTGGGCCTGGCCGGCGTAGAGATCGCCTCGAACGTGCTGGGCGCCTCGATCGGCGACGAGCGGTTCCTGCCGTTCTTCGCCGAGGCGTCGCGGCTGGGCCTGGCGATCTTCGTGCACGCCATGCCGGCCGCGACCGACCGGCTGCCGCGCTCGGCCATGGGCACGTACGTGGTCGGGCTGGAGGGCGCGATGGCGGCCGCGTCCATGATCACCGGCGGCACCGCGGCGAAGTGCCCGGAGCTGCGGATCGCGTTCAGCCACGCGGCCGGCGGCTTCCCGCTCATGCTGCCGCGCGCCCAGTACTTCTGGGGCGGCAGCTGGAACGAGGAGCCCAGGGTGCCGGAACGGGTGGTCATGCCGGACGACGGGCCGTCACCGCTGGAGTACGCCCGCCGGTTCTACTACGACTCGCTGGTCTTCGACCGCCGGGCGCTGCGCTTCCTCGTCGACCTGCTGGGTCCGGGCCGGCTGCTGGTCGGCTCGGACTTCCCGGCGATGCCGCGCGAGGACCCGGCCGGCCGGACGCTGCGGTCGCTGGACCTGCCGTCGGCCACCCTGGAGGACATCACCTGGTACAACACGTTCCGGTGGCTGGGCATCAAGCCGGTGCGCTGATTCAGGACCCGCCGCGGCGGTGCGCGGTCCTGGCCAGTTCCTGCCGCGACTGCGCCGCCAGCCGCCGGGTGATCTCGGCCGAGGCGTCGCCGAGCAGGCTCGCCAGGGCCCGCGGCTTCGCCCTGGTCGCCTCGACTACCACGCTGACCGCCGCGACGAGACCGCCTAACGGGTCATGGACTGGCACGGCTACCACCAGGTCCGACACTGTGATCTGCCCCAGCGCGACCGCGAACCCGGACTGCCTGACCTGGGCAAGCTTGC
>Ga0307373_10008237_pt1 | contig 15954 bp, 11 predicted proteins | sample OX2MG_FD_202534 | JGI IMG/M metagenome (GOLD analysis project Ga0307373, IMG submission 202534) | Soil microbial communities from Risofladan, Vaasa, Finland - OX-2 | ecosystem: Environmental > Terrestrial > Soil > Coastal area > Acid sulfate soil | place: Finland: Risofladan, Vaasa | collected... | reverse complement strand
GTGATAGGGCGAGCCATGGGCGAAATACAGTCCTTCAAGAATCGGCTTGAAAGTCCTGTCGTCCACTGCCAGCTTCGGCGTGATCCGATCGGGGTCTTCGGAGTCCCCAGTTTCCTTCTGAAAATGAAACAGTCCGGAGTTGTACTTTTGGTCAGCCTTGCGGCATATTGCGCGAATGAAGCGCGAGTAGATATCGGGCCGTTCGCATAGCTTCAGAAGTTGCTCGTAAGGTTCAAGCCCCCGGTCTTCCGCCATGCGAAGGAACACGACGCGGTCAATTATCAGTTGCACAGCGGCGTTCAGATCATCCAAGGACAAGTTCTTGTTCCGAAGGGCTATGTTCCCGGCCAGCGCGAGTCGCCAGCCCTCCATCTCCTTCAAAAACTCGGCGTCTACCTCAGAAGTGCCGCGCTTGCGTTTGGACGTGGCGTATTGGTCAAACGCTCCCGACCACACGGCTTCATGCGAAAACACCTCCCATAGCTCGCGCCAACGGTCAGGGTATTCGTCATATCGGAAGTACTGGATTCTTGCGTTGCTTGCCTTGAAGCTCGGGCTGGGGCGAGCAGTGCAATCGTAAACGGCGAGTTCCTCAAAATTGGTGAGAATCGACAGCGCGAGTTTCGCGCTCCATCCGTATCGGCGGATCTGGAAGGCGGGAGCGGGGTCCGTCTCGATGTTCACACCGCACTTTTTGGCTTCGACGTAAAACTTCGGCAAAGTGCCAACGCGGAAGGCGTAATCCGGGGACTTCTGTTGCCCTTCCACGTCCAGACTGTATTCCGGAACGACGTCCCTATACTGGGGCGCCTTCATCGCCGCGTTACGAACGTCCCAGCCCAGAGCTTCAAAGAGAGGATCAATCAGAGTTTGACGAATGTGGGCTTCCTTGACGCCGGGGGCGCTGAACTCCTGGCGGTTAGTAGCGAAATACTGGCACAGCGTGGCGATTTCCGATTTGCCTTGATCGATTGTCTTGCTCATCCTCACCTGCTCAAATGCTGTTCCGTATTTAATCGATAACATCAACCCGGCATCTGCGATAGAATCGCTCGCGATGACTTCGTATCGACGCCACCCGCATCCGGAACACGATCGCCCTGCCCTCCCACGCACGGTTGCCGCGAGGCACAAACGCCTGGCTCGCTATGCGATCGCGCTAGCCGTGGCCGCGTGGCTGGTTGCCGCGATGCCGCACGGGGCGGCCTATGCCGAACCGACGAGCGCCATCGCGGGCGCGCCCGGCGAGGCGATTAACGATCCGATGCGCCTCGTGCAGGGCGGCGTCGGCGAAGTGATCGCGGTGTTCAACGATAAACAGATGGCGCTGCACGATCGGCGCGAAAAGCTGCGCGCACTGGCCGAGAAGTATTTCGATTTCGAATCGATGGCGCGCTCGGTGATGGGCTACCATTGGCGCGAGTTAACGCCCGCCCATCGCGCGCAATTCGTGCCGCTGTTCGCCAGCTTTATCCAGGATGCCTACCTGAGCAAACTACAGGACTACACCGTGCAAAAGGTCCAGCAGGAATTGCCAACGGTCAAGGTCCAATTCACCCGTGAAACCTTCGAGGACGCCGACTACGCGCAGGTCTTCAGCAATATCAACGTGACCGAGCAGAAAGACGCCATCCCGGTGAATTACCTGATGCACCTGCGCAATGGCGAATGGAAAATCTACGACGTGACGGTCGACGCGATTAGCGTGATCGCGAACTACCGCAACCAGTTCAACCGCGTAATGAACACCGACGGCTTCGACAAGCTGGTCGCCGATCTGAACGTCAAGCTGGCCGGCCTGCAGAACGATCTCGAAAACCCGCCGGCCCGGCACGAATAGCCAGCGCCGACCGATGCGCCGCGGCGATCGCGGCCGTCGGTCTACGCGCCGATAAGTTTGCGCAGGATGTCGAGTCGGAGCGCGAGCTTCTCGCCGAGCCACAGCGCATGGGTCGCGTGATCGGCGTAGGCGTCGCCGGATTCGGGATGCACCAGGATCGTCAGCCCGTCGCGATTGAGCATCAGCCACGGCACCATCATCGCGAATTCCGTCGCCGCGAACGCCACCTGGTACATCGCTTGCGGATGCGGCCCGACCGGCTGATCGCGCCAGCGCCCCATCGCCACCGCAAAGCGCCCTTCAATCTGCTCGCGCAGGCGCGCCGCCCGCGGGCGCGATTCGTCGTCGTAATAGATATGGGCGTGGTAGCCCGTGATCAGGGCGGTATCAGCCGGTTCGGCCATCGGTAATCACCCGCAGCATGTGGATATTGTTCACCATAAGCGTATTGACTCAATTTATGGATATGCGACTCTCAGTGGCGAAGAAAATAACCGGCGTGAATAGATTCCGTCACTGATGGGCTATCGCACCGCTTCGCAAGCTGAACCGCTGGACGAATCGGGATGACGACGGCAATGCGCGCGTTCATGGTTGGGTTCTGAATCATTCGGATCGTTCGGATCGCTCGGATCATGGAGACCGCGGTGAATTGTTAACAGATCCAGTCAGTCAGGTGCCCGTATGAAGTATTTCAGGAAAAGACTGGTCAGAATCCGCGACGGTATTCACTATGCGCCACGCGGCCAGACCATGACGGAATACGCCTTTATCATCCTCGCCATCGCGATCGTGGTGATTGCCGGCTACCAGTTGCTCGGGCAGGATGTCTCATCGAGCGTCAACAACGTCAACACCATTCTGCTGAATCCCGCCTCCTGAATCGAGGGCGCCCTCCGCGGAACCCTACTCTATCGGATCGTTTCACGACAAATTGTATATCGCAGGACGACCGCCCGCGGATGTTCGCGGTCGCGGCTTGCGATCGCGGGCGCATGATTGCCCCGCGCGGTCGCGTTCTAGGGAACCTCTGCGCAAGGTCTACTCTGTCATTTTGAGCGCAGCGAAAAATCCCGGGATTCTTCACGTCGCAGACGCCGTTCAGAATGACCAGCTGACTTGTGCAGAGTTTTCCTAACGGGCGCGCCGCCAGTCGAAGTTGCGCTCAAAGGCGTCGCCAATCCGCAGCAGCGCAAGCTCGTCGAAATGCCGTCCGGTGAGCATCAGGCCCACCGGCAGGCCGCCCGCCAGAGCGCACGGCACGCTCAGTGACGGATGGCCGGTCATGTCGAACGGGGCGGTATTGCCGAGCATGTTCCATCCGTGAGCGACGATTTCGCCGGGGCGCAGGTTGGGCTGGTAGCGATGCGCCCGCATCGGCGTGGTCGGCATCGCGATCGCGTCGCATCCGCTGAGCACGGAATCGTAGGCGGCGCGCAGCGTCCCGCGCAGATTTTGCGCCTTGGCATAAAGCCGGCCGTGGTAGCGGCGATTCAGGTAGCTGCCGACCAGCGCGACCAGCTTGACGGTCGGTGGCAGGTCGTCGCCCTGCGCCTGGCAAAAGCGCCCGAAGGCCGAGGCGAAGCCGGCGTCGTATTCGCCCTGGTAGTGATAGCCGACGCCGTTGCCGTAGATTAGCGCCGCCGCACCCTCCGCCATCAGGGCCCACGCGATACCGTCGGCTTGGCGATGCATCGGAATCGAGACCTCCTCGACCTGCGCGCCCATTTTGCCGAGCGCCGCGATCGCGCCCTGCACGGCGCTGTCGACCTCGGTCTCCGAGACCGGCCAGCCAAAACCCTCGCGGACCACGCCGATGCGCACACCCTTCAAGTCCTTGCCGAGCGCCTCGGTGTAGCGCTCGACCTTGATCTCGCCCTGGCGCGGATCACCGGGATGCTTGCCAGCGATCACTTCGAGCAGCAGCGCGACGTCGGCCACCGTGCGGCCCATCGGGCCGGCATGGTCGAAGGTCGGATCGATCCCGACGCATCCGGTGTATGGCACCAGGCTGTGGGTGGGTTTGAGACCGACCACGCCGCACCACGACGAGGGGATGCGGATTGAGCCGCCCTGGTCGCCGCCGACGGTGAGGTCGAAGTCGCCGTAGGCGAGCGCTGCGGCCGAACCGCCTGACGATCCGCCGGCTAAGTGGTCGGGATTGAGCGGGTTGCGGGTCGGCCCGAAGGCGCTCGTATCGCCCGCGCCGGAGAAGGCAAAGTTATCCAGGTTGAGCTTCGCGACGATCTCGCCGCCGGCGTCCAGGATGCGGGTTACCAGGGTCGCGTCGTGCTCCGGCACGTAACCTTCCATCACCAGCGAGCCGCAGGTCATCGGGATTCCCGCCACGCTGATGTTGTCCTTGATGCCGATGCGCTTGCCGGCCAGCGCTCCGCCGCGCGCGCCCTTGACCGAGCAGCGCCGGATGATCGCGTTGAGCGGATCGTCCTTGGGATGCGGACGCGAACCGGGATCGCGATCGGTATATTTCAGCGGACGCGACGGCGCGGGCATCTGATCGAGTCCGTCGAGCACGGCGAACATCGCCGGTGTCAGGGCCTGAAAATCGGTCAGCTCGTCAGTACTCAACTGAAAGTGATTGGCCGCCGCCAGCTCATTCAGTTCGGCCGCCGTCGGAATTCGCAGTGCCATGGATGGATCCTCCGTGAGCGTCGCGCGCAATTCGGGAACGCGTCCGCCGCATTCAAATCGACCGCTTGGAGGGTGGTCGTGTCAAGTGGTGACTGCGCGCATCGGTCGCATCGCCGTGCAGGCGGGTATCAGGATCGCTTCGCGCCGGACCGCCGATCGTCGCTGGATGACACGCTGAGTATTGCCGCGCCAAAGACGAAATTGCGAGTGAAATGCCTGCCATTGAATAGTTAAAGCTAACTGAATGTATTAGAGAAAAACATATCCTACGTGGTCTGCAACAGCGTGTTGCTCCGCTGCATCAATGTTGCAGCAACTCCAAAGATCATTGAGAAATCGCCTGCGCAAAATGGCGCACGCCAGGATCGATGCAAGGTCGGTTGAGGTCTCTCGAGACGGGCAAATCATGTGGCGTATCAACATGTTACGTGGTGTTCACGTGAGTTATTGAGATGCGCAAAACCCACCCGCGACCGCCTGGACCGGAAGCGTTCGCAGGTCCGGGCAGGGGGATGGAAGGGCCAACTGTAACTTCCGGCATCGAGCTTGCTTACTGGTTTCTCGGAAGCCACAGAAATGCGGCGCCAGCAAGACCGGGGTGCATCGTGGCATCTGAGCCAATGATTCGGAACATCGGAGCGGAAGAGCGCGAACGACGCCACAGTGACTTCTTCGCATCCGGAATCACCCGCTACAGCGACGCTATCGAAGACGCCAACGAGGATCAGATCCTGCGCTTCAGCCGCTTCGGGATGGCGGCGATTCTGGTGTTCGAACTGACCCATCTGTGTCTCGGCCTCTATTTTACCCCTAATCTCACGCATCTTGTGGCGCCTATTTTAGGTGCCGACCTCGGCGTGACCGCACTGATGCTCGGGCTGACCTGGAGCGAAGTCTATCGGCATCGATGGCGCATGATGGCGTTCGGTCTGTGCGCGGGGCTGGTGCTCAGCGCGACCGCGATCAGCATTATCTCGCACGACGAAATCGCGATTTTCATTTCACTTTTACTGCTGATGTTCGGCACTTCGGCGGTGGTGCCGTGGGGACCGCGCTGGCAAATGGTGTTCTCGGGCCTGTGTCTCAGCGCGATGGGCGTCAACGCGGTGGTGGTGCACTTCTCCGATGGCTACGCGCCTTTCCGCTGGCTGGCAATATTGACTGCGGTGGGTTTCTCGCAGTTCACTGCGGTGATGGGCGAGAACTATCGCCGCAGGCTGGCTGCCCGGCTGAGCGCGATGCGCGAGAGCGAGCAGCAGATCTGGCAGATCTTCGAAGCCACCCCCGACCCGGTCTCGATCGTGCGCTTTCCCGACGGGCAATTCCTCAACGTCAACAGCCAGTTCCTTAAAATCGGCTTTACGCGCGACGAGGTTCTGCACTCAACCGATCGCTCGCTGGGGATGTGGGCGAATCCCGGCGAATGCGAGGAATTCTACCGCCAGATCAAGGAATACGGTTACGCGCGTAATCTCGAAGCGACCTTCGTCAACCGCAAGGGACAGGCCCGGTCGTGCCTGGTCTCGGGCGCGCTGATGCAGCTCAGCCACGGCCGCTGCGTGCTCGCGGTAACGCGCGATATCGACCGCATCAAGGAAGCCGAACAGGTGCTGGTGACGGCCCGCGAGTCGGCCGAACAGGCCTCACGGGCGAAGTCGGATTTCCTCTCGAGCATGTCGCATGAGATTCGCACGCCGATGAACGCGATCCTGGGGATGGCCGAATTGCTCAACGATTCCGAGCTCAGCAACGAGCAGCACAAGTACCTGAGCATCATGATGAACAACGGCAACGCGCTGCTCGACCTGATCGACGATATTCTCGACTTCGCCAAGGTCGAGAGCGGCAAGCTGAGCCTCGAGACGACCAATTTCGACGTCGCCGATCTGGCCGAGCGGGTGGCCGAAACGCTTTCGATCCGCGCCCACAAGCAGGGCCTGGAACTGGCCGTGCGGGTGGCGCCCGCCGTCCCGACCGCGATCATCGGGGATCCGCTGCGGCTGCGGCAGGTGCTGATCAACCTGATCGGCAACGCGCTTAAATTCACCGAGCATGGCGAGATCGTGCTGACGATCGATCGCGCGGCCGGCGATGCGGCGCCCGGTGCGCTCGAGTTCAGCGTCTCCGACACCGGCATCGGAATCTCGCCCGAGGGGCGGGAAAAAATCTTTGCGAGTTACGCGCAGGCTGACAGCTCGACCGCGCGCAAATACGGCGGCACGGGTCTCGGACTCGCGATCGTCAAGCAGTTGGTCGAGTTGATGGGCGGACGAATCTGGGTCGACGGCGAAATCGGCCAGGGCAGCACCTTCCATTTCACCGCGACCTTCGCGGTGCAGGCCGGCGCGAGCGAACGCAGTATCGACCGGGTAGCTAATCTGGCCGGGGCGCGCGTGCTGGTGGTCGATGACACCGCTGTCAATCGGCAGGCGCTCGGCGAAATTCTCACCCAACAGGGCGCGGCGGTAACCGCGACCGACAACGGCGAAGACGCACTCGAGCTGTTGCGCCAGATGAACAGCCGGGGCACCCCCTTCCAGCTCGTGCTACTCGATTGCCGGATGGCGGCAACCGACGGCGTCGAGCTGGCGCGGCGGGTCGGCGAACAGGCGCACGGCGCCGGGATGGTCATACCGATGCTCACTTCAGACGATCTCAACGTAAAACTACCTCTGCTGCGCAAGATGGGATTCAGGCATCACGTGATCAAGCCGGTGCGGCGCGCGGAACTCCTCGCGCTGATCCGCACGATGCTCGGGCAGCGCGCCGAAACCGCCCAGCCCGCGGCGATCGCAACGCCCGTGACGACCGTGGCGTCCGCTCCGGATACGACGCCGGAGGCGGCCGCGCGGCCCGCCGAAACGGACCACGGCACACCCGCGCCGCTGACGCTGGATCGGCCGCTCAAAATTCTGGTCGCCGACGACTCGCCGGACAATCGCCTCCTGATCGAAGCCTTCCTCAAAAAGAGCGCCTGTCAGCTCGACCATGCCGAGAACGGCGAGATCGCGGTCGAGAAATTCCTCGCCGGCCGCTACGACGTGGTCCTGATGGATATCCAGATGCCGGTGATGGACGGCTATACCGCCGCGCGGCTGATTCGCGAATGGGAAAAGAAAAATGATTGCGGCCACACGCCGATCATCGCGCTGACCGCATCGGTGCTCGACGAGGCGGTGCATAAGAGTTTCGACGCCGGCTGCGATACGCACGTGAGCAAGCCGGTGCGGCGGCCGACGCTGATCGCGGCGATTCACAGGCTGACCAGCCACGAAGCGGAGCGCACCAAGCGCGACGGTGCGCAGCGCTTCGACAATTCCTACGGCGAACTGAGCTAGCGGCGGCCTGCGGCGGCCTGCGGCGGCCGCCGTCCGTCGCGCGCGTCAAACTTAAAGCGCCGATTCCGACACGCTCGCGTCGCCAGTGGATGCGTTGCCGCGACCCCGCGACGGGATGCCGTGGCGCGCTCAGGCCGGCGCGCCGAGCCGGGCGGGGGCGCATCGCGCAGCCACCCAATTATTGAGCGGAAAATTGACCGCGCGACCGACCGTCGAATGTTTGCGGTGGCAAAGTGAATCGGTCCGATTCACTTGTCCGGATTTCGTTTGCCCCACTGGTTAAAAACGCACGAATCGGTCTCGCGATGCGTCATTGTGCGACGCGGATCGCAATCGGAGTCAGCGATAATCTTACCGCACGCCAAATTCTCCAATTCCATGCTCAGTTTTTTGTGCGACCTCAGCGATGGCGCGAGCCTTGCTGCAAAGATCGCAGAAGTGAGTCGGATCAATTCTGTCCGCTGCGCCACGGAAGCGTCGACAACGATCGACCAAGACCCCGAAGATTGATCTGACTGCCACACTCATTACATGGATATTTATCATTCACTCGACGCCGAACTCCGCGGCCCTAGCGCTAGCGAACATACCGATCACGATCCGGTGAACGGCGAGAATGGCATACAGCGGTCGGCCTTTCGCGTGCATCCGCCGACCGCCAATCGCGTGCCTGACGCCGACGGCAAGTTGGCCGCGGCGCCGGCGCACCTCACGCCACCCCGCGATGACCTGAGTGACGCCGCGGTGGGGCGCACCGAGGAGCAAGCGCAAGCGCGCTCCCTCCGCCGGGACGGCCTCGAACGGCTGAGCGCGCGGGCGCTGCGGGGCGAGAGCGTCGTCGTGCTGGTGAATGAGGCGGCGGCGCTGGCGGCGCGGGGACTCGGCGCCGACCTTGCCGCGGTGACCGAAGTGATCGAAGAGACGAATCAATTACGCTGTATCGCTAATTGGGGCTTGAACAGCGATTGGGATGTGGGCCTGCCGGTCGAAGCTGACGGCAAGTCGCAGACCGAATACGCGCTGTCCGTCGATCAGCCGGTCGTATGCAATGACCTGTTGGCGGAGACCCGCTTCACGCCGCATCGGCGCTTGCTGGCGTACGGCATACGCAGCGGTATCGCGGCGCCGCTCAGGCGGCGCGGCCGGCCGCTTGGGGTAATCAGCGCTTACTGCCTCAAGCCGCAGAGCTACGCGCGCGCCGATGCGAGCTTCGTGCAGGCGCTCGCCGATATTATTGCCGGGGCGATGGAGCGTGAACGGTCCGGCCGCGCGCTCGCGCGCAAAGATGACTACTTGCGCGCCGTGCTGGAAAACTCGACCGACGCAATCGTGGTGCTCGATTACGCCGGTACCGTGCGCTTCGTCAACGACGCCAGCATGACGCTGGTCGGCTTGACGCCTGACCAGGTGGCCGGACGGCCGGGCGCCGACTTCGTCCATCCGGACGATCTCGCGAACCTCGACCGCATCATGAGCGAAGCCATCGCGCATCCCGGAAAGGTCGTCAGCGGCAAGCTCCGGCTGCGGAGCAGCGCGGGCGAATGGCTCGAATGCGAAATCGTAATGCGCGCGCTGCCCGACCTCGCAAATGAACCGGGAATCCTGGTGAACGTGCACGATATCACGGAGCGCATGCGCGCGGCCCGCATGCAGGCGCTGCTCGCCTCGATCGTCGCCAGCACCGACGATTCGATCGTGAGTATGGAGCCGGACTGCACACTGACGAGCTGGAATGCGGGGGCGGAACGCATGTACGGCTACCCTGCCGATGAAGTGATCGGACGGCGGCCCGACTTCATGTGGATGCCGGAGGATGCCAGCTTGATCGAGGCCTACGTACAGAAATTAGCCGCGGGCAGCGGCACCCAGCGATATGAGATCCAGCGCCTCAGACGCGACGGCAGGGTGATCGATGTAGCCGTGACGCTCTCGCCGATTCGTGATGAGCGAGGCGGGCTGACCGGCGTCGCGGGTATCGGCCGCGACGTGACCGAGAGCAAGCGGGCGGCGGCGGAACTCGAGCGGGCGCGCGACGCGGCGCTCGAAGCGTCACGGCTCAAATCGGCCTTTCTGGCCAACATGAGCCATGAGGTGCGCACGCCGATCAACGTGATCCTGGGCTACAACGATCTCATCGCGGACCATCTGGCGAGCCTCGGCGACGACAGTCAGGCCGAGCATGTCGACGCCGTCGGCCGCGCCTCGCGGCGTCTGATGCGCACCATCAACACCATCCTCGACTACTCCAAAATGGAATCAGGGACCTTTGAATTCAGACCGCGGACGGTGCGGCTGGGACCGCTGATCAATCGGCAGGTCGAAGAGGTGCGCGCGCAGGCGCGGGAAAAGGATCTCAGTCTGACGGTTGAAATCGAAGCCGAGGATGCGGCGACCCACGCCGACAAGTACAGCGTCGGCCAGGCGATTGCGCATCTGCTCGACAACGCAATCAAGTTTACCGAGCGCGGCGGCGTGCGCGTGCGGCTGTATCGCGGCGACCGCGGTCTGCCGTCGATCGCGGTGAGCGACACCGGCATCGGAATCGACGAGCGCTTTCAGTCCCATCTGTTCGAGCCCTTCCGGCAGGAAGAGGTTGGCATGACCCGGAGCTTCGAAGGCGCTGGACTGGGCCTGGCCCTGACCCGCGGTTACCTGGAACTCAACCAGGCGCGGATCACTTTCGAGAGCCACAAGGGTATCGGCACCACCTTCACGATAGGCTTCGCGTCGAGCGCCAACGTGGCGGATCCAGCGCCGCTTGCGCCGGCGGCGGATTTGGCACCCATCTCGACCCGGGCCGGCGCGGAGCGTCCGGTGATCATGGTGATCGAGGACGATCCCGACAACCTGCTCTACATGAACCTGCTGCTCAAGAATCAGTTCGACGTGCTGCTCGCCTCAAGCGGAAGCGAGGTGCATCGGATTGTCGAGACGCGGCGCGAACCGATCGACCTGGTCCTGATGGATCTGTCGCTGCGCGGCGAGGACGACGGCCTGAGACTGACCCGGATGCTGCGCGGCACGCGGCGCTTTAACCATACGCCGGTGGTCGCGGTGACCGGCCATGCCTCGCCGGAGGATCGCGAGCGCGCGCGGGCCGCCGGATGCGACGGGTTCGTGACCAAACCGATCGAACGCGCCCTGCTCTTCGAGACCATCGAACGGCTGCTGGGCCGATCGCCGCGGCCCGGCGCTTTTGCCGCGCGATGATTTCGGCTATCACACAAGGCGGAGACCGCGATGGACGCCGCTGCCGAACCCGTCAAGTTCTACTACGACTTCAAGAGTCCCTTCAGCTACCTGGCGCTGGCGCCGACGCTCGATCTCCAGCGGTCGCATCGGATCGCCCTGCGCTTCATCCCGCGCGACTTTGAACCGCGCGCGGCCTATGGCGGCGAGGTCGCGGATCGCCAGCCGATCCATTGGTTCAAGGTGCGCTATCTCTACGTCGACGCGCGGCGCTTCGCCAACGATCGCGGCCTGATAATCCGCGGACCGCAAAAGCTCTTTGATTCACGCCTGGCCTTGATCAGCGGGCTCTACGCGGCGCGCGAGGGCCGTTTTGCGCCGTATGCGGCGCGGGTCTTCGAGCGTTTTTTCAAACGCGAACTCAATCTCGAGGAGCCGGCGGCGCTGGCTCGCGTGCTGCTCGAGAGCGGACTCGACGCCGACGCCTTCGCCCGCTACGCCGAGTCCGCGGGTCCCGCCGATCTCGCGCGCGCCTATGATGAGGCTGCGGCCGACGGGGTCTTTGGCGTCCCGACGCTGATCGTCGCGGGCGAGCCCTTCTGGGGCAACGATCGGGTGGCGTGGGTAATCAGGAAACTCGACGCGATGGGTCTCGGGCGCGACGGCGCGCCGGCCGCGCGTTGATCAAAACGAATGGAGAATCGCGATGCGTCAGGTGCCGGTGGGAACGAAGGGAACACATGAGTTCGTGGTCGCGCACGCCGACCTGGCGGGGACCCGCGAGCCTTCACTGCCGCCCGTGCTGGCGACGGCGTTCATGAGCCTGGCGATGGAAATCGCGGCGATGGATGCGATCAAGGATTATCTCGAGCCGGGCGACATGACGGTCGGCGCGGTGGTCAACGTAAGCCATCTGGCGGCGACGCCCGAAGGCTGGAAGGTCCGCGCCGAGGCCGAAGTCACCGGCGGCGACACCCGGCGTGTTGAATTCACCGTGCGCGCCTTCGACGAGCGCGAAGAGATCGGCGCCGGCACGCATACGCGGGCGGTGGTCAAGCGCGCGAAGTTCGACGAGCGTTTTGCCACCAAGGTCATGTCGAAGGCGTAGGAGATCGAGATAGTTAGAGCTATGGGATCTCTGCACAAGGCCAATTGGGTCATTCTGCGCGCAGCGAAGAATCCTGCAACCTGCTTAGCGACCGAATCGGGCGAAGCGGGCATGGGGTGCGGGCGAGTCTGCGAAGCCGCGGGTATAAAACGATGACTACTGAAATATATTCGGCAGGGGAAGTTTACGTCGGGCGCGACTACGGCGGATTTGCCGCGGAGATCACCCCCGACGCGATCGAGAATTATATCGCGGCGACTGGCGACGACCATCCGTGGTACCGCTCGCCCTCGCCGCTCGGATTTCCGATCGCGCCGGCCCTCGTGCTCCACTCGGCGGTCTTCCGCACTCAGGCATGGTACCTGCCCAACGTCTTCGGCAACCTGCACGCGCGCCAGGAATGGGAAGGCTTCGCGCCGATTCCGGCCGGCGAGACGCTGCAGACGCGATCGGTGATCATCGATCGCTACGTCAAGCGCGATCGCGAGTACGTGGTCAACGAGGTGCTAATCGCCGGCGCCGACGGGCGTATCGTGCAGCGCAGCCGCACCCATCAGAGCTTCCTGATCGCGGCCAACGGCGCGCCCGCCGGCGGTGGCTTCGCGGTCGATCGCGATCGCGAGAAATCCGCGGCGCGGCGCTTCGCCGTGGGCGAGCGCGGCGGCGAGCCGATCGACGGTCCGCCGCGCACGATTTCGCAGGCGATGTGCATGGCATTCTCGGGGCCCGCGCGCAACTACCACACCGACGCCGAGGCCGCGCGCAAGCTGGGCTTCCCCGACATCGTGGTACAGGGCATGTGGTCGGTATGCCTGATCGGCGAGATGATGACGCGGCGCTTCGGCCTGGGCTTTATCGCGGGCGGCAAGTTCGACCTGCGGCTGGTCAACGTGCTGTGGGCCGAGGAATCGTCGGGCGCGCGCGGCAGGATTATCGCGCGGCGGCCAGAGGGCCAGCGCACCCGGGCGGACGTCGAGGTCTGGTGCGAAAAAGCCGACGGCACCAAGACCATCGTCGGCAGCGCCAGCGCAATCGAATTCTAGGGCGTGCGCCACAGAACCTTTGTACAAATGAGGCCGTCATTCTGAGCGCAGTGAAGAATCCCGGGATTCTTCGCGGCGCTCAGAATGACGGAATTTACCTTGTATGGAGGTTCACTAAGTGGCGAAGCGGCAGGGTTCGCGCGCTAAGGCTGTTGGCCAGGGCCTCGCGGCCGGTCACGCGGCCGCCGTGGTGAGCGCCTCGATCTCCGCGACCGTCTTGGGCACCGCCGCAGTCATCACTTCGTAGCCGACAGCCGTGACCAGCACGTCATCCTCGATCCGGATGCCGATGCCGCGAAATTCTTCCGGCGCGGTTTCGTCGTTGGGCGCGATATAGAGCCCCGGCTCGACCGTCAGGACCATCCCGGGCTCGAGCGTGCGCGACGCGCCGCCGACGCGATAAAGCCCGACGTCGTGCACGTCCATGCCGAGCCAATGGCTGGTGCGATGCATGTAAAATCTGCGCCACACGCCACTTTTCATCGCGTCTTCGGCCGGAACCTTGATCAGTCCGACGCGGCACATACCCTCTACCAGTATCCGGACGGCGGTCTCGTGCGGATCGTCGAACTTGATACCGGGGCGAATCGATTCGATCGCCCGCAACTGCGCGTCCAGGACAATCTGGTAGAGGTCGCGCTGCAGCGGCGAGAAAGCCGCGCCAACCGGAAACGTGCGAGTGACGTCGGAGGCGTAGAAGTCGTACTCGCATCCGGCGTCGATCAAGAGCAATTCACCGGCCTGCATCCGGCGGTCATTGTTGATGTAATGCAGGGTCGCCGCATTGGGGCCCGACGCGATAATCGACGGATAGCTCGGACCGGCCGCGCCGCGCGAGCGAAACGTGTAATCGACCAGCGCCTCGACCTCCCACTCCATCATGCCGCCACGCGCCCGCGCCATCGCCTGCCGATGGGCCTCGGCCGAAATCGCGATCGCCGCGCGCATCGCCGCCAGCTCCTCGGGACGCTTGTGCAGGCGCGCCTCGTGGATCAGCTCCCGCGGATCGAGCAGCGTATGCGGCCCGGTGCCCAGCCGCGGACGCATTGACTGGGCGTAGCGCATCAGTTCGAGCACGCGCGCGTTCATCCGCTCGTTGACCGAAAGCGGATAGTAGACGCGATCGACCTTGTCGAGATGGCGGCGCAGCACGGCGTCGAGCTCCTCGATGGCGAAGGCCTGATTGGCGCCGTAATCGGCGACCGCGCCCTCGAGTCCGGCGCGCCGGCCGGTCCAGGTCTCGCGCTCGCGATCGCGCGGACGCACCATCAGGATAAACTCGTGCGGCTCGCCGGGTGCGAAGATCGCCACCGCGTCGGGCTCGGCGAAGCCGGTCAGATAGTGGAAATCATTGTCCTGGCGATAGACGAATTCGACGTCGCCGGAGCGCATCGCGACCGGCGCGCTCGGCATAATCGCGAGCGCTCCGGGCCCGATCGCGTCCATAAAGCGGCGGCGCCGCTCGGCGAAGACTTCGAGGTTCGAGATGACGCTCACGCTTTACCGCATCCGTCGGCTGAGGATTCGCGCGCGCCAGAGCCGCGCCCGCAGCGCTATTATGGGCATCCGGCGCCGCCCACCGCCACTTCGCCGGCATATACTTTCGCGCTACGCGCGGCCCGGCATTCGTCGGGATTGATGCTCTCGGAAGTGAGCACGTACAGCGTGCGCCGGCCCGCGCCGCCCATCGCGCACGCGATCGGCATCGAGTCGAACTTGATCCGCTCGGCGACCGCGCCGCCGTCGCGCACGCGCAGCAACTCGTGGGTAAACGGCGAGGCGACCCAGATGGCGCCCTCGGCGTCCAGCGCGATGCCGTCGGGCACGCCCTCGCCGAGTTCGGCCCATACGCGCCGGTTGGACAGCGCACCGTCATCGGCGATCGCAAACGCGGTCAGCCGATGGCCCATCGACTCGCCGACCACGAGCGTCTTGCCGTCGGGGGTGATCACGGTGCCGTTGGGAAAATCGAGATCGCCGGCGACCACGCGCGCCGATCCGTCGGGATTCACCAGTACCAGCTCAGCGGGCTTTTTCGGCGCGTTGGTCAGCAGATCGTAGCCGAAATTGCCGACGTACGCGCGACCCTTGGTGTCGGTCACCATGTCGTTGCAGTAGAACGACGCGAGCTTGCTGATATCGGCGTGGGTCTTGAGGCCGTCGGAGTCGAGGCGCAGCAGCTTGCGATCGGTCATCGAGACGATCAGCAGACGCCCGTCGGGCAGCCATCCCAGGCCCGAGGGCCACGCGGCAACCTCCGCGATGACCGTTTTGCGCCCGGCACTGTCAATGCTCAGCACCTGATGGGCGTGCATGTCGGAGAGAGCTTGCCGTCATGCCAGCGCGGGCCCTCGCCGAACGCAAGACCCTCAACAAAAACTTTAAATTGCGTCATGTTCGTGAACTCCGGATATATTAAAGCGATACATCACATTGTATCGCGAGCGCCCGATGGCGCGGTGTTCCGCGATTGCGCCTCCCGCACCCTTAATCCAGCGCGCCCTGCGCGCGCAGCTTCGCGATCTCCTCGGCGCCGTAGCCGAGCACCTGGCCGAGCACTTCGTCGGTATGCTGCCCGATGCACGGTGCGGCGGCGCGCACGGCGGTCGCGGTGCGGCTCATCTTCCACGGTATCCCGCAATGCTGGAGCGTGCCGACCTCGGGATGCTCCTTGTAGACGAAGTATTCGCGCGCCTTGAGCTGCGGATCTTCCTCGGAGAGAAATTTGTTGTCGGCGACGACCGCCGCGGCCACGCTCGCCGCCTGCAGAATTGCCGCCGCCTC
>Ga0307373_10008236_pt1 | contig 15954 bp, 17 predicted proteins | sample OX2MG_FD_202534 | JGI IMG/M metagenome (GOLD analysis project Ga0307373, IMG submission 202534) | Soil microbial communities from Risofladan, Vaasa, Finland - OX-2 | ecosystem: Environmental > Terrestrial > Soil > Coastal area > Acid sulfate soil | place: Finland: Risofladan, Vaasa | collected... | reverse complement strand
GGCGGCGTTGGGACGTGGCTTCAGCGAGTTCACGGCCTACTACGGGATGCTGATCGAAATGAAGTACGCATACATCAACGGCTTCGCATATCACGCCGTGAACCCGGTGGGCCCCGATCAGATCCCGGTGCGTTTTGCTCGCGCCGAGGAGGTCTGGGCGCGCAAGCTCTGGCGCGAACAGCTCCGCGAATGGGACGAAAGCTTCAAGCCGACGTCGATTCGGATCCACAAGGAGCTCCAAGGCATTGATCCTGCCGCGCTCAGCGATGACGAACTCGTCACGTACCTGACCCGCTGCCGCGAGCACCACATGGAGATGATCTACCAACACATGCGCTTCACCGGCGCCGCCATGGTTGCGCTCGGCGACCTGCTCGCCCATGCCGGTGACTGGACCGGGATGCCGCCTGCCGAGCTGCTCAGCATGATGCGCGGCGCCGCGCCTGTCTCTGCCGGGGCGTCCGGCGAGCTCGCCGCGATGATCGCGGCATTTGAAGCCGATCCGGCCGCTCGGACCCTGCTTTTCTCCGACGGAGCTCCCGGGGAGATTCTCAGTCAGCTTCGGGCGCTGGATAACGACTCTGGCGCAGCGGTCGCCGCATACCTGGAGCTGACGGGATATCGCCTGCTGGACGGTTTCGACATCTCAGGCCGCTACGCGCTGGAGATGCCCGACGTCCTGCTTCGTGCGATCCGCGCAGCCGTCGAGTTGAGCGAGGAGGGCAAGGCTGAGTTCGACGTCGACGCGCGCATCGCGGAGGTCCGCGAGAAGGTGCCCGCGGAGCATGCTGACGAGTTCGATGAGCTGCTCGGCGAGGCGCGGCTGATGTACCGGATCCGTGACGAGCGTGGCGTTTTCAGCGACATCTGGGCGTCGGGGATCATGCGACGCGCAGTCATGGGCGCCGGCATGCGTCTCGCCGACCGAGGCCAGATCAACGAGGCCGAGCACCTCGTCGACGCCGGCTTCGAGGAGATGGCAGCGCTGCTTTCAAACGCTGCCGGGCCGTCTGCGGATGAGCTTGCGGAGCGTCACCGCTGGCGCACGGCGCATACCGCCAAGGAGGCGCCACAGCACCTTGGCGACCCTGAGCAGCCGCCTCCGGACCCGTCAGGGCTGCCGCCGGCGACCGCTCGCGTGATGCGTGCTGCTGGCATCACGATGATGTCGATGTTCGCCCCTTCGATGGAGGCGCATGAGGGCGCGACGTTGCGCGGCTTGGCCGCCAGCGGCGGTGTCTACGCGGGCCCCGCTCGCCGCGTGGCAGGGCCGTCGGAGTTCGACCGCATCGTCAAAGGTGACGTGCTCGTCACCGAGTGCACTACCGAGGCGTTCAACATCCTGCTGCCGCTGCTTGGAGCGATCGTCACCGACAGCGGCGGCGTGCTGTCGCACCCGGCGATCGTCGCGCGCGAATATGGAATCCCGGGTGTCGTGGGAACACGGAACGCGACCGAAGAGATCCCGGACGGGACTCGCGTGCGTGTCGACGGCGACGCTGGATCGGTCACGGTCCTCGATTGAGTCTGAGTCTCGTGAGGACTGTCCGATGAAGGCTGTCCGATGAAGGCTGTCGTGGGCCTCGAGGAGGCGCACGACACCGGGCAGTACGGATCCAAAGCGGTGGGACTCGGTGACGCGGCCCGCGGAGGCCTGCCGATCCCACCAGGATTCGCGCTATCGGGAGACATCGTCGACGCGGTCGCGGCGGATGAAGACGCGTCGATCGCCGAGGTTTTGAGGACGGTCGCGCCGCTCAGCGGACCCTTCGCCGTGCGGTCGTCCGCCGTTGACGAGGACGGCGCCGACGCGAGCTTCGCCGGCCAGCACATGACGCTGCTGAACGTGCCGTCGACGCGCGAGCTGACGGCCGCGCTCAAAGAGATCTGGTGGTCTGCGAACTCCGACTCCGCGATCACATACCGGCAGCGGGTAGGCCTCTTCACGCGCCCGAGCATCGCTGTCGTCGTCCAGTCGCTGCTCGATCCCGAGTCCGCAGGAGTGATGTTCACGCGCAACCCGATCAACGGGGCCGATGAGCGGCTGATCGAAGCCAGCTTGGGTCTCGGCGAGACGGTTGTCGCCGGTCGCGTGATACCCGACACCTACCGCGTCGCCCGCTCAGGCGAAGTGCTCGAGCGGGCCGCCGGCTACAAGAAGATCCGTGTCCGCTCCCTGCCCGACGGCGGCACAGTTGAGGAGGCGGTCGCGCCTGAACTCGTCGAGAGTCTCTGCCTCGACGACGAGCAGCTCGGAGCCCTGAGTCGGCTGGCAGCTCGCTGCGAGGAGGTATATGGACCTGGCCGCGACATCGAATGGGCCATCGCCGGCGGTCAGCTATACCTGCTGCAGTGCCGAGCGGTGACGCGGATCGGCGGCGACAGCGCGCCGTCGAGCGCGCCGTCGAGCGCGCCGTCGAGCGCGCCTTCGCTTCCTCTCGAAGAGCTCCAACAGATCCCGCTGTTCGCCGGTCTGAGCACGGAGGACCTCGCCAAGGTCCAGAGCCTGTTCAAGGAGCGGAGGTTCGCCCCAGGCGAGACCGTCACCAAGGAAGGCTCCGGGGGCGCCGCGTTCTTCCTGATTGAGTCAGGCGAAGCGGCGGTCACGGTCCGAGGCCAGCCGCGGCCAGTGATGAAGGCCGGGGATTTCTTCGGGGAGATCGCCCTGATTGACGGCGGGGAGCGTGCAGCGACCGTCACCGCGGTAGATGAGCTGGTCTGCTACGGCCTCACCTACTGGGACTTCCAACCGCTGGTCAAGCAGAACGCCACGATTGGCTGGGCGCTTCTGCAGGCGCTTGCCAAGAGGGTGCGGGCCGACCAGGAGCACTGATCGGTCGGGCGAGCGCTGATCGCACGCTTATAGCCGTGTCACGACGAGCGTCACCGCGAGCACCACCATTGCCATCCACAAGGCCGATAGCGCTCCCTCCAGCGGGGCCAGCACATCAGCCGCGTCAAGCTCCCGCACCTGGCCATCGCGCAAGATCTGCTGGCCCGTCACCGAGACTGTCCGCCGGCGCAGCTCTCTGGCAGGGGTTGACAGTCGCCGCTGGGCAGTGCTGATCAGGAAGCAGGCGAGCGCCACGAGCACGCCTTCGACCCGTACCTGCAAGGCCTCCACGAACCAACCGGTGAACGCGGGAAAAGCGCCCCACGCCACGGCGAACCAGAGGTCGGTGTGAAAACGCCCACCGAACAGCTCCAGGTTGTAGGCGAGCGCGAGGAAGGTGCCGCCCGCCACGAGCGGGATCAGCCACGCCGACACAATTACCGCGGCGGTGATCCCGATCGCCACCGCACCGCCCAACCCGGCCACTGCCAGACCGATCAGCACGCTGCGCGAAAGCCGCGTCCCCAGCGGCCGTCCGGCCAACTCGTCCAGCGCATGGCAAGCAATGCCGAGCGCAAGAAAGAAGGCACCGAGCGCGGCGCCCAGCCGCCACAGCACAAACGTCGGCGCCAGCGCGGCGCCGATGGCCACGAAGCTGAGATTCCACGCGGTGTAGGGCGGGTGCAGAATCGTCACCAGGTCGCGCCAGCCGCCCGGCGACAGCGCGTAGAACGCGGGGCGCGGCGCGTCGGCCTCACGCGGCATCACGGGCTTAGTTAGGTTCAGCGACGTCTCGGACTCCCGTGACGAGGATGCCGGCGCCGAAGCTCATGTCGTGCTGAGTTGCCTCGGCGATCCCGGCGCCGCGCCATAACGCTGGGAGATCTGGCTGTGCGGCGTGGAATTGTTCGATGTTGGGGCCCAGGAACCGTCCGACGTCGTACCAGGCCCGTGACACCGCGCGGCCGAACAGCGGCAGGCCGGCGCGGGTGTGGATGCGCCACAGCCGGCGCAGCGCTGGGTCGCCGGGCACGCCAAACTCGACCATCCCGATTCTTCCGCCGGTCTTGACCACGCGGGCCAGTTCACGCATCGTCGTCGCCGGCTCATCGACGTAGCGCAGGAGGTAGGTGAACGACAGTGCGTCGAACTCGCCATCGGAGAACGGCAACGCCTCAGCCTCCCCCAGCACGAACGACAGACGGTCGGCCAGTCTCGGGGTGCGCTGCAGCCGCAGCCGCGCGGCGTCGAGCATCTCCTCGCTCTGATCCAGCCCAACAACTTCGGCGCCTCGCCCCGCGAGCGCGAAAGCGACCATCCCGGTACCCGTTGCCACGTCGAGTATCCGCATTCCCGCCTCAGGTGCAATCGCGTCAACCAGAGCACGCCGCCACCGGGGATCCTGGCCGAAGCTCATCACCGCACCAACCCGGTCGTAGTGGCCGGGAAGGCCACGGAACAGCTGCACGGCGTGGCGCTTGCGAAACGAAGGCATCGGCAAACGAGAGGCTACGGCAGTCGCGGCGAAACCTTTCAACCTCTGCTCAGCGCATGATTCCCGTGTGCCCCAGCGAGTACTGGCCAGGTTGGGGCCAAACACACAGCCCATGCGGTCCGGCGCCAACGGCGATCTCCGCGCGCAGCTTGCCCGTCTGCGTGTTGATCGCATAGACGACGCTGTTATAGCGGCCGCTCAGCCATAAGGTCTTGCCGTCTGCCGACACACCGCCCATATCGGGGCTCGCAGGCATAGGCAGCTGCCAGGTCGTGACGACACGGTTGGTCGCAAAGCTCATCACCGAGACCGACCCCGCCTCACGATTGGAAACGTACAGGAGCTTCGCGTTGCGGCTGGGATAGAGGCCGTGCGCCCCCGCGCCGGTCTGCGTGAACCCGATTACCTGGAATGTCTGCGGATCGATCTCCCAGACGCCGCCGTTCTCCTGGTCGGCGACATACAGCGTGCGGCCATTGGGCGCGAGCTTGACGTCCTGCGGTTCCGATGACCCGCCGTGCAGCGTCAGCGTGCGGATCACGCGCTGCGTCTTCAGATCGACCTCGATCATCCGTCCCGCGAACTCGCAGCTGGCATACATGTAGCGCCCGTCTGCGGAGAAATCAGCGTGGTCGACGCCCGCGCACTGTGGCACCGAGAGCGTATGGATCAACGCCATCGTGTTCGGGTTGCGGAACTCGAGCTGCTCGAGTCGCTCAGCCACGACGATCGCGTATCTGCCGTCGGGCGTGAAGTACAGGTTGTAGGGGTCCTCAACGGGGATTGGCTTGCCTGGCCGTCCGGTCCGGGGGTCGATCGGCGTCAGGCTGTTGCCCGCATCGTTGTCGACATACAACGTCTTCAGATTCCAGGCGGGGGTGACGTGCTGCGGAAGCTCTCCCGTGTCGAAGTGCTCGACGATCTTGAATGTCTTCTGGCTGATCACGTCGACGGTGTTGCTCAAGCTATTGGGCACATAGACGAGTGCCGGGTCACCCCGAACCACGGGACTCAGATCGCCCGCGCCGTCGGCCGCGTAGACGTTGACCGGTGAGGTCGGGTGCGCGGCGAGGCGGCGGGGCGCGGGCTTCGCGGTCACAGGCGCCGGCGGCTTGGTCACCTGCATCGTGGCGACCCGGCGCGGGGCTGAGCTCCCACAGCCTGCGAGTGCACCACACAAGCAAAGGATGATCGCCGCACGCCGCGCTCGCATGGGGCGAGGCTGTCCGGGAAACCTCACGTGCGGGTAACGCGAGTCTGAAGATCCTCTTAGCGCGCGCAATGGGCGTGGATCGAGTGTTCTACCGTGGGCGTCCGTGCGCCGCAGCATCACCACGCTCATCGCGCTTACCGTAGCGACGGCCGTCTCCGCGTGCGGCGGTTCGACGAGCGGTGGCGCGGCCGGCACCACCGCCGGCAGGGCGAGGGTCAGGCTGCATGAGCGGCGCGCCAAACGCACGCACACCGCCACTGCGCGCGCGGCCGTGCTGTCGTATCGCCGGCTCTACTCGCTGCCCGCGCCGCTGCGCGATCCCGCATATGCCTCGTTGGGCGGCGGCCGCTTCGTGCTGATCGGCGGGCTGTCGGCGAGCGACACGTCGGCCGCCGAGGTCGACACGGGTAACCGATCCCAGGTGACCCAGGTGGCGACGCTCGGAGTCGCCCAGCATGACGCACAGGCCGCCCTGCTCGAAGGCAGGGTGTACGTCTTCGGCGGCGGCTCGTTCTCGGAGCTCGACCACATATTCAGCTTCTCGCCCGCGTCCGGAGCGCTCGCCACCGTGGGCACCCTGCCCTCCGCGCAGTCCGACGTGGCGGTCACCTCGATCGGGAACACGGCCTACATCATCGGTGGCTACGACGGCGTGAACTGGAAGAACACGATCCTCGCCTACAGCCCGGGCGCATCGACCGCCGCAACCGCCGGCACGATCCCGGTCGGGTTGCGTTACGCCGCCGCGACGGCGATCGACGGCCGCGTACTGATCGCGGGCGGGTCGACACCCACAGCTGCCAGCCGCGCGATCTTCAGCTTCGATCCGAAGACGGGTCGTGTCACGCGGATCGGGACGCTCCCATACCCGGTTACTCATGGTGAACTGGCCCCGCTGGGCCAGTTCGCCTACCTGGTAGGTGGTCGGGGGAACGGTACGAGCTCCCAGACGGCGCGCATCCTCGCGGTCGACCCGACAACCGGGAAAGTCACGTCCGCAGGTCGGTTGCCGACGGGCCTGTCCGACGCGGCGCTGCTGCCGGCGGCACATTCGCTGCTGCTGATCGGTGGGCTCGAGTCCAGTGGCGCGGTCTCGGACCAGGTGGCAGAGCTCGCCCCGCGTGCTTAGCGCCGTCAGCGCCGTTCCACCGACTGCATGTAACTGATCACGGCGCGTAGCTCGCGCGCCGTCAGCCGACTGTGAATCACAGGCATCTCCGCCGCGAACTGGAGCAGTTCGCCGCGGGGCAGCCGCAGGCTCCTGAGATCACCGCCCTGCTGGTGCGGCGTCGAGCTCCCGGAAATCGAATGGCAGATCGCACAGTGAGTCGCGAATACAGCCGGCCCAGACACGGCGGCGACGCCATTCGAGCCGCAGCCGCTGATTGCGGCCGCGACCAGCGCCGCAGTTGCCGCAAGCAGCGCGCTGCGCGCTCGCGACCGGGCGCTCGGCGCTCTCGTGGTCACGCAGGCGGGTCGACCCCACGCACGGACGTGGGCGGCATCCTCGGGCGGATAAATGCTGGGCATCTGCTCGATCCTCTGCCGAGAGATTCCAGCATGCCGTGCCACTTTTCCGGGAGTGGGTCACACCGTTTTGGCGAGAATCTCCACCTGCCAGCGGGAGTCGTGTAGTTTCGAGGGCGGGTGACCCCCGAGAGACGCTCCGGCGCAAACTCGCGGCACCCGCCCCCGAAAGACCGTCTTCGGCAGGAGCAATGAGTCGAGTCAGCTCTTCACAGCACTCCGGCCAAGGACCGGATCCCGCGCAGCGTCGCCAAGGCGAAAGCAGCTCGCTGTACCGCTCGGCACCACGATCGGCAGTCCGCACATGCGGTAGCGAGGCGTGACGATGCCTGAGGTACTGCAGCACGACATCGTGATCGTCGGTGGAGGCGGCGCCGGTTTGCGCGCCGCCATCGCGGCCGCTGAAACCGATCCCACCCTGGACATCGCGATCGTCTCCAAGGTCTATCCGATGCGAAGCCACACGGTGTCCGCGGAGGGCGGTGCCGCCGGCGTCATCAAATCTGGTGATTCCTCGGAGAACCACATCCGCGACACCATCTCTGGCTCCGATTGGCTCGCCGATCAGGACGCGGTCGAGGTGTTGGTGAACGAGGCACCGACGGAGCTGCTTCAGCTCGAGCACTGGGGCTGTCCCTGGAGCCGCGAGCCCAACGGAAGCGTCGCGGTTCGCCCGTTCGGCGGGATGAGTGTCGAGCGGACATGGTTCGCCGCCGACAAGACGGGCTTTCACATGCTGCACACGCTCTTTCAAACCTCGCTCAAGTACACGAACGTCAAGCGGTATGACGAGTGGATGACGACCAGCCTGCTCGTTGAGGACGGCCGCTGCCAGGGCGTGACCGCGATCGAGCTCCGTAGCGGGCAGGTACGCGCCATCCTGGGCAAAGCGGTCGTCCTCTGCACCGGCGGCTTCGGTCGCGTATTCCCATTCACCACGAATGCGGCGATCAGCACGGGCGACGGGCTCGGCCTCGCATTCCGCGCCGGGGTGCCGCTCAAAGACCTGGAGTTCGTCCAGTATCACCCGACCGGGCTACCTGGTACCGGCATCCTGATCACCGAGGCAGCACGCGGCGAGGGCGGCATCCTGCTCAACAAGGAGGGTGAACGATACCTGCAGAACTACGACCTCGGTGAGCCGCTCGACGTGCACGACCCGCGACACCCCGTCTTTCGCGCGATGGAACTCGGCCCGCGTGACCGACTGTCACAGGCGTTCGTCAAGGAGCAAGACCGCGGGAACGTGTTCGAGGGTAAATACGGAACGTATGTGCACCTCGATGTCCGTCATCTTGGCGAGAAGAAGATCAACAAACAGATCCCCTTTGTCCGCGAGTTGACAAAGAACTACGTCGGCATCGATCCGGTGCACGAGCCAATTCCGGTGCGGCCGGTGGTCCACTACATGATGGGCGGAATCGACACCACCACGGATGCGGCAACCTCGCTGCCCGGCCTGTACGCGGCAGGCGAGTGCGCCTGCGTCAGCATCAACGGCGCCAACCGGCTCGGCTCGAATTCGCTGGTGGAGATTCTCGTCTTCGGCGCCCGCGCGGGACGCAATGCAGCCCAATGGGCCCACCAGCACCCCGACGTCTCCGTCGCGTCGCTCGAGAAGCAGGCTGACACCGAGCAGACGCGCATAGCCCACGACTTCGTCAACAAGTACGACGGACAGGAGCCGCTCGCCGAAATCCGCAACGAATTGCGACACTCGATGGAGACAGGCTGTGGCATTTACCGCACAGACGCGACGCTGCGCGCGACCACTACGAAGCTGGCCGAGCTGAAGGACCGCTTCGCGCGCGTGAAGCTGGACGACCACAGCCTCAGCTTCAACACCGAACTCACCGCCGCCCTGGAGTTGGAATTCATGCTCGAGATCGCCGAGGCGATTGCTCATTCGGCACTGAGGCGCACCGAGTCACGAGGGTCGCACCAACGGACCGATTTTCCCAACCGTGACGACGGCCAGTTTCTCAAGCACTCGCTCGCCCATCGCACCGATAGCGAGCCGCGGATCGACTACCGCGACGTTGTGATCACCAACTGGCCGCCCGGCGAACGGGTCTACGGTCGCGACCATTAGGAGCTGGACGGAGGCGTATGACTGCAACAGCCATAACCAGAGCGGCAGCTATAACAAGAGCGGCACTTGCAGGCACGGTCACGTTGGAGGTTGCACGCTACCTTCCGGGTGAGGACGAGCGGCCGTACTTTCAGTCCTACGATGTGCCATATCACGCGGACTGGGTGGTTCTCGACGCACTGAATTATTTGAAGGACGAGGTCGACAGCACCCTCTCCTATCGCTGGTCGTGTCGAATGGGCGTGTGCGGCTCGTGCGGCGCGATGGTGAATGATGTCCCTGTGCTCACCTGCGCGGCCTTCCTGCGTGACTATCTCCCCGGCCCGATCCGCATCGAGCCGCTGGCCAACTTCCCGGTGGAACGTGACCTCGTCATCGTTCTGGACGACTTCATGGAGAAGCTGTCGACAATCAAGCCTTGGATCATTCGCGAGACCGAACAACCGTTGGATCAAGGCGAGTACCTGCAAACGCCGGCCCAGCTCGACGACTTCAAGCAGTTCAGCATGTGCATCAACTGCATGCTGTGCTACGCGGCCTGCCCGGTCTATCAGAACGACGAGGAGTTTCTCGGACCCGCCGTACTCGCCCTGGCCCAGCGATACAACCACGACTCGCGCGACGAGGGCAACACAGAACGGAATGACGTGGCTTGGTTGGACGACGGTGTCTGGGACTGCACATTCGTCGGCGAGTGCAGCGCGGTATGCCCCAAGGGCGTCGATCCCGCAGGTGCGATCCAACAGGCGAAGCTGGAAAGCACATTGGGCTGGTACCGGTCGTTTCTGACGCCGTTTGGACGCAGGTAGGCGGAGCAGCGAATGGCCACGCGCACGCGCACGCCGACGCCCTATCCACGGCACCGGTCAAGAAAGTGGTTCCTGACGCGGTGGCCGTACCAGCTCTTCATGCTCCGCGAACTGTCCTCGGTCTTCCTGGCCGCGTACATGGTGCTCCTGCTCGTGCTGGTGACGCAGGTACACAACGGCCAACATGCGGTCAGGAACTTTGAAAATACGCTCAAATCACCCGGGCTCCTCATCTTCACGAGCGTCGCGCTGATCTTCGCGCTGCTCCACACGATCACGTGGTTCCAGGCTGTGCCGAAGGCGCTGCCGCTGCGGCGAGGCGAGAACAAGGTGCCGCCGGGTTTGCTCATCGGAGCGCACTACGTCGCGATGCTCGCGCTGAGCGCGATCATCCTGATCATCGTGCTGGTCTGAGCGGGAGAAGCATGGTGCGCAGATCAAACGAGCCGCTGTTCTGGTCTTTGTTCTCTGCCGGTGGCATGCTCGCGGCCCTTCTGGCGCCTGTGCTGATCATCGTGATCGGCTTCCTGGTGGCAGCGAACGACGTCACGTTCGCCCGTCTCCACGCGATTGTCACCAATCCCGTCGGTCGGGTGGTGTTGTTCGCAATCGCGTCGCTGACCTTTTTCCACTGGGCACACCGGTTCAGGCACGTCCTGATCGACGTGGGCCTTAGACGGTTCAACCTGGCATTGGCCGCAGCTTGCTATCTCGCAGCGTTGGCCGGGACGGTCTGGGCCGCGGTAGTAGCGTTCACCTAGCGTAGATCCAATCGAGGTGCCAGGCATGGCTCAGTATCTGATCGTCACACATAAGACCGCCTTCGCCACAGAACTCCGCGACAGAGTCGGTGAGTTAGCGGCTGCCGACCCCGCAGCCGAGTTTGCCATTTTGGTGCCCGAGGCCCCCGGAGAGAATTACACGTGGGAAGGCGAGACCGTAAACGAGGCCCAGCAGAACGCCCATGGCCTCAAGCAGATTCTCGAAAGCACCTTCGGAGCGAAGGTCGATCGCACCGCGGTTGGGGTCCAAGATCCGCTGCAGGCAATCGCTGACGAGCTCCGCGAAAACCGAGCTTACGACACACTTGTAATTTGCACCCTGCCACTTGGCGTTTCACAGTGGCTCAGGCGGGACTTGGTGCACCAGGCCGAACGGAAGTTCGGGCTGCCTGTCATCCACGTGGTGGGCGAGTCCGTTCGCACGTAGCAGTTGCAGTGAGATAGCCGAGGCAACTGGGCTGTAACCTGCCCTGGCCCATGCTGGGGCCTTGCTTCCTCGGACGCAGCCGGCCATCGCCGCTCTCGAGATCTAGCCAATGACCCAAGACCCGCGATCGAGCAACCGGAATCGAGAACGGCGCAGCCGAGAGCCGGCGGGAATCCATGAGCTCAGAAAGGAGGTCAGCGAGCTGCGGCGCGCGAACGAGCGGGGCGCGACGCGCTCACGCGGGCCACGGCGCCGGTTCGGGCTGATGCTCGGGGCCGGCGTGGTTGTGATCGTGCTGGCGGTGATGATCAACGGGGCGTTTGGGAGTTCTGGCTCATTCCCGCCACCGAGTAACGCCTCCCTTGCCGGCCTCGGCGTGCGCGGGCGCATAGTGGCGATCGCCAACAGCCAGGTCGGGTACAGCGCCGACCCCGACCATTCCTACTGCAACAAGTTCAGCACCTACTGGGACGCCGGCACGGCCGAGTGCCCGAGCGGCGAACTGTCCGAGGAGTGGTGCGCCGACTTCGCGGCCTGGGCCTGGCACAAGGCCGGAGTTCAGTTCACCTACGGCTACAACCCCGGAGACCTCAACGCCGGCGCCGTCAGCTTTTACGAGTGGGGCCTCGAACATGGCAAATGGCATCCGGCCACAAGCGGGTATGTGGCTGCGCCCGGCGACGTGGCGATCTACGGCGTCTCGCTCAGCGCCGACCCGTCAGCCGCCCATGTGGCGATCGTGACCAGCGATCCGCGCAACCAGCGAGGCCCGGACGTGATCAACGGGGACGGCGACCGGACCGGGTTCTCCGTTGTCGAGACCGGGACCGACCAAATACGGGCCGACGTCGGCCACCATCACGACGACACACTCGCCGGCTACGTGAGTCCGACGTCACCCCTGCCCGGTTCGAGCAGCTCTAGCTATCTTCGCGGGGAAGCGTGGCGGCACCGTCCAGCCAGGTGAGCAGTGCGGCTCGGGAGAACCGCCATTGTCCGGCGATGCGCCGGGCCGGAACCTCACTCTTGGCGGCGCTGCGCTCGAGCTGCGCTTCGCCCAGCCGTAGGAAGGCCGCAGCCTCGGGCAGCGTCATCACCTCGTTTGGCGGGGCGGTGCTGTCAGGGTCCGACAGCGGCGTCCGGCCTTCCTCGACCAACGAAATACGCCCGACCGTGAGCTCTTCGCGGGCAGGACGCTCGTCACCGGGGAGATGCTCGCCACGGGCCTGATGCTCGCCGCAGGCCAGATGCTCCCGCATCGCCTCGCTGACAAGCCGCCGCTTGCTCTTACCGGTCGCAGCGACTGCCGCGTCCAGGCGGTCCGCATCATCGGTGGCGAGACGCACGAACAGCGGCTTGGAATCAGCGGACATATCGCGATGATATCACTTGATATCAATCAGTCGGCGCCCCGCTCCTCCCGCCAGCGCGCGTAGATCTCGCCGAACTCGCGCTGCATCTCGGGCGATAGGTCCTCAGGCACAAGCTCACCGGTCAGCCGCAGCGTCTCGCGCATCTGCTGGAGGTAGGCGGTGCAATGCGGGCAGCCCGCGAGGTGGTGCTCGAAACGGCGTCGGTCGCGACGGGAGAGCGCGCCCTCGAGGTAGTCGGTCACGAGTTCGACCACCTCCTGGCACGGGATCTCGGCTGGACGCAGAAGGCTCATGCGGTCGCCTCGATCCTCGTCTCCAGCGCCTGGCGCAGGCGGCTGCGGCCGCGGTGCAGCAGCACTCGCTCGTTGGCGGGCGTCAATGCCAGCACCTGACAGACCTCATCGCTGCGCAGACCGTCCACATCCCGGAGCATGACAACGGCGCGCTGGCGCTCGGGCATCCCCGTCAATGCGGCAAGGATCTCGTCGCGCAGCGAAGCCGCACCGAGACGCTCCTCGACGGCCTCGGACCAGGGCTGCGGCGGCGCGCTCCACGCGCCTGAGGCATCAAAGCGCGAGGGATCGACGGCGGCCAGGGCGGTGTCGGAAGGGAAGCTGCGGGCCTCGCGCGTGCCGGTGCTGCGAGCGCGGTTGACGAGGATCGCGAGCAACCAGGTCCGCAACGACGAGCGACCCTCGAAGCGGTCGATCCCGCGCAGCACCCCAAGCCAGGTCTCCTGGACGACCTCCTCGGCGACGGCGTGGCTGTGTACGAATGTTCTGGCGAGTCGCAGCATCGAATCGTGGTGCCTGCCCACGAGGGTCACGAACGCCTCCTCGTCGCCCGAGCGCAGCCGTTCGAGCAGGCGCAGATCGGCGTCGGCGGGGTCGAGGTGGCTGGTCCGGATCCAGCGCGGGCGGCGAAATTGAGGAGTGGACATGAACCGGGTACCGGCAGTGGCGCGGGGATCGGGACCAGCCCGCCCCGCGCCACTGGAGTATCCCGACATTTCAGGAAGCGGCGATGCCCTCTCCGCCGACCGCGTTCGGGACCGTGACCGAGCCGATCTCAGCCAGCGAGCCGCCGGAGCCGACCCAGAACTCGTCGACGATCCCGCTGCCGCCGGTCTGGACGTAGAGGTAGCGGCCGTCGCGCGACGTCGCGGCGTCGACCGTGCCGGCGTCTGTGCTGGTGGTCGCCGCGAGTGTCAGGGTTCCGGACGGCGAGTCCAGCACTGAGCTCTCGGTGTGACTGGCAGCGTTGCCCGCGAACAGGACGGGGCCGTCAGCGACCAGCCAGCATGTCGCCGCGCCGCCGGTGTCCGCGATGGACAGGGGCGCCAGCGTGCCGTCCGCCAGCAGGTCGAAGCTCGCGACCGCGTTCGGCCCGGCCTCGCCGATGGCGACCTGGTCGCCGCCCTCGAACGCGATCGCGAACGGCACAGCGCCGGGCTCGTTGTTGACTACCGGCGCCGCCGCCGGCAGCCCGGAGGCGTCCACCGGGAACACAAGGATTTCGTTGTCGGTGGCCTTGGTCGTGACGAGCAGGTTGGCGCCGTCTGGCGTGAAGGCGATGTCGCCAGGGGTGCTGACGAACTGCGGCGTGGTCGAGTCCGGGACGAGGCCAAGCGGCCGCCAGGAGCCCGCGATCGGCGACAGGTCGCCGTTGATCAGTCGGTAGCCCTGGATCGCGCCGTCGTTGAGCGCGTTCAGCACGTAGACGAGGTCACCGTGGACGGCGATACTGGCGGGGAAGGTGCCACCGGATCCGACGACCTGGCGAAGCCGCAGGTGAGTGCCGTCGACAGTGAACACCGACACCGTGTTGCTGCCGGCGTTGACCGCGAACAGCGCGCGCTGGGCTGCGTCGTACACCAGCGAGTCCTGTGAGGCCAGGTGGTCAACGACGGAGCCCACGAGTTGGTCGCCGTTGCCGCCGGTCGCGTAGGTGCCGGCCGGCGAGAGCGTCCCGTCGCGCTTGCGGGCGTAGACGGTGATCGTATTGCCGGTCAGATCATCGCTCTGGACGAAGACCGCGCCGGCGGGACCGTGGATGTCATGGCTTCCGAACAGCGGCTTGGCGCCGGCCGAACCGGCCGCCAGCGTAAGCGAGGCTGCGACGGTGGCCGCCGCGGCTGCGCTGAGCTTGCGGGACGTGAGCATTGATGCCTCCGAGTGGTTGGGTTCCACTCTTTGGTCACTGGCCCGCCCGATCCGTTACAGCGGCACCGCTACAAGAGCGCCGTAACGGGCGCCGCTACGCCCCCGAAGGGCTACACGGGCGGGAACTCGCGCGCCAGCGCGACCAGCCGCTCCCGCACCACATCCGACCGCTCGTCGACGATGAAGTGGCCGCAGCCGGGGATCACCTCCAGCGTGTAGTCGTCGGCGAGCGCGGTGCTCGCCGAGGCCAGCGACCAGTGGATCGCGCGGTCGGCGACTCCGAAGACCGCACGCGTGGGCACCGACGAGCGACGGGTCTCGCGCCGCCGCACCGACGCCGGCAGCTCTTCGCGCCAGAACGTGCGGTAGGTGTCGCACCCGGCGCGGGCACAGACCGGATCGCGGGCGCGTTCGCTGAACCAGCGAACGTCTTCACGCGACACGCGCGAGCGGTCGGCCAGGCTCCCGCGGATGGCCCTGTAGGTGAGCTCGGTGTCGCGCTGGAGCCGCTCGCCGAACAGCGCGATCGGGATCTGGTAGGAGAAGCGCCAGAAGTGGGGCAGCACTGTCCTGGCCGTCTGCCAGGGATGGGAGATATTCAGGGCGAGGTAGGCGCTGAAGCGCTCGGGCGCGCGCAGTGCCAGCAGGTGCCCTACGACCCCGCCCCAGTCGTGGCCGACCAGCACCGTCCGTCGCACCCCGAGCTGATCCATCAGCGCCAGCACGTCGGAGGTGACCTGCTGCTTCTGCCATCTGTGCGGCGGCGGCCCCGACCAACCGTATCCCGGCAGGTCCGGCGCGATGATCCTCAGGCCCGACGGCGGGTCGGCAAGCAGATCGCGCCACTCGTAGTGGTGTTGGGGCCAGCCGTGCAGCGCCAACACCGGCAGGCCGTCGGCCGGTCCCGCCTCGGTCAGGTGGAAGTCGACACCGCGGGCCTCGACCCGCGACCGCCGCACACCTTCGATGGGCGGCGGGTCTCGTGGCGGGTCCCGCTGGACCCGCCCCTTCGTGCGCGCGCTAGCCCCCACGCCACGCGCTGTCAACGGACCCCGTAGTGATCTCGCTCGTAGGGCGTGATCGCCGCCCGCGCCAGAGCGACCATCTGGGCCCGCTTTGCATGCCGCCAGATCACGATGGCGTCGAGCAGGTCCACACCGTTGGTCGCCATCAGCGCGTTCAGCTCCGGGAACCACGAGGCGTACGGTCCGAGTCGCTCCTCTCCAATCGGCGGCTTCCAG
>Ga0307373_10008234_pt1 | contig 15955 bp, 8 predicted proteins | sample OX2MG_FD_202534 | JGI IMG/M metagenome (GOLD analysis project Ga0307373, IMG submission 202534) | Soil microbial communities from Risofladan, Vaasa, Finland - OX-2 | ecosystem: Environmental > Terrestrial > Soil > Coastal area > Acid sulfate soil | place: Finland: Risofladan, Vaasa | collected... | reverse complement strand
AAATTGAATATTACAAAAGTACTGGTTCTATGAAGGGATTTAAAATTGGTACGCTGCTTGATATCAAGCAAGACGGAGATGTAGAAAAAGTTCTAGTTGATGAAAAGATACCTCTTGTCAACAAGGACGAGTTGAAGCTGTCTGCAACAAACATGGAGAATTATTTCAAGTGTCCTTTGCAGTTCAAGTATGGATATGTATTGCAGGTACCTACCAAGTCTTCAAAGCAAATGTCCCTAGGAGGGATGGTTCACAAGGTCTTTGAGTTGGTATCAAAGGACATGAAGTCTGGAATCAAGGTTGACAAGGAAAGGGCTTTTGACATACTAGAGAAGATCTGGGACTATAATTCATACAAGACAGAGCATGAGGCAAAAGAAGACCAAGAAAAAGCTAAAGCGATGATTGTAAAGTTCCTTGAATGGATTGCATCTAGTCAAAATACAATTGAAGATGTAGAGAAGAGATTTAACATGACAATTGGTGGCGCCAAAGTTACAGGAAAGATTGATCTTGTAATGAAGACTCCAGAGGGAGAGTACCAAGTGTATGATTTTAAGACTGGAAATTCCACTAAAAATGCTAAAGAAGCTGCAGAAGACATACAGATGAATCTGTATCCGTTAGCTGTCAAGGAATCATATGGAAAACTGCCTGTGAAATCATCACTGTATTATATTGCAAAAGACTTGATTGTGGATAATGAAATTATTGAGAAAAATGTAATGAACTATAAAAAAACACTTGAGAATGCTGCAAAATCAATTCTAAACGAAGAGTTTGAACCTGTTCATGAAAAAGGGGCTTGCTTTAGATGTAATTTCAGAGAAATATGTGACTATTCGGAGATTGCAAAAGAGTAAACTGTTCAAGGCAAATCCTGAAAAATACCAAGTTTGAAAATTCAGTTATGAGGCATAAAGTTAAACACCAATAGCGGAATTTCTCAAGAAAGATTTTGATATTCCACTTGGCCTATTTTTTATATTGAATACAATACATTGCTATGAAATACTTGGTCTAAAACCTGGTGCGCCTATTAAGGAAATTAAAGAGGCTTATCGAAATCTTGCTCTCAAATATCATCCTGACAAGGACTCGTCAGAAGGAAATGAAGAACGATTTGTAAAGATCTCGGATGCGTACCAGACATTGAGATCACAGAATATTGAAGAATCACAAACTATCCCAAAATTTAGTGATATTTATCCAGAAGATGCTGTATACTCTTACCAAGAAGCTGAAAAATTACTTTTAAAACAAAAGTATGAAGATGCAATTTCATTTTTAGATAAGACATTAGAAAAATTACCACGATATGCAAATGCCTGGCTCAAAAAGGGCGATGCATTATCCAATCTGAAAAGATACAGTAACGCATTATATTGTTATGATAAAGTTTTACAGATAAATCCGGAGTCTTCAGATGCTTGGAATCTAAAGGGAATATGTTTGTCTGACTTAAAAAGATATCAAGATGCAATGGAGTCTTTTGATGAAGCAATTTTGTTAGATCCAACACGTGCATCTACTTGGAACTTCAAAGGTGTATGTTTTTTTATTTTAGAAAAATTTGGAAAAGCTTTAGAGTGCTTTGATATGGCCACAAAGCTAAATCCCGAGTTTGTAGTTGCATGGCACAACAAGGGTAGAGTATTTCTAAGATTAGGTAAACAAAAAGAAGCAGAAAAGTGTTATGAAAAAGCAAAGAAAATGAGATAATAGATAAAAAATAAAAAATTCGTTTTGCAGAGAAAATGTTTTCGCTAATAATTTTTTTTCTGTTTAATTGGAAATCATTTAAAATTTTATGGATACATGATGAATTTAAGAAACGAAGATTATATTATGAAATAGAGATATAGTACTAAACCTACATAATTCTGAAATGCGTAAAACTCTCATCGAAGAACCAAATGTGGAACTTTTACAATTTTTCGACAAGATTAGTGAAGAAGCAAGGAAAGAAAAGAATGCAGTTCCTCCCATTAACAAACTAGTATATTACTGGACAAGAAAACCGTTAGTTGTAGGTCGCGCAATTGCACTAGCTAGTACACTAACAAATCTAAAAGATGTGGAATCCTTCATGGGTTTTGGTAAAGACGTTCGTGCCTATACTAGAATCCCGGATGCTGGTGTATATGCAAAAAAACTTGGTTCAGATCCTTCTAAAATTAAAGTGTTAGATCCGTTTGGAGGAGCAGGTAATCTAATTTTTGAATCTTTACGATTGGGTCTTAACTGTACCATATCGGATTATAATCCACTAGCATATTTGATTGAAAAAGCAGTACTAGAATATCCTTCAAAATATGGACAAAAACTTGTAAATGATTTTACAAAGTATGCAACAGAAGCTATTGAACTAACGAAAAAGGAGATTGGAAAATTTTATGATAAAAATGATCTAATATATTTCTGGATGTGGTGCATCAAATGCACTCATTGTGGGCAACGAATTCCATTAACGAATAACATGTGGATTGTCAATACTGCCAAAAACAAAATTGGAATAAAGATAAAACCGACAAAATCAAAGGAGTTTGAAGTAGAATTAGTTAAAAACATGAGTCCAGAAGAGGGTAAAAAATTCACACAGAAAGGAGGATCTGCTATTTGTATTTCTTGTACAAATACAATAGATTATGAAACTTTGACTAAAGACATAGCTACAAAAAAAGATAGGGAACTCATAGTGATTCAAAAACAATCTAAATCTGGTAGGGAATATGTCTTAGCAAAGTCTGAAGACAAAAAGCGATTTGAAGATGCGGCAAAATATTTGAAATCAAAATTATCAGAGTATGATGAGATGGACTTGATTCCAAATGAAGAAATCAAACCATCTCTTAGAAGAGAAAACTTACTGTGGCATTACGGAATAAGACAATGGGATAAATTTTTTAGTGAGAGACAATTGCTCATTGCCACTACACTTTTATTTAATATGCAACTTGTTTGTAAAAAAATTCCAGATGATGAATATCAGAAAGCAATTTCAGTTTATTTCGGATTTCTACTATGTAAATTAGTGTATGGAAACGCATTGGGGGTTCCATGGAATTCTCAAAGAGAGACAGTAGAACATGTGTTTGTCATGCGAAGGCCTGCCATTTTTTTCAATCACCCTGAAATTAATCCCTTTGAAAAAATAAAGGGAGGATTACCAAATATTATAAAAAATATTGTTAATTCAATTAGTTTTTCTGAACATAATGTAAAAAAAGCTGAGATTTCGCTTAAATCGGTCACAAAACTATCCGATTCTAAGCAACAATATGATATTATAATTACTGATCCGCCATATGGTGATGATGTTCAATATGGTGAACTTTCAGAATTTTTCTATGTTTGGCTATCTAGATTACTTCGTCCATATTTTCCCGAACTACCAAAAAACGTTCCATTAGAAGAAGATTTTTGTGAAAGTTGGGGAAGATTCGGAGATAAAAAACTAGGGAAAAAATTCTTTGAAGAGGGATTAAAAAAATCATTCATTTCAATGAATTCAGCATTAAAAAATGATGGGTTACTGGTAGTATTCTTTGCGCATTCTAGCCCAGAAACATGGAATCTTTTACTAAAATGTATTAGGGAAGCCAAATTCTCTGTAGTTACAAGTTATGCAATACATACTGAAAACACATCAAATGTAATGGCAATTGAAAAAGCGGTCTTCATGTCATCAATTGTCATAGCTTGCAGAAAACTAAACAAAGAATCTACTGCATATCTTGAAGATATCATACCAAAAGCAGAAGATGAGATCAAAAAGATGTTGGATAAAATTCCAAATGACAAACTACTACTGTTGCCGATTACAGATTTGTTGATAATGGTCTATGGTAAAGTACTAGAATCATGTACTCAACATACTGTTTTAAAATCATATCAAAAGAAAGACAAGGAGCCAGATTTTGAAGACCTGGTAAAGGACTCTCGAGATTTTATTCTAAAACAGATCATAGACAAAATTACAGATAATAAAATGAACCAAATTGGTCCTGTGATGTCATTTTATTTATTGTTAAAAGTGTTCTATCAAGGAGTAATTTCTGCAGATGAGGCAATCAAAATTACACAGACTTATGGTGTAAATCTAGATACACTGTACAAAATCAATGTTGCAATCAAAGAAAAAGGAATTATAAGATTGTCATATCTACAAGAAAACAAAATTACGCTAAAGCCGCAGGATTTGGATCCAGATAATTTGTATCAACAGTTATGTTATCTTGGAACAATTGCTCAAACAAAAGCCGCTTCCAACATTTTGACTATATTTAGAGATAAAGAAAATATACGAATTGATGAACTAAAACAGATAATATCCATAGTACTAAAGAGCTACAATCTAAGAAGAAATAAAGGAGATGCATTAGATGCCAATGAGCAAGAAGAGTTGAAGATTTTGGAGAAATTGGCGGATATTCTAGGTGTTGAACATGGCGGAGTTCTTGATTCGTTCATGGAGAAGAAATGATAACAGTAGGTTCTAGTGTCAAACTAAAGTCAGATCAGACTAAATTTGGCATTGTAGTAGAAATTGACAAACAATTTGCACATGTAAATCATGATGACAAAAACGAGTGGATGAAAATCTCAGATCTTGAAGAAAAAAGTGATGATCTGGTATCCAAACTGACAAAACATGATTGTGATGACCCCCTTGATTTTATGTTATCAATGGACGCATATAGATTGCTAGTAGCCCAAGCTTGGAGCCCATATGTTTTGGCATCATCTACGAAAATACAGATGTTTCCACATCAGATTGATGAAGTAATGTGGGCTTTGGACAATTCAAAAATAATGATTGCTGATGAGGTAGGTCTTGGAAAAACAATCATAGCAGCTCTTGTAGTAAGTGAACTCAAACTAAGAGGTCTTGTGAAAAGAGTATTATTTGTTGTACCAAAATCATTGATTTTAAAATGGAAGGATGAACTAGAAGATAGATTCGACACACCCGCAGAAATCATCAATTCAGAGTTTATAAAAATAGTTCCAGATTTATTTAACAAAGAAGAATACACGTATGTTGTTTCAATGGATACACTCAAACAAGAAAATTATAGAAAAAAAATAATTGAAGATGTAGATATAGTTGTAGTTGATGAAGCCCACAAATTTGTACCAGGTACTGAAAGATTTGACCTTGGAGAAATCTTGGCAGAAAAGTCACACTTTATGATATTCTTAACAGCGACACCTCATGATGGAAAAGACGAATATTTTCTTGCAAGAATGAAATTACTTGATCCGTATGTATCAGACGTCTATTCGTCAAGCTATCTTTGGAGTAGAAACATAAAAGAAAATGTCATAGACATTGAAGGAAAATCCGTATTTCCACCAAGGACTAGTAATACAGTAGAAATTGAGATCTCTGTTGATGAACAAGAAATCTTCAAAGCTCTTGATAGATACCTGAAACAATTATCAGACCAAGCTATAACTCCTAAGGATCAAAACGCAATAAGATTCCTGAAGATAATATTTACAAAAAGGGCAAGTTCTTCTATATATTCACTAAAAATATCGCTAGAAAAGCGTCTTGAGAGACTAGGACAGACTACAATTGAGCAGGTTTTCCAGGCAGAACGAGGCTTGAGGGATTATGATGATGATATGGAAACAGATCAAGAGACTTATCTAGATGAAAATTTAGGATTTACAACTACAAGAGATATCGAGAGTGAAAAAACCAGTATTCGTGATATTATATCTAAAATCGAGTCAATCAATCAAAAAGACTCCAAATGTGAAGAGCTATTCAGATTTATAGAAAAACAAAAAACAAATGACAAGACTGCAAAAGTTGTAATATTTTCAGAATATAGAAACACTGTTGATTATTTAATTTCCAAACTTTCAGAAAAATACAAAACTGGGAGAATAGATGGTCTGATGAATATTGAAGACAGAAAAAAAGAACTGGACAACTTTAAAAATCCACAAGGAACCGAGATTCTAGTCTGTACTGATGCAGCAGGTGAAGGAATTGATATGCAATTTTGCAATATAGAGTTCAACTACGATTTACCATGGAATCCAAATAGATTAGAACAGAGAATGGGTAGAATCCACAGAATTGGACAGATAAGACCTGTCTCTTACTTTAATTTTATTTTAAAATATGAAGGAGGAATTGACGGATATATCATGTCAAGACTTTTAGCTAAAATCGAAGCAATAAAAATTGCAATGAGTGATAAAGTATATGACATTATTGGAAATTTAATAAAACAGGAAGATATCGTAAAGCTATATCAAGAATTAGAAAAGATTCCAACTAACAAATGGGAGCCAGAGATGACTAAATTTTGGGACATAATAGAAACCAACAAGAAAAAAATTATTCAGCAAAGTGAATTGCTTCTAACTGGTCACAAATTTGACAAGACTAGACTTGAACCTATTCAAAACATAAGAAAAAATGCAGTCGACAAGGGGGAGGTAAAAAGATTTTTGGAAATAATTGCTGAGACAAAGGAAGGCGCGTTTAAAATGGTAGATCCAAAGGAAGAAAGATGTGAGATGTACCTTCCTTCAAAACTTGCATTACTTACAAACGTTGCAAGATTAGAAGGAACTTTGGATGCCGAAGTATCTCAGAGGACTGGCTGGCCACATATTGCACTTGGAAATAAGACAGTGAATATGATACTTAAAAATACACAAAAATATACTGCAACTGTTCTTAGGCATCCAACAAAAAGAGGTCTCATAGGAATATACAAAATGACCATAAACAATGGACTTGGCAAGGCACAAAATGCTCAAATTTTAGCATTATTTCATAACGAGGACGGAAATATACAGGAGATTGAAACAAGGAGTTTATGGTCATATGAGGAAGGAGAATGTGAAAACATTAACACCAATTTACTTGTAACCAGTCAAAAAAGACTAGATGAAAAATCACGAGAGTTTTTAGAAAAATTCAAAGATGAGACTGCAAAAAAAATTATAAAATCTAAAAAAACTTCACAGGAAATTGTGTATAGTTATCTTGCAAATGAAATTGCGGAACTTGATTCTAGAATTAAAGAAAACCAACAGAAAATGGGAGAAGGACCACATGTTGAAAAGATAATTAAAAAATTACAGGCAAACAAAATTACAAAGAATGAAAAAGCTCAGAAAAGACTTCAGGACATAGAAAAAGAATATGTCGCAATGCCGATGATTGAACCAATAGGTCTTGCATTAGTAGAACCTGAATTAGGATCTAATATTAGAAAAGAGATAGAGATGGCTGGAATGAATTTTGTCATAAAATATGAAAAAGAAAATGCGCCAACAGAAGAAGACAAGCTAAAAATTCTAGATGTATCGGCTCGAGATTCTGGGTATGATGTAGAATCATATTCTCACAAGTGTATCGAGGTAAAATCCTTCAAAACAACAGACTCGGTAAGTTTGACAAGTCATGAGTGGGAGACTGCTCGGCGCCTCAAGGACGATTATTGGCTATATGTTGTTGAAACTGCTCTTGATAATCCAAAACTAACTATACGTAGAAATCCATATGAGAAATTCAAAGATAAAGTGAGAATAGAGAAAGTTACAACTGACAGATTCATAATTGATTCATGGAAGGAAGAATAATTCAAAAAATTAATTTTAGATTATTCCTTCTCCATAAACGAATCAAGAACTCCGCCATGTTCAACACCTAGAATGTCGGCTAATTTCTCTAAAATCTTCAACTCTTGCTGCTCATCTGCATCTAACCCTTCACCTTTATTTCTTCTCAGATTGTAGCTCTTTAGTACAATTGATATTATCTGTTTTAGTTCATCAATTTTGATATTTTCTTTATCACGAAATATTGCTAAAATATTTGAAGTGGCTTTTGTTTGAGCAATTGTTCCAAGATAACATAACTGCTGATACAAATTATCGGAATCTAGATCTTGTGGCTTTAATTTAATTTTATTTTCTTGAAGATATGTTAATCTGATAATTCCTTTTTCTTTGACTGCGACATTGATTTGGTATAGAGTATCAAGATTTACACCATAAGTTTGTGTAATTTTGATTGCCTCATCTGAAGATATTGTTCCGTGGTAAAACACTTTTAACAATAAATAAAATGACATGACAGGACCGATTTGGTTCATTTTATTATCTGTAATTTTGTCTATGATCTGTTTTAGAATAAAATCTCGCGGATAATTAACTAGATCGTCAAAATCGGGTTCTTCGTCTTTCTTTTGATATGATTTTAAAACAGTATGTTGAGTACATGATTCTAGTACTTTACCATAGACCATTATCAACAAATCTGTAATCGGCAACAGTAGTAGTTTGTCATTTGGAATTTTATCCAACATCTTTTTGATCTCATCTTCTGCTTTTGGTATGATATCTTCAAGATATGCAGTAGATTCTTTGTTTAGTTTTCTGCAAGCTATGACAATTGATGACATGAAGACCGCTTTTTCAATTGCCATTACATTTGATGTGTTTTCAGTATGTATTGCATAACTTGTAACTACAGAGAATTTGGCTTCCCTAATACATTTTAGTAAAAGATTCCATGTTTCTGGGCTAGAATGCGCAAAGAATACTACCAGTAACCCATCATTTTTTAATGCTGAATTCATTGAAATGAATGATTTTTTTAATCCCTCTTCAAAGAACTTCTCTGCTAATTTTTTATCACCAAATCTCCCTATTGCCTCACAAAAATCTTGTTCTAATGGAACGTTTTTCGGTAACTCTGAAAAATATGGATGAAGTAAGCGAGATATCCACACATAGAAAAATTCAGATATTTCACCATATATCACATCATCGGCATAGGGTGGATCTGTAATTATCAAATCGTATGTTTCTGAATTCTGTAAACTAGTTACAGATTTTTGAAATATTTGTGGAATTTGTTTATTATGCTGTGCAAATTCAATTGCGTTAGAAATATTTTTTATAATATTTAAAAGCCCGCCTCTAACTTTTTTGAACGGATTTATTTCCGGGTGATTAAAAACCATGCTAGGCTGTTTTAATGCAAAAGCAGGTTGTGGATTCTCTCTACTTACATCATAATGGGCACCAAAGGAGTTCATGTCAGCTTGTTTGCATATTACAAATCCCATGTAAACTGAGATGATTTTTTGATAATCCTTATCTAATATTTCTTTACAAACTACTTTAAAATTTTTCAATAATGTTGATAACAATAATAATTGCCTTTCACTAAATAACTCATTATAGTGTTTTATTCCAAATTTCCATAATCTGTTTTCTTTTATGTCTCCAGATTTTATTCGTTCATTAGGAATTAAATTCATTTTTTCATACTCTGGTAATTTTGATGTAAAATAATTTGATGCCTGTTTGAATCTTTTATCATCTTCTGGTTCAGCTAAAACATATTCACGACCAGATTTAGTTTGTCGTTGAATTACTATTAACTCTCTGTCTTGGTTGTTAGAAATATTTGTACACATATAATCTGAATCTATTGAATTTGTACAAGAAATACAAATGGCGGTACCACCTTTTTGTGTAAATTTTTTGCCTTCTTCAGGAGTTATGTTTTTAACTAATTCTACTTCAAACCCCTTTGATTTTGTCGGTTTTATCTTTATTCCAATTTTGTTTTTTGCCGAATTTGCAATCCACATATTATTAGTTAATGGAACACGTTGCCCACAATGAGGGCATTTGATGCACCATACCCAGAAATATATTAGATCATCTTCACCATAAAAATTTTTGATTTCTTTTTTCGTTAGTTCAATAGCTTCTGTTGCATACTTTGTAAAATCATTTACAAGTTTTTGTCCATATTTTGAAGGATATTCTAGTACTGCTTTTTCAATCAAATATGCTAGTGGATTATAATCCGATATGGTACAGTTAAGACCCAATCGTAAAGATTCAAAAATTAGATTACCTGCTCCTCCAAACGGATCTAACACTTTAATTTTAGAAGGATCTGAACCAAGTTTTTTTGCATATACACCAGCATCCGGGATTCTAGTATAGGCACGAACGTCTTTACCAAAACCCATGAAGGATTCCACATCTTTTAGATTTGTTAGTGTACTAGCTAGTGCAATTGCGCGACCTACAACTAACGGTTTTCTTGTCCAGTAGTGAGCGAGTTTGTTGATGGGCGGAATTGCATTTTTTTCTTTTCTTGCCTCTTCGCTTACCTTGTCAAAGAATTGCAAAAGTTCCACATTTGGTTCTTCGATGAGAGTTTTATGCATGAATAATGAGCGAGATATCCGTGCTTAAAGTTTAGGCAATTTAACTATAAAATGTTCGCCAAGCTCGAGAAGTCTTTGGCTCAGTTAGAAATTTGCTCGCCCAAAAATGCATCTCAAATTTACTTAATTCTTTGACTTGGTTGATAAAGATCAAACCTTCGTGTGAGTCTCTTGCAGATTTTAAGGCTTCTAGTCCAACAAATTTTCTTGCCACCTCATCATCCCAGTCTTCTCTTTCAAAGAAAAGATGTTTCAATGCCATCTTGCTTCTCCAGCCATGTACTGTGGAAAACTTCATGGTTTGTTGACCGAATCGATCATCAATGTCTACTTTTAAAAATACTGTTTTACCACTTTTGCTTCTAGTCAAAGTGTGATTAAAATTTCGCATCTACTGAGGGTTCAAACTATATTGTTTAAAAGTTTGACTCAGATCTTTGTCAGAGTCAATTGTCAACTCTCCTTGTCCTGAATATCTAGATTTTAGTTGCGTTACTAGACTCTTAAATTCTTGTAGGCTTTCTAGTCTGGAATCTATAGTTATAATGGTGTCAACAGATCGCAGTGTGGCTACAAATTTCTTTTTCGATTTTTTATTTATTTCTATTATCATAAGCTTACCCAGAATTTCTGACATCTCATCCATTGTTGCCAGCAAGAATCTATATTTGAACTCGGCAGGAGGAGGAGGCATACATCTGTGTTTCTCAAGTTGTATTTTACTATCAAACTGCATAAAACATTGCGGACATTGAAAGTATTCAATTCCAGCAATTACAGCTGGATTATACAAATGTCCAGACCAGTTATTTATATCCACATTGGTGCTTATTTTTGCAACATATTTTCCATCTCTCAATTCCTCTTTTTCGGCATATCCAAATTTTCCATTACGAACTCCAGATTTTATTGCCTCAAAAATATCCTCTGGGTTTATAATCATTATACTGGATTTGTCAGTTTTGAATCCAAGGTAAATTCGCTTAATCTCTATCTTGTCACCTTCGAATTGTATTCCATCTTCCCCTAAAGAGGGAATTAATTTTCCTTTTTTAATTAGAAGATTTTGCACCTCTTTTGTCAGAATGTGAGTTTTTGCATCAAGACTAGATATTTGATCCAGTCTTGGAGTTGGACCAAATGGATATGCTACTTTACAATATGTCTTAAAACAATCAACACTTAGTGCACCACTAGCCTGTTCTTTTCGCTCCATTATTTTTCTATTAAAGTCCTTATCAGTCTTTATTTTATCATCTTTAGATGCTTGGTCTACTGCTACAGCATATTTTGCAGAATTTATTAAATTATTTACCATCATTTTATCAGCATAAACAAATACAATTGAATTTTGATATTGTCTGAGACCATCTGTGGAAGTGCGTTCTAATAATCTGGCAAAGTGTTCTTTTGCTTTTTCTTCAGTATCTAGATTGATTTTATAATCCTCTACAAAAATTTTTAAATCTTCATTATCTGGAATTTCATTTTGATCCCAGACTATAGGAATTACTTTGGATTCACGTGGAACAAGTTTTACTAGTTCAGCATAAATTCTGTCTCTGCATTCTTTCTCTGTAACATTCTTTCTGTAAGAATAGATGATTTGATTAAGATTAGGAGTTTCATCAAAATAATACGACTTGCCATCTTCTTTGAGGAACCAAAAACTTTTCTCAATTTCTTCAAGCACCATGTCCACCATTCCAGGATCAACACCTGGGGTACATACAGAAAGTTTAATCTCATTTAATGGCATTCCTGATTTCCTAGCACCTACAAATAATGAAAACATGAGAATTGACTTGGCCATACTTTCTACTAATTTAGTACTTTTATGCGAGTCCAATTCTCTTGCATGAAAAATACAGTCACTTTCAATAACAGGTCGTAGAGGTTTGTCAAGCTTGGTGGTTATCTCATCAACAATATGAGCATCTGTAAAATCCATATCACTTACGTTAACTATGGGATAATTTTTTTTATTTTTGTATATGTTATGTAGAATTAATCCCAATAAACGCAACATTCCCCTAGTTTTGTTAAATTTTGGTATTGTAGATAATCTAGTACGTAGTATATCTATCAAGTTAGGATGAAATGGATATGCACGTCTGAATTCATCTTCATAGTCAGCTCTTTGTTCAGGAACTAAATTATTCTCGTTGAGATATTTCACAAACTGGGATACAGTATCTTCTCTTTGTTTGGGATCTATTTTCTTTACAAGTCTTTTAACTAAAATATCGTAAATTTGTATATCGCTGACTGGTTGAGTATATACCACATTTCTTGAAAGACCATCTTTGAAATCATCATATACCTTTTCTACAGAGTAGTCTGTCAACTTCTTAATTCCTTTGTTTACTTTATCAGTATACTTTTCATACAATTGTTGCTTTTCTGTCAAAGTTAAGATAAGACAGCAATCTTTTGTCGCAGAAACAGCTGATGTAAGATCCATTACAAATGAAATGGTTAGATCAGAAAGAGTTGCATTACCAATTGTTCTGCTTTCAGAATCTAGCAAATATTTGGGTAATTCATCAAGGAGTAACAATGTTGGTTGATCAAAAAGTTGTTTTATCTTATCTATTGTAATTGTTTGAAATTTTTCATCATATTCTTTTACAACATCATATTTGTCCAATTGTTTTGCAATTTCACCCCACAGCGTTTTTGTGATATTCCTACAATCAATTGCAATCATTTTTGCTTTAGGAACATCGGTAATCCCATAATCAGAATCGAATTTGTTATCTTTAAGAAATTTTTTACCAATTTTAGGATTATTGTAAACGTGGTGTAACATAACAATAGTGTGTGTTTTACCACCACCAAATCCTGTATCTATTACAGTTACAGGAGCACCTTTTCCTTTCGACAAACGTAGAAGAGATTCCTTGAGTATCATTCTCATTTGATCTGTTAGAATAGTATTATCAAAGAATTGAACCGGGTCTTGATAAATGGGATCTGCATCTCCTGCCAAAAATTGAAAGAGCTCTAACGCAAACTTTTCTGGTCTAAGATCACCAGTTTTTATCTCATCGCTAAACTCACAAACTTCCCATATGCTCTTCAATGTTTTTATTTCAATGCAGATCTGTAGATAAAGATATGCAGTATTATCACGTAAATTTACAGTATAACATAATCCTTAATTTTTATAACTAATTTTCTACACGCGGAGCTAGGTAGTATTCTACTCGAGTCATGGAAGGCATTTCGAACATCATGTGAATAGGATTGCCATTTGCATATTCCATTTTTATTTTCATACTAGCTCGACCTATGCTTCGAATGATTTGAGTCATATATTCAAGACTGTAAACAGCTGATGTATCTTCAGACATGTCTAATGATTCAAGTTCTGGGTTACCTCTTTCAAGATCAATTTTGGCATCTCCCATCTCACTTTTTCCCAAGAATTGCACTTTGTCAGTTATACAATTAATGGTAACATATTCTGAGATCTGTTCTAGATTAGACATTATTCTAGTAAGTGTGTTAGGTCCTAGAGAAATTTTTGATTTATAATCAATCTTTGGAATAGGAGTATTAACTTCTGATTTTTCAATCAACCTAATGTTATATTCCATTGCAAGTGAACCGCTGATGGAGACTTTCATAGTATCTGAATTTAGAATTTCCAATACTACAGTATCAGTATTGTTTGCAGCGCTTAGAACTTTCTTAAAATCTTCTACGTGTAAGCCAAAGAAAGATGTCTGGGTTTCAAACTCCTCAAAAGAAGAGGCAGGAAATCCTACGTCTAATAATGCCACATGAGATGAATCCATACCCCTAAATGTTATTCCATTTGAATTACAAATGAACATCGCATCTTCCACAAGTTCACCTATTGCAGTTAAAACAGCTTTCCATTCCATTATATTTTTTATTTTTGCTTTCAATAATGTCATACGGTCTAGAAAAAACCCTATCTTAAAAGACTTGCTTTGAGAATTTAATTAGTTTTATTTGGTTTAGGTATAGTCCATGAACTTTTAGTGGATCTGTAAAAATTAAAGAACTTGAAACATTTGCATTGAAATCTATTTACATTCACCTTACCATAGGACCATGATTTTTCAGGTTTTCCAGTCTGGACTTTACCACAGTGAGGACATTTTACATCAGTCAATGATATTGCAATAAGATAATCAGATTTAAGATATTTCTTCTAATATCTTCTACAGATCATATTTTCCGAGAAATACTACAAACATCAAGTATATTTTTATGAAAATGATCAGAGGTCGCAATCTGGTAAGACTCACAACTACAATGTGATTGTTTTGGACTCATAAGATTTAGGCATTAATCTTAATTCGCGGTACCGTCACATCCTCCTCTGGGAGATTAAATCCACTAGTCCTAGCATTTATTCTAGGATACTGATCGTAAATTTTTCCTCTAATAACACGTCCACCTGCCTTTGGCCTGATACCACCCCATTGTTTAAAGAATATTTTCACATTTTGCTTCTTGCATTGTTTTATTATTTCAAGTATCCATTCCTCCTTTACAGGCCTAAAGTTGTAACCACTTTCACCGCCTATGATTGCCCAATCAATTCCCTTGAGATTGACTTTTCCAACTGGACCAACAAGAGGCTCAAAACTTATGAAGCGTACATCACACTTTACTTTTCTTAGTTCATCTATTCGCCAAGTATTATCTTGATTTTCTATACTAACACCCATCCAGATGTGATTGGGTATTTTGAATCCATAATAATTATTGAACAATTCAGAGAATTTGGCCATTTTTTCTGGTCGTTTAGTAAGAACTTGGTATGTATGCCAGTATGCTTTGAGCATAGTATGAAAACATCCTGCAACAAATTCCATCTGACTTTTTTCATGAAACAAGTCAGACATGCTATTTACAAAGATTTTCTTTGACTTCTTCCACTGCAGTGGAAGTTCTAAATCATCATAATGTGCTGTAAATTCAAATTCATTTTTGTATTTTTTTATACCCATTGCTTTAAGGCGTTTTGAAAGAGTGGCAGCATAACAATTCTTGCAACCAGCAGAGATCTTGGTACAACCGGTAGTTGGATTCCAAGTAGCTTCTGTCCATTCAATAGCAGATCCAATCGCCATGCGAATACTTGATGTATATCATCTTTAAATTTTTAATGTATTAACAGTGGTTTGCTAACAAAAGCTCAATTTGTGGCATATTACAACATTACAAGTCAGGAAAAAAGTCCCCCGCTTACGAATAAAAATACACTAGAACTAGATTATGACGCACGTTATGATTTGTTGGAAATTATCAGGATTACAAAAATCAGTTCCTAAATAGAAACATTATCTATTATCCTGAAATTAGTTCACCCCTAACTAAGAGACTAGGATCACAATGATGGGATAGAGACATCAGATAACAAAATAACGCGGATAGCAGATAATGTGAAACATTGTTGCAATATGCAATACTGATAATATTCTGAATTTATGAAAAAAATCAAGGCATTTAGAATCTTGGGACATCAATTACAGCAGATAACTTGATGTTTTAAGAAATACCGAGAGGATCGACTTTATATCATACCTTGGTTATACCATAGTATGACAAAGCAAAAACGTGCCATCTCCATATCCAGCGAATTAGATGGTGCAATAGGCTTACTTGCTATGAAACATGAGATGAATTATTCCGAGTTTATAGAGACTAGATTAAGAGAGATCCCAGAGATGACAAATGAG
>Ga0307373_10008229_pt1 | contig 15965 bp, 13 predicted proteins | sample OX2MG_FD_202534 | JGI IMG/M metagenome (GOLD analysis project Ga0307373, IMG submission 202534) | Soil microbial communities from Risofladan, Vaasa, Finland - OX-2 | ecosystem: Environmental > Terrestrial > Soil > Coastal area > Acid sulfate soil | place: Finland: Risofladan, Vaasa | collected... | reverse complement strand
CGGTATGGCCATGACCCGTCCGGTCACGGCACCGTCCTCGTAGAGCTGGTCGAACTGGTCGCAGAGCACGCGGGCGAACTCCTCGCCGGTGCGCTTGCGCTCGAGGAAATTGGTGATGTCGTTGAGCTCGATCGAATAGGGCAGCGACAGCATGGTCCCCGATGCGACCCGCATCGGATAGGGCTGCTCGTCATTGACCCAGTCGCCGACATACTCGATGCCGCATTCGGCGAGCAGGTCGAGCGTGCGCACCGATTCGCTGAGCGCCGGGCCGAGCCAACCGCGCGGGCGCTTGCCCGTCGCCTGGGCGATGGTCTCGACCACGTCGCGCACGAGGGCGCGTTCGTCCGCCTCCGGCTGGGCATTGAGCAGGATCGAGTTGTTGCGCCCGTGCCCCATCCATTCCCAGCCGAGCGCGTTTCCGGCCTCGATGATGCGCGGATAATGGCGGCAGACATCGGCGTTGAGCGCGACCGTGCCCTTGACGCCATAGTGCTCCATGATCTCCATCATCCGCCACACGCCGACGCGCACGCCGAAATCGCGCCACGAGTAGTTGAGCACGTCCGGGCGCAGGCCCACCGTCGCCGAACTCACGCTCGTTGACGGGCGGTCGAACAGGAAATGCTCGATGTTCGGGATCACCCACACCGCGACGCGGGCGCCGTTGGGCCAATCCAGCTTCTTGCGATCGACGATCGCCGAGTAATCGAAGCGGCCGTGCGCCTGCGGCACGGACGAGGACGCATCCGCCATCCAACGCCTCCGTTCAGGAACCGACGCTGAGCACGACCTTGCCGAAATGCGCGTTGGCGCGCATATGCGCCTGCGCCGCCGCCGCTTCCGCCAGCGGGAAAACGCGGTCGATCGGGATGCGGATCTTGCCCGCCTCCACCGCCGGCCAGAGATCGGCGCGCATCCGGCGCACGATCTCGTGCACTTCGGCCGGCGAGCGCGTGCGGAACGTGGCGCCGATATAGTCGATCCGCCGCAGCGCGTGCAGGTCGAAATCGAACTCGCCCTTGAAGCCGCCGAGCCGGCCGATATTGACGATGCGGCCGAGAACCCGCGTCGCCCGCATGTTCTGGTTAGCGACCGATGCCGAGACCATGTCGATGACGACATCGGCGCCCTTGCCGTCCGTCGCGGCGAGAACCTGATCGGACCAGTTGGGATCACCGGCATCGACCGCGAGATCAGCGCCGTACTCCTTGAGACGGGCACGGCGCGCCGCATTGCTCGAGGTGCCGATCACCTGGCGGGCGCCCATCAGCTTGGCGATCTGCATGCCGATGATGCCGACCCCGGAGCTTGCGCCCTGGATGAGGACGGTCTCGCCCGCGGCGAGGCGGCCTTGCGTGACGATCGCGTCGTGCATCGTCTGCAGCCCGATCGGCAGGGTCGCCGCCTGCTCGAAGGTCATGTTGTTGGCGGGGATCGCCATCGCACGCCCGGCCTCCGCCACGGCATATTCGGCATAGGCGCCGTTGCCCGTGCACATCACGCGCTGGCCGGGCCGGAACCCCGCCGCGTCGGCGCCCGCCTCCACCACCTCGCCCGAGAATTCCAAACCGAGGATGGTGCCCGCGCCGCCCTGATTGCCGTGGCGATAGCCGCTCGCCATCATCACCTCGGCGCGGTTGAGGCCGCAGGCGCGCACGCGCACCAAAATCTCGCCGGGCTTGGGCTTGGGCGCCGGGACATCGCGGATCTCGAGACCCTTTTCCGTCAGGACGGCTGCTTTCATGTCCGGTCCTCCCTCCGCCGCAATGCTAGCCGGCCGGAGCGCCCGCGCCAATGCTCAAGGCCGGCGCGAACCGCGCAGCGGGCTCAATCCGGCCGGCAGCGCGAGCGCCGTCGCCAGCACCACCAGCGTCAGCACGCCGGTGATGAGATAGACATTGTGCAGGCCGCGCCCGATCGCCGCCGTGAGCGGTGCGATCTCCTGCGCCGAGAGCGCCTGGCGCAGCACCGGATCCATGACGCGGTCGACGATGTCCCGGGGCGCGTGCTGCTGCGCCAGCTCGGCGTTGATCGTGCCGCCGAACAGCGCGGCGCCCAGCGCTTGCCCGACAATGCGCGTGAACGCCATGGTCGAGGTGGCGATGCCACGCTGCGCCCAGCCGACGCTGCCTTGGATCGCCACGGTGAAGGTGTTGTTGGTAAAGCCCATGCCGATGCCGATGAGCGCCGCGCCGAACCCGGCGGCGACCGGCCCCAGCGACGGATTGAGCAGGATCATCACGAGGCAGCCGAGGATGAGCGGCGCCGCGCCCACCGCGGCGGTGCTGCGATAGGATGTGCGCAGCATCATCCAGCCGCCGAGCGAACTGCCGATCGGCCAGCTCACCGACGGCGTCATGAGGACGATGCCGGCGGCGATCGCGCTGCGGCCCATGACGCCCTGAACATAAAGCGACAGAAACGCCGAGGCGCCGATGATGATCGCCCCCAAGGCGAGGCAGGCGATGTTGCCCGCGGCGATGACGCGATTTCTCAGCAGCGGCAGCGGCAGCATCGGCTCCGGCGCGCTCCGTTCGTGCACGAAGAACATGACGAGGATGGCGAGTGACGCCGCGATCAGCGAGACAAGAGTCGCAAGGCTGAGACGCGTCGCCTGCACCAGGGCGAACATCAGGAGCCCGGTCCCGGCCATCATCAAAATCGAACCGCGATAGTCGATGCGATGGTCGCGGTGCTGCAGATCCTCATGCAGCCACAGCACGAGCAGCAGCGCCGCGATCAGGCCGATCGGCACATTCACCCAGAACACCATCGGCCAGATCGTGTGGGCGATGAGAAAGGCGCCGATGAGTGGACCCAGGATCGATCCCACCGCCCAGATGCTCGAGAGATAGCCCTGGATCCGGGCGCGCTCCGCCGGCGTGTAGAGATCGCCCACCACGGTCTGCGAGATCGGAATGAGCGCACCCGCCCCGAGGCCCTGAACGACGCGGAATCCGATCAGCGCGATCATGTTCCAGGCGCAGCCGCACAACACCGAGCCGACCAGGAAGATGCCGATCGCGATGAGCAGCATCCGCTTGCGTCCATAAACGTCGGCGAGCCGCCCATAAATCGGAATGGTGACCGCCTGGGTCAGAAGATAGGCGGTGAAGACCCAACTGAAGAGATCGAAGCCGCCGAGCTGGCCCACGATCTGCGGCATCACCGTCGCGACGATGGTGCCCTCGATCGCGCTGATGAGGATGGTCGCGACGGTCGCCGCCAGCACCAGCGGGCGGCGCGAGGCCTTCACCCAGGCCGGGCGTTCGTGCGGAACGGTCGAGGCTTCGCTACGGGCGGGCTCGGACAAGGACGGCTCTGGCGTTTTATTCTCGTTGCCGCCTTGGTACTCCACCCTTCGTCCCGGTCAAAGCGCCATTCGCGCATGGCCGCTCGATCTTTATAGCGCATCCACGCGATGCTGCAGTGCGGCAGCGTCGAGAATCGTGATGGTACCCTGTTCGACCTTGATCATGCCGTCATGCTGCCACGCGGCGAGCTGTTTGTTGATGCTCTCGCGCGACAGGCCGATCATGCTGCCGAGCTCGCGCTGGGAGATGGTGACCACAGTCGCCGACCCCGACCGCGCGGGCTTGTCCTCGGTGCCGGCGAGCTGCAGCAGGCGCTTGGCGAGGCGCGCGGGCGCATCGAGGAAGACCACGTCCTCGACCTGCTCGGTCGTGTGGCGCAGCCTTTCGCACAGCACGCCTAAGAGCCGCAGCGCCACTTCGGGATTGGCCCGAACGAACGGCACGAAATCGCGCCGGTCGATCGCCACCAGCTCGCAGTCGGTGACCGCCACCGCATCGGCCGTGCGCGCCTTGCCGTCGAGCAGCGCGATCTCGCCGAAGACGTCGCCCTCGTTCATCATGTTGAGCACGATCAGGCCGCCATCGGGGCCAAGCGATCCGATCCGCACCTTGCCCTTGAGCACGGCCAGAAGCCCCTGGCCCGGCGAGCCCTTCTGGAAAATCTCCTGGCGCGCACGATAGCTCTCGATCCGCGCACGGCTCGACAATTGATCGAGCTCGGCCACGATCAGGCAGCCGAACAGGCTATGCCGTTCGAGGATGCGCCGCAACGCGGCCATCCGTTCGCTCGTAACAGGCATGACCACGCCCCCGCCGACCAGCGCGACGCGATCCTCCAGCACCGTTTGTTATCTTGTTATCGAGCCTTGTGCCATCCGGAGGTTAGGCCCCGCCTAGCCAATCCGCCGCCCATCAAAATGGCGCAAGGATGAAACCAAATCAACTGTCGTGCGCCAAGGCACCCGCCCCGGGCCGGCGCACTCATTCCGCCGCGCGGCGCGCGGCGGGCCGATAGCTTCCCGGGACGGTTCGGAAGGCGATGTTGACGCGGTTGGCAGCATTGATCGCAACGACGGCCAAGGTCAGGTTGACGAGTTCCTCCTCGCTGAATTCCCGGCGCGCGGCCGCATAGACCTCATCCGGGACGTCGCCGCCGACGAGAACTGTCAGTGCCTCGGTCCAGGCGAGCGCTGCGCGCTCGCGCGCGGAATAGAACGGGCATTCGCGCCAGGCCGTGAGGAGATAGAGCCGCTGCTCGCTTTCGCCATCGGCCCGCAGCTCCTTCGTATGCATGTCGATGCATTGAGCACAGCCGTTCATCTGCGAGGCGCGCAACTTGACCAGCTCGAGCAGACGATGATCGAGGCCGCAGCGCCGGACCGCGGCATGAAGCTCCGTCATCGCCTTGGTCGCGTGGGGCGATGCCGTCTTGTAGTCGAGACGCGCTTGCATGGCGGCTCCTCACTCCGTTGGTGGCGCAAACAGGTTCTGCGCATCGGGATGGCGCAGCGGCGCGGCCAGTCCGTCGAAGGCTCCGGTCGCGTAGAGCGAATCGGCGAGCGCTCGGATCGCCGCCATCGCCACCAGCGTCGGCGCCGAGGCGATGGTGATCCGCGCGACGCCGAGCCGCTCGAGCGCGGCGGCATCAGGCATGCCGGCACGGCCGGTGATGTTGACGGGCGCAGGAACGGCCGACGTCAGCGCCGCGATCGTGTCGGGGTCGCGCAGGCCGAACGGATAGACGCAATCGGCGCCAGCCGCGAGATAGGCCTTGCAGCGCGCGATCGTCTCGCCAAGCCGCGCCGCCGCATCGCCGAACTGCAGATGAAAGACATCGCAGCGCGCGTTGATGACGATTGGCACGCCTTCGGCCGCCGCCGCCGCGCGGGCGGCGCCGATGCGCCGGGCGGCATCGTCGACCGCGCGGATCCGCGCCGGCCCGTGCAACCCGTCCTCGAGATTGATGCCGACGACGCCGGCGCCGATGATCTCCGCCACATGGGCCGCGACCTCGGCCGGCGTGGCGGCATAGCCCGCCTCGATGTCGGCGCTCACCGGCACGCGCGCCGCACGCACGATGCGCGCCGTGGCGTCGACGACCTCGCGCCACGGCGCGGCCTCGCCGTCGCGATAGCCGAGCGCCCAGGCGACGCCGCCGCTCGTCGTGGCAAGCCACGCGAAACCCCTATCCGCGAAGATGCGCGCGCTGATGGCATCCCATGCATTGGGCAGGAGCAGGACCGGGCGCTGCGCATGGCGCGCCCGAAACGAAGCGGCCGTCCGCGCCTGATCCGTCTTGTCCGTCATTGTCATGGCAGCAGCCTCCGCCAGCCGACGCGCGGCGTCAATGCCCGTGTTCGCAACGGCCCGAGGCCCGAGTCAAGACTCGCCCCCGCCGGCGTGTTAGAATCGCCGCGTCGTCGCGCGAGGCCTTATCATGACCAGGACGCTCGTCCGCAACCATTCGCATTGGGGCGCCTTTCTTGCCGAAGTCGAGGACGGGCGCGTGGTCGGCGTGCAACCATTCGAGCGCGATCCCGATCCCTCGCGCCTGATCGAGGCCATTCCCGCCGCGGTGCATTCGCCGACCCGCATCGCCCACCCGATGGTGCGCGAGGGCTGGCTCGCTAGCGGCCGCAACAGCGGCGCCGGCCGCAGCCGCGAGCGTTTCGTGCCGGTGTCGTGGGAGCGCGCGCTCGATCTCGTCGCCGGCGAGCTTGCGCGCGTGCAGCGCGAGCACGGTCCCGGCGCGATCATGGGCGGCTCGCAAGGCTGGGCGTCGGCCGGCATCTTCCACGATGCGCGCGGCCAGGTGCGGCGCTTCCTCGCTGCCTTCGGCGGCTTCGTCGACCAGACCAGCAATTACAGCTTCGGCACCGCGCTCACCTTTCTGCCGCACGTGCTCGGCAGCGCCCAGGCGGTGACGGGACCGCTCACCTCGTGGTCGTCGATCGCGCGGCACGGCAGGCTCGTCATGCTGTTCGGCGGCGCCAACCCCAAGAACACGCAGGTGGCGAAAGGCGGCTGCGCCTCCCATGCCACCAGCGGCTGGATCGAGGCGCTGATCCACGCCGGAGTCGCGGTCGTCAACGTGAGCCCGATCCGCGACGACGGCCCCGGCTCCGTCGCGCCGGAATGGATCGCGATCCGGCCCAACACCGACACGGCGCTCCTGCTCGCGCTCGTCCATACGCTCGTTGCCGAGGGCCGGCACGACATCGGCTTCCTCACGCGCCACTGCGTCGGATGGGAGCGCGTCCTTCCTTACCTCATGGGGGAAAGCGACGGCACGCCCAAGGATGCCGACTGGGCGGCGCGGATCACTGACGTTCCCGCGCAAACCATCCGCACGCTGGCGCGGCGGATGGCAGCGACGCGCACGATGGTCACCGCCTCGTGGTCGATCCAGCGCGCCGATCACGGCGAGCAGCCCTATTGGGCGCTGGTGCTGCTCGCCGCCGCACTCGGCCAGATCGGCCTGCCCGGCGGCGGCTTCGGCTTCGGTTATGGCTCGTCAGCGGGGATTGCCGAGCCGCCGCTCCTGTTCCGTACGCCGGCGATGGAGGGCCTGCGCAATCCGTCGGGTCTCGCCATTCCCGCGGCGCGCATCACCGATTGCCTCCTCAATCCCGGCGCGCGCTACGATTATAACGGCGCGAGCGCGACCTATCCCGACATTCGCCTGGTCTATTGGGCGGGCGGCAATCCGTTCCATCATCACCAGGACCTGAATCGGCTGCGCCGCGCCTGGCAGAAGCCCGAGACCATCATCGTGCACGAGCCGTGGTGGACGGCAACGGCGCGCCACGCCGATATCGTGCTGCCGGCCACGACCTCGCTCGAGCGCAACGATCTGGGCGGCGCTGCGCGCGACCCGTTCGTGATGGCGATGCACCAGGCGATCCCGCCGGTAGGCGAGGCGCGCAACGACTTTGACATTTTCCGCGACCTCGCCCGGCGCGTCGGCTGTGAACAGGCCTTTACCGAGGGCCGTGACGAGATGGGGTGGGTGCAACATATCTACGAGCGCTTTCGCACCGATGCGCGCACCAACCACCCGATCCCGGATTTCACGACGTTCTGGCGCGACGGCTGGTTCGAGATCCCGCGCAAGGGCGAGGAATATGTGCTCTTCGCCGAGTTCCGCGCCGATCCCGAAGGCCACCGTCTCGCCACGCCGTCGGGCCGGATCGAGCTTTATTCCGAGCGCATCGCCGGCTTCGGCTATGACGACTGCCCGCCGCATCCGAGTTGGATCGAGCCGGCGGAGTGGCTCGGCGCCGGTTCGGCCGCCGCCCACCCGCTTCATCTCGTCTCGAGCCAGCCACGCTACCGCCTGCACAGCCAGATGGATCCGGGACCGGTGAGCGCGCTCGGCAAAATCGCCGGCCGCGAGGCGGTGGCGATCCATCCCGCGGACGCCGCGCGGCGCCAGATCGCCGACGGCGACCTCGTGCGCGTCTTCAATGCGCGCGGTGCATGCCTGGCCGGCGCCACGGTGACGGAGTCGGTGCGGCCAGGCGTGGTGCGGCTGTCATGCGGCGCGTGGTACGACCCCGTCGACGGTGCCGAAGGCGCACTTTGCGCCCACGGCAACGCCAATGTCCTGACGCGGGATCAGGGCACCTCGCGCCTCGGCCAAGGTCCGAGTTCGGCCACCGCACTCGTCGAGATCGAGCGCTGGACCGAGGCACCGCCGCCGGTCCACGCCTTCATGCCGCCGCCGGTTGCGAACGAGGCCGGGTGAGCGCGCAGCCGCCCTGCCCCGTCAATACGGCGTCTTGACGATCCGTCCGCTCGCTTCGACGTACCAGCGCTCGCTGGCGAAGGTCTTGCCCTGGAGCCGCGCGTGCATCCAGTCGGTGAGCAGGATCGGCGGGAACGGGCCGAGATTGGCGGCCGGGACGTTGCCGACCGAGTGGCGCGAGTCCTGATAGACCACCAGCATCTTCGGCGCCTTCAACGCGCTCACCAGGCGCTCGGCATGCTCGATCGGGCTCAGCTCCTCCGCCTCGCCGGCGACGCAGAGATAGGGACAGCGGATCCTGTCGATGTGGCCTTCCCAGGTGAGCGTCTTGCAGAATTCATCGAATTTCGCCTCGTCGGTATAGCCCGACATGTACATGAAGCGCTTCTTGAAGGTCGGTGAAGCCTCCTCGAAGATGGTGTGGCAGCCGGGCTCGAGGCAGGTGGAGATCACCGCGCAGGCGCGGATGCGCGGCTCGTTGGCGGCGACGATCGTGCCGAAGAACGAGCCGAAGCTGGTGCCGGTGACGCCGATGCGGTCGGGATCGACCTCCGGCCGCGCCACCAGCCAATCGACGATCGCCTTGCCGGCGGCGGTCCAGTTCTCCATGCTGACATTGATGCCGACCATCGGCGCCTCGTATTGGCCCGGGCCGTCGATCGCCAGAACGGCGATGCCGCGATTGAGCCAGCGGTCGCCATAGAGCGCGACCGAGACTTCCTTGAAGCTGTCCATGCCGGGAATGACGATGACGGTCGGAATCCGCCCGCCCTTGTAGTCGGGCGGGAGATGGAACCAGGCCGGGAGCGCGCTGTCCTTGAACGGCAGCCAGACGGTCTCGATCTTGTGATCGGCAAGGCGCGCATAGCTCTCGTAGCATTCGCGCTTCTTCTGGTTGTATGCGATGTTGGTCTCGTCGTTCTCGTCATAGGGCCATTGCGCGGCGCCCCAATGGATCGATGCCATGAAATAGTTGTCGCGCGCGGTCACGCGCTGGTCGGTCTCCTCGGCGGCGCGCGCCTTGGCCTCGCGGCGCCGTGCCGTCGTCTCGAACGCGGGACCGATATCGGCCATCTTCTGCACGCGGGCGCGGATCGCGGCGAAATCGGCATTGGCCTCGACGCCGCACGGCCCGCTGAGATAGAGCGAGCGCGGCTGGTCCCAGTCGATGCCGTTGGCGCGGATGATATTGTCGAGAAGCCAGCGCTGCTCGTTGAAGCGGCGCACATGCGGTTCGCCGCGATGGTCACGAACGGGCTTCGGCGGCTGACGGTCCATGGTTTCCTCCAGATGGGCGGGCCGGCGCTTCGGCGGTGCCGGCGGGCTCCCATTATATTGCCCGAAACCGCCCGGCGCCGCACCGTGCAAAACGCGGCGCAGCGACGGGGCACGAGAGCAATGGCGATGCGCGTCGTGCTCATGTCGATCGGCGCGATCGCGGCGACAGCGAGCCTCGGCGCGGCGCGGGCGCAGACGCCGCGTCCTGATTCCCCGCTGGTCGGCGCGCAGGCCTATGGCGACTGGCGCACATCGGCGCCGGGCGTGGTGCGGATGATACGTCCATCCGACATGCCCGCGCCCTACGCCACACGGTCGGCCGGGAATGGCCCGGGCCTCGTGCGGCGGCCGGCAGGAGCGCGGCTGAGGCTGCCGCCAGGCTTTACCGTCGCGCCGCTCGCCACCGGCCTCGACGGGCCGCGGCAGATGCGGAAGGCACCCAATGGCGACATTTTTCTTGCCGAGAGCGGCGCCGAGCGCATCCGAATCATTCGCGCCGGCGCCGCTGCCGGAGCGCCGCCCGCCACCTTCGCTGCCGGCCTTGCCGATCGGCCTTACGGCATCGCCTTCTATCCGCCGGGCCCCGCGCCGCGCTTCGTCTATGTCGCGACCGAGGGCCGGGTGCTGCGCTTTCCCTATCGCGTCGGCGACACCAAGGCGGGGGGCAAGCCCGATATCATCGTACCGGACGTGCCGGTCGGGCATCATTGGACCCGCGACATCGTCTTCACGCCGGACGGGAAACGGCTGCTGCTCGCGGTCGGCTCGGGCGACAATGACGGCGAGGACGGCATGGCGCGCGAGGTGCACCGCGCCGACATCCTCGAATACGATCCGGCCGGACGCTTCCTCGGCATCTTCGCCTCGGGGCTGCGCAATCCGGTGACGATCGCGTTCTATCCCGGCACCGGCGATTTATGGGCGACCGTGAACGAGCGCGACGGTCTCGGCGACAATCTGCCGCCCGATTACGTCACGCGCGTCGCGCCCGGCGGGTTCTATGGCTGGCCGTGGTACTATATCGGCGCTCACCAGGACCCGCGCCACAAGGGCGAGGAACCGGAGCGGCGCGACAAGGTCCTCCTTCCCGACGTGCTGCTGCAGCCGCATTCGGCGCCGCTCGGCATGGCCGTCTATACCGGGCACCAATTTCCCCAAGCCTATCGCGGCGACATCTTCGTCGCGCTGCACGGTTCGTGGAACCGCACGCAGCGGACCGGATACAAGATCGTCCGAATCCTCATGCGCGACGGCAAGCCGACCGGCGCCTATGAGGATTTCATGACCGGCTTCGTCACCGGCGACGGCGCGGTGTGGGGCCGACCGGTCGGCGTCGTCGTGGCCGCGGACGGTGCGCTGCTGGTGAGCGACGACGGCTCGGGCACGGTATGGCGGATCGCCTATGGCGGCATCGGCGCGCCGGCGCGATAAGGCCCGCAGCCGCAATTCGTCGGCGCGCCGGCCGGCAGGTTCGGCTTGACACGTCGTTCGCCCGCGGCGCAAACCACGCCGATGGCGCAGCACGACGGGAGCGGCGCGAAAGGACCGGCATGAGACGTTGGTTGCGCATGATGGGCCACGGCGTCGGCGTGACCGGTGCCGCGCTCGGTATCGAAACGGCGGCGGCGGCGGTGCTTCCGAGCCTGCCGCGTTTCTTTCCGTTCGCGGTGCAGGTGATCCAGCCGCGCACCGGCACCGTCCTGAGCGCCGCGCTGGTGCTCATCGGCATGATGCTGGTCGCGATGAGCCCGTGAGAGGCGGCCCCCGCGCGCCGTCGCCGCGTGACGGCGCGTGACGGCGCGCCGTCTCACCCCGATTCGCCGATCTCGATCCAGCCCTGGCGGCGATAGCTCAGCGCGAGGAGCGCCGGCGCGAACACCACCGCACCGGCCCAGATCAGCGTGACGGCGTCATTGAGCACCGCGCGGCTGACGAGCGACGTGGCAGGGTTGTAGAGGAGCGGCGGAATACTGGCGATGCCCAGAACCACCGCCTCGATGCGCGCGCGCTTGCGCCAGTAATAGATCGGCCCGGACACCAGCGCGAACAGCATCGAATGGACGCCGGTGCTCTCGGTCGCCGATCGGAACGGATGCCGGAAAACGCGCCGGCGAAACAATGCCGCCATGGCCATGGAACGCTCCCGCTCACGCGGCGACAGCATGATCTCGAAGCGTTGCCGTCTCATTACCGCCCAGTGGCGACTTGCAGGCGAAATGGTACGCCCGGAATGCGGCCGGGACGCCATGAACAAAAATTCACCGATCGCCTGCCGAAGTCCCGGTGCCGCGGGCGTGCCGCAGCCTTTGGTGCCCCTGGAGGGACTTGAACCCCCACGTCCTTGCGAACATCAGATTTTGAGTGCGTTGATCGAATGTATAATCACTTGATATCTACGGATAACTTGGCGACGTCTGAGAACGTGTATAACTGGGTGTGAAAATTTTCGTTGATTCGACGCCTGTCCAGCATCGCCGCGGAGGCGAAAAGGCGCCTATTAGCTGGGCTCCTACCTGGCGGTCGGGGCCGCTCCATCGCGCGCATCGCGGATTGAGACCAGGTTTTCATCGGTGTCAGAGCTGGCCGCCCAACCGGCCCTCTGCTTTCTGGCATTGGGGCCGCTCACGTGCGGGTACTCATCGCAATGCCTACGGCTCGAAGCTAGCTCAGCGCGGCCCGTCCACAGCGACGGCGCTGTGATGGCCGGTCAGATCGATTTCGAGATGCACGCGCCGCGCGATGAGCGCGGGTGCGCGGGTACGGTGAGGACCGGGCTGAAAGGCGATGATCCCGAGTTCCACGAAACGTTTGAGCGTGCGGGACAGGCTGGCTTCCTTTCGGCCCGCCAGGGTCGCAAGCTCGCGCACGGACGCGGGCTTGTGGCGGCGGATCGCTTCGAGAACCGCTAGATTACCCGCCGACAACAGCTTGACCATGGCCTCGGCGGACACTTGTTCCGTCGCGGCGCGCTGGCCGGGTCTCGCACGATGCGCTTCGTCCATTCGGCGAACTCGCCGATCATGCCGACCTTATAGGTCGTTGGGGATTCCTTTTTCATCGAGCGTCCTTTTCACCTGTCGTCAAAAATCTTCAAGCAACTGCACGGCCGTTGTGAACTTGTAGGGGCGGCCTTTGGCGTCCGCCGTGCGATGCCAATGGTCGTAGGCCGCTATTACGTGTCGTGCCGACTTGGAGTCGTTATTGAGGCGCGCGGCATCGTCAGAGTAGCCGCTGCGGTGTTGGTGACGTTGATCGTGTCCGTTGCGGGTGGGTGAGCGAGTGAGTATTCAAGCGTTGAATCCCATCGCCTCCAGTTCCTCTTGCCGAAGGGCTTGAGGTTCCGGCGTGCCGAACTGTGTCACGGCTCCTCTAGCGGCAAGCGATTTCAGCTCTCGCTTCCAAAGCTTGCGAAGCAGGATCACCGCCGCATCCGAGCTACCCAATAGTTCCCTCGAGCGGTCCACGATCTTTCCTTGTCCGCAGATCGCCACCCCGTCCTGGATACGGATGATATTCGGGTGCCTTGCGACGTCTTGCCAACTCTTTCGACCGGAAAGGATGGCCTGGATCTCCTCATGGATTGGAGTGCCGTCGGGACGCTCCTGTCTCTTCGTGTGGTAGACCATGATGAGAAAGTGGAGATGACTCTCGTCATCGATCGGCACGTACCAGAAGAGCGCCTTGAACCAGAACGGCTTGCTGTCTCGCGCCGAGCGTAGCGGGTGGGCCAGGAAGCACTGGTTCGGCATGATGAAGTGAAGTCGATCGGTGCGCTCTCCGCGCTCCAAGAAATGTGTGAGCCCGAATGGTGTTTCTCGTGCCCACATTTTGGTGGGAACGTACGGCCTCGCCGTCGTGTTCACGAGGTGATCTCGATGGGAAAAATTCACATGGACGTCGTCCATGATGTTCTCCGCGCTCTGAAAATAGTTGCACGGGATCATTTCGACCGACGGGCAGACGGTCCATCCCTCGCGAGCGCCTTCTTCCAGGCCAGGCAGTACGCGGAAGGCAGGCGTATCGCCTTCGCCGAGATAAGCGAAGATGAGGCCGTGAGCTTCGTGGATGGGATAGGAGGCGAGTTTCGGCACTTTGTCGCAGAAAGGTCTCGGCTCGGCCGGTTGCTCGACACATCGTCCGGACTCGTCGTAGCGCCAGCCGTGATACCGGCAGCGAATGGTTTCCCCTTCGATCCAGCCCGTGGACAAGACGGACAGTCGATGCGGGCACTCATTGGTCATAACGTGGACCTTTCCGCTTTCACCACGGTAGAGCGCTAGGTCCTCGCCGAGGATTCGGATCGGAACGATCGATCCCTGTGCGAGCTTTTCGGAGACGTAAATGGGTTGCCAATAACGGCGAAGGTAGCGCCCGGCCAGTGTGCCCGGACCCGTGTGTACGAAATCGTCGACCTGTTCGACGATACGGTCAAATTCAGCGTTCGAATCGATGGTGGTCGTCATTTTCCGCCTCCGTCAACGTGTGTCGTGAGTTTCACGATCTGCGTCGATGCCACCGTCGCAACAGCCACCGGTCACGGCTGCTTGCTTACCATGGTTTTCATCTTTACCACCAGATCTGACTGGCAGCTTCGACGTCCAACCCAAGCTTTGCCCGGTCGTTCGCTTCCGTGACGGGATTGCCGTCCGTGGGGAGCATCGAAACCGGAAATGTCCGCAACGCGTCATTCGCGACCTCGCGCCGCTTTGGTAGATCGTCCGTTATTGCCTCGAGAAGCAGACCATCAGACCCGAATTGAAGGCAGGATGTCAAAGTGCGAGCGTCAGGCGTAAGAAGTGGAGGTTCGCTCAGAGCCGCCAGCGCCCGGCACAGCAACCAACAACCCGCTCGCACCCAGAAGGCACAACAATCAGCCTAATCTCGTCGCGGTAGCACGGACGCAGGTGCTCTAGTTGAGGGCAAAATCAGCTTGTGAGAACCTGGCACCATGAGCGGATCGCCCCGGTGTATCCGCACAGGCGCAAAGAAGAGCGCCAGTGATGGCGTTCGGAAGGCCTCAAAGGCGCGCAGAGAAAATTCGCTGCATTGCGATTGGGGAGTGAAAGAACCTTCGAACCAATCCTCGCAGAGAACTCGATTTCGAAGGTACCTTCGCCCGCTGAAGCGCAGGACAATGTCTTGACCGAGCTCGGAAAGACCCTCTCTTGCACAAGGCGTGGCCTGAGCGCCGGGGACCGTGCCGAGTTGAGGGGCCCTTACACGCGAGGCCCGTAGGGCGTAGGCTCGCGGAGAATTAAGGCTGCGCCACGACGACGAGGACGATTATGACCGACACATCCTACACGCCGCCGAAGGTCTGGATCTGGAAGAAGGATGCCAGTGGTTGGCGATACGCCAACACCAACCGGCCGATCGCCGGACCGACACATGAGAAGGAACTGCCTGTCGGCCGCCATCCGCTGCAGCTTTATTCCCTGGCGACCCCTAATGGCGTGAAAGTTACGATCATGCTGGAAGAGCTTCTGGCGCTCGGCCATCGCGGCGCCGAATACGACGCCTGGCCGATCAAGATCGGCGAGGGCGACCAATTCGGCAGCGGCTTTGTCGCCGTCAATCCGAATTCCAAGATCCCGGCTTTGCTCGACCGTTCCGAACCCAAGCCGGTGCGCGTCTTCGAATCGGGCGCAATCCTTGTCTATCTCGCGGAGAAGTTCGGCGCCTTGTTGCCGACCGAGCGCGCCGCGCGCGCCGAATGCCTGTCCTGGCTCTTCTGGCAGATGGGCAGCACGCCCTATGTCGGCGGCGGCTTTGGTCATTTCTATGCCTATGCGCAGACCAAGATCGAATATGCCATCGACCGCTTCGCCATGGAGACGAAGCGGCAGCTCGACGTGCTCGACCGACGCCTGGCTGAAAGCGAATACATCGCCGGCGATAGCTACACGATCGCCGACATCGCGATCTGGCCGTGGTATGGCGGCCTGGCGCAGTACAACCAATATGGCGGCGCCGAATTCCTGCAGGTGCAGGATTATAAGAACCTGCAGCGCTGGGCGACGATGATCGGCCAACGCCCGGCGGTGAAGCGCGGCCGCAAGGTCAACCGGCTGAGCGGCGATCCCGCGGATCAGCTCCACGAGCGGCACGATGCCAGCGACTTCGAAACGAAGACGCAGGACAAGCTCACGGCCGCCCGGCACTGAGGGGCGTGGGTTGATCGCTGCTTTGGTTCTAGCCAGGACGATGTGCCCCGTCCGGCGAAGCCGGAAGCAGCATGGCGGAGGGAAAGAACCTTCGAGCTAATGTGCGCGAAGTGGCTGAAAGGAGAACGTCAGCTTTGGACAGGCGGCGCATCGAAGCGGCCGTTCGCATCCATACGGCCTATCGGCAACATTCGATCCAGGGCCGTTTACACCGTAGGTCTAAATCCTGCCCCTGGTATCGCACGACGCAACTTCGGCCAGGGGTGCGTTCCTGCTCCCAGCTCCGAGTGATCGCTGCTCAGCGCCACCGCACGATCATTCGCCGGCGCGATAAACGTCCTTGTCGCGGAGCCCGTCATGCGAATGCCTCAGCGCGAGCACGCCATCCGGAGCGCGCCGCAGCTCGGCGGGCACCCGCGCGCCGATATCGCTCTTGGCGGGGGTGACGCCGCCATCGGC
>Ga0307373_10008227_pt1 | contig 15967 bp, 18 predicted proteins | sample OX2MG_FD_202534 | JGI IMG/M metagenome (GOLD analysis project Ga0307373, IMG submission 202534) | Soil microbial communities from Risofladan, Vaasa, Finland - OX-2 | ecosystem: Environmental > Terrestrial > Soil > Coastal area > Acid sulfate soil | place: Finland: Risofladan, Vaasa | collected... | reverse complement strand
CTAAAGGACAAGCATAGAGCAAAGATAGGATAGTTGGAATTGGATCACGTGAACAAGGTATTAAGATAGAAAAATCTTTGTAGGTCATAATTGTTCTCCAATTAAAGGAGGCATGAATGGATCTTCCTTCCATATTGAATTTATGTGGGGCTCCTTCACTCCAGTATGCCATGAATAAACTTGTGGTAAATGAAATAGTGGGTAAGGTATCTGATTATATCTAAAAACATCATGTCCTCGCTTACCTAAAGGATAATTCATAAATTGATTTTGAACTTCATCTGAATTAAATATTTTGGAATGGATTAATCCATGCCAAAGTATTATATCTGAATTTACTAAAGGTAATTGGAAACTAAAGGAATAATTTTTTCTTTCATATAAAAGCCAACGATTATTATCTTGGGTTAATTGGTGCTTCTCTAGATCATAATCTTTATAACCACGTGAACTATTTATATCTACCCAATTAAATAGAAAAGCAAACCCTTTTTTCAAATAAGATTCATTTCCAACAAAATCTTTTATACTGCTATCTGGAATGCAATCATCATCTGTACAGAAGAAAAATCTATCATCAGTAATTCTATCCCTAAAGAATGTAGCTTTTTTATAACCGATAGAGGAATCTGTTGGGTATTGTATTATTTCAACTTCCATTCCGTAGCACTTATCCATTACACATTTAGTCCAAAATAAACTCTCTATTTTTCTAGGCTGGTTAGACAAGGTATTAGCAAGTATGTAGACACGCTTAAAAGCGGGTACAGTTGTTAATCCCATTAGAGTAGTTATAAGATAGGTTTCACGTTCAGGCGTCACTACGTAAGGGATAACTACGTCAATTTGCCGCATATACTTCCTTCTCGATAAGTAAATGGGTCAGGATATCCTGCTTGGGTAAAAGCCCTATGTGTATTGAGACAAGGCCCGCAATTCCCACACCTAGTAATATATTCTGGCAATCCCTCATAACAACTCCAAGTCAACTCTAATGGAGCACCAAGAGCTTTACCAAATTGTACGATATGGCGTTTCATTAGGTTGCCTAATGGACATATCACTTCCTTAGTAAATCTAGTTCCAAACATTAAAGGTTTAGATAGACTTTGGTAGAACTCGGTGCAGTTGTCACTATTATGCGATAATAAACCAGATTTACCTACAAAATAATTATGGTGTGGTTCACAAGTAAAATCATAAATAGGTATTAGATCAATTTTTATTTTTTTTATTGATTTTACTATCATTCCATTACCCAAAGTATTAAAAGAAGATCTAATTAAGGAAACTCCATTATCCTGAGTTAGATGGCTTTCATTTAAATAAATTGCTTGCCACCCCAGATCTTTATATTTTTGTAAGCGTTCCTTCCTTTCTTTTTTATTATGGAAATATCCATCTTTAGATGTAACTTCAATAATTTGTCGCTTTTCTAAATTAATAAAATCTGGGTTCATTCTAGATTTCGTAGTCTTATGGTACATCCATATTTGACCATCGCCAACAAATCTATAAGGCAATCTATTTTTCTTGAAAAAAGAAATAAATGCTTTTTCTAAATTGTTGGGTGATTCTTTAGTAGTTGCTGGGTTAATTCTTCCTTCTTTAATAGCCAATTTCATCATCTTTGATAGATGTTTTCTACCTTTAGAAGTTTGAGTCCAGTGTCCTGATAAACCTTTAGCTTTACGTTGAGATATTCCTTTTAAAATTCCTTTGGATACTGCTCTTGAAAATACTTCCCAATCTTCCTTAGTCATAGATGCTTGATGCTTTCTAACTCCCTTACTAATTCTTTTTCTAATTAAAGGGTCACTTTCTAAGGCTCTTCTAGTCCCAATACTAGCTTTTTCAGAACTAGGCGGTAAATGTATTCTACCACACCAACATTTTTTTGTGCTTCTTATATGATCATACATAGGATTGTTTTTGCCACTCATATCTATTTGGGTTGTATAGTTGTTATAGGTATACCTTTCAGAAGTAGCACAATCACAATAGTGCATTATAACGTCATTTTTTTCAATGTTTTTTAGTTTTATCCAACCTTTATCTTTAACAAAGAAATAATGGTCTCCAGTTGCATAAAATACTTTATTCTTTTCTACTCTAGAAGATCTTTTTTGTGCGGGTTGCCTTATTTTTTTACTTTTTGTCATATATTGATTACTGACATTAGCATAATATTCTTTTACATTATAAGATCCCCATTTTCTTCCGCTGTTTACCGCTATTTTGTAGATGTTGTTTGATTCAATCTTAAATTTTTTGGTTACAATAGTTTTTTGAATTTTCTTTTTATTCTCATTCCATCCTAATAATTCATCCCCTATTTCTATTTTACTTGGTATCTTATTCTTTCCATTCCAGAGACGTATTAGATTATCCCCTTTATCAGGCAGACAAAATGCGCCTGATTCTTCCCTATTTAGTCCGAGAGCTATTGTACCTATTTCTTTTTGGTCACAAAAGGCAGCCGCATGGGCTATCATAACTAGATTGCGTGCCGGTACCCATTCGGCAGGAGTTTCTGCACTATGCTCCCCCTTAGTTACAATTCCATTAGGATCTGTCAAGGTACTGCCCTCAATAGTAGGTAACCTAATGAAATTTAGATGCACTCTCGTATTTTGTATCTTTGATTGGTATAGATATTCATATATAGATTGCACAGCACTCTGTTCACTTAATTGGGCTTTAGATCCATATAAAAAATGCAATAAATAGACATCTTTATAATGATATGTAGCCCAGGTTGCTGTAACAGTGCTATCTAGACCACCTGATATAACTACTGCAATACTCCCTTTAGCTTTTTCGGTGTATCTATTTCCACTATCTGGAGTAGGCATAAAACTAGAAATTAGTTTGCTCAATATTTCACTACAGTGAACATATTGCTTTAAATTTTCAAGAAAAGATTTTCTTAGATCTAAATAATTATAAGGAGGTATTTCTTCCTCATAGACATTATACTTGGAATTATTGATATGTTTTTTGAGACTTTCACTACTGAATATAAGTAGTCTTTCTCCACTTAATTGATCTTCAACTATGATAACATAAAGCCCTAAATAATTTCTAGCTATCAATATACCTTCAAACATTTCTTGCCCATAAGCTAATAGAAAAGCATAACTGCCTTTGAACTTCCAGAAATCACTATCAAATTTTCTATTAGCTCCAAAATAAGCTCTTAGTATGGCATAAGAATCAATATCGTGATCAAGTAAGGGATTAGCGCGTTCTTGTTCTGGATATACTTCTTTATCATTCCAGATAGTGCCATTATGGGCTACAATAGCCCATTTTCCTCCACCCTCCTTTGTCATAACAAATGGTTGAACATAATTTCCAGCCAATTCACTAGGGTTTAAGGCTTCACCTTTAGTAACCAGTCCTTCAGTTTCAGTTGTAGGAATGCCCCTGAAATTGAATATACGCCAGAAATCTTTATGTTCTGGATATACTATTTTAGTTGCATCAGAATTTAAATTATTTTTGATATTTAACCAAGTATTTGAGAAAGTATTCTTACTATCATTACATCCTTGATGGAAGTCCTGGAAGGAATCTTCTTTCTCATCGCTACCAAATATACCAAAAGTATCCTTACCTCTGACTTGATTTTTAGTATATAATATATCTAATACATCTTTACGCATCTGTAAATTAGGGGTAACTTCATTTCTACTGATACTAAATATAGACCCAATTCCGCACATGATTAATCCTCTTTAACTTTGGGCACAGATAAAGCATTCATCATACAGCTTTCATCCCAGTTTGCAGAATGAAAACCTATCAATCCATACAAATCATCTGAAAATTTTCCGCAGGCTTGACATTGCCAAATTTTGTTCTCTCCCGCTTGCCTATCTTCTGGGATTTTCCATTCTGGCTTCATAGCATTTCTCCTATACTACCATATATCTAACTGCATCTGTCAGTTGTCTAACTCTAAACCCTGCTGCATGAACATGTCCGCCACCGCCATAGATCTCTGCAATTTTATTTACCGCCACACCATTTTTAGAACTGCGAATACTAAATATATGAGTTCCATCTTTTGCTCTGTAATAGGAAGCTGCGAATGGATGCCCTTCGGCTAAAGTATTCAGAACATCACTGCTAAAACAATAGTTGCAATTCACTATTGGTACATGCTCCCACTTCCAATCACTCTCAGTCTCGCCGCGTTTTTCTATGGCAAAATACATCATAGCAGCATGAGGCAATACATAATTATTGATAGCTTGTTGGTAATATCTATCTATTGCTTTTCCTTCTTTTACTAGTGTAGATATATTGTCGCCTAATGGGTCTAGTATACTATTCCATATTCCAAAATCGAATGGATATGAAAGCACGGCTTTATAAATAAAATCAGTTTCAGGATATTGTTTTCTCCAAAGATCCCTATCCTCAATAAATCTATATAGGAAAGGAATATTATCTTCTTGGCCAGATTCATTGAAAAGATAATTGTAGGCTAAGACTGCTCCACTATGTTTCATATCAAAATGAATATAATCTTGTGGCCTTGGCTGTAATTCTTTTAGAATCCGCTCAGCAGTTTCGTGATGATCCAATACTACCAAACTACTAGAAGCAAGTTGCAGATCTTGCATATCTTCTAGTTGATAACTGAAATCTAGTACAAAAACATTTTTATCTTTTGCTAATTCCAGCGGAGGCTTACCACCATATACTCCTTCATAATATTCTATATCATTATCTTGATATTTAGTCCAGAAAGTAAATGCAGAGGCAAATCCATCTGGGCAGTTGGCATGATAAACCACTAATTTTGAGAGCATAACGGTTCCTGAATAATAGCATTTATAGCAGATTCGCCTGTGCGTGGAAACCAATAGGTTTCACCATTTATAACCGCCGAAGCAGTATCTTTATCCAAGGATTTAGGGAAAACTGAATGGATATGATACGTTCTATCTTTATGACTAAAGCGCATCGACAAGAAGGGGGAATCATAATAATTAGCATTATAATTTACCATTCGCTTCCATTTTTCTATATTGTCTTGAAAGAAGGTGGTCTCCCTAGTACAAAATTCAAACCATAATGCAAATTCTTTTTCCAATCCTCGGATATTTATTTTTATATCGGTCACAGAAAAGTTATTAATATTCATAATTCTAAATGGAATTATAGATTTCAATTGTTTCTTACTCCATGGTAATTCTTTGGGTCTTCTGATCTTTTTGAATGTAGCGCATTTAGTTTCTGAAATGAAGAAGGCTTCAAAATATATCCCTTTTTCAGCTGTCGCTTGTTTCCTCATTCTAAAAGCATTCATCATGAGTGCATTATTAAATCCAAGTGGTACAGCATACCCGCCATATACAGCATTGAGATTACCTATATAGCGACCAAAACTTGCACCGCATTTACAGGTAATCCAATCTCCAATCTCTGGTCCTAGACTTATGAATTGATCACATTTTTTGCACACTATTAATTTCATTTTTATTTCTTTATATTATTGAGCCAATCTATAAATTTCATAACAGCACTAAATTGAGAATCATCATCATACTCGGGTACAATATAATTCCAGTATGTAACATTCTGCCAATGTCTTTCTACAGTCATATGAGCAATAACTCTATCTGTGTAGATTTGTAATACCTTTGCTTTCTCTTCCTCTGTGCTAGTGACAGCTAAATCTTCCAACTCTCGTTTCAATAGACGTTGCATCGTTGTTGATGTGCTGGTAGCAATAAATACTTTGATATGTTGTATATCAGAATTTTCTTTACAATATTCATTAACCTGGATGGCACCGTTCGGTTCTACTATTAACAGTGGTATTTTAGAAATACCGAAAGCAGCATTGAAGTCTTCTCGAGCTGCTCCATACCTATATCCAGAGAAAGAAATACTCTCTAACATCTCTATAGTATCAAATTTTTCATCAGTCACGAAATGATAATGGCTTCCTACTTTCTCTCCTTCTCTTTTTGGCCGTGTGGTTGTAGAAGTTATTTGAACGAATCGTTCATCAGTTTTTATTAGATTATGCAAGAAGGTTGTTTTACCACTGCATGTTGGACCAGTAATTGTTATTATTACTTTTGGACTGTCTAGTTTTACTATATCGTGTTGTAATAATGAATCAGGTTTATAATATCGGAAATGGAAGGCGGGAAAATTCTCTAATCTCAAATTTTTAATTACATCTTCAAAATCATCCAGCACAAATATAATATCATATTCTTGCCTTAGTTGGCGGCATATTTCTAATTTATATTCAGATGCAATTTTAGAATGTTCATTATCCTTCATTATTAATCTATCGTATATGACATTGTTGGAATCTAGCCACTGTTCAGTTATTTCCCGCCATTTTTCCGGACGCGCTGTAAGTAATACAGTGTTCACTTGTGTGTCTGATATGACATCTAACAATCGTTTGATATGTTCAATTGGTTCATCATAAGCAGATTTACTTTGATACTCGTCCCAATCTGGATGACGATCATCCTCGAATGAAGCTAAATGTCTTGATGGTAGGAATTGTGTTCTCCATTCAGCATCTGCAATTACTCCATCTATATCAACTATTATTATCTGTGAACGCATAGATTATCCTTATGATCACTAATTGTAGCAGACATTTCAAAACCAATTTTTCGCAAATCCCAAAAAGCTATGGTTCCATCTGAAGGTCTATATTCCTCACGAATTGAAAAGCTCAACAAATATGATGAACAAACTTTTCTAGCTTCATGTGCAAGTTGTTTGAACAACTGATTCTCGGCATATCGTTCGGGTCCAAATAAACCGTATCCAGGAACAGGTATTTTCCTTGTGAGAGATATAGTAAAACTTTTTATGCTCAATTGTGCTTTTAATCCATATATGAAATGTATTCCATTAATCTCTCTTTCTAAAACACGATTCCAACTTGCACCACCATTAGACAATATATTTATCATCTTATGATAAAGGGTAGAACAAAGAGGTTGTTGCTGTCTCAATAGCTGTTCTAATTTGTTGAGTCTCTCAGCAAGTATTACCAAATTTTCTTGTGCTTCTGAAATAGCTTTTTCATCACCCTCTTTCTTTGAGTTAAAGAAATTTTTGGTAGCTTCTTTAAGCTCATTATCTAGTTCAATTTTTTGGTGGACTAGACTTCGATAAGATGGTAGCTTTTTCATTGGAATGATTCCTTTGCTGATTATAATATATAGCTTTGTTTTCTAAACATGAATTTCTTGGTGGTTTCTTTTTATTATCTTTAATCAAAGAATTGTTGTCTGCTAAAATAAAACACGGCAAATAATGTTTACTATCTAACATATTTGGCCCGGTTGGTATTATAGGCAATTTTTTAAAATAGGCAGCTATCATATTCTTATATTGTACTTCTGTTTCAATTTCTGGATCTATCGCGACATTCAAAACATAATATTGATTTTCTGCAGAATGTAATTGAGCAAGTCGATGTTTAATTGCAATTACATAAGGAAATGAATTTATTTGTTTATCTGTTTTATACTCCGCTGCAACAGTTGGTCCACCATTATAACAAATGAGCGCTCTACGCCAGTTTTGAAACTGATGATAACAATCATTAAAATATAGGCTTGCTATCAATAAATCATATTTATCATCGCTAATAAGTCGTTTCGCAATTTTAGTTCTATCATAATAAGTTTTATATGGTAATTGCGGAGCCCATTGGTATTTTTGCATTATTTCAATAGCAGTATCAACCTGCACATGTGCAAGGCCTAGGCTCTTCCCATCATCACCTACCTTGAATCTTCCAATACTACTTTCCTGCCATGCAATACTCTCCATAGTTTCGGGCCATCCAATTGCTCCACCGGCTTGTCTTGCCATTGATAGATATTGAAGCTGTTGTGAATTTAATGCTACTTCTTCGGCACTTACATTTACAAACCCTATATATAAAAAGACCGCTGCAAAAGCGGCGAGTATTTTACTTACCATTTGGATTTCTCCTTTAGAGAGGAACTGCGGAATGGGCAATTCTTGAGATCCAACCCAGATCTCACATCGTTAAAAGAGCGAGTTCGGTCCGTGACCACGCTCAACTAAAAAAGTTTTGATACCTTTCTTTTTTGCTCGTTTAGCAAGTTTTGATTTGGTGGTGATCAAATGAGTAGTCCAGCATAGAAGTCTTGAGCTAGAGCAAACAGAAACTGTTCGTAATGAATTGGCAAAAGCAAATTGTTTTGCATATCTATCATCGTGTAGAAAAATTACTATAACTTCTTTATCTCGGGTAAGCAATTTCTCAGCGCGTCTAAGTGACGGCTTGCCTATAATTCCGAGATACAGACCTTTGTTGCCACGATAAAGACAAAATTTAGATACAGGGTTTCTTCTCACCCACTACTTTACACTTTTTAAAGGTTCTATCCACCTATCATTTGAAGGCAGAATTCATCGAGTTGATGGCAAAATTTGGCGTATTTCTGGGAGTCACAACGAAAACCATTTTCCCAAACTGCCAGGAAATTAATTAAAAGCGTATTCAAAGAATCGGCTAACGACTCATATCCATCAGTCGAGCCTTCTCTTGGGCTAATATCTCCGATTATGAATGCGTGAACAGGAAGGAGAGATGAGGCAATTTTGATCGAATCATCTAGTGATTCGATATCAAATTCTATACTGGAAGTAAACTTCCAGGCATCTTTTACAAGAAATTTTGTTAATCTGGCGATAACAAATACATGAAGTGTATTATTCCAATTAAAACTTGGAAAATGCAATTTGTAAATTTCAATATTCTTTTTAGCAATATAATTAAATTCAACTTCTTTTGTATCTACAACAAAAGGATAAACAAAGAGAGAATTTCTAAAAGTTTCCTTCTCTTGTTCACTTATCTGTTTCAAACCGGTGGGCAAGACAATTACTCCTATTTAATAACTAGGCCAAGTTTCATTTCGTTTCATCCAAGATTTAAATTCATTGTAAGATTTGTTCCACCATCCTTTTGAAACTTGTATACCTCTAAAAGTATATTGACATATTCTACATCCACCAAATCTTTTCTATCTTTCCATTTAATTGTTGTAGTTGGCATTACAAGGTATTCTTTGCTATGTATTAGGCATAAATGTTTAATTCTTTTTCGAGCACCTTGATATTTTTCTAATGCTCTAATAGAATTGGATAAACTTTTCAAAATAATTTTGTATCTTGATTGTATTATTGCCTTTCTCATAATTTAACTTCGCCTTAGTTCTGGATTGACACTTAATACTCTAGTTTCATCCGATAAGGCACATAAAAATGCGGGACCTTCAACTCCACTTGTTTCGAAGCCAACGGGATTGTAGACTTCACAAAAAGCAAGTTGTCCATCGCCTGTGAGTTTAAAATTGACAGGACTGTGTGCATCTAGATGGTAACACTTGCCCATTTCCCTACCGCAAACAGAGCAAGTGTACAGATCTATCCAGGCACCCATACTAAAAGTATTTAGATCATTCGTAAGAACCCGATTTGCTAGTTTCGGATCTTTTTGACGATCCCATCCCAGCAAGGCCAATACTTTCCAAAGTTTTCCATTACCAAAGCCTTCTAACTTACGAATGAAAGTGTCGAAGATAACGCCTTTAGCTTCCTTTATATTTGTATTAGCATGTTCGTAGTGCGTAGGTTTCCCTTGGAAAGTTTTGTAGGCACACATTCCCATTTCAGGATTGAATCTAATAAGCTCTTGAATAGGAAACCCCACGCCGTTTCTATTTGGCAATTCGCTAGGAAGAATGATGACTGGCTTAATAACATAGTCATTTAGATTAGGAGAAATATCGTAAACAGTAGAAGCACCTTTCAGCCAGTTTCCAATGTTCAGAGGGGTGCCACTTTCTAATCCTTCAGTCAGATTAGATACTACTCTAGTTCCTTCTTTTCCAAGTTGGATGTTTCGGCGTTTGATTTCTCTGTGCATATCCAAAGGGTCGGCTGTACTTCTATATGGATCAGTATAGAACCGAATCTTTGACGATGAAATAAATTTTTCCAACTGAGAGCTCCTATTCCTAATTTAGAACAATAGTTACAATTTCTTCGGTAAATGGGTGTGCATATGGAGAAATTTCTGGCACAGCTGCTTTATCAAGTTTACAAAGTCTATAAATATTAAAAGCATCACATATCTCAGTCACCACTTTATCTTCTTTATCAGAAGCTTCTAATTTTCCACAATGAGTACATTCAACAACAACAAACTTCTGCTTATCAAATACTCGAGCCACACATCTTTCCTTTTTCGGTTCCTTGCATTTCATGATGTTGAGACCCTCTTAAAAATTCAATAAGGTTTTGCCCCACTATTAGCAATTATCTTTCGTGCTTCTGACATTCTTGTACCGAAGACTTCTGGATTGCTTAAATTTGTGAGTGCCTTCGCAATTCTTTCGTTTATTTTTTTGTTAGCCCTTGTTTGAAACAGAACTGCTTTTTTCTTCCCTGTCTTTGATGTGTCCGTTACTTCCGACGCTTCTCCAAACTGGCGGGACAATAAAGGAATTCGTTGCAGCATCTTTGTACTTTTTCTAGTGTAGTCATTAACGCTGGAGAAACTTGGTTCGCCGCCTTCTTCATATCCTTCACCCCCACCCTCAGCAGGCATTTCCTCGCCTTTGATATTATAACCACCGGTCTTCATAATTTTCGCCAGCTCTTTTCTGAATTTAACATCCGCTTCCAACTCACCTTCAAAATCATCTGTCTGCATACCACCTGCTACCATCCAAGTGCGTAGAGTAACAGGAACATTATGGTCCGATAAAGTGTTGAGCACATCTAAGTATTCGCGATCGGCTTCTGGTTTAAGATGCTTATGCCATTCAACTTTCGGTATATCTAGTTTTGATGGATCTGCTGTATACTGCTGTAATTGTCTTTCAGTAAATTTACCATCCTTCTGTAGATTATGTTCTCCATCTTTGAAGAAGCCATGAATTACTGCTACAAGTGGGAACAATTTGTTGGTAAATATCTTTCTCGTTATCATTTCTCTATAAGAACGAATATGTTCAATAAACACAGACAAAGATGATTCCATGGTGGAGTAAGATGCATCACCCGACAAAAAAGCTTCTGAAATTCCTACGGCTCTTAATTTCATTGGCATCAATGTATCAGTTACGTCTGTCCATTTCCAAAATTCACCTGCTGGACGTATATCTTGCACTTGCACATCATTACGAGTAGCCAAAATAGCGCCCATTGGATCTAAGTCCGCTTGCTGGAACATTGAAACAAGCATCTGCAAGTCATCGTCAGTCGGTTCATAATATTCGCTGCCCATCTGCACTAACATCGTGCTGCGTTGACGGCGACTTGCCTCTGTTATAGTGCCACGGAACAGCACCTTTTCCAAAAGATAAATTGGTATTAATCGGCGATATAAAGAAGTACCTTGTGAAGTGGTAAAGGTCTTGCGTGGTATATAGAGTGTAGTCAAATTATCAAGGCTTACTTCAGACATCGACATTGCATATAATAATTCTTCACTAAGTCTGCTCTTCAACCGTTGAAAATAAGGCTCTCTACTCTGCACGAACATGCGAATTTCTTTTGGCACACGCAATTTGATAAGTGGATCAACTCCATAGAATGGACTGCTGACTATCTGAACATTATCTGCAGCCTGAGGTATCATATCTGTAAATTGTTTATCTTGCTGCTTATAAACAAGACTTCCTATGAATAAACCATTTACCAAATAATCTACACTGATTTCTGACAGCATAGTCTTCATGCTTAGACGTTCTATGGAAGTATTGTAGATATCAAGTTTCTTTTCATCTAGCCCTGTCAGCGTCCAATCACTGAAGGGTAATGTACTCATTAGGTCTACGGCAGAACCGAGGACCGTATCGTAATAATAGATATCTCTATAATAACGCCGTAAATACTTTTCATCTTCGGGTGTAATACCATATAGCAATGTATCAATATGATTATAATAACCGCCTATTGCACTTAAACTTAATAAGCCTGAAGAGCCGGTTCCAAATCCGCCAGCACTTCCAAAAGAACCTTGGGCGTTTGCATCGGCTGTTACCATTGTGCGCATAGCTTCTTCTGTGCGGGCCGTCACTTCATACGGAGTACGACGCCCCACCTGTCCCATGGTACGGCGTGAACCAGGGATAGAATTAGAGACTATGATGTTACCTCGTACTGCAATCTGCTTGGATGTTCTAAACAAATTATATCTCCTTTATTGTACCCATTACTTCAGCCTTTACTTCTATTGCAACCAACTTATTGGGTTTCCATACCCAATCACGGTTGAATCCAAGTTGATGCGTATAACAGTTGTGTATTTTTACAGCCTCAAGAGCATCATCCTCAGGAAATGTTTCTTTAAGAGATTGACATAAATAATGATCGTTATTACTTAAAATAGAAAGACCTTTTGACTTATCAAACAGTGTCTTCCCTCTCATAGCTTGTTCTCGACCGGTAGAGCCACCCTATCCTCCAGACAGATATAAGCATCTACTTTATTGCGTCCTATCTGCATAGCTTTCATTGGCCCTGCACACATAGGGCAGATATTTACAGAAGTGATAGTAAGATTACCAGCTTCTATCTTTTTTCGAGAAGGTGCAGATGATTTGCTTTCAAGCGGGTTATGAGTTGACATGGTTTTCCTCTTTATTGTAAACCTATATTAAAATTACACATTTTTTATGCTTTCTTGTTTCATTTTAATACTATAAAAGATTTAATACTATTAAGAAATAGGTTTCAAGTACCAAAGTGCATATAGAAAATCTAGCTGTAGAAAGGTGGCATCTTTCTGCATATAGAGGCTCAACTATTGTAGTTAGATAGCTCAGTATCTTGTTCTTCCCCCAACTGCCCCGATTGCTTTTCCACTGAGTTTGTCCTTTGTCACCAAAGACCCCTTGAAAAACATCTCCCTTTGTCCTGCACGGATTCTTTGAATGTTGGCAATATCAGCGGGAGTAACAGTTTTACCTGCTCCTTGGATAAGTCCCCTACTACCTGTTTTTGTTGATGTCATCAGTTTCTTCAAAAGATCTTCATCCAGCAGCCAAGCTATCCCTAGACACGTTGCTCTGAAGATATCGTCTGTAAGTCTTAGACCTTTTTCAACTGTGTTGCCTTTATCGGTGACCGTAAGACACTGATAATAGAAATGACTTATTGGCATATATCTAAAACAGTGTGGATAGTTAATAGTCTCCAATTCGTCAATTTTCTCCGGTGATATTTCCATAGCAGGAAATTTTAACATCGAACCATCTTCCTGCAGGCACATCTTTACATCAATAAAGTCATCATAGGTCATACTGTATTCTACGGCTTCTATCTTGAAATCATTTTCTATGTTATGTAGTAAGCTCTTACTTTGCCAACGATCCGCACTTACAAAACCTACATTGAAAGCCTTGATGATTGGATAAATAAGTTCATCTTGTATTTTGTTGTAATTAAGTACGTTCTCTTTGAATTGTGGAGCTACTTCAATCATTGCATCTATCTGTGGATAGTATCTATTGTTAAATTTCTTTGGGTGTGATACTACAAGTGCGAACGAGTTGTTGCTGTAGCCGGCATCGATTGTGAGTATCGATCTGGGTATCAATCCATGTTTCAATATGCGTCGAACACGAGCAGCTCGCATTGATTGTCCGCTAGAACTTATCTTGGTGGTATAGCTATATTCTATTTGATTTTTATACGGACCGAAAAGAGAAATCAGTTGTTGGACACCATCTAAAAATGGACTATCATTGAGTGGTGGGTTAGCACCGAAATCACGCTCCGCCACTACCGGATTTGCCCGATAATCCTTAGCAAAATCTTTTTTGGTATATTTTGGATTGAATTTCCAAGTTGGTGCATGAATAGTTAATACATCTGTGCTACCTTGATAAGTTTTAAGCAAAGACATTATTTTATCGTGTTGATTAGAGGGGGAAGAAATTGAAAAACTACAGGCCATAGGTACATTGAAATATCCTTCTTCCATAATAACTTTTTTAGCCGCAATTCTTAGATCCTTCATTGAATTATTAAGTGAGGTGTAGGTTTCATTCGCACTTGTGCGCTCTCGTTCTTCATTATCTTCTGAATTGTCAAACCATCCTAATTCATCAATGGCATATATAAACCGTAGTTCACCGCGTAATGTTCTTTTATTTGGTCCACTAGGGTTAAGCGTAATGCTTCTATGTCCATAACGTATATAAGTATCTTTTAATTTGAAAAGTTCTTCACCATATTTTTCATTATAATATGACAATAGCTTATGATATTCCTGAAACCAGGGTGAAGTTCTTATCATCGAATGGAAAGGCATCCAGAGCAAATTTACTGCGCGTTGAAAAGTTAGTCCTACAAAGGTTCCAAATACTTCAGAACCTCTGGCTAATCCATAAACTTCAAGTGGTCGTTGCAACTTAAGATAACGATGTAGTAAATAGGCACACATCATAGCCGTAGTAAAAGATTTACCCGAGCGTTGTCCTAAACAAGCTACAAGTTCTTCGTAAAGATTCAATGTTCCCTTTCTAAAGAAATTGGATTTATTTCTTTCGCATTTCGGGCATATACCATTCTTTAATGGAACAACATACTCTAGCAATTTTTCATAATGCCATTTATAAGGAACGTTGTTTAAATTGTGGGGTTTGAAAGAGGGGTGAGAACATCTCGGGCAATATTCTCCAAAACACATCAATCCCAAAGCGAGCTGCTTGCTAAATGGTTTGATATCAAGCCCTTGTTTTGAAGTTGTAAACTCTAGAAAATTGGGAAATTCCTTAAGATCCCTATCATCTATTTTTAGATCCGAAGGTACTTTACCAGAAGCAGACATCAACTCTGAGATCACATTCTCAAGATTGAGTTCTAATGTTTTATATTCTGGATTTTCCTCTCCAAACGATGGATCACTTGGAGCAATTCTCTCTATAGGAGAAACAAGATAGTCTTCATCGGTTTCCTCCCGTTGAAGATTTATTTTTCTATATTTCTCACATATATAATTATAAGACTTCTTCTTATCTTTGCAGGTGACGAACCACCGACATGATAAACAATTTCGGTCAGGTTTCACTTTCATTCTGTCCACCTGGATTTTGGGCGGACGGTTTTTTCTGTTTCGCTGCGAGTGCTAACAATCGCTCAAACAGACCTTTAGTTCCACCGCCGAGCCGCTCAAAACTTTTTTCTAGGTAAAGATTTATCATTCTCTCTTCCCATTTCTTGTTCAACTTGAGAAGTTTAGCTAGGTTCTGTATTGTAATAACAATCATTATTCGTTGGGACATTCCCATTAATTCAGCAGTATCTAATACCACTCCACTATCGTTAGTAATGATATTAAGCATCTGCTGCGCTTCATTTGTTGCCATATCTAAACTAAGTGCAAACGGCGCGATTCGTTCCACTAGAAATTTTGTTATTACATCAGTATTCTGTTTCATCTGTGCTATAACAATTTTCTTCCTTTTCTTATTGACATGCAGCACTACCGGTGCGCGCTTCTCCACAAATTTTCTTTGTTTCTGTTCGTAGCTGAGAAATCTATCTGGATCGTCATCTGCAACTTCTATATCAGAATCTCTAGAGAGAAGGAATTTATTATCAATTCGAACGCGGCTTATAAAGCGATTTGGAGCGAAATTCATAACCGGAGTGGTATAACTCCTCTCCAACCGCTTTGAGATATCGAAGAGTCCTTCAGCGTTTGATTTTTCTTCCACGTTTCCAAATGGTAGTTCAGTTTCTTTTTTCATTTCCAATATCTTTGCACAAGTTTTTCAAGGCTTCTTCTTTAGTCATCTTCATTTACCGTTGATTTCTTCGGCTTGGTGGATTAAGTAGAGAATATCATTAGCTAGATCAGTAGCGGTTACAAGTGCCAGTTTTAATCTGCCAACCGGCACACTCGGCTCTTGCT
>Ga0307373_10008223_pt1 | contig 15972 bp, 14 predicted proteins | sample OX2MG_FD_202534 | JGI IMG/M metagenome (GOLD analysis project Ga0307373, IMG submission 202534) | Soil microbial communities from Risofladan, Vaasa, Finland - OX-2 | ecosystem: Environmental > Terrestrial > Soil > Coastal area > Acid sulfate soil | place: Finland: Risofladan, Vaasa | collected... | reverse complement strand
GCCCGAGAGCAGGGCGGCGATCGCGAACGCGAACGCCACCGAGAAGCCCACGTAGCCCATGTACAGCATGGGCGGATGCACGACCATTCCCGGGTCCTGCAGCAGCGGATTGAGGTCCTGCCCGTTGAGCGGCGCCGGAAACAGCCGCGCGAACGGATCGGACGTGAACAGGATGAAGGCGAGGAATCCGGCGCTCACGATCCCCATCACGCCGAGCACCCGCGCCACCATCTCTTCGGGCAGGTGGGCGCTGAACAGCGTCACGGCGAGCATCCAGGCCCCGAGCAGCAGCGTCCACAGCAGCATCGAGCCCCGGTGCCCGCCCCACACGCTCGCCATGCGGTACACCAGCGGCAGCGAGCTGTTGGAATGCTCGGCGACGTACTGCACCGAAAAGTCGTTGGTGACGAAGGCGTAGGTCAGGCACACGAAGGCGAGCGCCAGCAACGCGAACTGCACCTGCGCCGCCGGGCGCGCGAGCGCGATCCAGCCGGGAATGCCGCGCGCCGCTCCCACCAGCGGCAGGATCGCTTGCGCGAGCGCCACCGCGAGCGCCAGCGAAAGGGCGAACTGTCCGATTTCAGGAATCATTTGGCGAGCCTCGCCGTATGGGCCATCTTCAATGCCTCGGCCGCCTCCGGCGGCATGTAGTTCGCGTCGTGTTTGGCGAGCACCTCCTGGGCCTGGAAGATGCCGTCGGGCTCGAGCCGCCCCTGCGCCACCACGCCCTTGCCTTCGCTGAACAGGTCCGGAAGGATGCCCTTGTAGCGCACCGGGATGCTCTTCGCGGTGTCGGTGACGACGAACTGCACCGTGACGCCGTCGGGCAGGTGCTTCAGGGTTCCCTTCTCGACCAGCCCGCCGATGCGGAAGGTCTTGTCGATGGGCGCTTGACGGTCCGCGACCTGGGTCGGGGTGAAGAAGAACACCAGGTTGCTGCGGAACGCCTTCAGCACCAGCGCCGTGGTGATCGAGAGCGCGGCGAGCCCCGCCACCACCAGGATCAGCCTGCGATGCCGCGGCTTCATGGCTTGTTGCCCTGCGCCGCGCGCCAGCGCCGCGCCAGCAGCCACAGCTCGCCCGCGATGCACAGCGCGGCGACCGCGTACGAGCCCCAGACGTACAGCCCGTAGCCGCCCATGTGGAGAAAATTGCTCAGACTGCCCCAGTTCATTCCTGTTCCCTCAGTTGCCGCACCCATTCCGCGTCGCGCTCGCGCTCCAGGATGATCGAGCGCACGCGCCACAGCGCAACGGCGATGCTGTACATCCACGCGGCGAGCGCCATCAGCAGCATCCCGACCAGCATGGTCAAGGCCATCGACGGCGAGCGGGTCAGGCTGACCGATGCGCCCTGGTGCAGCGTGTTCCACCACTGCACCGAGAAATAAATGATCGGGATGTTGATCACGCCGACGATCGCCAGCAGCGCCCCGGCGCGATCGGCGCGCCGCGCATCGTCGATCGCGCTGGTGAGCGCGATGAAGCCGAAATACAGGAACAGCAGGATCAGCTCGGAGGTGAGGCGCGCATCCCACACCCACCAGGTGCCCCAGGTCGGCTTGCCCCACAGCGAGCCGCTCCACAGCGCGATGAAGGTGAACATGGCGCCCGTCGGCGCCAGCGCCTTGGCCATCATCCCCGAGAGACGCGTGTTGAGGATCAGCCCGAGCGCCGCCCAGCCGGCCATGACGCAATAGATGAACATCGACATCCACGACGCGGCCACGTGCAGGAAGATGATGCGGTATACCTCGCCCTGCTGGAAGTCGGTGGGCGCCACGAAAAAGCCCACGTACAGGCCGGCCAGCGCGAGCACGGCCGCGAGCGTCGCGAACCAAGGCATCATCTTCCCCGCCAGCGGGAAGAAGTTCTGCGGCGCGGCGTACTTCAGCAGCCAGTTGGCGTGGCCGCCGGCGGCGTCCGCCCCGAAGCGGTAAGTCTGCGTCGTCAAGTTCGCTGTTCTCCTTCGCCCGTCAGTCGCATGCGAGCCGCAGGGCCGCGCCCGTGGCCAGCGGGCCCACTACGCATGATATCGCCAGGCACGCCCCCAGCAGCGAAAGATGCGCTGATGGGCTCATTCCGCTCAGCACCGCGCCGACGCCGCCGGTGCCGAAGATCAGCACCGGCACGTAAAGCGGCAGAACCAGCAGCGCGAGCAGCACGCCGCCGCCGCGCACGCCGAGCGTGAGCGCGGCGCCCACGCCGCCGATCAGGCTGAGCACGGGCGTCCCGATGGCCAAGGATAGCGTGAGCACCCCCAGCGCCTTTTGAGGCAAATCAAACTGCAGCCCCAGGATCGGCGCGAGCAGCGTCAGCGGCAAGCCAGAGAGCAGCCAGTGCGCGATGGTCTTGCCGACCACGATTACCCCCAGCGGATGTGCGGATATCAGCATCTGTTCCAGCGTCCCGTCAGCAAAGTCGGCCGCGAACAGGCGCTGCAACGAGAGCATCGCCGCGAGCAGGGCCGCCACCCACAGGATGCCCGGCGCCATCGTGCGCAGCAGCGCCGGCTCGGGCCCGACGCCGAGCGGAAACAGCGTCACCACGATGACGAAGAACACGAGGTGGTTGAGCACGTCGCCGCGCCGGCGCATGGACAGGCGCAGGTCGCGGGCGATGATCGTATTCAGGCCACCGAGCACCGGATTGGTTCCTCAGATCCCGAGCGCGATGGCGTAACGCACCGGCGCGGCGATCGCGACCTCCTGGTGGCTGGTGAGGATCACCGCGCCGCCGCGCGCCAGATGACCGTCCACCAGCTCGACCACGCCTTCGAGCGCGCGCGCGTCGAGCGCCGCGAAAGGCTCGTCCAGAATCCACAGCGGGACCTCTGCCGCGAGGCACAGGCGCGCCAGCGCCACCCTGCGCTTCTGTCCCTGCGACAGGTAGCGCGCCGGGAGCCGCGCGCGCGCGGCGAGCCCGATGCGCTCGAGCGCCTGCGCGCGCGCCGCCGGGGTGGCCGCTCTGCCGCACAACTCGAGCGCGATCGCCAAGTTCTCCTCTGCGCTGAGCTCGTCCTTCACGGCGTTGGCATGCCCTATGAACAGCAGCTCGCGCGCGAACCCCTCGCGCAGCTCGGCGATGTCCTCGCCGCGCCAGCGAATGCTCCCCGCGGCCGGGCGCGAGAGCCCCGCGACCAGTCGCAGCAGGCTCGTCTTGCCGCTGCCGTTGGGGCCCTGCACCAGGAGCAGCCCGCCTTCGCCGAGCACGAATTCCAGGTCGGAGAACAGCCGTACGTCGCCCCGCTCGCAGGCGAGGCCGCTGACTTCGAGCATTTCTCGGGGGGAGGTCAAGCGCGCAAAAGCCGAGAGCATACCTCAGTCGCGCAGGGCAAAAAGCAGGCCGGTCGTGCCGGCCTTGCTTGCCCCGCCCGGTGAAGCGGGGCTGGGGATCGCGGCGGGTGGCCGCCGCCCCGGTCTGCTCAGCGGAAGCTGTAGATGTAGCGCCCCATCAGCACGGTCACGCTCTGATTCGGATTTAGGCTGACGGTGGTGTTGTCCGCGTAGGTGAACGGCACGCCCGCGTAGCCCCAGGTCCACTCGTCGAGGCGGTCGGTCTGACGGATGAAGTCCACGCGCACGGCCGAGTTCTTGTTGAGTGCGTATTTGCCGTACAGGTTGAGCACGGTCTCGCGGAAGGTGACGTCGGGCAGTCCGCCCGAAGACGCGAGGAAACTCACGTTGGCCGCGCTCGCCGTCGGGCCCAGCGTCTCGCGGTAGATGTTGCGGTCATTCGAGTACGACAGCTTGCCGCCCACGTCGAGCCGCTCCGAAACCTTGCCCGTCAGCGTCAGTCCGATGGTGTCGTTCAGGTCGCGCATCGCCATCTGGTACGAGGCTAGGTTCGGCTGGTTGACCTGCATCGACTGGTCGCTGCGCGAGATGTAGCCCGACAGCTTCCAGCGGTAGGAGATCGCATAGGAGGCGTCCAGGCTGTACAGCGTCGCGTCGGCGCTCTGCATCCCGGTGTAGGTCGGCGCGTCGAAGCGGTCCCTGCCGTCCTCGACCACGACCTGCAGGGACGCGCGGTCGTTCGGCGTCCACTCGGCGGTGAGCCGGGCCTTGTCGCGCTTGCGATCGAGCAGGTTTTCCGGGAACGCTCCGCTCGCCAGAACGGCCCCGAGCTGGCTCGCCGAGACGATCGTGCCGTAGCCGATGCCCGCGTTCTTGCATGGGGTGCTCGTGCATGCGCTGAACCAGTCGGACCCGGTGCGCGAGGAATGCACCAGCCCGATCGACCCGGCGAAGCTGTCGGAGAAAGTGCGCCGCAGCTCGGCCCGGTAGCTCGTCTCCTCGGTCTTCTCGCGCAGCCCGCTCAGGCCGGCGACGACGACCGTATCCAGAGGAAGGTCGCGCTGGATCGACTCGTAGTCGACCCCCAGGGTGCCGCGCAGGCGGGCGGGAAACTGGTAGGTTCCCTCGAGCTTGCCGGCGACTTTCCGGTACGAATAGTGGTCGTTGGTCCAGGCGTCGGCGACCGGGTCGGTACCCTCGATGTTGTACAGCTCGATCGGGGTCTTGTCGTCGCGGTTCTCGTAGCGCAGATTGCCGACCAGCGAGAGCTTGTTGATGGGATTCGCCGAGATGCCGAGCTGCGCGAGCGTGGTGTCCATTTCCGCGCCGAGGTTGCTCACGCCCGCCGGCGCGCCGACCAGGCCCTGTGCGCCGAAGTCCTGGTCCTGGGTGGCGCGCTGATACGACAGGTTGAAGGTCGAGCGCACTTTCGGCGTGATGGCGTAGGTTCCGTCCACGTAGATCTGGTGCGCCTGGTTGTCCGGCCACAGCGCCATGGGCAGGCTGAGAATTCCCTGCAGCCCCGCGCTGAGCGGATGTGGAACGCCCAGGATGTTGTTCAGCGTTCCGGGCACCGTCGGCGTGAGCGTGCCGTTGTTGTTGACGTAGAACGAGCCGTAATAGCCGCCGCTCAGGAACAGCTTGTCAGTGTGGTAATTGAGCTTCGCCTCGATCTGGTCGGTCCTCGAATCGACCGGCTCCGGCAGCAGCAGCAGCGCCCAGCCCGTCGTCGTCGCGGACGCGCCCGCGCAGCCGGGAGCGGCCTCAGAGGTGCAGGCGAAGCCCCTGCCCCAGATGCGCGCTCCGGTCTTGTCCTCGTTCTTGAAGCTCACCTGCACCTGCAGCGAGGGCGTGATCCACTTGTCCACGTTCAGGCCCAGGCGCTGGCGCTTCAGCTCGAGGTTCACGTCCTGTCCGGTTCCCGGCGTCGCCAGCAGGTTCACGGTCGGCGTGGTCGTCCCCGCGCCGGTCATGCCGGTGTTGATCGTGCGAATGTCGTGCTTGACGATCTCCTCGTAGTTCGCCGAGAACTTCCAGTTCCCCTGCCGGTTCAGGGTGAAGTCGAGCTCGGGCGTGTCGAGCCCCAGGTCGCGTCCGCGGATGATGGTCCACGTGCCGGTCTTGTCGTCGCGCTTCACGTAGTCGAAGTCAAGTAGCAAATTGGTGTCGTCCTTGCGCAGGCCGTTGTACTCGCCGAAGATCGTCCGGTCCGTGCTGTTTCCGCTTGAGTACGCCGCGCCGACCGAGACCGAGCTCCCGAGCTGCGTGAGCTTCGCGTAGTCGGATGCATCATCGGCATGCGCCGGCGCGAAGGCCGCGAGCAGCGCCGCCGCGATGATCGTCTGGCTGAAGCCAAACTCTTTCTTTGTGCTTTTCATGATCGATCGCCCCCATCAACGGAACAGGATCTGCGGGGTCGGGTTGCCCAGTGGGATGCCCGAGGCCGGATTGTTCGTGCCGTGGATCTCCGTATGGCAGTTCAGGCAGCCCCGCGCCATGGTGTAGTTGATGCCGTTCTTGCCGGCCGCGGCGCTGATACCCGGCCCGTTCTGGTTCAGGAGCTGGAGCACCTGCGGGCCGTGCGGGCTGTGGCACTGGTGGCACAGCATCGGCGGCCGCATCTTGAGCATGTTCTCGGTCACCGTGCCGTGGGGGTTGTGGCAGTTGGTGCAATCCTCCGTGACGGGTTCGTGGTTGTGGACGAACGGCCCGCGCTTCTCCATGTGGCAGGTGTAGCAGGTGTCGTTCACCGTATCGCGCTTCAACAGGTGCGGACCGACCGAGCCCATTGGGTTGTGGCAATCAGAGCAGGCCATCTTGCCTTCCGGGATCGGGTGGTGCGACGGACGGTTGATCTCGCCGCGCTTGACCTTGTGGCAGCTGAAGCAGACCTGCGGCTGGGTGCGCTTCTCGAGCACCGGGTCGTGCGCGGCGTGGACCGTGTGGCACGAGGTGCAGGCCACGTTCTCCACCTGGTGGGTGCTGCCCGCCCAGTGCGAAGTCATCGCGCCGTTCTGGTGGCAGGTGAGGCAGGCCTGGTTGCGCACGTCGACCGGGGTCTGCGAAGTCTTGCCGAACACGCGGTCGGGCTTGGGACGCGGCCCGCTGTGCGTGGGATGGACGTGCTCGCTGCTCTCGCCGTGGCAGCTGGTGCAGGTCGGAGTACGCGCGTCGGTCCTGACGCCGTGCGGCGTCTTGGAGATCGCGAGCACCGGATAGTCGTCCTCCTCGTCGTGGCAGCGGGTGCACACCGCGTCGCCGCGCAGGACGAGGTCCTTGGACTGCGCCTGTTGATCCGCCTGCGGTGCCTGCTCGCCCTGCGCTTTCGCCGGGGCGGCCGCCTGCGCGCCCAGGTCCGGCAAGTCGGCGGCGACCCATTTGCCGGTCTTCTGCGACGCGCCGGCGGCGGCCGCAGGAGCGCTCGAGCCCAGCAGACCCGCCGCGGCCGTCGCCGCGACCAGCCCGAGCAGGAAGTTTCGGAATCCACTCATCGGTCACTCTCCCCTTGTGTTCCCCTACACAGCCGAATCGAGCGTTACGCCGCCCGATCGAGCGTCGCTTGCGCTATTTCTTGGTCAACCCCAGCTTCACCCTCAATTCCTGCGGCCCCGGCCCTTCGGGCTCGTCGTGCGCGATTGCGTAGTGGCAGTCGATGCAGGAGATGGCCTCGGTCTTCATCCTCGCGTGCGCGGCCTGCGCGTGCTTCGATTCGCCCTCGAACGCATCGAGCTTGTGGCAGTTGCGGCAGGTCTGCGAGTCGGTCTCGAGCATCTGGGTCCAGACCTGCGTCGCGAGCTCCGCGCGGTGCGCCAGGAATTTCTTGCGCGTGTCGATCCTGCCGGTGAAGTGGTCCCACAGCTCGAAGGTCGCGTTGAACTTGGCCCACAGCAGCGGACCGACCTCGCGCGGCACGTGGCAGTCCGCGCACACGACGCGCACGCCCTTGCTGTTCTTGGCGTGGATCGTGTCCTTGTATTCCTTGTAGGGGTTGTCGCGCATCTCGTGGCAGCTGATGCAAAAGTCCAGCCGCTCGGTCCACGCGAGCCCTGCCGCCCCGCCGATTGCGAGCACCGCGCTCACCATCAGCACGACGACCGCGATCCCTACCCCCAGCGTCACGCGCGAGCAGGTCGCGCAGCGCTGCTTCAGCCTGTCCCACCATCCGCCGAACATTTGGCCTCCCCGGTTCTCAGGCGAGGCGCGTTCAGCGGCTCAGGATCCAGTCGACCAGATTCTTGATCGCGGCCGGGTCGCTGGACTTCACCATCTGGTGGTCCTGCAGCTCGCCGTCGATCTTGACCTTGTTCGGAACGGTGATGTGCTTGATCAGCTTCTCTTCGGCGCCGGCGTTGCCCTTGTATTTCTCGGCGACCGACTTGTACGAGGGGCCTTCCTTTTTCTTGTCCACGGAGTGGCACTTGAAGCAGTGGCTTTCCCTCGCCAGGTCTATCGCCGCTGATTCATCGACCGCCGCGGCCGAAGTGGCCCAGGTGAAGGCAACGAGAGACAAACCCAGCGTGGATGCAAGAATCGTCTTTTTCATCGAAAGCTCCCTGTCAGTCAGTTTTTTGAATGCTCTCACGTCGCGCTTGCAATGACGTCAGGGTTTCGGCGGGAGCGTTGACCTTGGTCAAGCGGCCCCCCCGCGTCGGAAATCCCGCTACGACGTGATGGCGTCGGGCCGGACCGGGGGCGGAGCCCCTTCTCTGCCCTCGCGACGGTCGCTTTCCGCGCAAACGTTGACGCATGTCAAATGGCCGTTCATTCCGGGTGGTTTCATTTGATGCGGTGCATCAAGCGAACAATCGGGAAAAAACATGCGCACACCGGATCGAAGAGACACCCGCCGCGAACCTTCGCGAATCGGGGGCCTGATTGCCCATGTATCGGTGTACAGCGAGCTGGCCGAGCCGCAGGTGCTCGAGCTGGCGACGCGCGCTCATCTGCTGCACGCGGACCGCGGCACGCCCGTGGTGCGCCGCGGCGAGTCGATGCCCGGAGTGATCAGCGTCAGCTACGGCCTGCTCAAGCTCGCCGCGCGCGGCGCCAACGGCGAGGAGCGGGTTTTGCGACTATTGAGCGCGGGCGAGAGCTTCGGCGCGGCGACGATTCTGCTTTGCCGCCCCTGCCCGGTCGACGTGGTGGCGCTCGCGGATACGCTGCTGGTCACCATCGCCGCGGCATCGATCCTCGATCTGATCGACCGCGATCCGAAATTCGCGCGCAGGCTGATGCTGGCGCTCGCGGAGCGCAATCTGGGACTGCTTTCCGAGTTCGCCGACAGCGCGCTGCAGCGCGGCGTGCAGCGGCTCGCGTCGTACTTGGACTCCGTCGCGCTCCCCCTCAACGGCTCGGGCCGTTACGTCGCCGCGCTGCCGGTGGCGAAGGCGGTCGTCGCATCGCGCCTCGGAATGAAGAAAGAGACCCTGTCGCGCCTGCTGCACGATCTGGTGCAGGACGGCCTCATCGCCGTCAACGGGCGCGAGATCGAGATCCTTGACCGCACGCGCCTCGTCGATATCGCGCGCAGCGGGACGCGCCCGCCGTGCGCCGGGGAGGCGCGCGCCGATCGCTCACCTGGCGAAAGCCACGCGCTGCACGGCGTGATCTGAGCCAGGCAACCGCGCTCACGCGAGCGCGCAGTGATGACCTCCGGGCATCGCGGCCGGAAGGCAAAACGGCTGCCGTCGCCCTTTCGGCGCCCTTTCCGGCGTCGGATTGACCCGCGTCAAGACGCGTAACCGCGAAAGCGCTCTAGTACCCCCATGGAACTGACATTTGATTGACTTGTCGAGGGAGGTGGCAGATGGGCGCAGCGGTGGAAATTTCCAGCAAGCAACGCAGCGGGAGTGGGATGCGCAGGCAAGTGGCCCTTGCGCTTCTCGTCGCCGCGATCGTCCCGCTCGCTTCACTGCCGGCGCGCGGCGCGAACGGCGACCGCAGCGGCAAGGAGGTGGTCGATGCGGTGTGCTCGGCATGCCACGCGACCGGCCTGCACGGCGCGCCGAAGATCGGCGACGCCGCGGCCTGGAGCGAGCGCGCGTCACAGGGCCTGACCGCCCTCACCAGGCATGCGATCGCGGGCATCCGCCAGATGCCGCCGCACGGCGGCAATCCCGGCGTGAGCGATTTCGAGCTCGAGGAGGCGATCACCTACATGGTCAATCAGTCCGGCGGCCACTGGGCCGTGCCGCTCGACAAGTCAGCGCTGCCCGCCGAGCGCAGCGGCAAGGAGATCGTCGAGGAGCGCTGCATCCAGTGCCACGGCACCGGCGTCAACGGCGCGCCGAAAATCGGCGACCGCGCGGCGTGGATCCCGCGCGCGAAGCAAGGGCTCGACGCGGTCGTGCGCTCCGCGATCCGCGGGCACGGCGGCATGCCCCCGCGCGGCGGCATGGCCGACCTGACCGATGCGGAGATCCGCAGCGCGGTGATCTACATGTTCAATTACGGTACCGGCGCGGGCGGCTGAGCGGGCGGCGCGCGGCGCCACCCCCGTCACGGCAGAGCGCGGAGAATCCGGTCCCTGACTTCACGCACGACGGCCGCGCGCTCGGCGCAGCCGTCCACGATCACATCTGCCTGCGGGCGTACGCGCTCGCGCTGCAGAATCATGAGGTGCCTGACCAGCGCGAGATAGCTCTCCAGGTACGTGTCCAGCCACGCGAGCGCGTCACTCCGGCCGACCTTGCCGGTGTTGCGAAGCGCGCCGCCGGTGACGTCCTTCAGTACCCGGGCGAGCGCGATCTCGAGCGGCGTGTCGATCCACACCAGCATGTCGATGAGCGCGCCCGTGGCGCGGTGCGCGCGCCCGAGCTGGGTTTCGAACAGCAGATACTTGCGCGGCGTGATCGTCGCCTGGCTCGCCGGCCGCTCGACCGGCAGCCCGCGCTTCAGCCGCTCGAGGTGCTCGCCGAGCAGCGGAACCGGGTACTCGTCCAGGTCCGCGCCGCGCGCGGCCCACTCGGCGATCCATGGCGCCGGCTGGAGCGTCATGCGCTCGTAGTCGTCCATGTGGATCGACGCCGCATCGACCAGCTCCCGCACCAGGCCTTCCACCAGCGACGTCTTGCCGCCTCCCGCAGGCCCCGCCACGCCGACGACGTAGCGCACGATGGACCCGGCGAGGCGCTTCAGTCCGCCGGACGGGACGGCGTGTCGCGCAGCCCCGGGAGCTCCACGTGACAGCGGATTCCGCCCGGCACGGCGCCCTTCGGGTTCGGCAGCTCCATTCGCACCCCGAAGGTGGCGCTCGCCGCGTCGAACACGCGGTCGACCGACGTGACCGTGGCGCGATAGCTGCCCCCTACGTCGTCCGGCGTCACCACGCCGGTCATGCCGCGACGCACGCCGCCGTAGAGCTTGGCCGGCAGGATCACCTCCACGCGCAACGGATTGATCTTGGCGAGCCTGAGAATGGGCTTGGTGTCGGTGCCGTTCTCGGCCAGGTCGCCCGGTTCGAGCACGCGGTCCACGACCACGCCGTCGAAGGGGCTGCGCAGCGTGCGCAGCTTCAGCAGGTCGAGCTCGTGGCGGTATTCCAGCTGGGCCAGCTGCTGGCCCTCCTTCGCCTCGTGCAGCTGCGCCTGGGCGATCAGCATCTGGGCATCCGCGTCGTCGCGCTTCTGCGCGGCGATGAAATGCTCGCGCTGCAGCTTGCGCATGCGCTCCAGATTCTTGTTCGAGGCATCGAGCTGCGCGCTGGCCGCGGAGACCTTGCCGGTCATCTCGGCCTGGTACTTGGCGGCCGCCACCGCGGAGCGCTGCGCGCTCGACTCCAGCTCGACCAGCGCCTCGCCGGCCTTCACCGCGTCGCCGCGGTGCACATTGATGCGCTCGATCAGGCCTTCCTCGGGGCTGCGCAGCGCCACGGTCTCGGTCGGCTGGATCAGGCATTCGAACGATTGCGCCCAGGCCGCGGCCGGGGCCGCGAGCAGCGCCGCGGCGAGGGCGCATCTCCGCGCCCCGCGCGCCCAGGCGGCCGCTTCGGCGCGGACCTGGTCATCACGCTCCGGGCAATGGGCCGGTGTTGTCCTCAGCATGGAAAACTCGCTCGACGAATCAACCCGCGCCCGGACATCCTGGCGCGGGCGCAATGCGCTCGGAAGATGTGAAGCGGCCCGCCCTTCAGTTCGCCGAGGCGCGCTTCGCGCCTTTCCCGCCCGAAGTTCTGGGCTTGTCGTCGTTGGCCTTGGCCGCGGCCGCGGGCGCGGCGCTGGCGGCCGGCGCAGCCCCGCCCGCCTGCTCGGCCGCGCCGCCCTGCAGCAGGGCCAGCCGGTCCTTCAGGCCGTCGAAATTGCGCATCGAGTGCAGGTGCAGATACAGCAGCTCCAGCTCGTCGGTCTTCGCCAGCTGCGCAAGCTTGTCCGCGCCCAGCGCCTTGAGCCTGGCGCGGCTGACCGCCCAGAAGCCCCCCAGCGACAGCCTCTCGCCGGTGCCCAGCGAGATCTGCGCCTGCATCGGCTCGAGCAGCTCGAGCTCCTTCACCTTCCTGCAGAACGCCTGCGTGCGCTGAAACTGCGCCTGGTACTCCTGCAGGAACTTGAGCACGTTGTCCACGTAGCCGGTGGGCTTGCCGTCCTCCCCGAACAGCCTCTGCCCGCGTCCTTCACGGTTGAAGCCCGGAAACGCCTCGTCCACGCACAGCGTGAACGTCTTGCCGTCGTCGCTGGTGGAGAACACGAACGGGTAGCGCCGCACGAACGCCGGGACGTACTTCGCCTTCCAGCCTCCCTCGGCGCCCAGGTACAGATTCTCGTTGCCGCGCAGCCCCAGAATCACCGCCGGCATCAAGGCCTGCTCCGACCCCGCGAACACGATCGCGTATTCCGCCGCCGCGCGCGGAAACTCGACCGCCATCAACGGCACCGAATTCACGTTGCGCGCGAAGCCGTAATCCCCGCCCGCCTCCACCGAGCTGCCCGCGTGCCGCGTGCTCGATACCGGTACCGCCGTCTCGTAAATCAATAACTGCGCAGTCATTGCCCGTGATTCTCCTGTGATCTGCCGGCGGGTCCGCGAACACCCGGACCCGACGCTCAGCGTTTGCCGCTACCGCCCTGACCGCCGCCGACCGACACGCGGATGCCGGCGTTCGGATCCTGCGGAGTCCCGCTCTGCCCGAGGTTGTTGATGAAATCTCCCACCCAGGACGACGAATCCTCCTGCGCCGGCTGCCCGCCCGCGGCGAAGAACTTGCCGTGCCAGTCGATCTCCGGCGAGCTCGCGCCGGTCGAGTCCGGGTCGTGCGGCGCAGGCGGCTTGGTCGCGGTGTCGCCGCCGTACAGCGCGTCGTGGCACTTGTCTCCGAACAGGTAGTCGGTCTTGTTGCCGTGCAACTCGCCGAACGGCAGCACGTTGGAGGCGGTGAAGAACCAGCCGCTGGCGTCGCTCAGCACGAGCGGGCCGTTCGGCTCCGCCTCCGACCATTGCTCCCTGGTCTGGCTGGCGTACACGCCGGTCAGGCTGCCGCCCCAGATCACGTCCTGGCCGCTGCCGCCGAACACCGTGTCGTAGTTGTTGACGATCTCGATCTCGCCTCGATTGTCGTCGCCGCCGCCGTGCAGCAGCCAGTTGTCGTCGTCCAGGTGCCGGTCGTCGCCGAAACCGTTGAACTGGTCCTGCTGCTGGACCGCGACCCCGTCGCCGTGGTCGTCCGTGGCCCCGTTCACCACCAGCACGTCCCCGATTATGGTGTCGTTGCCGGCTCCGCCGTAGATGGTGTCCCGGCCGGCGAAGATGTGCGCACCGACGTCCCCGGCGAGCAGCGCATCGCAGCCGAAGTCATCGGCATCCAGCGCCTTGCCGTTCAGCGTGACGCTCTGCACCGTCACCTTGACCGTCAGCACGTCGTCGCCGACGATCACGTCGCCGCCGCTGCCGCCGTAGATGACGTCGTTGCCGTCCACGGAGAAGATGGCGCCCACCGCCGGCGCGAGGGCCACGCCGAAATCGTCCGGCCCGTGCCAGCGCGGGTCGCCGGTCTCGGTGACCGCGAGCGTCAGCCGCGGGGCGACGACGATGTTGTTGTCTCCGATCAGGACGTCGTTGCCGTCGCCGCCGTTGAGCTGGTCGTTGCCGCCGGTGACGACCAGCGTCTCGAGCGTGCCATGGGCCTCCAGCGGCGCGTCGGCGCCGTCGTGAACGTTGGTCGTCAGGCTGGTATCGATCACCGGCGCGACGACGATCCAGTTGTCGCCCGCCAGCCGGTCGTCGCCCGCCAGGGTGGTGTTGCCGGCGGAGCCCGCGTAGAGCGTGTCGTTGCCGCCGAAGACGAACACGTCGCCCACGTAGTTGCCGAACAGGAACCCGCCGGCCCCCTGCGCGTCGCCGTGATCCTCGTAGCCGCCGCGGCTGTCCGTGTCGACGCGCGTGATCTGCACGTTGACCTGCGGCGTCACCAGCACCAGGCTGTCGCCGACGACCACGTCGTTGCCGGTGCCGCCCGATACCGTGTCGTTGCCGCCCAGCACGAAGACGTTGTCGACCAGGTCGCCGATCAATCCCGGTCCGCCCGGATAGGCGTACTCCCAGTTGCCGTGCCAGTCGTTGCCGGCGTAGGTGACCTGCTGGTCGAACGCCACCAGCGGCTCGATCACGACGCCGTTGTCGCCGAACACGCCGTCGTTGCCGGCGCCGCCGGAGATCGTGTCGGCGCCTCCGGTGAACACGACGTTGCGCACCAGGTCGTGCTTGAGACCGTCGAGCTGGGCCGCCGACAGGCCGGCACAGCCGAGCGCCTCGGACCAGCCGGGCTCGGCGCAGGCGGTGCCGTCCAGGAAGGTGACGCTCTGGGTGAGGCTCACCACCGGCGCGATGATGCCGAGGTTGTCGCCGAAGCGCATGCTGTTGCCGTCGCCCCCGGCGATGCTGTCCGCGCCGCCGCTCACGTACACGCCGGACACCAGGTCGTCCAGCACGTCATGCTGCACCAGCGTGCCGAGGTCGGGTGACTTCCAGCTCTCCGAGCCCGGCGCCGCGAGGGCGACGGGGACGCTGGCGCTGTCCTGGAACACCACGTCCTGCACGGCGTTCACCACCGGCGCGATGATCACGCTGTTGTCCCCGACGAGCAGGTCGCTGCCCGCGCCGCCCTGCAGCTGGTCGTTCCCGCCGCTGATGGTGACGCCCGACACCAGGTCGATGCCCGGCTGGATGTCCGTCACGTTGGCCGGGTCGCCGCCGACGTAGACGTTCTCCACGCTCGATTGCAGCGACACCTGCTCGGTGATCACGACGCTGTTGTCGCCGATCAGCGTTTCGCTGCCGCTGCCGGCGCTGAGGGTGTCGTTGCCGCCGGCGATGCTCACGCCGCTCACCCCGACGAAGCTGCCCGACTCGATCGACGAGTGATAGAAGTCGCTTCCCCTCCAGCCGCGGAAGTCCGGGGTGCCGTTGATCTGCAGCTGGGACACGCTCGCCTCGGCCGAGATCACCACGGCGTTGTCGCCGATCAGCGTGTCGCTGCCGCTGCCGCCGGTGAGCGTGTCGCCGCCCCCGATCACCTGGGGCGCGGCCACCATGTAATCCGTTCCGCCGAGGCCCGCGACCGGCGTCCAGCCGTCGATCGCCGCCGAGACGATGAGGCTGCTGTCTCCGATCAGGACGTTGTTGCCCGAGCTGTCCGACAGCACGTCCGATCCGCCGACGATCCGGTCGTTGAACAGCGCCGGATTCGCCGGGTCGCCGGTGCCCGCGACCACCTGTGCGACGGTCACGCGCGCGGCGTACAGCGCGTTGAGCGAGTCGGCCACGCCAGCGGTGCCGTCGAGCGCCGCCAGCTCGCCCGCCATCGCCTGCAGCGCCGGCTGCTGCGCGGCCAGGCCTGCGCCCGCTCCGGACAGCGCCGACACGTCGGCGCCGAAGGTCTGCCACTCGATGCCGCCGAGCCCCGGGACGAACGGCGCCATGTTGGTGGCGCTCGACAGGTTCATGCCGAAGTCCCCGATCAGCACGTCGTTGCCGTCGCCCCCATAGAGGGTGTCGTTGCCGCCGATCGGATTGAGCAGAGAGGAGAGAAGCGTGAAATTCTGCACCAGCCCCGGGCCCTGCAGGTCCAGGGCGAGCTGCGTGGGATCGGGCGCCTGCTCCGCGAGCAGCGCGGTGTACGTGCTGCCGTAGAGCATCGCCTGCGGAAGGATCACGGTATTGAACGCGGCCACCGCGGCGACGCGCGCCGCATCGACGCCCGCTCCCGGCAGCACCTCCAGGCCGCGCAGCACGGCCGGGAAGCCCGCGCCCGGCGCCAGGTTGATCCCTGCGTCGCCGATCACCACGTCGTTGCCGGCATCCCCGTACAGGGTGTCGTTGCCGGTGCCGCCCTCGATGTAGTCGTTGCCGGCGCCGCCGTGGATCACGTCGTTGCCGCCTTCGCCGAACAGCAGGTCGTTGCCGGCGCCGCCGTTGATGACGTCGTTGCCGCCGTCGTTGGCGTTGCTGGCGAGCACCACGTCGCGGCTGCCGTCGGCCAGGGTCTGGCCGATCAGCACGAAGTCGGTTCCGGCGAGGTTGGCGCCACCGCCGAGCAGCGAGCCACCCGGTGCCACGTTGACCACCTGCGTGGCGGTCACCGCCTGCGTGAGCAGTACTTCCTGCACGCTGCGGTCGGGGCCGAAGTCGATCGCGCCGTTATCCCCCAGCACGATGTCGTTGCCGGCGCCGGAATCGATGGTGTCGGC